>Ga0308170_10002969_pt1 | contig 14207 bp, 9 predicted proteins | sample PhyBR2_2_FD_202136 | JGI IMG/M metagenome (GOLD analysis project Ga0308170, IMG submission 202136) | Phyllosphere microbial communities from UC Gill Tract Community Farm, Albany, California, United States - DLSLSB.R2 | ecosystem: Host-associated > Plants > Phyllosphere > Unclassified | place... | reverse complement strand
AGGCGCGGCGACGGAGGGGAGGCGGGGACACGGGGGAGGCGGGGACACGGGGGAGGCGCGGCGACGGGGGAGGCGCGGCGACGGGGGAGGCGGGGCAACGGACGGGAATCGACGTGAAAGGGTTTTCGTGAAAACGCTTGCAAACGTCGGACGGCCCGTGCATGCTTCGTGATAGCGATTTCACACCGACGTGATCGCGGTATCGACGAAGTACGAAGGAGTACCTCCGTTGTCGCTCTTCTCCCTGACTCCCGCCCGCCGTGCTCTGCTCGGCTGCACCGCCGCCGTCGGTGCCGTGGCCATCGCCCTCTCGGGCTCTCAGCTGCTCGTCGCCCCCACCTCGGCGGAGGCCGCCACCAGCCGCGTCGCCGTCGACTTCGGCACCACGACCGGCGACTTCCGCGGCGGCGCCACCGGAACCCTCTACGGCCTCGGCGACGACGGCTCGCCCTCGCCCGCCGTGCTCGAGGGCGCACGCGTCACGAACACCTCGCAGAAACCCCCGCAGGGCGCCCAGCACCCGAACGGCGACGCCCTCGACGTCGAGTCCGACTTCTTCGCGGCCGGCGGCCAGGACCTCTACGTCTACGCACAGGACATGTACCCCGACTGGGCCTACAACGGCGGGCAGCGCCCCGCCGACGCGAACGGCGACGGCGAGTGGGACTATCTGCCGATCCTCCGCCAGGTCGTCGAGTCGATCGCGTCGAACTCGGCCCACCCCGAGAAGTACGTGTTCATCCCGTTCAACGAGCCCGACGCCGGCAACTGGTACCCGAACTGGAGCACGCAGAAGACGCAGTTCCTCGCCGACTGGTCGGCGGCCTACGTCGAGATCCAGAAGATCTACACCGCCCACGGCCTCGGCGCGGCGAAGGTCGGAGGCCCCGGCGACGCCGGCTGGCACGCCGACCGCAGCCGCGACTTCCTCGCCTACGCGAAGCAGAAGCGCCAGCTGCCCGATGTGTTCATCTGGCACGAGCTCGGCACGCAGAACCTCGCGACCTTCCGCGGCCACAACGCCGAGTACAAGAGGATCCTCGCCGACCTCGGCATCGCCGACATCCCGGTCAACATCACCGAGTACGGGATGCTCCGCGACATGGGCGTGCCCGGCCAGCTGATCCAGTGGTTCTCCATGTTCGAAGAGCAGAAGGTCGACGCCCAGACCGCCTACTGGAACTACGCCGGCAACCTCTCGGACAACTCGGCCCGAAGCAACGGCGCCAACGGCGGCTGGTGGATGTTCAAGTGGTACGGCGACCTGGCCGGCAGTGAGACGGTCAAGGTGACCCCGCCGCAGGCGGACGCCGCCGACACCGTGCAGGCCATCGCCGCCCGCGACGACGCCGACGGCGAGGCCACCGTGCTCGTCGGCGGAGGCTCCTCCGACGTGCAGCTCGACCTGACCGGCCTCGACTCGGCCACGTTCGGCTCGAGCGTCGACGTGGTCGTCCGCGCGGCCCGGCTGAACGGGGCCGAGGGTCTCTCGGGCCAGCCTCCCGTGATCGTGTCGACCCGCGCCTCCTTGGCATCCGGCGCCGCCACGGTGACGATCCCGAACAACGACCGGTACGCCGCCTACGAGGTGCAGATCACCAAGCCGCTCGCCCAGCGACCCGCCGTCGACACCCGTCTCGTCAGCAGCGTCGAGGCCGAGAACGCCACGCTCGCGAACGCCACGGCCTACACCCAGGACCCTGCCCGCGAGTGGTCGTTCATGGCCTCGGGCGGACGCGACGTCGGCAGCTTCAACCAGGTCGGCTCGAGCGCCACATGGAACGTCACGGTGCCGCGCGACGGCACGTACCGGCTCTCGGTGCTCGCCGGCGCCAACCAGGCCCCCGGTCAGCACGCCCTGTTCGTCGACGGAGGCTTCGACCAGCTCGTCAAGTACTCGGCCGATCTCTCGCACACCTACCGTGGCAGCACCGACGTGCTCGTGCCTCTGAAGGCCGGCACCCACTCGCTGTCGCTCCGGGCGAGCCGCGACGGCCAGACGAGACTGCCTGGCAGCGACATCACCCTCGACCGGCTCGAACTGCGCGACGCGACCGACGGCGAGCCCACCACCTACCCCGCCACCGAGGCGCGACTCTCCTCCGGAGCTCAGCTCGTCTTCGGACAGACGCCGGCCGCCGGGAACGGAGGCGCGCGACTGTCGGGCGCGGCCGGCGCCTCGTTCTTCGTCGCGGCCACCGAGAGCGGATATCACGACGTCGCCGTCCGGTACACGACGACCAGGGCGTCGGCCGTCGGCCTGACCGTGGGCGACAAGGCGATCCCGGCCGGCAGCGTCTCGGCAGCCGGGGCGTGGACGACGACGGTGCGCGTCTGGCTGACCCAGGGCGTCAACGAGATCGGCGTCACGTCGTCGACCGGCGCCGTCGTCACCGATGTGACCAGCACCCGCGGCGCAGCCCAGCGCACGGCCGACACGGCGCAGGGCAACGCCGTGAAGGTGCAGGCCGAGTCGCTGACCCGGGCCGGCGGCACGATCGTCCGCACACTGCCGGCGACGACCGGCTCGAACGGCTCGGCCGACGCGCAGGGCGCGGTCTCCGTGCTCGGCAGCCTCGGCAACGGCGCCGGCAACACCGCCACCCTCGCCCGACCGGCGGGGCTCGGAGCCGGCGACTACGTGCTGACGCTCTCGGCCGCCAACGCCGACAAGAGCGCCTCGATCAACTACAACCCGCAGGTGATCAGCCGTTTCGTCGACGTGACCGAGGCGGGCGGCACCCGCGAACGGGTCACGGTCCGCCACAACTACGCCTGGACCAGCTTCTGGGACTACGCGCAGCCCCTCCGTCTCACCACCGCGAGCGGTGCCATCACCCTCGGCAACACCACCGCGTGGGCGCCCGACATCGACACCGTGACGCTCGCCAAGCAGAGCGTCGGGACGCCGACCACGACGGCTCGCTGACCAGCCCCGCCGCACCGCGCGCCAGCCCCACCCCGCAGCACGACCCCGCAGCACGACCGCCCGTGCCGGCCGACGACCCGCCCGTCGTCGGCCGGCCCCTCCCGATGACTCGGGAACGAAAGGACACCCCATGACTCTCGACCGCCTCCTGACGTCGCGCGACGACGAGGTGCCGACGGCCCCCGAAGCGATCGTGCGCTGGGCGACCCCCGGCCTCACGCTCGAGTTCGCCCACGGCGACGAGCCGTTGCACCTGGTGCGAGCCACGACCGACACGGTCGACACCCGGGTGGAGGCGGTCGTCCCGATCACCGAGATCCTCGCCGCCGGTCGCGGCCGCACCCTGGTCGGGTCGCGTCTCGTGCACACCGAGCTCGGGTCGACCCTGCGACTGATCGAGGTCCGACGCATCGACGACGATGGACTCGACCTCGTCTCGGCGTCGGACGAGGGTCTGCGGGTCGTTCTGCACCTGCGATCGTCGGCCCGCGCCTCCTTCTCGGTCACGACGACGGTCGAGAACACCGGCGACCGCGCCCTCGACCTGCAGTCGGTCACCTCGTGGGTGCAGGGGCTCGGCGGCACCGCCGGGCGGCCCGGGGGAGTCGACGACTGGACGCTGCTGCGCGGCCGCAACGACTGGCTCGGCGAGGGGCGCTGGTCCGAGACCCGACTGCGCGACGACCTCCCCGTGCTGGCCCAGCAGCTGACCGGGCACAGCCCGCGATCCGCCGTCAAGCAGATCTCGCAGGGCACCTGGTCGACCGGAGGCGCGTTGCCGCTGGGCGGGGTCGCCTCGGTCGAGCGCGGGGTCGCCTGGCTCTGGCAGATCGAGAACAACGGCCCGTGGCGCTGGGAGGTCGGCGAGCACGTCGACGACGCGTTCGTCGCCCTCTCGGGCCCGACCGACGTCGACCACCAGTGGGTGCAGCCGCTCGCGCCGGGGGAGTCGTTCACGACGGTGCCCGCCACGGTCGCCCTCGGAATCGACCTCGAGGCCGCGACCGCCGAGTTGACCCGTCACCGACGGGCCACCCGCCGTGCGCACCCCGACGACGCACGACCCGCCATCGTCTTCAACGACTACATGAACACCCTCGACGGCGACCCGACCACCGACAAGCTGCTGCCGCTCGTCGACGCCGCCGCGGCCGCCGGGGCCGAGGTGTTCTGCATCGACGCCGGCTGGTACGACGACGGCGGCGACTGGTGGCCGAGCGTCGGCGCCTGGCAGCCCTCGACCGTGCGCTTCTCGGGCGGCCTCGCCGAGGTCACCGACCGCATCCGCTCGCACGGCATGGTGCCCGGGCTCTGGCTCGAGCCCGAGTCGGTCGGCGTGCTCAGCCCCGTCGCGTCGACGCTGCCGCCCGAGGCGTTCCTCCAGCGCCGCGGCCACCGCGTGCAGGAGCAGGAGCGCCTCCACCTCGACCTGCGGCACCCGGCCGCCCGGGCCCACCTCGACGAGGTCGTCGACCGACTCGTCCGGGACTTCGGCGTCGGCTACTTCAAGCTCGACTACAACACCGACCCCGGGGCGGGCACCGACGTCGACGCGCCGAGCGCCGGCGCCGGGCTGCTCGGCCACTCGCGCGCCGTGCTCGACTGGCTCGACGGCGTGCTCGACCGGCACCCCGCCCTCGTGCTCGAGGCGTGCTCGTCGGGGGCCATGCGCGCCGACCAGGCGATGCTCTCGCGGGTGCAGGCCCAGTCGACCTCGGACCAGCAGGACTACCTGCTCTACCCGCCTATCGCCTCCGCGGCACCGCTGTCGATCCTGCCCGAGCAGGCCGCGAGCTGGGCCTACCCGCAGCCGTCGATGACGGCCGAGCAGTCGGCCTTCTGCCTCGTGACCAGCCTGCTCGGCCGGTTCTTCCTGTCGGGCTACCTGAACCGGATGGACGACGCCCGGCTCGACCTCGTCCGAGAGGCCGTCGCGGCGGCCCGAGAGGTGCGCCCCGACCTCGTCGTGGCCGTGCCGACCTGGCCGAAGGGCCTCCCGACCTGGGACGACCGATGGGTCGCCCTCGCGCTGACCGCCGACCGCCGCGTGCTCGTCTCGGTCTGGGACCGCGACGAGACCGCCGGCGAGCACGAGCTCGCGTTCCCCGCCCTGCGCGGCACCGACGTCGACGTCGACGTCGTGTTCCCCCGCAGTCTCACCCCGTGGCAGACCACCTGGAACACCGCCACGGGCATCCTGACCGTCCGTTCGACCGCCGAGACCGTCGGCGCCCGCACGTTCGCCCTCACGCCGCGCCCCTCGGCGTGAGACCCTCCCCCACACACAGCACCATTCTCCTAAGGACCGACCGATGAAGATCACCTGGAAGAAGAGCGCGGTGGCCGCGGCCGCCGTCGCGACCCTCACCCTCTCGCTGGCGGGCTGCAGCGACCCCGGAGCCGGCGGCGGGTCGTCCGCCGGAGGCCCCGTCAGCTGGCCCGAGCAGGACGCCGACCTGACCGGCACGACCCTGACGGTCTGGGCCGCCCAGAGCACCGCCGAGACGGCCGACAGCGTCATCGAGGGCTTCGAGGCGCTCACCGGCGCCACCGTCGAGGTCGAGACCATCCCCGACCCCTACGAGCAGGGCGTGCAGACCCGCGTCGCCACCGGCGACAAGCCCGACATCGCGTTCTGGCAGCCGACCGAGTCGAGTCTCACCGCCCTCAACGCGCGCACCAACCTGCAGCCGCTCGACGGCGCCCCCTGGCTCGGCGACTACGACGCCAACTACGCCGACATCACCGGCCTCCTCGACGACACCCGGTACGCCGCCCTCGTGACGGTGCCCGCGGTCGAGGGCGTCTACTACAACAAGCAGGTGCTCGCCGAGGCCGGCGTCACCGAGACCCCCGGCGACCTCGACGAGCTGCTCGCCACCGCACGCGACCTGAAGGCCGACGGCGTCACCCCCTTCCACGAGATGGGCGGCGACCGCTGGGCCACGCAGTGGTGGGTGCAGGTGCAGCTGGCCGACGCCGCAGCGGACGGCCTCTGGGATCGCGTGAACACCAACGAGGAGACCTTCACCGACCCGACCATCCAGGGCGCGATCGACGAGTACCAGGGCCTCATCGACGAGGGCCTGTTCAACGACGACATCGCCACGGCCACCTTCGAGGACCAGGGCGACGCCCTGCTCGCCGGCGACGCCGCGATGGTCATGCAGGTCAACTCGTTCTTCGGCCAGCTGCAGGCCAAGGCCGACACCGCCGAGCTGAACGAGAAGATCGGGTTCTTCCCGATCTCGCCCTCGGGCAACGTCGGCACGTTCATCCCCGACCAGGCCAACGCCGTCGTCGCCTTCGACACGGGCGACGACGCCCAGGAGGCCGCCTCGCGTCAGTTCCTCTCGTACTGGATGGGCGAGGGCTACCAGGGCTTCGTCGACGACCAGGAGACGGTCTCGCTCATGCAGGGCGTCGACACCCCCGAGACGGTTCCGGAGGCGCTGCTCGCGTCGGCGGAGTCCGTCCCGGACGCGGTCGGCTCGATGCAGGCCCTCGCGGTCGCCAACCCCGACCTGTACATCAACCTGGCCGACATGATCCAGGGCACGAAGACGCCGGAGCAGGTCGCCGAGGCCACGCAGCAGCAGTTCGCCGAGCTGGCCAAGGCCCAGGGCTCGACCGACTTCTGACCCACCCGCCCGGGCGGGGCGGCCTCACCAGCCGCCCCGCCGGGCCCCCACCCCCTTCGCGACTGGAGCCCCCATGACCGCCCCGATCACCGCTCGCCGCACGGCCGTCCCGGCGCTGCGCAGCGGAACCGCGCCCCGCCGCCCCGGCGGCCGGCGACAGGACCACCCCGCATGGTTCATCGTCCCGGCGCTCGCCGTGCTCGTCGTCTTCTTCTTCGTGCCGACCGTCTTCAACTTCGTCTACGCCTTCACGAACTGGTCCAGCTTCTCGTCGCAGATCTCGTTCGTCGGCGTCGACAACTTCACCTCGCTCTTCGCCAACGGCGCCCTCGTCTCCGGGCTGCGCGTGACGCTCGTCTACGCCGTGCTCGTCGCGGTCTTCCAGAACGTCTTCGGGCTGATCCTCGCTCTCGTGCTCGAGGCCGACACCCGCGTCAACCGCTTCGCCCGGGTCGCCTTCTTCGTGCCCGTCGTGATGTCGGCGCTCGCCGTCGGCTACATCTTCCAGGCGCTGCTCAAACCCGACGGGGCCCTCAACGCCGTGCTGAGCGCCGTCACGGGCACCGAGGTCACCACCGCGTGGCTCGGCAGCACCTCGTGGACGATCGTCGTCGTCGCGCTCATCCACGCCTGGAAGTGGATGGGTCTCTCGATGCTCATCTACCTCGCCGGTCTCAAGACGATCGACCAGGACGTCCTCGAGGCGTCGCGCCTCGACGGGGCGAGCTGGTGGCAGACCTTCCGCACGATCCGGTTCCCGCTGCTGGCGCCGGCCGTGACCTTCAACGTCGCCACGTCCCTCCTCGGATCCATGAACGGCTTCGACGTCGTGCAGGCGACCACCGAGGGCGGCCCCGGCGGCACGACCGAGCTGCTCAACATCTTCATCTTCCGCACCTTCGGGCAGGGGCTCTTCGCCCAGGCCACGACCATGAGCCTGATGCTGTTCGTCATGGTGGCCGTGCTGGCGTTCCCCCTGATCCGGTTCCTCCGCAAGAGAGAGGACGTCCTCTGATGAGCGTCTCCAGCATCGCGACCCCGGCTCCGACCGTCACGGACTCCGAGGAGGTGCGCCGCACCTCCTCGAGGCCGCCCGCGTCGCGTCGTCGACGGCCCCGTCGCCGCGTGGTGCAGCCCCTGGTCGCGCTCGCGCTCGTCGTGGCCCTCCTCGGCGTGCCGTTCTGGATGGTCGTCGTCACGGCCGGGAAGGACCAGGCGGAGGCGTTCAGCCCCAACCTCGCCCTGCCCACGGACTGGCAGCTGTTCGAGAACATCGCCACCGTGTTCGGCGACGGCCGCATGGTGCCGGCGTTCTTCGGCAGCCTGCTCGTCATGGTGCCGTCGGTGCTCGGGGTGCTGCTGCTCGGCTCGATGGCCTCGTGGGTGCTCGCCCGACGCTCGAGCCGGGTGATGGCGATCGTCTACGCGTTGGCGATCAGCGGCATCGTGCTGCCGCCCGCCGTCGTCACCATCGTGCTGCTGCTGCGCCAGATCGGCCTCGCCGGCACCGCGCTCGGCATGATCGGCGTCTACATGGGCATGTACCTGTCGACGGTGGTGTTCTTCGTCACCGGCTTCGTGCGCACCATCCCGGTCGAGCTGGAGGAGGCCGCGCGAGTCGACGGCGCCGGGCCGGTGCGGGTGTTCGTGCGGATCATCCTGCCGCTGCTCGGACCGACTCTCGCGACGGCGACGATCCTGATCTGCCTCTACGTCTGGAACGACGTGTTCTACGCGCTGTTCGTCATCGGCGGGCGCCTCGACACCCTGCCGCTGAACCTCTACCAGGTGGCGAGCAGCGGGTTGTACCTGCAGAACTGGCACCTGATCTTCGCCTACATCATCGTGATGAGCCTGCCGCTGCTGGTCACGTTCATGGTGATGCAGCGCAAGATCATCTCGGGCATCACCAGCGGCGCCGTCAAATGACGGGTCTGGTCGGATCGCCCTATGGTGAGACGATCATGCCGAGCCCCGCAGCGGACCAGCGCCCCGCCAACATCGACGACGTCGCGCGGCTCGCCGGCGTCTCGGCTCCGACCGTGTCACGGGTGCTCACCGGCGCGGCTAAGGTCAGCGCCGACAAGACGCGACGGGTGGAGCAGGCGATCGTCGCGCTCGGCTACCGGCCCAACGCGTCGGCCCGGGCGCTGGTCAACGGCAGATCGCGGGTCATCGCCGTCCTGGCCGGCGACACCTCTCACTACGGTTACGCCGAGACGATCCGCGGCGTCGAGGTCAGCGCCCGGGCCTCGGGCTACCTGGTCAGCATCACCGTCATCGACTCGACCGAGGCCGAGTCGGTGCACGCCGCCGTCGACCTCGCGCTGCAGCAGCCCGTCGCCGGTGTCGTCGTGCTGAAGTTCGACCCCGAGGGCGTCGCCGCACTCGCGGCCGTACCCGCGTCGCTCGCGACGGTGGCCATCTCGGGCGAGATCGCGACCGGTGTGCCGCAGGCCGTCATCGACGAGATGACCGGCTCGTACGCGCTGACCGCGCACCTGCTCGAGCTCGGGCACTCGACCGTGCACCACGTGCGGGTGCCGCCCTCGGGCAAGGAGGACGGCCGCACCACCGGGTGGCGCAACGCGCTGATCGACGCCGGAGTGCCGGTGCCCGAGATCACCGACTCGTCGTGGGAGCCGGTCTCCGGTCGCGCGGTCGGGCGCGAGCTGGCCGCCGACCCGACGGTGACGGCCGTCTTCTGCGGCAACGACGAGATCGCGATGGGCGTCATCCGCGGCCTCGCCGACGAAGGGCTGCGGGTGCCCGACGACGTCAGCGTCGCCGGGTTCGACGACCACCCCATCTCCGAGCTGTTCTCGCCGTCGATCACGACCGCTCGCCAGGACTTCGCCGGCCTCGGGTCGCGCGCCTTCGGCCAGCTGCAGCAGCTCATGGCGGGCGGCGAGACGCCGCGGCTCACGACCGACCAGGCGGTGGTGGTGCTGCGCGAGAGCGTCGGTGCGCCGGGTGCCGCGCGCGGCGGGCGCGGTGGTGCCGCCCGAGGCTGAGGCGCCCGGGGCTGAGCGGCTCGGGGCTGGGGTGCCCGAGGGGCCCGAGGGTCGAGGAGTCATGACACGCCGCGCGGGTGGGGGTCTCGCGGCGTGTTGTGACTCATGGACGTGGGGGGCGGGGGTGCCCGGGCGGGGGGTGCTGCGGCAGGGGGCCGCTGGACGGTGCGCGCATCGCACGATCTGCGCCACGCTCCGATCCGCGCCGGTGTAGCACGATGGCAGGTATGAGACGCCGAACAGCGACCCCGACCGCCGCCGTGCTCGCCTCCGCTGCGATCGTCGTCGCCGGGGTGACCGGCTGCACCACCGGGGCGACGCAGGGTGGCCGGGGGGAGTCGACCCGCGCCTCCTCGGCTCCGGCATCCGCGACGCCCGCACCCACGGCCACGCCGGCGCCGACCGCCGACGCCTCGGCCGCGCTCGGCGCCCTCGAGACCGAGTTCGACGCCCGCGTCGGCGTCAGCGCCCTCGACACCGGATCGGGCACCACCCTCGACTACCGGGCGGACGAGCGGTTCGGCTACGCGTCGACCATCAAGGTGTTCGCGGCCGCGGCGTTCCTCCAGCAGGTGCCCGCCGATCAGCGCGACGAGGTCGTCACCTGGACGACCGCCGACGTCTCGGCCGCCGGCTACTCACCCGTGACCAGCCAGTATGTCGACGAGGGCATGAGTCTGTTATCGCTGGCCGAGGCCGCCGTGCGCCAGAGCGACAACACGGCGCTCAACCTCGTCCTCGACCGGATCGGCGGCCCCGCAGGGCTCGACGAGGCCCTCGAGCAGCTCGGCGACAGCACCACCGAGGTCGTGAACCGCGAGCCCGACCTCAACACGATCGAACCCGGCAGCACCGATGACACGACCACCCCGGGCGCCTTCACGGCCGACCTCGCCGCCCTCGCCAGCGAAGAGAATCTGGCGCCCGTCGACCGCGCGCTCCTGCTCGACTGGGCGAGCGGCAACGCCACCGGCGACACCCTCGTCCGGGCCGGCGCGCCCGAGGGCTGGACGGTCGTCGACAAATCAGGAGGCGCGGGAGGCATCCGCAACGACGTCGCCGTCGTCACGCCCCCGGGTCGCGACCCCATCGTGCTCACCGTCCTGACGGCGAAGAACGACCCCGACGCCGACTACGACGACGCGCTCGTCGCCCGGGTCGCCGCCGCGGTGCTGGCCGAATTCGGCTAGCTAGGCCAGCTGGACCAGCTCGGCTAGGCGGACCAGCCGGGCTAGACGCCGGGCCTACGCCTGGGTCCGGTCGGAGGCCTCAGCGGAGGCCGTGTACGTGTCGGCGGCCGGTGCCGTGTCCGAAGCCGTGCCCGAGACCGGGTCCGAGGTCATGGCCGGGGCCTGCTCGGGGGTCGGTGCCGGGGCCGACGCGGCCGACGCGACCGACGCGGCCGACGCGGCCCGCGCCTCCTCGGCGAACGCGCCGAAGCGGAGCACGTCGGCCCCGTACGAGGCGAGCAGCGCCGTGACGTCTTCGACGCGCGCCTGCGACAGCTTCTTGGTCGGACGCGAGATCAGCTCGCGCACGACGGCCTCGAGCTGGGTCGGGGTCGACACGATCTGCGTGGCCGCGCCTCCTTCGCTGCGGTCCTGATCGACGGCGAAGACCGTCGCCTTCGGGTGCGAGTACAGCACGCAGGTGTCGAACCACAGCCTCGCGTCGATCGACTCGTGCACCCGGTCGGACAGCCTGTTCGCCTGGCGCCGCACCTGCGACGCCGGCGACTTCGTGCCGAGGTGCGACCGCACGGTCAGCACGGTGGGCGAGTCGTCGACCACCTGAAGGGCGAACGGCGGCGACATCGTGCTCTCGTCGAAGAGCCCCCCGAACGCCGGGAACACGCTGCTCGGACGCCGACCGTCGAACACGATGCCGCGCCAGCCCTTGTTCTCGACCACCATCGCCCCGGTCTCGCCGACCAGCACGTGGTCGACCTGCGCGACGAATCTGCCGGAGGCGCTGCTCGCGGCGGGCACGAACACCACGTTGGTCAGCAGCACGACGTCCGCGCCGGCCGCACGGCAGGCCGCGGCGATCAGCTCGCGCGACGTCGCCTCGTACTTGAGGCCCGTCGACAGCATGGCCCGGGTCTGCTCGGCCTCGTCGAGGGCGGCCTGCTTCTGGTCGGCCAGCCGCTTGTTCTCGGTGCCGAGCTCGGTGGCGAGGGCCTCCTTCTCGCGGGTGTGCTCGGCGGTCGTGCGCGCCATGCGGGTGTCGTGGTGGGCGTCGCGGGCGTCCTGCTCGGCACGGGCCTGGCGGGCCTGCTCGTCGGCGGCCCTGCGGGCCTGCGTGAGGCGGCGTCGCAGCACCAGCAGCACCACGACGACGGCGATGACGACGACGAGCAGTGCGGCGGCGATGATCCACGGGAGGGTCTGATCGGAGAGCATGAGGCCAGCACATCACGAGGAGGCGCGGCGCGGGTCGTCCCTCGCCGGGCCGGACCGAGGTCGGTCTGCTCGGGCGTCGTCGCGCCTGCTGATCGCGTAGGCCGCGAGACCCCGGGGAGTGGCTGAGACCCCTTCGCGCGCACGGGGGTCTCAGCGACATCCTGGGGTCTCGGCGCAGGCTAACCTCGGGGCATGCCCGACGCCACGATCTACGACGTGGCGTCCCGTGCGGGGGTGTCGCATCAGACGGTCAGCCGGTTCCTCCGCGGCTTCGAGGGGATCCGGCCCGAGACCCGCGCCAAGGTCGAGTCGGCCCTCGCCGAGCTCGAGTACCGGCCGAACAGCGCCGCGAGGTTCCTCCGGCTGAAGCGCACCAACCGCATCGCCCTGCTCGCCGACAACATGCACCTGTCGGGCCCGGCCCGCACGATCGCCAGCGCCACCGAGGCCGCGCGCGACCTCGGCTACGTCACCGACATCGTCACGATGGACGGCAGCGACGAGGGCAGCGTCCGCGATGCCCTCGACCTCGTGCTCAGTCAGCAGATCGCCGGGCTCGTGCTCATGGCCCAGACCGCGATCGCCCGCACCGCCATCGCCCAGCGCGACATCTCGATGCCCGTGGGCCGCGACTTCGGTCTCGTCGTCGACGGCACCGGCGAGTCGCTCGGCATCCGGGCCGGCCGCGTCGCCGCCGAGCATCTGATCGAGCTCGGCCACCGCCGGGCCGCCTACGTCGCCGGGCCCGAGCAGTGGCTCGTCGCCCGGGAGCGCCAGGAGGGCTTCACCGCCGCCTTCACGGCCGGGGGAGGCGAGGTCGTCGCGAGCACCGCGGGGGACTGGTCGGCCGAGTCGGGCTTCGCCGCGGCCCGCCTCCTGCTCGCCGAGGGCGCCCTCGAGAGCGGAGGAGGCGCGGGTCGGGCCCGCGACGGAGGCGCCACCGCCGTCGCGGTCGCGAACGACACCATGGCGATGGGTCTGCTCGCGGCGCTCGCCGAGGCCGGCGTCTCCGTGCCCGGCGACGTCAGCGTCGTCGGCAACGACGACGCCCCGGAGGCGCGCTACATGGTCCCGCCGCTCACGACGGTCGACCTGGACTTCGCGCAGGAGGGCGTGCTCGTCGTCACCTCGCTGATCGACCGCATCGAGGGGCGCGAGACCGACCCCGTGATCCACGTGCCGACGCCGGCCCTGGTGACCCGCGCCTCCACGGCTCCGCCCCGCGCCTGAGCCCCCGGCTCCGGCCGCAGACGCCTCGGCACCGGCCGTAGACGGCCCCGCGCCGGCCGAAGACGCCCCGCCGCTGGCCGCAGACGGCCCCTGCACCCGCCGCCGCATCACGGTCGGGTCACGCCGCTCGATTGCCACTTGCGCGACGTCGGCGGCTCGACTAGCTTCCTCATCAACGCCGATGTTATCGACAACATCCGCGTCACCAGCACGCCAGCATCCGCGGATCGACGCCGATCCGCACGAGCAGACAGGTCGACGATGACGTCATCACCACGCCACTCCGGGGTCCTCTTCGGGGCCGCCTACTACGCCGAGTATCAGCAGGCGGGCACCCTCGATCGCGATCTCGACCTGATGGTCGAGGCCGGCTTCACCGTGATCCGCGTGGGCGAGTCGGTCTGGTCGACGTGGGAGCCCCGCGAGGGCGAGTTCGACCTCGACTGGCTGCAGCCCGTGCTCGACGGCGCCCACGCCCGCGGCATCTCGGTCGTGCTCGGCACGCCCACCTACGCCGTGCCGCCGTGGCTGCAGGTGCTGCACCCCGAGATCGCGGCCGAGCGCACCTCCGGGGTCCGGGCCGGCTGGGGCGCCCGCCAGGAGATGGACCAGAGCCACCCCGCCTACCGCTTCTACGCCGAGCGCGTCGTCCGCCGCGTCGCCGCCCGGTACGCCGACCACCCCGCCGTGATCGGCTGGCAGGTCGACAACGAGCCCGGCAACGAGCTGCCCCGCAACGAGCAGGTCTTCCAGCGGTTCGTCGCCTGGCTGCAGCGCCGCTACGGCACGGTCGAGAGCCTGAACGACGAGTGGGGCCTCGTCTACTGGTCGCACCGCATCACCGAGTGGTCGCAGCTCTGGCGCCCCGACGGCAACGTGCAGCCGCAGTACGACCTCGAGTGGCGCCGGTTCCAGGGCGAGCTCGCCGACGAGCTGATCGCCTGGCAGGCCGACGTCGTGCGCGAGTACGCCCGCGACGACCAGTTCGTCA
>Ga0308170_10002968_pt1 | contig 14208 bp, 9 predicted proteins | sample PhyBR2_2_FD_202136 | JGI IMG/M metagenome (GOLD analysis project Ga0308170, IMG submission 202136) | Phyllosphere microbial communities from UC Gill Tract Community Farm, Albany, California, United States - DLSLSB.R2 | ecosystem: Host-associated > Plants > Phyllosphere > Unclassified | place... | reverse complement strand
TCGTCGAGGGCGGACGCATCCAGGGCATCTACGGCAACGCCAACCCGCTCGCCGCCGTCTGCCTCGTCGCGATCATCGTGTTCGCGGTGCGCATCGCCGCCGGGGCCCCGCGCCGTGCGCTGCTGGTCGTGTGGATCGCGATCGCGGCGTATCTGCTGTACCGCGCCGAGTCGGCGACGATCCTGCTCGCCGCGGTGTGCGTCGCCGCCGTGCTCGCCGCGATGCTCGGCATGCGCACCGCCCGGACGCCCGGCGCCCGGACCCGCCGATATCTGCTGTTCGCCGCGGTCGCCGTCCTGGGCGGCATCGCGGCATGGGCGAAGCGCGATCAGCTCTTCACGGCGCTCGGCCGCTCCTCCGATCTGACCGGCCGCCAGAACATCTGGCAGGCGGTGCTCGCGCGCACCGCCGAGCATCCGGTGGTCGGCTGGGGCTTCGCGACGCCGTGGCTTCCCACCGACCCCGCCTTCCACCGCTGGATCGTCGACCACGGCCAGTCGGTGATGCAGGCGCACAACATGTGGATCGACGCGTCGATGCAGGTGGGGATCGTCGGGCTGGTGCTGCTGGCCGGGTACTACCTCACCGGCATCTGGCGATCCTGGTTCTTCGCCGTCGACCGTCCGCGCTGGGACCTCGACGCGCACCGCCCGTATTCCGCGCTGTCGGTGCTGCCGGTGCTGCTGTTCACCGTGCTGCTCGTGCAGGGCATCGCGGAGTCGGAGCCGCTGCTGCTGTGGGGCTGGATGCTGCCGATCCTGTTCGTCTTCAAGATCAAGCAGGCGCCCATCGTCGGCTTCGGTCCCGGCGAGAAGTCCGCGCAGTTCGAGCGCGGCGAGCAACTCGCGGCCTGACCGATCAGACGAGGCCGGTGACCGGCACTCCGAGCCATTCGCCGAGGTCGGCGATCTCGGCGCGGATCATCTCCATCTCCTCGGGCTCGATGACGGCGAGCTCGTGGATCGCGGTGACGTGCAGCGTCTCGTGTTTGCGGTCGAGGGCGGCATCCAGCAGCGCCACGAACCGGTCGCCGACGAGGATCGGATGCGCGAACTGGCCGTACACGCGCTGCGTCTTGGGCTTGAACTGCTCGAGCACGTAGTCGAACTCGAACACGTCGCGCAACCGAGGGCGGTCGAACAGCACGCGGTCGTACGGGTTGAGGACGGCGACGCGTCCGCCGGGATCGTCGTCGAGCCCGGCGAGCGCCTGCGGATCGACGCGCCACCGGCCCTTCACCCCCTCGATGACCGCGGGTTCGCCGGCCTCGCCGACGGGCGTCCACGGCGAGCGCTGCCGGGCGATGCCCGCGGCCTGCAGCCGCCGTTCGTCGAGCAGGCGCGCAGCCTCGGCGTTGGAGTACTCCGGCAGGTCCGGCGGCCAGACGCGCTCCACCACGTCCCACCGGCGCAGGCGCCCCGCACGGCCGACCACTGCCACCCGGCCCTGCCGCTCGAGGCATTCCAGCATCCGCGGCACCTGGTTCGGGCCGTACCAGCCGCTCTCGGACTGCCGTGCGACCTGCGCGGTGTCCTGGATCTCGGATGCCGGCAGGGGTCCGTCGGCGCGGAGTCTCGCCAGCACGTCGTCGGCGAAGCGGGCGTTGACGTCCATCCACTCGCGCACCCGGGCGTACTGCGGCCACCGGCGCATGCGCGGGATCATCAGCGGCAGCACGCTCACGGGCCGGATGGTGCCGTCGTATTCGAAGAGCACACGGTCGTCCTCGACCGCCTTGACCAGCTGACCGGGCTCGTATCCCCAGCCGATGCGCGCCCACGCCGTGGCGTGCTGCGCCGGCGCGATGACCGCGGTGGGATCGATCTTGATCTCCGTCAGCTGCTCGGCCACCTCGACCACGTCGCCGGGACGGTTCGCGTCGAGCAGCTGGGCGCGCACGATGAGACGCCGCGCATCGCCCCGACTGAGCGTGTGGGTCATGCCCCGAGGCTACGCCGGGGCACCGACATCACAGGCGCCGGAACAGCCGCGCCCGGCGGAGGGCGGACGCGATCAGGCGCCAGCCGACGAGGAACACGAACAGCACGATGCCGGCGACGATGACGAACGAGACGACGACGCCCTGTCCCACTGAGTGGCGCAGCAGCATCCCGACGATGAGCGTGCCCGCCCAGACCTCCAGGCCGCTACGCCACGGTGCCAGGGGCCTCCGCCAGACGCGACCCGACAGCCAGCCGACGAAGGCGCCCGCGAGGAACGGCCAGGACGTGACCCAGAGCCCCGCGACGGCGTTCTCGCCGTGGCTGGCCCGTCCGATGTACGCGAACAGCACGATGAGGACGACATCGAGCACGAGGGCGAGGCCGAGCAGGGAGCGACGGGTCTTCACCCCTTCAGCCTAGGCATCGGGGCCTGGCCCCACCTCCATGCACGGGAATGCATCGGACGGGAGGCCGGTTGGAGGTGGTGTGCAACGCTTCGGAACACTCTCGTTCGGCCACTACGGCCCGCTCGGCGGCGGCCGCGAACTCACCGCGCGCGACTCCATGCTGCAGGCCATCGACCTCGCGCAGGGCATGGACGACCTCGGCGCGGACGGCATCTACTTCCGCGTGCACCACTTCGCCCGGCAGCAGTCGTCCCCGATGCCGCTGCTGGCCGCCATCGCGGCCCGCACCGAGCGCATCGAGATGGGCACCGGCGTCATCGACATGCGGTACGAGAACCCGCTGTACCTCGCCGAGGAGGCGGCGGCCGTCGACCTGATCTCCGGCGGCCGGCTCGCGCTGGGCGTGAGCCGCGGCTCACCCGAGACCGTCGTGCGCGGCTACGAGGCGTTCGGCTACGCGGGCGAGGACCCCCGCGGCGCGGACGTGGCCCGCGAGCACTTCTCCACGTTCCTGCGCGCGATCGACGGCGAGGGCATCGCCGAGCGCGACCCGCACTCCCCTTTCGGAGGCCCTTCGACAGGCTCAGGGACCGGATCGACAGGCTCAGGGACCACATCGACAGGCTCAGGGACCGCACTGCAGCGCATCGAGCCGCACTCTCCCGGGCTGCGCTCGCGCGTGTGGTGGGGTGCGGGCAGCCGTGACACGGCCGCATGGGCGGGCCGCGTCGGCGTCAACCTGATGTCGTCCACGCTGCTCACCGAAGACGCCGGCATGCCGTTCGACGAGCTGCAGGCGGAGCAGATCGACCTCTTCCGGACTGCGTGGAAGGAGGCCGGGCATCCGGGCACGCCGCGCACGTCGGTGAGCCGCAGCATCTTCCCGATCGTCACCCAGCAGGACGCCCTGTACTTCGGCCGCCCCGAGGGCGAGGGCGTGGGGTACATCGACGGCGGCCGCGCCACCTTCGGACGAACGTATGCCGCCGAGCCCGACGTGCTGGTCGAGCAGCTGAAGCAGGACGCCGCCCTGGCGTCCGCCGACACGCTCATGCTCACGATCCCGAGCCAGCTCGGCGTCGCGTATAACCTGCACGTCGTCGAGACGTTCGCGAAGCACGTGGCGCCCGCGCTGGGCTGGACGGGCACGCGCGCCTGACCCGCGTCGGCCTCAGAGACGGATCGCCATCACGGCGATCCGTCTCTCTCGTTTTCGCCGCGAAGTCGATAGCTGAAAAAATGCTATGCCATACGATTGATTGTCCGACGCGACGCAGCGGTCGCAACGCCCGAAAAGAAAGTACGGCCTGATGGCAACGAAGACGTCCTCCCCGCGCCTGGCGCGATCCCTCGGCCTGTGGGCCATCGTGGGTCTCGGTCTCGGCTACATGACTCCGACGACGGTGTTCGACACGTTCGGCGGGGTCGCCGAGGAATCGAAGAACCTCGTCCCGCTCGCCTACATCGCAGCCCTGGTGGTGATGCTGTTCACAGCCATCAGCTACGGCCGGATGACCCGCGTGTTCCCCTCGGCGGGCTCGGCCTACACGTACACGTCCGAGACGATCCACCCGAACGTCGGGTTCGTCATCGGCTGGTCCTCACTTCTGGATTACCTGTTGCTGCCGATGGTGAACGCGCTCATCGGCAAGAACTACTTCGAGTCGTTCTTCCCCGACGCTCCGGTCTGGATCTTCGTCGTGATCTACATCGCGATCATCACCGCGCTGAACTTCTGGAGCATGAAGGGCACGTCGAACATCAACATGGTGCTCGTCGCGTTCCAGACCGTCGCCATCCTGGTGTTCTGCGTCCTCGCCTGGGTGCAGCTCACGCACGGCGCGGGGGATGCCACCCCGTGGACCATCAAGCCGCTGTGGAACGACCAGGTCTCGTTCAACAACATCGCCACCGCCGCGACGATCGTGTGCTTCTCGTTCATCGGCTTCGACGCGATCACCATGTACTCCGAAGAGGCGAAGTCGACGAGCACGGTGCCGAAGGCCATCGTCGTGGCGCTGCTGCTCGGCGGTCTCATCTTCTTCCTCGGCGCCTGGTTCTCGCAGTCCGTCTTCCCGACCGCGACCGACATCCTCGGCTACAACCCGGGCCTCAAGCCCGACGACCTCGTGAACGAGTCCACGCTGCCCCCGATGGCGTTCGCGGTGGGCGGCACGTGGTTCAAGATCGTGTTCACCGCCGCCTCGATGGGCGCAATGGTGGCATCCAGCCTGTCGTCGCACGCCTCGGTGTCGCGCATGATCTACGTGATGGGCCGCAACGGCACGGGCCCCGTCTCGCGGTTCCTGTCGTTCATCCACCCGAAGTCCTTCACCCCGACCAACGCGGTGATCCTCGTCGGCGCGGTGTCGCTGCTGGCCATCCCCATGGACCTCGACACCGCCTACTCGCTGATCAACTTCGGCGCCCTGATCGCGTTCACGTTCGTGAACATCACGGTCATCGTGTACTACGCCTTCCGCCGGCGCGAGGTCAACGGCTTCGTCCAGGTGTCCCGCAACATCGTCCTGCCGGGCATCGGGGTCGTGCTGACCGCCATCCTGTGGCTGAACCTGAGCAAGGATGCGCTGTGGGCCGGATCGGTCTGGCTGGTGATCGGCGTCATCCTGCTCGCGTATCTCACGCGCTTGTTCCGGAAGCCGCTCACCATGAAGCTGGAGGAGGAGACCCTTGCCGAGGAGGGCACCCCGATCCCGCACGTACCGCACGGCCACGAGCACGAGGAGACCATCGCAGTCGACCGGGTCTGACCGCGCGGAGGCGGGCGGTCAGCTGACGCTGCCGCCCGCCTCGAGCACGTCGCCCGTGGGCAGCTCCTGATGGCCGCCGAACTGCAGGCGCATCGCCGAGAGCACCTGGTTGGCGAAATGGTCCTCGTCGCGGGAGGCGAACCGCTCGAACAGGGATGCCGCCAGAACCGGCGCCGGGACACCGACGTCGACGGCGGCCTTGACCGTCCAGCGTCCCTCCCCCGAATCCGAGACGCGTCCGGCGAGGCCGTCGAGGGTGGGGTTGGCCTGCAGCGCAGCGGCGGACAGGTCGAGCAGCCACGACGCGATGACCGAACCGCGCCGCCACAGCTCGGCCACCTTCGCGGTGTCGATGTCGAACTGGTAGTACTCCGGTTCCTCGAGCGGTGCGACCTCGGCGGAATGCTCCGCCGACCGGATGCCGGCGTCCGCGTTGTGCAGGATGTTCAGCCCCTCGGCGAGCGCGGCCATGATGCCGTATTCGATGCCGTTGTGCACCATCTTGACGAAGTGCCCCGACCCGGTCGGTCCGGTGTGCAGATAGCCCCGCTCCTCCGGAGCGAGGGCGCCCTCCCGACCCGGGGTGCGGTCGATCTCGCCGACGCCGGGCGCGAGGGTGGCGAGGATCGGCTCGATGCGGTCGAACGCGGCATCCGGGCCCCCGGCCATGAGGCAGTAGCCCCGCTCCAGGCCGAACACGCCGCCCGAGGTGCCGATGTCCATGAAGTGGATGCCGTGGCCGGCGAGGGCCTTCGCGCGTCGCACATCGTCGCGGTAGTTCGAGTTGCCGCCGTCGATGAGGATGTCACCCGGCTCGAGGTGGGGCGCCACCTCGTCGACGATCTTCCCGGTGAGTCCGGCCGGCACCATCAGCCACACCACGCGCGGCGCCTGCAGGGCACCCACGAGACCGGCGATGCTGTCCGAGCCGGTGGCCCCCTCCGCGGCGAGTGCCGCGACGGCTTCCTCGTTCACGTCGTAGACGACCGCATCGTGCCCGTCGCGCATGAGGCGACGCACGATGTTGGCACCCATCCGGCCGAGGCCGATCATTCCCAGTTGCATGGATTTCCCGTCCCTTCGGTGGCCGTCGCGTGGACGCGGGGCCTCGCTCGGCTCAGCCTACCCAGGCCCCGTTCGTCATCGGGCGGGCCGCTCCGTCCCGACGCGCAACGACCGTTGCGCCCTGCATCCCCGGCGATTTCCCCGCGCCCGAATTCACCTAGACTGATGCCCAGTAGCGGGCTCTGCCACCGGCGGCCAGAGGGCTACGGCGGGCCCGCGCGACGGAGGCCCCGTATGGATGTGCTCGACCCCCTCGCGCTCGCGCGCTGGCAGTTCGGCCTGACCACTCTGTATCACTTCATCTTCGTCCCGCTGACGATCGGCATGGGACTCGTCGTCGCGATCTTCCAGACCGCGTGGCATCGCACCGGCAAGCTGAAGTGGCTGCATCTCACGCAGTTCTTCGGGAAGATCTTCCTCATCAACTTCGCCATGGGCGTGGTGACCGGCATCGTGCAGGAGTTCCAGTTCGGCATGAACTGGTCGGACTACTCGCGCTTCGTCGGGGATGTCTTCGGCGCGCCGCTCGCGTTCGAGGGGCTCATGGCGTTCTTCCTCGAGGCGACGTTCATCGGGCTGTGGATCTTCGGGTGGGATCGTCTGCCGCGTCCGCTGCACCTGGCATCCATCTGGATCGCCTGGCTCGGCGCGACCTTCTCGGCTTACTTCATCCTCGCCGCGAACGCCTGGATGCAGAACCCGGTCGGATACCGGGTGGTCGACGGCCGCGCGCAGCTGACGAGCCTGTGGGCGCTGCTGGGCAACAAGGTGGCTCTCGCGACCTTCCCGCACACGATGTTCGCGTCGTTCATGTTCGCCGCCGCGGTCGTGGTGGGCGCGGCCGCATGGCAGATCAAGCGCGGCCGCAACGTCGAGATCATGCGTCCGGCGCTGCGCTTCGGCCTGTGGGGAGTGCTGCTCGGGTTCGTCGGCGTCTTCATCGCCGGCGACCAGCTCGCGATCGCGATGGTCGAGACCCAGCCGATGAAGATGGCCGCCGCCGAGGCCTTCTACAACAGCGGCTGCGGCGCGGACGCCTCGTTCTCGCTCTTCTCGCTCGGCACCCCGGACGGCACCAGCGAGATCTTCTCGGTGCGCGTGCCGTACCTGCTCGCGCTGCTGTCGACCCACACGTTCACCGGATGCGTCGAGGGCATCAACGACCTGAACGCCCTGTACGCGCACCGGTTCGCCGCCACAGGGCTGAGCGACTTCGCCCCCACCATCTGGATCACCTACTGGGCCTTCCGCTGGATGATGGGGCTCGGCGCCCTCGCCGCACTCATCTCGCTGGCCGGACTCTGGGTGACGCGGAAGAAGGCCCTGCGCCCGGTGGCGGGCTGGATGTGGACGATCGCGATCTGGGCCGCTCCGCTGTCGCTGCTGGCGAGCCTCGTCGGATGGGTGTTCACCGAGATGGGCCGCCAGCCGTGGATCGTGTTCAGCCTCATGCTCACGCAGAACGGCGTCTCGCCGAAGGTGCCGGGCTGGCAGGTGCTGACCTCCCTCGTCGTGTTCACCGCGCTCTACGCCGCGCTCTTCCTCATCGAGTTCGGGCTCATCGTGAAGACGGTGCGGAAGGGGCCGGACGAGCTCCCCGACCCGGATGCCGTGCACGTGCCGGGCGCCACGGCGCATCCGCAGCTCACGACGACGGTCTACTGAGAGGGGACGCATCATGGATCTCGCGCACCTGTGGTTCTGGATCATCGGCATCCTCTTCATCGGGTACTTCGTGCTCGACGGGTTCGACTTCGGCGTCGGCATGTCGCTCCCCTTCCTCGGCCGCGACGACGTGGGCCGCCGTCAGGTGATCAACACGATCGGCCCCGTGTGGGACCTCAACGAGACGTGGCTGATCGTCGCCGGCGCGTGCCTGTTCGCCGCCTTCCCGCAGTGGTACGCCACGCTGTTCAGCGGGTTCTACCTGCCGCTGCTGCTCATCCTCGTGACGCTGATCCTGCGCGGCGTCTCGTTCGAGTACCGCCACCAGCGCGATTCGCTGCGCTGGAAGGCCGGGTTCGACACGATGATCGTCGTCGGCTCCGCCGTGCCCGCGTTCCTCTGGGGCGTCGCGTTCGCGAACATCGTGCACGGCGTGCCGCTGGATGCCGGTCACGACTTCACCGGGTCGCTGCTCACGCTGCTGAACCCGTACGCCCTCCTCGGCGGACTCACGACGCTCCTGCTCTTCTTCGTGAACGGGCTGCTGTTCGTCGCGCTGAAGACCGACGGGCAGGTGCGCGAGGACGCCCGGCGGCTGGCGTTCCGCGTCGGCGTCCTGGCGCTCGTGGTGGCCGCGGGCTTCCTGGTGTGGACCGTGTCCGTGCACCTCAGCGCGGCGGTGGTGCTTTTCGCGGTCGTCGCCGCCGTCTGCCTGCTGGTGTCGATCGTGTGCAACCTGCGCGGCGTCGAGGGCTGGGCGTTCGGGTTCGGCGCGGTCGTCGTGATGTCGGCGGTGCTCACCCTGTGGTGCGCCCTGTACCCCGCCGTCATGCCGGCCTCGAACGATGCGGCGCACAGCCTGACGATCGAGAACGCCTCCAGCAACCTGTACACGCTGCAGGTCATGTCGTGGGCGGCGCTCATCTTCCTGCCTCTCGTGCTGCTGTATCAGGGATGGACGTACTGGATCTTCCGGCGCCGCGTCACCCGTTCGCACATCGAGAACGCCGCCGCGGCGCATTGACCGGGCGCCTGGGCCCGGGGCCCGTCGACCGGAGGCTGCTGCGGTACGCCGCGGCATCCCGCTCGTTCTTCGCGCTCAGCGCGCTCGTGACCGCCCTGCAGACGGCGGCGACCGTCGCGTTCGCCGCCGTGCTGACGCATCTGCTCACCGGCGCGATCGCCGGGATGCCGGCCGGCGCGCTGTGGCCGTGGCTCGGGGCGGGGGCGGGCATCGTGCTGATGCGCGGTGCGCTGGCGGTCGCCTCCGACGCCCTCGGCGCGGCCGGGGCCGCGCGGGCCCAGCTGCAGCTGCGGGCGGCGCTCACCGCTGCGCTGCGCCGGCTCGGCCCCGCGGCGGTCGGCACGCACGGCGGGTCGGCCCGCCTGGCGGTGCTCGCCGGACACGGCCTCGAGGCCCTGGACGCGTACTTCGGCCGCTACCTGCCGCAGTTGGTCGCCAGCGTCATCACGATGCCGGTGCTCGTGGTCGCGATCGCCCTCGCCGATCCGGTGTCCGGGCTCATCGTGGTGCTGACCCTGCCCCTCATCCCGGTCTTCATGGTGCTCATCGGGCTGGCGACCCGGGCCGTGCAGCGACGCCAGTTCGAGACGCTCGGCCGGCTCGCCGCCCGCTTCGCCGACACCGTGAACGGGCTCGGCACGCTCAAGTTGTTCGGCCGGCAGCACCGGGCCGCATCCGCGATCGAGTCGGTCACGCGCGACTACAAGCGCGAGACGATGAGCGTGCTGCGCGTGTCGTTCCTGTCGGGATTCGCCCTCGAGTTCCTGGCGAGCATCTCCGTCGCGATCGTCGCGGTGACCATCGGCCTGCGGCTGCTCGGCGGCGAGCTGACGCTCGACGTCGGCCTGTTCGTGCTGCTGCTCGCCCCCGAGGCCTTCCTGCCGCTGCGGCAGGTGGGCGCGCAGTTCCACGCCGCCGCCGAGGGCATGGCCGCAACCGAACCGGTGTACGCCGTGCTGGATGCCGCCGCCGCGCTGCCCCCGGTTCCTCCCGCCCCGGTCGTCGAGCGAGATGAAACGCCGCTCCCCTTCGCACCGGTCTTGCAGATGAGTGCCGTGCGGGTGCATCGCGGCGATCTCGTCCTGCCGCCCGTGGACCTCGCCGTCACGCCCGGCGGGATCACCCTGCTGCGCGGCCCGAGCGGCGCCGGCAAGTCCAGCCTCGTCGCCGCCCTGCTCGGCTTCGCAGCGCACGAGGGCGACATCCTCCTCGACGGGGCCGCCGTCCCCGACGCGCGCGCGGCGATCGCGTGGTCCGGCCAGCAGCCCGGGCTCGTCGCCGGGACCATCGCGGCCAACGTCGCACTCGGAGTCGCGGCCCCGGACGCCGCCCTCGCGGCTTCCTGCCTGCGCGACGCGCAGTGCGGCGACCTCGACCCGCACCTGGTGCTGGGCGTGCGCGGCGACGGTCTGTCCGGCGGACAGGCGCAGCGCGTCGCGCTGGCCCGCGCGCTGTACCGGCGGCGCAGCGGCCGCGCATCGCTGCTGGTGCTCGACGAGCCCACCGGCGCGCTCGACGCCGGAATCGAGCAGGCGGTGTGGCGCACGCTGCAGAAAGAGGCGGAGACGGGATGCGGCATCCTGCTGGTCTCGCATCGCGCGAGCGCCGCGGCGATCGCCACGCGGATCGTGACGCTGCCGCCGCTCCTCGCGCAGAGGGCCGCGGCATGATCCCCCGCGACATCCTGCGCCTGGCGCAGCCGCCGGTGCGCCGGTTCGCGCCCGCCGTGCTGAGCGGCTGGGGCACCGCCCTCAGCTCGATCGCCCTGCTCGGCGCGAGCGCCTGGCTCATCACCCGCGCCTCCGAGCGCCCCGACCTGCTGTCCGTGTCGGCGGTGATCGTGGCGGTGCGCGCGTTCGCCCTGGGCCGCGGGGTCTTCCGTTACCTCGAGCGCCTCACCGGCCACGACGCCGCTCTGGGGCAGCTGGCGGTGGTGCGCGCCGATCTGGTGCGCCGGCTCGTGCCGCTCGCGCCGGACGGGCTCGGCCGCACGCCGCGCGGCGCCCTGCTGTCGAATCTCGTCGACGACGTCGATCAGCTGCAGGATCTGCCGCTGCGGGTGCGGCAGCCGCTGATCGTCGCGGGGCTCGCCTCGCTCGCGAGCGTCGGGTTCATCGCATTCCTCTCGCCCGCAGCAGCCGGCGCCGTGGCCGCGTGCCTCGTGGCGGCCTTCGTGCTGGCCGGCTGGCTGGGGGCGGTGATCGGCGCCCGCGCCGAGCGGGCGGTCGCTCCCCTGCGCGCGCGCTTGGCCGATGCCCTGCTCGACGAGCTGAGCGCGCTGGACGTGCTGACCGCGTACGACGCGACGGAGGCATCCGCCCGCCGGGTGGCCGAGGCGGATGCCGCGCTGCGCCGCACCGTCGTGCGCCGGTCGATCGCGCAGGCCGTGATCGGCGGCACGGTGTCGGTGCTCGCCGGATGCGCGTCGCTGGCCGCGCTGCTCGTCGCGGCCCCGCAGCTCGCACCGGTGGACGCTCCGGCACTCGCCGTGGTCGTACTGCTGCCGATGGCCGTGTTCGAGGTGTTCGGCCCGCTGCCGCTCGCGCTGTCGATGCGCCGCCAGGTGCGAGCCGCCGCCGGGCGCATCGCGGACACCGTGCCGGACGCGGCGCCGCCTGAGCTGCCCGCCGAGACGCCCGCGACCGGCGCGGCACCCGCCCTGGGGAGCGGCCTGCACCTGCGCGCGGTGACGGCATCCTGGCCGCATGCCGGCACCGGCGCCCTTGCTCCCCTGGACCTCGACGTCGCCCCCGGGGAGCGGGTGCTCGTCACCGGGCCGAGCGGGGTCGGCAAGACAACCCTCGCCCATGTGCTGGTGCGGCTGCTCGATCACGGCGGCAGCTACGTGATCGGCGACCGGGACGCGCGCACGCTGTCTCCCGACGACGTGCGCCTGACGGTCGGGCTCGTCGAGCAGCATCCGTTCCTCTTCGACGAGACGCTGCGTCAGAACCTGCTGTTCGCGCGCGACACGGCCGACGACGCCGCCCTGTGGGACGCGCTGACGCGGGTCGGCCTCGCCGAGTGGGCGCGGGACCGCGGCGGGCTCGACATTCCGCTCGGCGAGCGCGGCGCCCTCGTCTCGGGCGGTCAGGGCCAGCGGGTCGCACTTGCGCGTGCGCTGCTGCGGGACTTCCCCGTGCTGGTGCTCGACGAGCCGACCGCGGGCGTGGACCCGGCGGCATCCGACGGGCTGCTGCGCGACCTGCTGGATGCTTCCCGGGGCCGCACGGTGGTGCTCATCTCGCACGTCGCCGTGCCCCACGACCTCATCGACCGCGAGGTGCGGATCACGCGCTGATGCGCGTCAGCAGCGCAGCAGCCGCGCCGCGTTCGCGTCGAGCGTGTCCGTCCCGGCGACGAGTGCCACCGACGTCGTCGCGTGCGCGAGGAAGAAGTCGGCCTCCGTCCCGGGGGCGCAGGTGCGGCCGGACATCAGGAGCGGTTCCTGCAGGGATCCGGCGAGCACGGCCGCGCCGGGCCCGTCGACGTAGCCCGCGGTGGAGACGGCGACAGCCTGGGCGGTCGCGCTCGGATAGGACGCCGACATCACCCTGGCGTTCGTCCCGTACAGCGAGGCGCCGGAGTAGCGCGTCGCGCTGATGCCGGCCTTCGTGATGCTGGAGACCACCCCGTTGGACACGGCCGCCGTTCCGCCGAGCACGATGACCTTCGTGGTGTGCAGGGCCTTCAGGCGTGAGATCAGTGCGGTGGAGGCGGTCGTGGCCGTGCCGTTGATGACGATGAGCGGTGCCTTCTTCGCCCCGGCGACGGCGGCTCCGCTGATCGCATCCGGATACGCCCAGCCGGTCGCCAGATACACCGTCGGCGCAGAGCCGAACCTCGCGGCGACGGACAGCGACCGGGCGAAGCGGTCGGCGCCGGTGATGCGCGTCACGGTGGCCTTCGGCAGCACCGTCTTGATGCGCGCCGCCGTCCCCGTGTCCAGCGTGCTCGTCGTGCCGACGAGCACCACCGACCTCGGAGCCAGTCGCTTGAGCTCCGCGCCGATGCTCCACGGCATGGACTTCACGGGCATGTACAGGAACCCGGCGCCGCGAGCCGCCGCCAGGGACGCGACTGTCAGCGAGTCCTGCTGCGCGGCACCGCCGACGAGGTACACGGTCGACACGGTGCCCGGATGCAGGGCCTTCGAGGTCGCAATCGCGCGCTGGTAGAAGTCGACTCCGGCCACACGCGCGGTGGGGATGCCGGTGACGGCCGTCGTCACCGCGGAGGTCTGCGTCACGGTCCGGTAGTACAGCCGGGATCCCGTCACGCGCACGCTGAGCGTCTGGCCTGCGTCGGAGTCGGTGACCTTGTAGGTGGATGCCGTCGCGCCGGTCACGGCCGTGCCGTTGCGCAGCCACTGGTAGGCGAACCGGGTGGGCGCCGGCGACCACGTGCCGGTGCGCGCCGTCAGGATCTGCCCCGCCGTGGCGGTGCCGGCGATCGTGGGCAGCGGCGTGGTGATGAACGCCTGCACCTGCGTGGAGCCGAACCAGTCGGTGAAGTAGTTGTAGAAGTTGCGGTTGCCGTAGGAGGAGCAGGCGTCACCGGCGCCGTAGCCGGCCGCGAGCGCCGCCGCGTTCGGGACGTACGGCGTGTAGTAGTAGAGGTCGGCGGTGGCCTGGTTCGCGATCGTGATCTTCTCGGAGCCGCACGACGACTTCGGGTTGTACTGCACGTACGAATCGCCGCCGATCGGGTACCAGTCGAAGTACTGCGACGTGCCGGGCGGGTTCGCGTACCGCTTCAGCTGCCAGCCGGCGGAGTACACCTGGGTGAAGAAGCCGGCGCTGTCGCCGTTGCACCCCGTCGAGTCCGGGCAGTTGGCCCCCATCGCGTAGTTGTAGTTCCAGGTCGACGGATGGGTGCCGAGCACCAGGCCCTGCTCCTTCTGGAGCATCACCAGGAACACCTGCGGGTTGATACCGCAGGATTGCGCGACCTTGAAGACGATCGCCGCCGCGGTCTCACTCGCCGCCCCGGTGTAGCCGTTGCACATCTGGCCGGGATCGATCGTGCGGGTCGGCGCCGTGTAGTCCTTGAGGCACGTGTAGCCGGTCTGGCATCCGCTCTCCTTGGACACCAGGAACGACTGGATCTGCGCCTGGGTCATGGACGCCTTGTTGAAGAAGACGCCGTCGCTGATGATGTTGCCGGGATCGAACTTCGACAGGTCGGCGGCCTGCGCCGGCGCAGCAAAGGCAGGAGTGAGCAGCCCGGCGACCACGGCGATCGTCGCCAGCAAGGCGACGAGAAGGGGACGGATCCGCGCGCGGGAGTGTGCGGCGCTCTCTGGGGAAGAGCTCATCGCATAAGACTGACAC
>Ga0308170_10002967_pt1 | contig 14209 bp, 17 predicted proteins | sample PhyBR2_2_FD_202136 | JGI IMG/M metagenome (GOLD analysis project Ga0308170, IMG submission 202136) | Phyllosphere microbial communities from UC Gill Tract Community Farm, Albany, California, United States - DLSLSB.R2 | ecosystem: Host-associated > Plants > Phyllosphere > Unclassified | place... | reverse complement strand
CGACAGATGGCGGCGTAACGTCTTGTATGACTTGCCGTCGATCATCGAAATGATGTGGTCGGGCGACGCCAGCGACTTACGCACCGTGACAGCAGGCTCATAAGCTTGAGCAGCTTCTTCCGGGGCTACTGAAGTAGCTGTGCCTGACAGTTGATCGACAGCGGCATGCATTGACCGCAAAAATGCGGGCACATCCTCCGCATTCGTGCGGGTGTTAGGATTGGCCAACCACGCAGCGGTCAGTTCAGCGGCCAACTCGACCGCGTTGATGTCATCGTTCATTATAATCTCTGTATCTTGGGGGGGGGCATGCAATTAGGTTCAACCGCTTCGAAGTTCAAGATAAACAGATATTTAACGAGGAAGCGATCCGTTTGCCGAAAGCTCACGAGATTGCCGATCAATGGTCCATCTTGGGACGCACCGCATATGATGAGGCACGAGTTGCCCGTCGTTTGGCGCCGTGATTACGGCATATCACTTGGGATGAGCGACCTTGCAGAGCCTATTCTCGATTGCCGTGTGTTCTTCGGACAGACTGCTTGATGCGAGTTAGGTCTTCGCGGGTGCGGTCCAGCCGATCCGGACCAGGGTGCCGATTAGCGTCGAGCGCGGTACCTTGAAGGTTCGGCAGACAGATGCCTTGCTGGCCCCACCATCCAGCGCGGTTGTAATCCGTTCGAGGGTTTCGGTATCAATCACCGGCGGGCGGCCACCTTGGCGCCCGCGACGCTTTGCCGCCGCAAGCCCAGCCATTACGCGCTCGCGCGTCAGTGCGCGCTCATATTGTGCGAGTGCGCCAAAGAGAGAGAACAGCAATTCGCCGTGCGGCGTGGTCGTATCCATCTGCTCGGTTAGCGAGCGGAAAGCGATACCGCGCGTCTTCAGATCTGTAACGATCTCCAGTAGGTGCGGCAGCGACCGTCCAAGCCGGTCGAGCTTCCATACTATCAGCGTGTCGCCCGGGTTCAGATAATCGAGGCAGGCTTTCAGTCCCGGCCGATCGTCGCGTGCGCCGGATGCCTTGTCGGTATGGAGATGACGATGATCGACGCCGGCTGCGACTAGCGCGTCCCGCTGAAGATCGACCGTTTGGCGGTCATCGGCCGACGAGACCCGCATATATCCAAGCAGCATGTACGACAAACCCGCGAAAGCAGGTTCTCGAACACTCTATCAAAGCGACAGGGTTTGTCGAACGTTGTGACTGGAGGCGGCGTTAATTTCGCGAAGGTCAAGGCCGGAAGTGTCGCCTATCATGTGTTTTCCGACAGGGCACGGCGCTTCAAAGCTGCCGAGCCGCTCCCGCCCAGTTGCGGACGTTCGTCGCCTCAAGTAGCGTTCACCGATGAAGCACAAGCTTGCGGCGGTTACGCTCCTTACTTTTGCCGCTTGTGACAGAGGTGAGATTGAACCGCCTCAGCGCGTTAACATTGAGGTAACTGGCTCCCCGGAATGCCTTGCCAGAGTAGTTAACCGTATTGGTCTATCCGCCGCGACGATGCCTCTTTGGTCAGACCATATCGGCACGATGGAATTTGGACCCGTAGAGGCTGTAATGGTCCCCAAAGCGGTGGACCGGCTCCGGACCACGAAGTGCATGCAATCCATTAAACAGCGGCCCTGCGCTAATCCCCTGTCTGACGTCGATATATGTAACGCGCGAGAGCGGCATAGCTAACGGCAGCTAATCACCAGAACTGGGCATCAGCTTAGGCTGTATCCACTTACCTTGGACAACCTTTATGGAAGCGACGAGGAATTAAAATGAAACGGGCAGCAACATTGGTCCGGGTTTTTGCCCTAATCGTGAGCCTAGTGATTCTCGCTATGTTTTGGATATATGTCACGAGCTTTACTTGGGGAATTTACTCGGGTGCATTCTTAGGCTTCCGGTCAGCCTCAGGTCCATCGCTCATCTTCATCGTATGCGCCGTATTGTCATACATCTACGTAGCCGCTCTGCTTTTTGGAGCGAGTTTGCGCCAGAAATAATCACGAGAGTCTATATCTGCGACCGGCAGCTAACCACCACATTGCGACGTTCAGACCGGCCGCGGCATCCATAGTGCCCTAAAGCCGACCGACCGCTATCGGGCGGGAAAGCGACCAGTCCGCAAGCGCCCAATTGCGGTCATCCAGCATGGCGCTACAGTTGCCCCATGATAGATTTTGCAGATCGCGTTCGTATTAGATCCTCTGCCGATACAGAGCGGCTGGGATTAGCGGGCCGGGAAGGGGAAGTCTACGGTTTGACCACCCCTTCGCAAATTGGGGTATCCGTCATTGGCTCGACGGTGAACGACTACGCGATCAACGTGCACTTCGAGGAAGTCGATGAAGCCTTCTGGTTCTCCGAGGAACTGGTTGAATTGATCGACAAGGGTGCGGGCACGGTCATCAGCCTTGACGGATACGATGCTGAATGGGTCCGCCTTCCAAACGGTCATTGGGAAGAGCGGCCCCGCTCGAAGTGAACTTCCAATGTCCGCTGTCCACCATAATGCGGCCGTTCGACATGAAATGCAGCGTTCCCGATAGCGGACGTTAAGTGGCATAATTATGCTGGCCGAATGATGAGCCCTGTCGATGATACCCGGTCCGTAGAGGACCTCTGGAAGGCAGCCCTTCAGGCCGATGACGATGCCGCTTGGAACGCGGTGGCCGCTCTTCACTGGCGTGGCTCCAAGGAAGTGCTGGATCGCGCGGTTGTCCTAACGCGTTCAAGTGACCCAGCATCGCGGGCGCGCGGTGCGGACGTGTTAGGCCAACTAGGCCTCCCCGAGCGCACGTTCCCCGAGGAATCTTTTTCAGCCGTGCTTCCTCTTCTAAAGGACGAAGTGCTGACCGTAGTTTATGACGCGATATACGCTCTTCAACATGTTGACCGCGTGCGAGCGGCCTCGCACATCATCCTTTTTGCTGATCATTGGGACGATAACATCCGGCATGCCGTGGCTTTCGGCTTGGGCGCGGTCGATACACAGGTGGCTCAACAGGCCCTTTTGAAGCTGATGGCGGATTGCGAGCCGGATGTTCGCAATTGGGCCACCTTCGGTATCGGGCAACAAAGCGATGTCGACACAGACCAGATACGCGCAGCCCTTGCTGTGGCCCTATCGGATGACGACGCTGACGTGCGTTACGAGGGCGTCATTGGCCTAGGACGACGTAGGGATAGCCGCGCTGTACCGTATCTAAAGCGGCTGCTTCATGAGGACCCCGACGACATCTTCGCACGAGAAGCCACCGCGAAGGTTCTAGGCCTGAATGAAAGCGGGCAGATCGCGACGGCTGAACTGCTTGGGGCGCTTTAACGGCTTCAACGATGGAGCGGTGGTAGTCTGCCTCGTTCAATATAGCGGCCACTTTGTCGATTGGTATGCCTGATAGCTGCCGGGCCGCTATCTACTCATTCCAGCCAATCCCCTTTAGCCCAATTTAGTCTCCCTAACGGCGGGGGGCGTGTTCCCGATAGCAGGTGCTCGTTTATCATGACATGCTGGGTAATGCCCCGGCGATTGATCATCCTTGCCATTCTTATTGTAGTTGGGTTGCTCGTCATACGCGTGCTGACGCGCTCCGATCCGCCGGCAGCCAGTCTCTTCAGAGGCAAGGGCACTGCCTACCAACTGACGGTTACCCGCTTTTCTCAAGCCGAAGGTCTGGTTTGTCCGCCTTTCCGGCTTGATGTTGTTTTCGATGAAAAACCTGGTCTCACGCGAACAGTGCTTCTGGCTGAACAAGGAGATAATATTTCAGTCGCTCAGACACCTTCAACACTATACGTCTTTTACAGCGATTTAGTATTAGATAGCTTTGGTGGTTGGATTATTGACCCGACAGACGCAAAGCCGCTCCTGTGTGACGTTAACATACCGGTGTGCGCCCGCGGGATGAGACGACTTGCTGAGACGGGTACTCAAATACAGCGGATTTGTGGAAGCGAAAATAAGTGGCGGCGATAGTGTCGAGTGTCCGCTCACGCGCTTGGCAGCGTTCAAAGCGAACCATCGGCTAACCATCGATTCCGGCCGTTCCGCTCACGCCCAATTGCAACCGTTCCGATCCGGGTGCACACTAACCGAATGATCGTTATCTTTGCATCGCTGTTGGTAGCCTATCCCTCCCAGCAACTTCGGGCCTTGCCATTCGCTGAAGGCCCTGCGGCACGGGTCAGCGCCATCAAGGCAGCAATTGCGAAATGCCATGCGCCTGCAAAGGTTGATCGATCTGGTAAGACCGTGACGGTCGTTCTGGCAAACAGCCGATTCGACCGGGCCTTCGATTGCCTTTCCGCATGGATTGCCAACCACCCCGATACCGGCTTCGTCAAATTCGGCTTTGTTGGTCGCGAGCGGCAGTAGACGCCCACATGCGGCCGTTTCTCACCATTTGCTCGCGCCAACTGCCAGACGTACATTCATATTGACGGGGTAGCGGAGCGCCGCTCAGCCACGTCTGGCTTCTAGTGAGGGAATGACGATGCTTCTTGAACTGGCGCTTCTAATAGGTCTAGTCGCACCACTACAAAGCGGATTTCGCGAGCCTATCGCGCAGATGCCAAAGTTATCTGCCTGCACACCAGCTGGTGCAAAGGCGGTGTATCACTTGAGCGATTTACCGCCTGAAGCAGTCGCACGTCTTAAAAGATTTTTTAAAGAAGGGTTCGCTGATGCTGGGGCGCCGTTCAATTCAACAGATGTGATCCGCGATCATGCTGTTCCACAGCGACGGTTTTTACGAGCGTATCAACACGGGGATAAACAGATTGTTTGGTACGAACATGGTGGCAGAGGTTATCATCTACACGCTCTCGGAATGATTGAACGGCCTGAGCAAACCGGGCTGGAGGTATCTCCTTTCGCGTGGTTTGGCGGCGGGAACAACGCCGATCTTTGCGCGGCCACTAAGGCCTTTTTTGCTGGCGTTCAGACGAGTCAGGAAATGTGACGCTCGCGGCTTGTGCTTGTCCACTTTCCCCGGATCGAGCCCGAAAACCGTCCTTCCGCTATCCACCAATTGTAGCCGTTCAGCGGCCGGATGGGCGGAACCCGGTCGTAATCATGACTGTGCGACAAACAGGTGATTTCGGACGGCAGCCTCTCGTTCGTCGTAAAACGCCGTCGCTTACCCCGATTGACGACAATCGTGTGTTTTGAGTCACCTAAGGAGCGTGCCTGTGATTCGCATAACTCCGTCAAGATGACGCCATTTCGAGAAAACGCTTTCAGAACGGTTTTGGGAAAGCTGGTTGCAGCGGGGGTAGCTCACTTGTCCCCGCGCCTGCCGTTCGCGGGCCGCGTTCGTTTGGGAAAAGCTGCGCCGGACCGGTGAAGCTGCCCATGCGAAAACCTAATTCCAGCACTGGCTTATCTGCTCGTTCACCTGCCATGCAGCGGCGAAGCGTTATATAAGCAGGACCGGACGATTGCAGCGTGCTACATCGCCGGTTTCTAGCGAGATGGAAATGATCCTTACCAAACAGCCGTTCGCCCTTGTTGCCGCAGGTGCGATCGGACTGATGATGCCCGGTGTTGCCTTTGGGCAGCAAGGAGGAACCCAAATACAGCGCACCGAGAATATGCAGGCGACGACTGCGCTTCATACCCGCATCAATGAGACCCAGGCTCGGATCGAGAACGCGCGGATCACCCACAAGATTGCGCGTGCGCGCGCGACGGCGTTGCAGCGTGAGATCGCGCAGACCCGGCAGAGCATGACCCGCCTTGGCAAGCAGCAGGGCTTCGTCAGCGCTGCGGAACTCGCCTCGTACAATCGTACGCTCGGCACGATCGACACCGAACTCGATCGGCGCGGCGTTGCGCGCAGCTACGGTAAGGACATGCTGCCTGCCGCACCTAGCGGCCGCCACTAGGCATACGGGGACGGGGGCGGCCATGCCGCTCCCATCTTCTCAATAGACGGTAAAAAATAGCGAACTTCGTGCGGTGTTGATGACATTTGCACGAGCACTACCGGACGTCGGCTAAGTCCTGATAGACCATCAACTACTCATTATTTACTATTCTGCACAAACTAGCTATCCTACGCTGTCGATTAAGCCGCGAAGGCGTCACGTCCAAAGTAGGCGTGACACGCATCGTCTCCGCACGATCAAGAGTGATCACGCTCCATCTTTGTGATCGCACCTGAATGCGGGTCGACGTGAAATTCGTAGTTTACCTTGGCCTTGCGGGCTTCGCCTTCCCAGTGGCCGTCGTCGGCTTCCAGCTTCGTGACACGATAACCTCGCTTGGAGAGCATGGTCTTCACCTTCGCGCTGCTAATCCAGTTTTTGCCTGGCATATCCGCAAATGCGGGGGAACCAAGGCCCGCGGTTACAACCGCGGCGATGAGCATTTTCTTGATCATAATCAACTCCTTATGCGCCGCGTTCAAGCGCATAACATCTGATCGTCGTTCCGACCGACACTTCAAAAAATAACGATCTTTACTCGCGCAACCATGATTATCGCTGCCGGCTTGCTTTTATGTTCCCGAGAGCAGCCATCCGTTCAGCACGATCATTCCCGTTTCTCCCTCTTCGACGGGCCTTTTCGGGAAAGGGTAATCAGGAACAGATTTTGTAAAGGGGGTGCCTCGACGGCCCTCGGCGCGATCGTCCGGGCGACCGTCCCGCTATGGTTCGTTGCAGAAATACCCGTCAGCTGAGCGCCTCTCAACGTGGTCAGTCGCTTAATACTGTATCTGCTATCCACTGCTCCAGAACCGCGGCGATGTCGTCGCTGTTCTTTTCAAAGAACATCATGTGTCCATTGCCGATGATCCCAACCTCCGGGAGCCAGATAGTACGTGCTACGCCACGTCGTTGAAGCACATTCTCAACTAACGTTTCGCCCAGCTTGCCCGCGTGGGCCGTGTTTGAGAAATGCCCTGTCGCACTGTTGAGGTTCAGCAGCGGAATGCCGCGGTCGACGAGCACTTCGGCAACCTGCTCAACGGCACTAATTGCGCCGTTGTCGATCCAGCGACCAGCTTCGGGAAATCGCTTTTCACCACTATAGCCATCGAGCAGCACCAGTGCCCGGATCAGATCGGGACGCTGGCAAACCAGGCGCTGCCCTAGCCCCCCACCCATCGACCAGCCGACGAAGATCGGCGGGCCTGCCATCTGGGTTACCGTTTCCAACACATGTACAAACGCCGCGTCGACGACGGTATCAGGCATCGGCTTGTTCGGGGTAAGCGTCGCCAGCAAGCGGCGTTGCGCAGCATCATCCGTGGGCATCTGGTTGCCTCGAACAACGCCGTCGCCGGCGACGCCCCATTCAGGTCCCATATTCCACGCAACCTATGCGCTACTGTCCTGGCCGGGCCAGAACCCTTCATCGACCGGCAACGCGCCATCGATCACGGTGGCATCCCGCTCGATGTCATCAGGGTTGAAGCCCGCCCGTCCCGTACCGGGAGGGTCGACGATGAACACCGGGAAGCCCCGGCGTAGGAAGAACTGCGCCCAACCTTCCCGACCTTCCGCATTGCCGAGCCAGGCGGCACCGCTGAAGTAGTTATGGGTCAGGACGACGGGACAAGCGCCGCGGGCCAGCTCCTGTGGCCTGAAATACTCGACATAGGCTTGGTTGCGAAGGACGTGGTTGCAAGAGGCCTGAGTGCCTCTGCGCGGCGTAATCTCGCCACCGGCGCTGAAGGAGCCGAAGGTGGAGAGGCGTAGGCCATGATCTGTAAGGCTCATTCAGGATGTCCAGTTTGAGTAATCAGGCGAACCCAGGCAGCTGAGCGATGTGCTTCTCGAGCGTCAGCGGGTAATCGCGCACGCGCACCCCGGTGGCGTTGTAGACGGCGTTGGCGATCGCCGGCGCCACGCCGGAGATGCCGAGTTCACCCACGCCCTTGGCTTTGAGCGGGGACATCGTTGGGTCGAGTTCGTCGAGGAAGATCACTTCCTGGTGCGGAATGTCCGCGTGAACAGGCACTTCATACCCGGCCAGATCGTGATTGACGAAGAAGCCGAAGCGTTTGTCGACCGCGAGTTCCTCCATCAGCGCCGCGCCTGCGCCCATTACCATGCCGCCAATCACCTGACTGCGTGCGGTCACGGGATTAAGGATTCGTCCTGCAGCGCAGACCGCAAGCATCCGCCGGATACGGATTTCACCAGTGTAGGCGTTTACGGCCACTTCGCTGAAGTGCGCGCCAAACGTCTGCTGCTCGAACCGCTCCGAAAGGTCGCCATATTCCATCCTGTCCTCGGCAGTGATCGATCCGCCCGCGGCAGCTTGCGTCAGAGTCGAACGGCGATTGCCTGCTCGGACCTCGCCATCGACGAATTCTGCATCGATCGAGTTGAAGCCGAGACGCCTTGCGACGGCCTCGCGCAGCTTGGCGCAGGCCGCGTATACGCCTGCCGTCGCGGTCGCAGCACCGGCCTGTCCGCCACCACCAAAAGCCTCAGGAAAGTCCGAGTCCGCAAGCTTCACCACGACGCGATCAAGTGGAAGCCCCATCATCTCGGCTGCTGTCTGACCGATGATGGTGTAACTGCCCGTGCCCATGTCAGTCATGTTGGTTTCGACGGTTACGACGCCTTGGCGGTCTAGCGTGACGCGCGCGCTTGCTGGCATGATGGGGGCACCACGGATAGCGGATGCCATGCCCATCCCAATGAGCCACTCGCCCTCTCTGCGACTACCAGGCTTGGCGCTGCGCTCGTGCCAGCCAAAGCGATCGGCTCCGGTACGCAGGCACTGTACAAGTTGGCGCACCGAGAACGGCCGACTGGATGGCTTGGCAGACGCTTGGCTGCCGCTCTTCGATTGTGGATCGGTGGACGATCCGCGGCCAGGATCCTGCAGCACGACCTGCGTGTCATTGATCACCCGCAACTCGACCGGATCCATGGCCAGCTTTTCGGCTAGCTCGTCCATGGCGATCTCCAACGCCATCATGCCCGGCGCTTCGCCAGGCGCCCGCATCGCATTGGCTTCGGGCAGATCGAGGGTGGCAAGCCGGGTCAAGTTCAGGCGGTTTGCGCCCGCGTAGAGTAGCTCCGATTGTGCCGCCGCGATCTCCGGCCCACCGCCGGGAAGGTTGCCCGACAGGGTCTCGTGTCCCACCGCGATTAACCGGCCGTCCCGGCCTGCGCCCAAGCGGACCCGCTGGATCGTGGCCGCGCGGTGCGATGTGTTATTCGGCATCAGCGGTCGTTGCAGCGCCACTTTGACGGGGCGTCCAGCCGCGCGCGCGCCAAGTGCCGCCAGAACTGCGTCCGAGGCGACGCTGCCTTTTCCGCCAAACCCCCCACCAATGTATGTGGCAACGATGCGAACCTGGTCCTTTGGGATGCCGAGCTTGTTGGCGAGGTCACGCTGCGCATACCCGAGGATCTGCTGGGCCGACCAGATTGTCAGCCGATCTCCATCCCAGCAAGCGATGGTGGCATGCGGCTCCATCATCATGTGGCTCTGGTCCGGCGTGGTATAGGTCTGGTCGACGGTGATCGGGGAAGAGCCAAACGCCTTGTCGAAGTCGCCGATCCGCACGTCGGGCTGCTGCCTGTGCGGCTTGGCGCCAGCCCGCGCACTGGGGAGGTCGAACGCGCCTGTCCCGCGCGCATAGCTGGTCCGGATCAGGCCTGCAGCAGCTCGCGCCTGCTCGAACGTCTCCGCCACGACCAAGGCGATTGCCTGATGGTAGTGTTCGACCTCAGGGCCAGCGAGCGGCTTGGCAACGTAGAAGCCTTCGCTTTTCAGCGGCCCGGCATTGTCGGCGGTGACGATGGCGAGAACGCCCGGTGCCGCTTTCGCTTCGGTCAGGTCGATAGAGGAAATGCGTCCCTTGGCGATCCCGGAGCCAACGACATAGCCAAAGGCAACGTTGGGTGCGACATCGTGATGCTCATAGGAGTAGACTGCAGTCCCGGTGGTCTTCAGCGGACCCTCGATACGAGGATGCGGTTTGCCGACCACCTTGCCCTGATCGATGGGGTTCTTGCCTGCTGGCGTGTCGAACTTCATGCCGATCGACCTTCCGCGATGATGGATGCCAACGCCCGGGTGGCGAGTGGCAATTTAAAGGCGTTGTCCTGCGTCGGCCGGGCGTCGGCGAAGGCGCGTGCAGATACTGCCATGGCTCCTTCGGGTAGCACTCCCTCCGCTGCTTTAACCCGCCAGGGTTTGTGGGCCACGCCCCCGAACGCCACCCGGCCCGCGCCGTTCGTCTGGATGACCGCGGCGACTGACACGAGCGCAAAGGCGTAGGACGCGCGGTCGCGCACCTTGCGGTAGACGTGGCGACCGCCGATTGGTTTCGGCAACGTCACCGCCGTAATCAGCTCGCCTGGCTGCAGGTTGGTATCGACGTGTGGCGTGTCGCCAGGCAGACGGTGAAAGTCCGCGATCGGGATGGCACGGCTCGTACCATCGGCGTTGACGGTTTCGACGGTCGCATCGAGCACGCTCATGGCAACCGCCATGTCCCCAGGGTAAGTGGCGATGCATTTGTCACTCGTCCCGATCACGGCAAGCTGCCTGCTGACTCCGCCGATAGCAGCACAGCCGGAGCCGGGCCGGCGCTTGTTGCAAGGCTGATTGGTGTCATAGAAATAGGGGCAGCGGGTGCGCTGGAGCAGGTTGCCCGCCGTCGTCGCCTTGTTGCGAAGCTGACCCGAGGCACCGGCCATGATTGCGCGCGTGAGCACGCCATAGCTGCGTCGCACACGCTCGTCAGCGGCAAGGGCCGTGTTGGTCACGAACGCACCGATGCGAAGGCCGCCTTCGCGGGTCGGATCGATCCGGTTGAGCTTCAAGTCCTGAACGTCGACGAGGTGCTGCGGGGTCTCGATCTCAAGCTTCATGAGATCAAGTAGATTGGTCCCGCCGGCGAGAAACTTGGCTCCGGAACGACGTGCTACAGCAGCCGCGGCTTCTGCGGACGTTCCCGGGCGCTCGTAGGTGAAAGCTCTCACAATTTGGCTCCTGCAACTTCGGCCATCGCATCGACGATGTTGGAATAGGCCCCACAACGGCAGATATTACCGCTCATGCGCTCGCGCATTTCGAGATTGGTGGCTTGAGGCTGGTGCGACAGGTCAGCCTGGACATGGCTGGGAACGCCCCGCTTGATCTCGTCAAGCACCGCTACCGCCGAGCAGATCTGACCCGGCGTGCAATAACCGCACTGATACCCGTCGTGCTTGATGAAGGCGGCCTGCATCGGGTGCAGCTTCTCAGGCCTCCCAAGGCCTTCGATCGTTGTCACCGCGTCACCATGGTGCTGAACCGCAAGGCTCAGGCAGGAATTGATCCGCTGGCCCTCGACGATGACGGTGCAGGCACCGCACTGTCCATGATCGCAGCCCTTCTTGGTGCCCGTAAGGTTCAGGTGCTCACGCAGGGCATCCAGCAATGTGGTGCGCGTATCGAGCATCAGCTCATGACGTTTGCCGTTCACTGTCAGGACGACGGGCAGGGTCGAGGGACGCGTGGTCATTGGGGGCTTGGCCTCCGCTTGAGGGGCAGCTGCAAGGGCGGCTGTTGCTGCGCTCCCGGCGAGCAGGCTGCGTCTCGAAATCTCCAGTTCAGAGGTCATGGCTGCGCCTTTCTCGTCAGGATCGGTTTGGATATTTGTTCGTGTCTTATGATCATCGATCAGGACGCCGCTGGATCGTCGGTGCGGCTGAGCAGCGCGATCGGCACCGCCGCGAGAAGGATGGCGGCACTCGCCAGAAACTCGGTCTGCGGACCGAAGGCATCGTAGACGATGCCACCGCCGGCAGCGCCGGCCATGATCGAAAACTGTACGATCGCCACGATCAGCCCGCCGCCAGCCTCCGGGTCGTCAGGCGCTGCACGGGTCACCCAGGTCCACCAGCCGACCGGTGCCGACGTACCGAACATGCCCCAGATCGCCAGTAGTACGGCAACGGCCGCGATGGAGCTGCCGATCACGGTCAAACCAACTGCAACAGCCGCCAACACGGCCGGGAAAACCGCTAACGCGATGTGGAGACGTTTGCCGATGACGCGGCCGACCAGCATCGTTCCGATGAAGCCCGACACGCCGACCAACAGCAACAGCATCGAGAGTGTACCGATGCCGACCGCGGTCACCTGCTCGAGGAACGGTCGCAGGTAGGTGTAGAGCGAATATTGACCCATGAAGAGGAGCGCCGAGCCGGCAAGGCCGATCAACACAGCCTTACGTCGGAGCAGAGCGGCGAACCCAGCGCCGCTTGTCCGTTCCTGGTAGGGAAGACGAGGCAGCGACACCGCCTGCCAGACAATTGCTGCAACGGCCAACGGCACGACGCAGAAGAACGCGCCACGCCAGCCGATCAACCCACCAAGGAAGCTGCCCGCTGGCGCTCCTACGACCGCTGCAATGGCGCCTCCACCGTTGAGTACGGCTAGCGCCTTCGGAACAGACCCCGGTGGTACAAGCCGCATCGCTATCGCGGCGGACATCGACCAGAAGCCGCCAACCGCTACGCCGAGCAGCGCACGACCAGCCATCAGCACCGTGTAGCTCGGAGCAAGCGCAACCAGCGTTCCAGAAATCACCAGCAGCGCCGTCAGCGCGAGCAGCACGTGACGCCGGTCGAGCTGGCCAATGACCCGGCTGAGCGAGAGACTTGCGACCATCGCGAAGAGCCCGGAGATCGAGATCGCCTGACCAGCCTGTCCCTCTGTCAGGTGAAGGTCGCGCGCGATTGGGCTGAGCAGGCTGATCGGCATGAACTCCGAGGCAACAAGCACGAAGGTGCAAAGTGTCATCGCATAAAGCGCACCCCAGGCGGCAGGAGACGCGAGAATGGAGTTGGCGTCGACGTTGACGTCAGCGCTGGCCGTGATGCTGGCCATGATGAGTGTCCTTTGACTTTGGTAGGCGAGTGCGGACGTGCGTCACTGCGCTGGCGTTTTTTGCTTGAGCTTCGTGATGGCGGCTGTGCCGGAGAACGCCTTCGGCCAGCCGGCATAGAAAGCGAGATGGGCCATCGTCTCTCCGAGCTGTGCTTCGGTCAGGCCGTTCTCAAGCCCTCGTTGGAGATGGAAGCCGAGTTGCTCCGCATCGCCGTTGGCGGTGAGAGCGACGATCGTCACGAGGCTACGATCGCGTGGGGACAAGTCGCTGCGCCGCCATAGATCGCCGAACAGCGGTTCGTTGGTCAGTTGCGCGAGCGAGGGCGACACTGCGGTTACCGTTCGCTCTACCGTCGCCGCGCGCTCGCCATCGTTCCCCGGCACCGGCAACGGCGCCATTCGTGCCAACTGCAAAGCGCTCGCTGGGATACGCCGCTTGGTGAAGACTGCGTCTGCGACTTCGGTTGCAGACACCGCGTTGGGCCAACCGGCATAGAATGCGAGGTGGGTGATCGTCCCCCCTATCTCCGCTGGCGTGACCCCGTTGTCGAGTGCCCGCTCCAGGTGACTGGCGAGCGGCGCCGACTTGCCCGCCGCGATCAGGACGGTGATGGTAACGAGGCTACGGTCGCGCGGGTTAAGCTCCGGTCGCTTCCAGACATCACCGAAGAGCAGTCGGTCCGTGTAATCCGCGAGTGCTGGTGCCACCCGGCGCATCGGCTTAGGGGCAACGGGTTCGGCCTGCTCGGCCGCAGCAGGAGCCGAGCCAAGGGCAAGTGCGGCGAGCGTGAGCAGGCGCATGATCTTCCTTTCGAACAAGGCCGGGAACGTTAGCGTGCAGGCCCACGGTACTGCGCAGCCGTGACTGGCTGGAGCCAGTCGACGTTCTTGCCGTCGCGTGTTTCGGAGATGGCGAGGTGCGTCATCGCGGTGGTCGCCGTGCCTCCGTGCCAATGCTTCATGCCCGGTTTGGCGTAGATCGTGTCGCCCTTGCAGATGCGGGTGACCGAGCCGCCCTCTACCTGCGTCCAGCCACAACCTTCGGTCACGTACAGTGTCTGCCCGGCGGGATGCGTGTGCCAGTTGCTGCGCGCGCCAGGCTGGAAGGCAACGAACGCAGTTCCGGCCTGCCCCGGTGCCGTCGGGGTGGTCAACAGCCGGACTTGCACCGAACCGGTGAAGTTTTCAGACGGACCGGGCTTTGCCTCGGTGGAGCCTGCACGGACCAAATCTTGAGCGGAGCTTGCGGTAGCGAGCGCGACAAGTGCGCCGGCGAGAACGAACATCTTCATCGTATGTCCTTTGTTTAGGGAGCAAGGGTCTGAAATGCTCAGTAGGTGCCGGTGCGATCCCAGAAGCCGCAGCGG
>Ga0308170_10002965_pt1 | contig 14211 bp, 9 predicted proteins | sample PhyBR2_2_FD_202136 | JGI IMG/M metagenome (GOLD analysis project Ga0308170, IMG submission 202136) | Phyllosphere microbial communities from UC Gill Tract Community Farm, Albany, California, United States - DLSLSB.R2 | ecosystem: Host-associated > Plants > Phyllosphere > Unclassified | place... | reverse complement strand
AGCACCTCAAGCGCGTCGAGGAGGAGCTCGACCTCGCTACCGTCGACCTCCAAGGCGGCGTCGTCCTTCAAAGTAAGGCTTTGTCGTGGGATCCGTATCTCAAAGGGCGCATGAGGGCGCCTAGCAAGAGCAGTTATAACCAGCCGTTCGCGCTCGGCAAGGTCATCGACACTCTGGGCGTCGGCGTCGTCGAGCGGTCGGACCACCCCGACTTCCCCAAGGGCGCCATCCTCAAGGGCCTCCTCCCCTTCAGCGAGTACGCCATCCTCTCCAAGGCTCGCCTCGACATGAAGCTCGCCAAGATCGTCGAGAAGCCCGACGGCGTCTCGTGGACGACGATGGTCGGCGCGTGCGGCAGTGAGTCGCCCGGTCCTTCCTCTCCTCGGTCGCGCGTGCTGACTCCCTGCTTCCCCAGTGCCCGGTGCGACTGCTTGGATCGGCCTGTACGAGATCGGCAGGATCAAGAAGGGCGACACCATCTTCAGTACGTCCCTCGTTCAGCCACGTCGCGAAGTCGAGGAGCTGACCCTTCGCCTCCTCAGTCTCGGCGGCCTCGGGCGCTGTCGGCCAGATCGCCGGTCAGCTCGCCAAGCGCGATGGGCTCACGGTGCGTCCCTCTCATATACATGTCGGGCTCAAGCGGCGGCGAAAGAGAGCGTCGAGGCTGACCTCCTCGCCTTCTCCCGCTCCCCTGCAGGTCATCGGCTCGGCTGGCTCCGACGAGAAGGTCGCCTTCCTCAAGGAGATCGGCTTCGACCACGCCTTCAACTGTGCGTCGACGCTGGACCGTCTCTATCGAGCTCGACGGCGTCGCTAACTCGACCTTCTCAACTCGCAGACAAGACGACGTCTACCCAGGACTTCCTCGAGCAGCACCCGCCCTCGGTAGTGTTCGAAAACGTCGGCGGTGAGACCCTCGACGCCGTGCTCGCGACGATCCAGAACAACGGCCGCATTATCCACTGCGGCTCGGTCTCTCGTGCGTCCCTCTCCTTCCTTCCTGCTCTCCTTCTCTCCTCTGGACGCACGACGAAGGCTCTCCTTCTCGACGCAAGCACGATCTAGATCGTCTCGATGCACGGCTGACGCTCTTCCCCTCCTCGCAGAGTACAACCTCCCGCCCGACCAGCAGTACGGCCTCAAGAACACGTCGAACGTCGTCACCAAGCGCCTCAGGTGGGAGGGCTTTATTGTTTCCAACCACGACTGGACCGAGTTCGACAAGACGATGCCCAAGCTCGTCGCCAACGGCGAGATCAAGTTCAAGGAGCACGTCACCAAGGGCATCGACAACGGCGAGGTGCGCTCTCTTCCCTCCCTCTCCCTCTCGCTCTTCTCGACTCGCCGAACATCATGCTGACGAGCTCTACATCCTGCAGGCCTTCCTCGACATGCTCGAGGGCCGCAACTTCGGCAAGGCCGTCGTCTCGCTCGAGTAGATCCTCCTCGCGCACGGTCCTCTCGTCCCTCTCTCGATCCAGTGAAACCCGCAACGCAGTGCATTTCCTCCTTGCTCGACCTCTCGAGAGCTACAGCCCGACTCGCGCGCCGTACCGCTCTGCGACCCGCCCCGCATCGGCGACGACCGCGCCCGCCGTGACCGAGAGCGGGTACCCGGGACCCTGGATGACGAGCGGCGCCGAGGCATAGCGGCGCGTGTAGATGGCGAGCGAGAGGTACGACCCTGTGCTGCGAGCGAAAGGGTGCGAGTGCGGGAAGCTGCGCGCGAGCGGCGAGAGCGTGAGTCGAGCGCGAGCGAGGAGGTCGAGAGTGGGAGAGAAGGAGCAGACGCACCTCTCGAGCCCGCAGCGAATCTCGCCTCGCTCCCTATCGATCACACCGACGTACCGCAGCACGCGCCCTGCTCGTGCCGCCTCGTCTCGCTGCGCCGCAAAGTCGTCGTCGAGGTCGGCGAGGGCGTCGAGGAACTCGCTCGTGTTGGTGAGGGCGGCGAGCTCGGGCGAGACGAGCGACTGGGTCGGGACGGAGAGGTGGCCGTCTGGGAGGTCGGGGAGAGGAGAGAGCGATGAGGGTGCTGAGGAAGAGGAGGAGGAGGTCGAAGCGATCCGAGCGAGGATGGTGAGCTTGCGGGCGACGTCGGCTCCCGAGAGGTCGTCGGCTGGATGAGGCTCCTGCATGTCGATCAACAACATCAGACGATGCTCGAGTGCGAGGTAGAGACGCTGAGGAAGCTCACGCACCGTGTGACCGTGCTCCTTTGCGACCCGGACGAGCTCGCTGAACGGCTTCGCGCCGCTCTCGACGCCGTCGACGGTCGAGAACTGGTTGAAGAGGTACGCGAGCGTGCCGCTGAGGACGCCCTCGACGCGCACGATCTCGTCGCCCGTCGCGACGAGGTCTCGCACCGTCGAAAGGACGGGCAGGCCGGCGCCACACGTCGCCTCGTGGTAGCACAGGCCGGCGCCTGGCTCGGCTTGCGCGCTCATGATCGAGCTGTACAGTGAGCTCGACGACGAGAAGGCCTTCTTATTGGGCGTGACGACCGACAGGCCCGACGAGAGCGCTCGAGGGTAAAGGGCGGCGAGGTCGGCGGACGAGGTGCAGTCGACGAGGATGGTGCGCTGGCCTTGCGACGTGCGGTCGGCCGAGAGCGTCGAGATGATGGACTCGAAGTCGGTCGACGAGTAGGCGGCGCCGGGAGGAAGGGCAGGTCGTGCTGAAGCGGAAGTCGAGGAAGAGGGGAGGAGGGCGAGCAGGGCTTCTGCGTCGCCAAAGTGCTTGCCCCTCTCGAAGGCGACGGCGTGCCTCGACCCAGAGAGCAAGACGACCTCGAACACGCCTTCGAGCGCTGGTGCAAAGAGCTGGCGGACGACCTCCTTGCCGACGAGGCCGACGCCGACCACAGCGACGGCGATGTTGGGCACTGCAGAGGGGCGAACGTCAGGACCGAGCGCACAACTCGCCCGAAGAGACTGGGAACGCACTGGACGATCGACGGCGGGCACAACGAAAGCGTGAGGAGGTCCGGGGCGAGGACGACGAGGAGGCGGCGACGAGCTTGCTGAATGAGGTGCCTAGCTGCTGAGTGTGCAGAGCGAGGTTCTGAAGGCTTTGTCGAGCCGAATAGAGCCGCGGCTGGCGGCGCGAGTAGAGGAGAGAGCGACACAGGCGACGGCTGGAGTACAGCGGGGAGAGCCAGTCACGCTCCGCGCAAAGGGTACACTTGAGCTCTTCCATAGCTTCGAGCACTCTTGCTGGTGCCTCAGACGAGCGGGCGCCTTCACAAAGCGACGAGAAAGGTGTCATCGGCGCGTGCTCGTGCAGGAGCGCAGCGTCCGAAGCAGGAGAGCGCCAACAGCTCGAGCTGAGCTACTAACGCTCTCGATCTACTCTCTGAGATAGTCTGCAGTAGCTGGCACGCAGTACACGGCCCCTAGAAGAGCACGAAGACGCGGCGACAGCGGGCACCGCCTCGCTGCTCTCACCCGGAGCCTTCTCCCTCGAACGACTCACCGGCGACAGCGCAAGCAGAGCCAGCCACACCCGCAGCCGCCGCGCAGATGCGCCAGCTGCACGCCCTCGCCCTCGCTGCGCTCGCAGCGCCCCTCGCTCGCGCCGAGGTGCTCTGGTCCCGCCGCCTCTCGTCGTGCCTCGGCTCGGGCGACCTCGTCGCACCAGGGGACCAGCAGCTCGTCTTCACCGACCTGTACGCCCAGTTCGACCAGGGCCAGGCCAAGCCGGGCGAGTACCACGCCGCCGGCATCGACCTCGACCTCGTCCCCTCGCCCATCTACAACGAGGACGGCGCCGTCCTGACGGGCACGGGCGACCTCCTCCGCATCGTCCTCGTCGGCAACACGGTCGCGACGAGCGAGGGCTTCAGCGACGGCGCGGGCGACGGCGCAGGCCTCCTCTCGACCCTCATCGTCGACTCGCAGGTCCTCTCGTTCGAGGTCGCGACCAACAAGACGGCCCTGTGCTCCAACATCCGCACCGACGAGGGCGACACGGGCGTCACGACCAACGGCTCGGCCGTCGTCACCGACTCGGGCTGCCCCTACAGCGGCGCCATCGCCCTCGGCTTCACCGTCCCCCTCGCCTCGTCGTACCCCCTCACGACCATCACGACCAACCTCCTCGCCCTCGACCCTTCGTCGCCCGCCCTGCACCTCGCCTGCTACGACCTCTCCTTCACGCCCTACTACCCGGACTACTTTGCCTACAGCCTCGTCCACTACCGCAAGTCGCCCTCTCCCTTGTTCTCCTCCTCCTCGCCCTTTGGCCCTGTGCTGACGCTCACCTCCTCGCTCGCAGTCATCATCGGCACTCTCGCGGCCTACCTCCTCCTGTACATCCTCGCGCGAGCGTACGCCTCGTACACGGCGTGCCTGCGCGAGAACGAGACGCAGCTCGCCTCGTCGCTCACCCTCAAGCTCACCTCGAGCGACGGCGGGCCGTCGCACCGCGGCATGTGGCGCAGCATCTGGTTCGGCGCATGGGCGGGCAAGCAGGTCGTCGCGAGCGGCAGCTTGCGGCGGTACGTGACGGCCGAGTTCCGGGAGCTGTTCGGCCTCGTCAGCTGGTTTGCGCTCGTCGGCGCGGTCGCGGTCGAGTGGCCGGGCTTCGCATGTGCGTCTTTCATGACCTCTCTCTTTCTCTCCTTCAGCTCGAGGTCTGAGCGCAGGAACGGGCTGTCCTGACGAGCTCTTCTTCCGCCCGCAGACCCGGTCTTTCGCCGAGCGGCATGGACGACCCTCGTCTTCAACTCGACCCTCCCCTTCGTCTCTCCCGCCGACCCCGTCCTACCGCAAAACACGACCCTGCCATCGGCGTACGCGTCGCAGATCGCCGACGTCACCTCGCCGCTCTACCTCGACAACTCGCTCCCGAACGTCCTCCTCGACCTCGACGGCGAGCGCGACGGGCTCGAGCGGTGGACGCGCATGATCGGCGTGCGGCACGAGGACGTGTGGAGCATCTGCGCCTTCACGTTCTTCGCCCTGTGCGCCGGCGTCATCGTCGCGCACGTCGTCGTCTTCGCGCTCGACTCGACGCTCGCAGCCGTCTTCCCCAAGCGGCGTGCGGCGAGCCCACATGCGCCGATTGAGGACAAGGCGCCGCACGGGCACGACGAGTCGCTCGCTCACGCCGTGAGCAAGGAGCACGTCTCGACGCCGGACGCGTATGGCGACCGGCGGCGCTCGGACGGCTCGATGGGCCGGTTCCTCGGCAGCGGCGACTTCGCCGACGACGAGTACTTCGCCGACGACGACGAGCTCGCGAGGGCGAACCCAGACGACGAGCACCCGCTGTGGCGCCTCCACTCGGCGCTCCTCCAGGGCAACCTCACTCGCCTCCTCCTCCTCTTCCACCTTCCCCTGTCCCTCTTTTCCGCCTACCAGTTCACCCTCTACTCGTCGGCACCGACTTCGACCTTCGCTCTTGCCGTCGTCGTCTTCGCCCTCGTCTGCGTCGCCTACCCCGCCTTCGCGCTGTGGCAGATCCACATCAAGTCGACGCGCGTCCTGTACGGCCACCTACCGACCCTCCTCGCCCTCGGCCCGTTGTACAACACGTACGCCGAGGAGTGCACGCTGTTCCCGCTCGTCACGCTCGGGTCCAACCTCGTCATCGGCGTCGTCGTCGGCGCAGGTCAGGCGTCGGGCACGGCGCAGGCAGCCATCATCCTCATCGTTGAGGTCGCGCACACGCTCTGCACGTCGCTGTGGCTCCCCTGGGGCGACAACGCGGCGATGGGCCCGCTCGCCTTCCTCCTGTCGCTCGCCCGCATCATCATCGCCGTCCTCCTCGTCGTCCTGTCGCCGACGGTCGACGTCTCGCCTGCGGCCGCGTCCTGGGTCGCCTACGTCGTCTTCCTCGCCATGGGCCTCGTCATCGCGCTCCTCATCGGCGTCCTCGCGTTCAAGGTCCTCGAGCTCGTCGTGCGCCTCGTCGGCCGGGTCCCGTTCGACGAGTCGCGCTCGCCCCGCGGCGGCGGCCTCTTCGGCGCGCTGCGCAAGGGGCGCGGCGGGCGCGCAGGCGGCGCGAGCGGCGGCAAGAAGCGGCGCCCGGCCGACGCCCGCTCGCAGGCTGCGAGGCGGCGTGCCGTCGAGGAGCGCAGGAGGCGCAATCTGCACCGCGAGCGCTTTGCGGGCGGGACCGTCGGCGGCCGCAGCGATGCGTCGAGCGTCGGCACGGCGACGTACATGCTGCCGAGCGCGCAGCGGCCGGCCGGGCATCCCGGCGCGGGCGGCTCGACCCTTTCGCTCGGCAGCGGGCCCTCGCCGTTCCCCTCGAGCGGGCTCGTCGACGACGATGGCTATATCATGTCGGCCATGTCGACTCGCGGCTGGGAGAGCGCCTCGGACGCCTCGTCGTCGGTCCGACCCGGCTTCGTGCGCCCGGGCGCGTACGCCAGCACGGGCCCGATCCTGCGCTCAGGTCCCCAGCACTGGGGCAGCCAGATCAACGTCGCCTCGACCGGCCCTTCGCCGACCTCGGCCGTCGTCGTCGCCGCGCCCGTCGTCCACGCCGCAGCGCCGGGTCCGGCCGGCGGCAGCTCGGGCTTCACACGCGTCGGCGGCGGGCGCGCGAGCCACAGCAACCCGTACCAGCTCGCCAACGCCGGCACGTCGCCCGGCGGCACGGCCTACCCGCCCTACCCTGCCTCGTCCGCCGACCTGTACGCTCCTCGACGACCGTCAGCGGGAGCCGACCCTGCTCTCGCCGGCATGGCGCCCGCGCACCGACAAGCGTCGCGCCCGTCCCTCTCGGCTCTACCTTACTCGTCGGCCCTCCTCTCGAACCAGGTCTCGCCCGGCGGGCGGCTCGACGACGAGCACAACCGTCGCCTCTCGACCCGGGTACGAGCTCGTCGCGGCGACCGCCAGGGCGGCTTCTTCGGCCGCTTCAAGCGCCAGCGCGTGCAGTACAGCGAGGACGAGTACACGGACGAGTCGGACACGGACGACGAGGCGGGCGGGAGCGGGCGGCGAGGAGGAAGCGGCCTCCTCGCAGCGCTCGGCGGCGGGTTCCTCGGCGGCAAGGGCCGCAAGGGCAGGGCGCAGGGCAGCAGCGGCGCAGGGCACGGTGACGGCGAGTACGACGCGGCGAGGGAGGACGATGAGCCCCCGTTCGAGCCTGCGCCCGAGGAGCAGAAGGGCTTCTCGGTCGTGCGCAAGCCGCGCCCGGGCCCTCCCCCCGGCACGAGCCCCGGCGTCGCCTCGACCGACTTCGGCGCGGCACCGCAGACGACGCCCGGCACGCCGAGCGCGTCGCAGGCCGACCCGCTCCTCCGGCAGCAGCAGCAGCAGCAGCAGCGTCGCTCGACGTCCGACGCACGGACCCCTCCGCCGCCGCACGTCTCGGTCGAGGCGCCGAGTCGACCCGGGTCGCTGCACGGCGAGGTCGTCGTCGGCGAGTGGGACGACAGCGACCACGAGCGGGACTAGGGTGGACGCCGGTCGGACCTTCTTCTTCCTCTCTCTCTCCCTTTTTGCTCCTCTCGCACAGACACTTTCTCTCTCGCTCTCCATCATCACGTAGTCATCCGCACCCTGCACTTAATGAGATCATGCCGACGCAAGGAACGAGGTTGCAGCGAGAGTTCTGTGCGAGGCGAGGCGATAAGGAAGACAGAAAGAGAGGGTCCGAGCGGGGAGTGAGGGAGAGGGAAGGGGACGAGCGAGGAGATCTACGGCTCGAGGTGGCTCGGGTGGACAGGGCACGAGTGCCCTCGCGAGAGCCAGTCGTCGATGCAGTGCCGGTGGAAGGTGCACAGGCACACGAGCCTCGAGATCGTGTCGCCGACCGCAAAGTCGTCGAAGCAGACGGCGCACTCTTGGCCGACGAGCGGACCGGGTGGGAGCTTGAATACTGCGTGACAGCGTCGATGAGTTAGCCTCGTTCGAGTGAGAGACTGAGAGCGACAGCGAGAGGGACGCACCAAGGTATCGACCCGACGAGACGGTCCCGCCGCCCGTGTCGAGGCAGTCCCGGATGTGCTGCTCCTGCTCGCCCTTGCCGCCGACGCTCGCGAGCGTCGTACCGCACACCGGGCACTCGACGAGCTCGCTCACGTCGGACGCGGCCGCCTCGCTCGGCGTGACGGACCCGAGCGACGGCGAGGCGGGGAAGAACGCCTGCGGCGAGAGGACCGACGCCGCGCCGCCGCCGCTGCCGCTCGCGCCCGCGCCCTGCATAAGCGACAAGGCCGTGTGGCAGTCGCTGCAGGTGCGGTACCGGCGCGGCGTCGCCGAGAAGAGGTGCTCGTCCTCCATGAAGTCGCCCGGCTCGAGCGCAATGACGAGCGGGTCGAGCGCGTCGAGGTGCTGCGAGCACGCCGCGCACACGACGAGGCCGCACCGGCGGCAGTGGTGCTTGCGCGTGAGGAGGCCGAAGCGCTTCGAGCAGCGGCGGCACTCGCTCGTCGCCTCGTCGGGCTCCCACCGCGGGCGAATCGGCCGGGGCTGGAGGTACGGCCCGATGTTGAAGCGCGCGCCCGGGGCCTGCTCGTGCGTCGGGACGCGGAACTCGGGCGCGATCTGGGGCGTGAGGACGGGGCGGAGCGAGGCGTGCGGCGAGGTCGAGACGGGCTGGGCGAAGTAGTCGGGCGAGGAGGAGGGGCCCGACGCGACGCTGGGCGGGCGAGTCGTCGTCCAGATGGAACGAGCGTCGTCGTCGGCGTCCTTGCCGGCGTAGACGAACTCGTCGTCCGAGTCTGCGAGCGATGGCGAGGCATGAGCTGGGTCGGCGAGGGAAAAGAGAGAGGGTGGGACGCACCTGCGGAATCCTCCTCGTCTGCAGCACCGATGCGCGCCCTCACGAGCGCCAGCTCGTGCACGAACGCCTCGAGCTCGTCCTGCGCCGCCCTCTTGCGCTCCTCGTCCTCGTCCTCGCCCATGCCCCGCCGCAGCTCGTCCGCCGCGCGCTCGAGCCTCGCCGCGAGCTTCCTCAGCTCGGCCCGGTCCTCCTCCTCGCCGGCGTCGAGCGGCTCGTCGACCGACTTGCCCGACCGCACGCTTGCCGCGTCGCTCGAGCGCGGTCGCGCCGCGCCGGCGAGAAACCGCGCCCGCGCCCGATAGTCCATCCCGCGCATCTCGTCCTCCTGCTCCCGCTCGCCGCCCTCGCCGCGCTCGTGCGCCTGCGCACTCGCGCTAGACGGCGCGCCGCCGTACCCAAAGTCGGGCAGGTCGAGCCGCCGCCGCATGAGGCGGACCCAGCGCCTCCTGCGCACGAACTTGCGCCCGCCGGCGGGCCCGCCGCCCGTCGCGAGCGCTGCGAGCGCAGCCGGGCCGCCTTCGAGTGCGCGAGCGACCTCGGCGGGCGGCGAGGGGGACCACTCGTCGGGCGGTGCGGCGAACGAGGCGGCGTAGGACCAGCCGTCCGAGGCGGACGAGGCCGGCGCGGTGTAGTCGATGACCCACTCGCTCGCCCAGATCCAGGCGGGCTCGGCGCGAGGTGCTGAGGAGGGGGAGGAGGAGAGGGCGGGATCGGGCGAGAGCGAGGGCGAGGCGGCGAGGACGGCCGTGAGGGACGAGGCGGCGCTGCTGTCGGTGCGGCGGCTCGTTGGGCGCGGGCGGATCGCCTTGGGGGTCGACGGCGAGGACGCCGCAGCGTCCGGTGCCGCGGCGGGGACGCGCACTCGCCCGCCGCTGCGGATCTCGCGGCGCTCGGGCAGGCCGAGGGTCGTCTCGGCGCCGACAACGGGCAGGCGCACCTCGCTGCGGAAGCACGGCAGCTCGTCGTCGCCGTGCTCGCCGTCGCTCACGCCCTCAAGCGCGACGCCGAGCGCCGAGAGCGGCATCGAGTAAGCCGCGCGGCGGTCGTTGCGGCTGAGCGCCTTGGGCGTCCACTTGCTCGCGCCGCCGAGCGACGACAGCTTCTTGAGCGTCGGCAGCGCGAGGCGCTGGTTCTCGTGCAGGACGACGGGTACGGTCGAGTGCAGCGCGAGCGGGTTGAACGCCGGCGCCGAGCCGTCGCCGCCGCTCGCGCTCGGACCCCTCGACGACAGGGAAGCCCGTTCGGCGGCGGCGAGGACGCCGCAGATGTGCACCTCGAAGACGGCCGCCGCGAGGTCGTACGCCGTCTCGCCGTACGCGTTGCGCGCGAGCGGGTCGGCGCCGCGCTTGACGAGGAAGTTGACGAGCGGGACCTGGCCCTTCGAGGCGGCGTTCATGAGGGCCGAGTAGCGGTGCTTGCTCGGCGAGTCGATCTGGGCGCCGGCGTCGACGAGGAGGCGCGCGACGTCGAGCGAGCCGCGCGAGGCGGCGTTGTGCAGGGCAGTCCAGCCGTCGTGGTCGGGCGTGTTGACGTCGACGTTGCGCGAGATGAGGAACCGGCACACGTCGAGGTGGCCTCGATGGGCAGCCTTGTGCAGCGGCGTCTGCGAGCACGAAAAGGTTCCTCGTCAGTCTCAAAGATCGAGAGAGGGAGGAGAGAAGGAGAGGTGAGCGAGCGACGCACCTCGCCCTCTGCATCTTCAAGTTCCGGCATCGCGCCCGCCTGCTCGATGAGCCACTTGACGACCTCGACGTGGCCCTTCTGCGCCGCGTGGTGCAGCGGCGCGAGCCCGCTGTGCGAGCCCGTCTGGTTGGCGAGCGTGAACGTCGACGGCGGGTCGGGCTCGCCGTCGTCGGCCGGGCGCGGCGCCATGAGCGACTGGAGGCGCTCGAGGTCGCCGTTGACGCACGAGCTCGCGATGAGGTTGCGCAGCGTCGTCGGGTCGTAGCCGCGCGAGCTCGAGACGGTTGAGGGGGAGCGCGAGGACGGCGCGCGGCGAGGGGGGGAGGGTGCAGGCGGCGGCGAGGGCGACCGAGGGGGCTCGTCGGCTGGGTCGAGGGACTGACGGTGGGCGAGGGGCGAAGGGATGCCGCGAGGGGTGGCGGAAGTGGCGACGTTGAGCGTGCTGGCGCCGGACGACGAGCGGTTCCTCGACGACGCGCGGACCTCGGCCGGCATCGAGATGGGCTCGAGGGTCGGCTCTTGCGCGGCTCGCGGCGTTAACGAGGGCGTGAAGGTCGAGGCGGAAGGGTTGAAGGAGAAGGTCGCTCGCTCGGGCCTGTGCTCGGCGGCGGCGGTGGAGGTCGAGGTCGAGGTCGAGGGAGGGGATGAGGTCGTAGGAGGGGGACCGGCGAGCGGCTGGTCGCTGTGCGCGCCTCGCTGTCCATGTCGAGCATGCTGCTCGTCCTGGACTCGCTCCTGCGCGTCTGCGCCCCGCTCAACGGCCGTGTCGCCCCAGGCCTCGGTGGCCGGCGAGTCCCAGCCGGCCGAGAACGGCTCTGCTCGAGGAGAGGGCGAGGTGCTGGCGCTCGGGGCGGGTCGTGGCGACTCTGTAGGCTTGCTGTCGGGCTGGCGCAATGGATCGTGGCTGCGAAAGGGGGGCGAGGGGTGCGTGAGTGGGGGAAGAAGGGGGAGCGAGAGAGAAGAGCGAGCGACGCACAGGGACATGACCTGAGCGGCTGGCGTGGCCCACTACTTCTCTGTGCGCGACCTGGCGCGGTGGACGGGTCGACTTGTGCTTGAGCGAGAGAGCGAGAGCGAGGTTGGTCGTCGGCGTCGAGCCGGCCCTGGAGCTCTGGCTCAGCTCCTCTCCACGTCTCCACCGCGACTCGGGCTAGACTTTGCTCCGCTAGACCTACTCGCAGACTTCTACACGCCGCCTACACCAAGCATCAGCGCCGCACGACCCACCTTCACCCATCCCGCTTACCCGGGCCTCCTCATCTTATCTCGCCGCCCTCGCCCACCAGCTCGCTCAAGAGAGCCGGATCGCCCTGCAAGATGTCTCCGAGCTCGAGCAGCAAGCCCACGCCGAGGCAGACGGGCCTCGCAACGAGGGCCATCCACCAGGACTCGCCCCTGTCCGGCCCAGAGGTCGCTCCCAGCATCTCGTGCGTCCCCTCTCGCCCTCTGAACTCCACCCACGACGCATCACGCCGACTCTAGTCTACTGCAGGACCGCCACCACGTTCCGCCACCCGACCCCGGAGCAAATCGCCGCCGCCCCGCCCGGCACCTTCGGCGAGGCGTGGGATCCCTCCTGCCCCTCGCGCGACATCTACTCGCGCTACACCCAGCCGACCCTCACCCGCGCCGAGACCGTCCTCGCGAGCGTCATCGGCCAGCCGACCCTCGTCTACCCGTCGGGCATCGCCGCCTTCTGGGCCGCGCTCCTCCACGTCAGCCCGCAGGTCGTCGCCTTTACGCCCGGCGAGGGCTACCACGGCTGCCACACGTCGCTCGAGGTGTACCGCAAAGTGCGAGGAGAGGACCAGGTTGTGCGTCGCAGTCTCTCGCTCCCGCCTCCCCTTTGCCGAACGGGCTTTTCGCTGACCTCGACGACCTCGTCCTGCAGAGCATCATCCACCTCGACGACGAGTACCCGACCGACAAGAAGGTTCTCGTCTGGCTCGAGACGCCGCTCAACCCGACCGGCGAGTCGCGCTCGATCGGGGCCTGTGCGTCGGCCTTTCGCTCGTCCACACGCCCGAGCGGGACCTCGCTGACTCCTTCTCTCGTCGCAGACGCCAAGAAGGCGCACGCCGCAGGCGCCATCCTCGCCATCGACTCTACTTTTGCGCCTCCACCGCTGCAGGACCCGTTCAAGTGGGGCGCCGACATCGTAATGCGTCCGCTCGTTTCCTCCTTCCTCGAAAGCTCCTCGTCGAGACCTCGCTGACTCTCTCGCACGCCTCGAGCAGACAGCGGCACCAAGTACTTCGGCGGGCACTCGGACGCGCTCATCGGCACGTTGAGCGTCAAGACCAAGGAGGACTGGCTGCAACTGTGCGTCCTCTTCCCCTCTCTCATGCCTCGCTCGAGGTTGCCCAGCTGACGCCCCTCGCCTCGCCCTCGCAGCTGGCACACTCGCACCTATACCGGCTCCAACATTGGCTCGCTTGACGCCTGGCTCCTCCTGCGCTCGCTGCGCACCCTCTCGGTCCGCGTCACGCGCCAGTCCACCACCGCCACCGCCCTCGCGCAGTGGCTCGCCGCCCTCTCGCGCAGCGACGCCGGCACCGACCTCGACGGGCCCGGCGGCGTCGTCGAGCACGTGTGGCACACGAGCCTGCAGGCCGACGCGCGCGAGCTCGTTGGCGAGGGCAAGCAGATGTCGAGCGGGCCGGCGTGCTTCGCCATCCTCCTCAAGGACCCGCTCTACGCGACGCACCTCCCGCACAAGCTCAAGTTCTTCGTCGTGCGTTGCGTTCTCTCTCTCTCTCTCTCTCTTCCCTCGAGGCCGAGGTGCGTAGGCTCGCTGAGGCGGATGAACGGCTTCGGGCCAACTCGCTGACGCTTGCGCTCGCACCTCGCCCGCAGCCTGCGACTTCTCTCGGCGGCGCCGAGAGCCTCATCGAGCAGCGCCTCGTGTCCGACCCAGGCGCCGACCCTCGACTCGGTGCGTCCCTCCCCCCTCGAGAGAGGCGCTCAGGCCGTCGTCGCTCGAGCCGCCGCACTGGGACCTCCTCGCTGACGTCGACCCTCTCGCCCTCGCAGTACGCATCTCGGTCGGTCTCGAGGACTTTGCCGACCTCAAGGCCGACCTCATCGAGGGGCTCAAGGCCGTGCAGCGGGTGCGTCCTCTCTCTCCCTCTTCGTCGGCGCGCTGTTCCTTCATGCGCGTGCCTCGTCGCTGATCCTCTCGTCCCTCCTTATCTCTCTTTCGCGCTACGCAGATGGAGAAGGGTGCAAAGCTGTAGCGGAGCAGGTCGGAGCGAGGCGAGCTACATGCGGTGCCCGGACGAGCGAGGCGAGGGTCGCGAGGGTGGGGAGCGCTTTCGGGGGTCGGCGACGTGGGCTTTCTTTGGCCTCGACGACGTCGCACGGAGTGAGCGAGCCGTGGAACACGAAGCCCCAATTTGGACATCGTGCGCGCAAAGGCCGCAAAATTGGTCGACACATGCGGTAGCCGTCCCTCTGCTACGGCGAGAGCGAGGCGAGGTCACGCAGCAGGGGCTCGAGCGAGCACCAGTCGAGAGCGACCAAGCCAGAGTGGGCCGGCGGACGAGCCGTGGGACAGACGCACTGCTGCAGTTTAGGCTCGAGCCAGGGCGCCGGTCCGCCGGATGTGCCGCTACAAGTCAGTGTCGATCGCCCTGGGTGCGCCGATTCTGCGGCCGGATCTGCGGGGACAGGAGGCAGCGCGAGAGTGCGGCGCTGCGAAAGCGCTTCCGGCGGCGCCGCTTCGTTCGGGCCTGTCTCTGGCCTCGTCCACCACCGCTGGATGCGCTCTTGCACCTTTGCTCGCTC
>Ga0308170_10002963_pt1 | contig 14219 bp, 14 predicted proteins | sample PhyBR2_2_FD_202136 | JGI IMG/M metagenome (GOLD analysis project Ga0308170, IMG submission 202136) | Phyllosphere microbial communities from UC Gill Tract Community Farm, Albany, California, United States - DLSLSB.R2 | ecosystem: Host-associated > Plants > Phyllosphere > Unclassified | place... | reverse complement strand
GTTACCATTACACTTCCGTTGCGCGCAATTAGTGCCTCGCAAAGGGTAATACCCACTTCGGCCTGCTCAAAATCTTTATCGGTTTGGTAAAAAGGAAATTCGTATTTGCTAAGAAATTGCTGCAGTTCGGGTTCCCAGCAGTATATTTTGCGCCATTTAAATTTATCGGCCAGCTGCAACATGTTTTCAAAAAAATCAATTCCATCTTCGCAGAAGATAAAATTACCCGAAATGGCTGTAAGCTGTTCAGCAAACAACACCTCCAGCTCCTCTGTATTTTTTTTATACAGTTGACTTTCTTCTAAATTGGGATATGGGTTTTCACGTTTCTCTAAAAGTGCTTTCCTTATCTTTTTTAGTATTTGTTCCTTCGCTGTTGTATTATCCTTCATTATAAAAAAAAGCTACCCTGGTGTAGTGCACCAGGGTAGCAAATGTAATCATTGAAATTATTTATTTATGCTTCTACCGGAGTAATATGTCCTGGGTTTCCGCTTTCTCCTTGATTTTCGAATAAACGTTTTCCGAAAATCTCTTCTAAATCGTCTTTAAATAAAACTTCTTTTTCGATTAAGATATCAGCCAATTGAACCAGCTTATCCTTGTTTTCTTCTAACAAATTAATGGCTCTTTGGTATTGCCCTTCAATCAGTGTAGAAATTTCTTTATCGATGGTTAGCGCTGTATCCTCTGAGTATGGTTTAGAGAAATTATACTCGTTCTGGCCTGATGAATCGTAATAGGTAATGTTTCCTAGTTTTTCGTTCAAACCGTAAATGGTAACCATGGCCCTGGCTTGTTTATTTACCTTCTCTAAATCGCTCAAAGCACCAGTAGAAATGGTATCGAACATAACCTTTTCGGCTGCTCTACCGCCCATTGTGGCACACATTTCATCCAGCATTTGGTGCGGACGAACAATTAAGCGCTCTTCTGGTAAGTACCAGGCGGCACCTAAACTCTGTCCACGTGGAACAATAGTAACTTTAACCAAAGGAGCAGCGTGCTCTAACAACCAGCTAACAGTTGCGTGGCCGGCTTCGTGGATGGCAATAGCGCGTTTTTCGCTTGGAGTAATAATTTTGTTTTTCTTTTCTAAACCACCAACAATGCGGTCAACCGCATCTAAGAAATCTTGTTTATCAACTGCCGATTTATTTTTACGGGCTGCAATTAATGCGGCTTCGTTACAAACATTGGCAATATCAGCACCCGAGAAACCAGGGGTTTGTTTTGCTAAGAATTCGGTGTCTAACTCTTCTGATTTTTTCAAAGGTGTAATGTGTACCTCGAAAATCTGTTTACGCTCAATAACGTCTGGTAAATCAACGTAAATCTGTCTGTCGAAACGACCAGCTCTTAATAAGGCTTTATCTAAAACATCAGCACGGTTGGTAGCAGCCAAAATAATAACGTGGGTATTGGTGCCAAAACCATCCATTTCAACCAAAAGTTGGTTCAGTGTATTTTCGCGCTCATCGTTACCGCCCATTACACCGTTTTTACCACGGGCACGGCCAATTGCATCAATCTCATCAATAAAAATAATACAAGGCGATTTATCTTTAGCTTGTTTAAACAGGTCGCGCACACGTGATGCACCTACCCCAACAAACATTTCAACAAAATCAGATCCAGATAATGAGAAGAATGGCACCTGTGCCTCGCCGGCAACAGCTTTAGCCAATAAGGTTTTACCAGTACCCGGCGAACCTACCAATAAAGCACCTTTCGGGATCTTTCCACCCAAATCGGTATATTTTTTAGGGTTTTTAAGGAAATCTACAATCTCCATCACCTCTGTTTTGGCTTCTTCCAAACCCGCAACATCGTTAAAAGTAATGTTTACCTGGCTTTCTTTATCGAAAAGGGTTGCTTTCGATTTTCCGATGCTGAAAATCTGACCGCCACCGCCGGCACCGCCGCCCATTCTGCGCATCATAAAAATCCAGAAACCGATTAAAAGCAATACCGGTAAAATAATACTTAAAAACCAGCTTGCTAAAGGATTACTGCGATTTTCTGAGCTGAAAGTAATAGCTTTTCTGCCTGCAGGTAACGCTTTTTGCGATTCGGCCAAAGCAGCCCTCAAATCGGCAAATTTTCCACCATAAGTAAAGTAAACGGTTGGTCCGCTCGACATGCCTAATGAACTTGTACTTTTGTAGGCTTTGTATTGAGGTTTTTTATCTAAACTGTCTTTCTTAATGTAAACTTCGGCCTTAACAAGGTCTTCTGTTTGGTAAGCCACAATCCGGTCAACGTCGCCGGTTAAGAGCATCTGGCTTTCAAAAGTATCGTATTTTACTTCCTTACCGCTATCGGTAGTGAATAAAAACTGGGCGGCAATAATGGCAATGATAATTGCTGCATACACCCAAAAAATATTAAATTTTGATCCTTTTTGTGGTTTCTTCGGGATATTAGGCAATCTTTTTCCCTGTTTGTTGTTTTCGTTGGTATTTTGATTATCGTTCATTTGTCTTTGTCAAAATGGTTCTAAAGGTTACGCGCTTTGATAATTTGTGCTTTCCGCATCCCCCCAAAGTTCTTCTATGCCATAAAAATGGCGTTTTTCTGTCTTAAAAATGTGCACAACCACATCAAAATAATCCAGGATAATCCAATCGGCAGATTCGAAACCTTCTTTATGTCTGGGATCTGTCTGAGTGGCTTTATATATTTCTTTTTCTACACTATCGGCAATAGCTTTTACCTGTGTACCTGAGTTGGCACTGGCAATGATGAAATAATCAGCTACAGATGTATGGATATTTCTAAGATCTAACCGCACTATATCTTCCCCCTTTTTCTCTTGTATGCCGTGAACAGCCAACTCAGAAAGGTATGTAGAAAGGGCTACTATTTTCTTTTTTACCATTAAAATGCTTTAATTTTGGAATTACAATATTATAAATTCAACACTTGCAAAATAACACTTTTTCGACACTATTTGTTGGTCAAAATTTAATCAAATTAAAAGAAGTTGATTCTACCAATAACTTTTTAAAAGAATTGGTGTCAAAATCCGAGCCATTAGCCGAAGGTACTGTAATTATGGCAGATAATCAGTTTGCCGGACGGGGCCAGCAGCAAAGTGTTTGGCAAACCCAGGCCGGGAAAAATATCAGTACCAGTATTTATCTCAGGCCTTCATTTTTACCACCCGATAAACAGTTTTATCTAAATATGGCCGTTAGTTTGGCTGTTAACGAAGCTTTAGGCCATTTTATTCCGGAAGGATTGAGCATTAAATGGCCTAATGATGTATATTACCAAGATAAAAAACTGGGCGGAATCCTGATCGAAAACACACTGACAGGTAGTTCGATCAAATCAGCTGTAATTGGCATTGGTTTAAATGTAAATCAGCGCGAATTTGCAGAAAGTATCAGTCAAAGAGCCACTTCGGTCATTCAAATTTTACAAACGGAAACGTTTTTAATGGATATTATGGAGAAAATATTCATATTTATGGAAAAATACTACTTAATTTTGAGAGCTGGGAAGTACAGTATTTTACAAAATGATTACCTTGGCAAGCTGTATAACTTAGGAGTTGCGGCGTTATATCAAAATAATGGAGCTATTTTTGAAGGTACGATAAGTGGAGTTGAAGAAAACGGCAGGTTAAAGGTTGATACCAAACAGGGCTTACAAAGCTTTAATTTTAAAGAAATAGAATTTACACACACAAAATAAAACACACAATGAAAAAAATCACACTAGTGCTTTCGATGGTACTTTTTACCATTGCGGGTGCATTTGCGCAAATTGAAAAGCCGGTTACCTGGGCATATTCTGCAAAGAAAACCGGAAATAACGAAGCTACTATATATTTAAAAGCTACAATTGAAGATAGATGGCACATTTATTCTCAAAATGTTAAAGATGGCGGTCCGGTAAAAACGACTTTTACCTTTGCTCCTTCTAAAGATTTTAGTTTAGTTGGAAAAACAGTTGAGCCAAAGGCGATTGTAAAGTATGAGAGTACCTTTAAAATGAATGTGAGCTATTTCGAAAAGTCAGTTATTTTTCAGCAAAAAATTAAGCTAAATAAAGGTACAACAGTTGCAAAGGGTAAAGTAGAATTTATGGTTTGTAACGATAAGCAGTGCCTTCCACCAGAAGAGGTTGAATTTAGCGTTCCGGTTAAATAGTTGACAACAAAATAATTATAAACAGTCCCGACGAACTCGGGACTGTTTCTTTTTAAAGTAAAATCTACGTGTGGTAAAAAGCGGTTAATAAAATTATTGCTAATTTCACGCCTTCATTCAAACACACACAAAGCACAAATGAAAAAGGTTCTATTATTGTTGTTAATGGCGGCGATGTTTATTGCATTACCAGCCGTTAAAAGTTACGCACTAGTAACGCAAGATACCACAGCTACTGCTCCACCCGATGATATTGTTTTTACCGAAGTAGGATCGGCCCAAGATAGTGCTGCGAATAGTCTGGTAAAAGATTCCGTTAAAAAGGATACAGTTAAAGCAGAAAAAGTTTCAGCTGTTGCTAAAAATGCAGCGCCAAAACAATCCCTATGGGTAACTTTTGGTTTAGGTCTTTTGGCCGGTATAGCAGCCTTTTTCCTTCCATGTATATTCCCAATGGTTCCGCTAACGGTTGGTTTTTTTACCAAACGTGCAGAAAGCAGAGCAAAAGGAATCAGGAGTGCCATTATTTACGGCTTATCGATCATTGTAATTTACGTTGGTTTAGGTGTTATTATTACCCTGATTTGGGGCGCCAGTGCATTAAACGAGATTTCTACTGATGGATTTTTTAACATTTTCATCTTTTTAATATTGATCGTTTTCGGTGTTTCCTTTTTGGGTGCATTCGAAATTACGCTGCCAAGCTCTTTTGTAAATAAGCTCGATGCTAAATCAGACTCGAAAGGTTTAAGCGGGATCTTTTTTATGGCCGCCACATTAGCCGTTGTTTCTTTCTCTTGTACTGGCCCGCTTATTGGAACATCGCTAGTAGCCATTAATACCGATTTGTTAACACCGGTAGTGGTTATGTTTGGCTTCTCGTTATCATTAGCTGTAATTTTTACATTGTTTGCCATTTTTCCAAGCTTAATGACGGGGTTACCAAAATCAGGCGGATGGTTAAACTCGATCAAAGTATTTTTAGGTTTCCTTGAGCTGGGACTATCTTTAAAATTCCTTTCAACGGCCGATTTGGCTTATCATTGGGGTATTTTAGACCGCGAAATTTTCTTAGCCATTTGGATCGTTTTGGCCTTGATTTTAGGTGTATATCTGTTGGGGAAAATCAAATTCTCGCACGATAGCGACCTGCCCTACGTTTCAGTTCCACGGTTATTTATAGCAACCGCTACTTTTGTATTTGCCATTTATCTTATTCCGGGTTTATGGGGAGCACCTTTAAAAGCCGTTAGTGCTTTGGTTCCGCCACTATCCACTCAGGATTTTATCATCGGACAAGATAGCGGATCGGGCACAGGTCAGGCTGCTTCTTCAAGCCATCCAAAAAGAAAATACGCCAAATTTTTACACATCCCGCATAACATTGATGGTTTCTTTGATTACGAAGAAGCGCTTGCTTATGCCAGAGAAGTAAAAAAACCGTTATTTCTCGATTTTACCGGGCATGGTTGTGTAAATTGCCGCGAAATGGAAGCGAGGGTTTGGTCTGATCCGAGGGTGCTTAAAAGGTTAAAAGAAGACTACGTAGTCGTATCGCTTTATACCGATGATAAAACCGATTTGCCAGTTGCAGAACAATTTGATTCTAAAATACTGGGTACCAAAGTAAATACGGTTGGAAAGAAATTTAAACACCTGCAAGCAGAAAGATTTAATACCATTTCGCAACCATATTATGTACTTTTGGGTATCGATGAAAAGGAATTAGTTTCGCCACCAATTGGTGTTGAATTTGATATAGACAAATACTTGCAATATCTGGATCAGGGATTATCAGAGTTTGCTAAGAAATAAACAAATGAGCAAAATTAAAAATATTGGTGTTTTAACTTCAGGTGGTGATTCGCCGGGTATGAACGCCGCAATCAGGGCCGTAGTAAGGGCTTCTATTTATTATGATATTGAAGTAACCGGGTTTATCCGTGGTTACGAAGGATTGATCACCAACGATTTTATCCCTATGGACCGAAAATCTGTGGCCAACATTATCCAACGTGGCGGTACCATTTTAAAAACTGCGCGTAGCGATGCTTTTAGAACAGTTGAAGGCCGTAAAACGGCTTTCGAAAACCTTAAAGCCAAAGGGATTGATGCGCTGATTGTGATTGGTGGTGATGGTACTTTTACCGGAGCGAATATTTTTTCGAAAGAATTCGATTTTCCGGTTGTAGGCTTACCGGGCACCATTGATAACGATCTTGCCGGTACCGATTTTACCATCGGTTACGATTCGGCTATTAATACCGTTATTGATGCGGTAGACAAGATTAGAGATACTGCAGAATCGCACGACCGCCTTTTTATTGTTGAGGTGATGGGCCGCGATTCTGGCTTAATTGCTTTAAGAAGCGGTATTGGTGTTGGTGCAGAGGCTATCATGATTCCGGAAGCGAACATGAACGCCGATGATATTTTACACAAACTGGAGCATAGCCGCAGAGATAAAGCATCGAAAATTATTATTGTCGCCGAAGGCGATGATACTGGCGGGGCATTTAAGGTTGCTGAGATTCTGCAGGAGAAATACCCACATTACGATACTAAAGTTTCTATTTTAGGCCATATTCAGCGTGGTGGAAAACCAACATGTATGGATCGTGTTTTGGCAAGCCAGTTGGGGGTTGCCGCTGTAGAAGCATTAATTAAAGGAGAAAGCGGTGTAATGATTGGTCAGATGAACCGTGAAATTGTTTTTACGCCTTTCGATCATGCCATTAAGCACATCGATGCCGAAAAAGTAAGTACTAAATGGTTAAAAATGATTGATATTCTTTCGTTTTAAACTTAAATAAGAGATAAAAAGAAAAGTCTTTCCCGCACCGGAAAGACTTTCTTGTTTTTGCTTAGTTTCGCTATAAGCAAATATCTTAATCTTCTAAAATTACCGCTGTACCATTGGCGCTTACCATTAGCATGCTACCCCCGCTCCCAACTGTTTCGTAATCTAAATCTACACCAACAATGGCATTCGCGCCAAGTGCTGCTGCATATTGTTGCATTTCGTTTACAGCAGTATCTTTTCCTTCTCTTAATACACGTTCGTAAGAGCTCGATCTGCCTCCTACAATATCGGTTATCCCGGCAAATAAATCTTTAAAAATATTTGCGCCAATAATGGTTTCTCCGGTAACTAAACCAATATATTTTACAATTTTTCTGCCCTCAACTGTAGGCGTTGTGGTTACTAACATAGTTTCAGTTTTTATAATTAGAATATTATCCTGCTAAAATGTTACAAAAATTTTAAAGGCCTTTTCATAGCCCTTACCGTATTTCGAAAAATAAATTTATGTAATCTCATCCGGTTTCGCATCACTATTAAAAACCGATAGTTATGAAACCTTCTAAAACCCTTCTCTTATTATTTTTCCTTTCGATTGCATTTTTAGTGCAGGCCCAAATGCCGGTACTTAAAGTTGAGCAAACAGAAAATGAAGCGCAAAAACAAGCTGTAAAGCTAAAAAAACTGAATATTGATGTACAGATTACCGGAAATATTGCTACCACGGTAATGACCATGACATTTTATAACAGCAGTAGCCGGATACTGGAAGGCGAGCTTACCTTCCCTATGCCCGAGGGCGTAAGCATTAGCCGTTACGCTTTGGATATTAATGGAAAAATGCGCGAGGCAGTACCGGTTGAAAAAGCCAAAGCTACAGAGGTTTTTGAAAGCATAGAACGTAGAAGAGTCGATCCAGGTCTTTTGGAGAAAGTGGAAGGCAATAATTTCAGGACGAGGATTTACCCCCTGCCAGCCAAGGGTAGCAGAACCATTATTGTTGGTTATGAAGAAGAACTCGGGTTTAACAAGGGAGATGCATTGCGCTATCATTTGCCTTTGGATTATAATCAGGCAGTAGAAAATTTTACTTTAAAAACCACGGTTTTTGAAAGTGTTTTAAAACCTGAATTGGGCGAGCAACCCGATGGTAGCTTTAATTTAAAAGCCAATGGCAACACTTACGTAGGCGAAATCAATAAAAACAATTACCAGCCAAAACATGGCTTAACTATAAATTTGCCTAAAAGGAGCGATTTACCCGAAGTACAAATGCAGAAAGCTTCGAGCGGCTACTACTTTTTGGTTAATGTGTTCCCTAAATCACAAAGCAGGCCTCGCCAATGGTCTAATCAGATTGGTTTAATCTGGGATACCTCTTTAAGTGGTTTACAGCGTGATACCAAAAAGGAACTGGAGCTTTTAGCGAAGATAATTAAGCAAAAACAAAATCTAACCATTCAGCTCGGGTTGTTAAATAACGGCTTTAAACAGGCCGGAACTTTTAATATTTCGAATGGAAACTGGGCCATGCTCAAAAATAAACTTGAAAATCTGGTGTATGATGGCGGAACCAATTTTAGTGCTGTAAATACACGCGCTTTTCAGGCAGATGAGTATCTGTTGTTTAGCGATGGCTTATCAACCTTTGGTCCTAATGCGATTTCAATAAATAAACCGGTACATACCATAAATACTGCCCTGAAAGCCGATTATAGTACCTTAAAATACATTAGCCAAAAAACTGGCGGACAATTTATAAACCTCAATGCTATTGCTGTTAACGATGCTTTTAAGCAACTTAGCGAACAGAATCTCCAGTTTTTAGGGATCAAAAACGCTTCGGATGTACGCCAGACTTATCCGTCGGTGCATGTTAATGTAAACGGCAATTTTTCTTTGGCGGGGATCTTAAACGGTATCAATACCACATTTGTACTGCAGTTTGGTTATGGTAATACGGTAGTGTCAGAGCAGGAAGTTAACCTGAACGGAACCGAGCACACTTTTAGCAGCATTAATGTTAGCCGGGTTTGGGCACAAAAGAAAATTGCCGAAATGGATATACAATACGAAGCCAACAAAGATGATATTAGCATTTTAAGTAAACAGTTTGGCATTGTTACCCGGAATACCAGTTTAATTGTGCTCGAAAACCTGGATGACTATGTGCGTTACGATATTGTACCACCTGCCGAGTTGCGACAAGAATATGAAACGATTTTAAAACAGCGTAGAACAGCCATTCTGGAGCGTAAAACCGATTTGCTTAACGCTGCAGTGGCCATGACTAAAGAATTGAAAACCTGGTGGAATACTGAATTTAACCAGGATCTTGAAAAGAAAAACGAAGGCTATCCAGATCCGGCAGTTATCCAAGGCGACGCCATCGCTAATGTGGTGGTAAATGAACCGGTTGGTGCCGCACCTAGACGGGAGGAGGCACGCAGAGAACAGGAATCACGCGCTGCCGCTTCTGCAGCAAAAAGGATGGCAGAGGACAAAAGTCAGCTAAATGAAATTGTGGTTGTGGGTTATGGAACCCAGAGAAAACGAGAAATAACCGGGGCTGCTTCGACCCAGTTGAATGCGAAAGAAGTTTTGGGCCAACTTCAGGGAAAGGTTGCGGGGTTAAGTTTGCAAAGAGGTAGGATCGTTACGGTTGATAAACAGCCAGCAATAGTTGTTCGTGAATTTAAAAGCGATAAAGCATACATGAAAAACCTGGCAGGGAAACCAGATAGTGCCTATCAGGCTTATTTAAAAATGCGTGGCGATTATGTGTCTACCCCAATGTTTTATTTTGATGTAGCCAATTGGTTTTACCAGCAAAAAGATAGTGTTAGGGCTTTAACTATTTTAAGCAACATTGCCGATTTAGATATTGAAAATGCCGATCTCTATAAAACGCTTGCTTATAAACTTAAACAAACCGGTAATTATAACGATGAGGTATTTATTACCCAAAAAGTTTTACAATGGCGCCCAATGGATGCCCAGAGTTATCGCGATTACGCTTTAGCACTGGCTGATATTGGTCAATATCAAAAGGCTTTAGATAATTTATACAAAGTGATTACACAAAGTTATAACAGCCAGATTGCCCGCAGGGATCAGGGGATTGAGGAAATTGTAATTGCTGAAATAAACAATTTAATTGCCCGCCATGGAAATAAATTAAGTACGAAAGATATTGATAAAAGATTGATTCAGCCTTTGCCGGTAGATGTGCGTGTGGTATTGAACTGGAATAAAAACGATACGGATATTGATTTATGGCTTACCGACCCGATGGGCGAAAAAGGCTATTATGCCAATTCGCGGACAAAAATAGGCGGCCGGATTAGTAACGATTTTACCGCAGGTTATGGCCCCGAGCAGTTTATGATTAAAAAGGCACCTAAGGGGAAATATAAAATTGAGGTAAATTATTTCGGCGACAGACAGATTAATATTAGTGGACCAACTACTGTAACCGCCGAAATTTATACCCAGTATGCAACAGGCAAACAGCAGCGTAAAGTAATTGTAATGCCACTAATTGCGAATGAAGGAAAAGGGAATTTTGTGGGTGAATTTAATTTTAATTGAAATTGCACCGATTAATGAGATTACACAGATAAGACTAGCTTGTTGCTTTATTAAATTAAAGCAGCAAGCCTGCTATCTCTTCCCAGGTATTTACGCGCTCGTATTGGGTAATGAGTAAGTTGTGAGGTGAGGTAAACAATAGCGGCCGGCCTTTAAAGCCAACAAAATTTTTAATGCGGTCATCGATCAGAATATCCACCTCAACAATTTTATTGCCACAGAACATAATGTGTTGCCAATCGATAAAAGGGAAATGTTCGGCCATCCAATCGTATTTATCAACCAGCGAATTGCGGAACTCCATGGCTGCCGAAACAATGTACACATCGTACTTTTCTTGCAGAGACTTAATTACACGCTGGCTATCGGCAATTACCTCCATATCCCGAAAAAAGCCGGGTTCGTTAATGTATTCGAACCATTTTTGGTTAACTTCTTGCGGAACATGGTGGTAAATTTCGTTCCCCGCATCTATTTTTAAATCAAGCGGAACGTTATAATCGCGGTTATAGAGTTTAATAAATTTTCCGAGGGCGTCGGCAATTACCTCGTCCATGTCAATCGCAATTCTTTTCATTTTGTATCAGCAAATATTTTGGTTGTAAATATCCAGAAAACAAAGAAATTAAAGTATGTTTTTAATTTACAGTATTTTACTTATCTTTGCAGCCCCGCAGTATGTAGCTCCGGGAACTATGTTGAATACATAAATACAAAAAGAAATGGCAACTAAAATCAGATTGCAAAGATTCGGTAAAAAAGGAAAACCTTTTTTCCACGTTGTGGTAGCAGATTCTCGCGCTCCACGTGATGGTAAATTTATTGAGCGTTTAGGTTCTTATAATCCAAACACCAATCCTGCTACTATCGAAATTAACTTCGAAAAAACACTAGCTTGGGTAAACAATGGTGCTGAACCAACTGATACTGCTCGTGCAATTCTTTCTTACAAAGGTGTTTTATACAAAAAACACTTAGAAGGTGGTGTTAAAAAAGGTGCTTTAACTCAAGAACAAGCTGATGAGAAATTTGCAGCATGGTTAGATGCTAAAGCTGGTAAAATCTCTGGTAAAACAGAAGGTTTAGCTACTTCTAAAGCAGATGCGCGTAAAGCAGCATTAGCAGCAGAAGCTAAGAAAAAAGAAGATAAAGCAGCGGCAATTGCAGCTAAAAATGCACCGGTTGTAGAAGAGGTTGTTGAAGAAGAAGCTCCAGCTGTTGAAGCTGAAGCAACTGAAGAAGCTCCTGCAGCAGAAGCTACTAAAGAAGAAGGAGCAGAATAATTTAATTATTCCGTTTCAAAGAAATAGCGTTCCGGATTTCGGAACGCTATTTTTATTTGAGCTATATTTTTTATTATCCGTCATGCTGAACTTGTTTCAGCATCTCTCTTGATTCTGAGTAAATCCAATAGTTATGGAATCAGGGTGGCGGCCGAATTTTAAGATTAATGAAACACGAAGAAGCATTTTACGTTGGTTACGTTACAAAAACAAGAGGTTTAAAAGGAGAAGTTCAGGTATTTTTCGTATTTGATGAATACGAACAACTCGATTTTGATGTAGTTTTTGCAGATATGAACGGTAAATTGGTGCCTTACTTCGTGGCATCGGCCAAGCTGCAGGCCAATAAAACGGGTTATTTTAATTTCGATGATGTTGATCACATTGATAAAGCCCAGCCTCTGTTAAAAAAGAAATTATACTTACCCATAGCGCAAATGCCTGAGCGCGATGAAAACGAATTTTTTTATACCGATTTGAAAGGCTTTATGGCCGTTGATGAGGCGCTTGGCGAATTGGGCGAAATTTTAGAGGTTAACGAATATCCCCAACAGTTTGTAGCAACAGTGCTATATCAGGAAACTGAAATTCTTTTCCCCTTAAACGAAGATTTTATTGTCGAAATCGATGATGAAGAAAAGATTTTAACACTCGATTTACCGGAAGGCCTGCTCGATGTTTATTTAGAGAAATAGGCAAGCCAGAAACTTTTTAAGCCTGATTTCCGTTTTACCTCTTATGAGGTGCTTATCTATTTTAATAATTGCTGTATTGCTTCTTTTTGGTTGTAGCCGTAAAGAAAATAAAAGTGTTCAGGTTGCAAAGGAGCAGGTAAGTCAGCGCGATTCAATTGAAGCCGTAGGCTTAAAGGCATTAACCGCCCTGCAGGCCAAAAATTACGATGCTTTTGCTGCGCTGTTTCATCCCATAGAAGGCGTGCGTTTCTCGGGATCAAGCGGAAAAGTTGGGGGATATGATTTAAGCATATATTTTCGATAACCTGAATAAGAAGAATTTAATATCTCTAACACCTCTAGAGGTTGCTCTAAAGGCTTTGATCTTGGCATTGAAAGATTCTGCAGAGGCATTCGTTGCCCTGTTAATAAAGAAATTAAGGATATTTAAATAATGCGATTGAATTGATCTGGCAACAGTCCTGAAGGAATCGATTCCGCACGCTTCTACCTCATTATACCAGATTGCCAATCTTTTAAAGGCCTGTTCCTTACTTTTGCAGGCCTTGAATATATCTCCCAGTTTTTGGGCAATATTATATGCATCCTTTAATTTGGGATACCTTTCGAAAAGCAGCTCTGCTCTAAGTTTTTGAGTCCTTGTCCATTTTGTGGGATGCTTAAACAAAAGATGCCTGCTCCGCGCCAGCAATTGCTTTAACGTATCTCCATTGGCCAACACTTCTGGCTGGTAAGCAGTTTTGTTCTTTTTTGCCTTTGCAATAGCCTCATTTTCTGCATCAATAGCCTCCCAACGATATTTTATCCTAACTTCCTGAACTGCATCATATGCCAATTTCTGAACATGGAAACGATCAATTACCCGGTGGGCATTTGTAAAACATCGTTTTATGGCCAATTGCATATTGGCAGCCATATCCATGGTTACTTCCTGCACCCGTTTTCTCAATCTTTCAGGAATCTTTTTCAGTACAGAAATAATGTTCTCGGCAACCGTACCCTTGATCATAGCTACAATAGCGCCCTTTCTACCTTTAGCTTCCTTATTGGTCACAATAGTATAGAGCTCTCCATTGGATAAGGCTGTTTCATCAATACTGAGCCTGGGGCTTACATTCTTTACAAAAAGCATCCAATCATCTGCATGCGCTTTCTGATCCCAATTACTATAATCACTAATATGATCTTTATATTGCTCCTGGAGCTGTTTGCCGTCAATCTGGAAATAATGTCCTAAATGATAGCAACTAATGGGATGGTTATCCAAATATTCCTTTTAAAAAAAGACCGAATTCCGTAGTCATCCGAGCCCCTTTTCTTACTAAATCCCAATCTCTACTGATGATCTCGCCAGTCTTTTTTACTGTCCATCTGCGTCTTTTGATGCGTAAGGCAACTTTCTGACCACGAATAGGAAAATCCTGAATACCAACTTCCGGAAGAAATCCTTTTGATTCAAGTTCAGAAAGTTGATAGCCAGAGGGAGCTATATTCTTTTCTTCCAAATAGATTTGAAGTTCTTTTGACTCTTTTTCTACTTTAAATATTTCGAAATAATCCAGAAGGCCTTCTGGTAAGAAAAAACTGATAAGGGTTTGTTCGGCTTGATTCAAGGGGATTTCTAATTGCTGTAAAAATACAAAAGAAAGAAATTATTTAATTCCCCCCAACTTTTCCGCTTGATCCA
>Ga0308170_10002961_pt1 | contig 14234 bp, 15 predicted proteins | sample PhyBR2_2_FD_202136 | JGI IMG/M metagenome (GOLD analysis project Ga0308170, IMG submission 202136) | Phyllosphere microbial communities from UC Gill Tract Community Farm, Albany, California, United States - DLSLSB.R2 | ecosystem: Host-associated > Plants > Phyllosphere > Unclassified | place... | reverse complement strand
TTCAAAAGATGGAGAAATTGGTCTAGCTCTCTCTCACTTCTACCTCTCACTGCTCTGATATGTTTCGCATGCTTATCGCTATGTTACGGCTTGGAGACTTCCAGACAAACCAAAAGGGACTTCTCAACGCGTCTCGCCAGTTCGCTCTTTCTACCTGAAAGATTGAACCGCTCAGCCTAGCTACGACTTCCCCTCCTGCTTCTGCTATCGTGAAGCTTCGGTCGATTAGGTAACGAGATGGCCGGCCAGGTTCGCTAAGACGTCTTGCTATGGTTTTCGCACGTGAGTCCTCGTTCGTCTCTCTGGGTGACTTCGTTCGTCATCTGGCAGTCAGCGACTTTCGACGGATTCACAGCAAGTGCAGGACTGGTCGGACGTCGGATATATAGGATGGGCACGACTCGTTGTACTCGATGGATTCGCTCAGAAGTCTCACCCGCAAATTTGACGAGGAGCCGGGGGCTGTAATCGACGATCAGCTCACGGACGGACAATTTGGCAACAGGTTTCCGACGCAGAAGATCACGGAACATGGAACGGAAGCTTTTAGCCCAGCGTCGTTGTTGCGACGATCATTCTGACGGAACCTTTCTCTTCGTGGGAGGAATGGCTGAATTTCAGTTGTGTCCCGCAGCGCAAATGATGGCTTGTTCGTCGTAATGGGTCATCGTTGGTCGACTTCTCCAGAGTCTTGTCCAGAGTAAGCGCAAGTCTAGCAAGGAAGAATGGATCTCGAAAGAGTCTCAGTCAGAAAATGAAAAGGCACCGATCGCCTCGCTACTGTGTCCGAAGAAGTGGTCTTCTCGAGCGTCTCGTATGGAGCGTGGCGCTGTCTCCCCAAGTGACTCCGCTAGAAGCTTGCAACGAGCCACTTGCGATGAGCTAACTTATCATTTTCAGAGGTAGAAAGCGCGAAGCTCGTCGGAGTGCACAAAGTGTAATGAAAAGGTTTTTGAGTTGTCAAGGGGTTTTTGCAAATCAAAGTGGAGGCAAAAAACTTCTTTTGTACCAAGACACTCGTTTCGACTACTGCACACCAGTACTTTGCTCTTTAGCCGCCGTCTCTGATACTACAGCCCTATCAGACTCTCTACATTCCAGCTCGACGCCTCTACACTCTCCACACGATCTTTGGTCCCATTCCCGCTTCTCTCCGCTCTTTCGACTCTCGCTGTTCCAACCACTTCAACTGCGCACCAGTCCGCTTCTTCTCGACCTCGCTTCAAACTGCGACCTTGTCCTCGTTGTATCGGTTTAAATTGCATCGTTTGTCACACGAGGTGCGATGGAGGGAGAGCTCCCAACGTCAGGTCGTAAGTTCCACTCCTCTCTTTCACCGAGACCTTCTCTCCGATCACATTGGGCGCTAAACTGCCGCTATTCTTTTCCTTCCCTCGTTTAGATAGCTACTTCGGTATCGTCAGCTCAGCTCACGAAGCTCATGCTTTGATAGATGCAGCGAAACTCGGAGTACGTCGTCGATTCGTCGTCGAATTTTTCCTCCCTTTTCGAGATAGTCGACTGACTCTCGAGAATTCGATCCCGTACAGCTATTACCGAGGGTCACTCGACGATTAACCGACGAAGAGTGAGCTGGAACAGCATTACCGACCTGTTGGGAAGGGAGGGCAGCAAAGTTAACCTGATTCAACCGTTCACAGGCGTATTCGTTTCGTTCGAGCTGGTGCTGTCTTTGTCTGGGAAGAGGAAGAGGCCGGTATTCGACGTTGGACAGATCATATCAAATGGAGTCGTGAGTTGTTGATCTCGGGAGAAGGGAAAGCTTTCGATCTACGAGAATTGACAAATCTCGTTTCCCTTCCCCTCCTACAGCCTCTCGCGTATCTGGCGCGTTCCTTACCTATTCTGAAGTACCTTCGAAAGGAGCAGATACCCTAGTCAAGCAGTCGTTCTCGTCAATCGACACAAGCGGCACGAAGATGCACCTTATCGCCTATACGAACAAATCTGCTCTCGCCGATGGAACACTTCCTACCGCTGCTCGAGATCCACTCGTGCAGGGAATGCTCGCTCGAAGGTCCACGGCAGGACAAGATCCTCGACAGCAGCCCAGTCCTCTCGTCTCGACTTCGAATGGAGCGACTCCTGCGAATTCAGGGAAACGAAGACAATATCGAGGATCTCATCCCGCACTTCCACCTATCTTCCCCATCGCCCCTAGCCCTTCCGATTCTCGTCCTTCTCCTTCGCATTTCAGTTCTGCCCTCCCCCACCCGCCTTCGACTGCGACAACGACTCTCCCTCCGCCTAGATTTCTCGACCCGCACTACCGATCACAGTCAACCTCACTAGACAGTGGAGCTCTACGTCCAAGATCAGCATCTTCTCTATACGACGATCGACCGCGCACTTCACCATCTGAACCTCGACCCAACTCAGCTTACGACTGTCAACGAAACCAATTTTCGAGTAGCACTTCGTCTCTTTTCCCTCTTCCACCGAATTCGTTTTCTCATCCCTCTAGCTCGACGCCTAATTCCTTCGAACTGCCGTCTCTACACCGCACGTTTGGACAACCGTATAGCGACAGCCCTCTTTCTTTCCACCACTCTTCGTCCGTAGCCCCGAATCCTCCTTCATCGTTTCCCTATCCTTTCGACCGATCTCTATCGCACCAGAGTTCCTTCCCTAGGCTCCCCGCGATGCAATCCTTCGACGAGCTGCCAACTCCACCGCATTTCACACCTTCAACAGCTATGGCTTCTCCTTTCGACAACTTTCCTCGTTCTTTGCCTCCCATTCAAGATACTCCACCGGTACTCTCAAACTCACGACCAAGTTCAGCACATCGTCCCGACTCGGGCGTGCAGGAAGGAGGGCAACAGGCTCAAGGCGACTCTGGCAGTTTACATAGATCTGGAAGAGGAATGGAAGATGAACGACAGCTTCGACTTCTCGGTCGTACTCTTTGATACGATGTCCTCTCATCGCCTGGCTCCTTATGGTTCCCTCACATAGACTCCGCCCTTTCGCATCTCTCAAAATCGTCGACTGGTTCGACTCGATCGCTTTCTCAACTCTGATAAGCTCGCTTGATACCCCGATATTGTACCCGCAGACCCTCATACTACATATAATCCGTTTAATCCGTTGTTTTACTATACTTTTTTTGGAATAATGCACAACACAATAGAAAGCTTGAAGTCCCTTCTGAATCGCTCTCGTGAGTGATACAGAATCACTTCAGGAACGCACAAAACGTAGACGAGAGACTCTGCAGAACGAACAGTCTTGAAATAGTAGAAGATGACACTGCTGATTCGGTTAAAGATTGCATGCTGTTCCAAACTACTCTGCAGTGGCAGCGACTTCGTGCAAGTATTCTCCGAGAAGTTGAGATCCTTGGATGAAGTTCGATCGATCGAGCTTCTCGTTGGTCTGCGGAAAGAGGAGGAGATTGAGAACGGGCTCGAGAAGGAGGAGAGAGAAAAGACGAGGGGACGAACCGAGTGAGCTCCATCGTCTCCGCTGAAGTCGAAACAAGTCAGAGTCAGTGATCATCACAAGCGAAGGAAAGGGAAACAGAAAAGCATCAATACTCACCGACCCACTGCAAATTTTCGAGACGATCAGCAGATATCGACAGAGCGAACAGAGATCAGACTTACTCGGTAACAGCATAACGTTCTTGTTGAGAGCTTCCGCAAAGGTCAAGGTGACTGTCCGAAGATCAAGCGGTCAGTTCGGATCAATCGGTAAAAAGACCAACGAGAGTGTTGACAAACTTGGAATCGATCCTGTTTGCAGACGACGCTATCAGTCTTCGGTACGTTGAAAGGAGATCGAAGACAGGGCTTACCTCCTTCACGAGTGTAATCAGGAGTTTTGCCGTAGACGGTTTCCGTCGCTTTGTGAGCGGCTCGGAAGTTCCAGTGGTCGACTACGCAGGAAAGAAGACCGTCAGTAGTGCGCAACAACAGAGTGGGAGCGATTTGTCCTTACTGCTGGCCATCCATGGCTTTCCTCCGTGAAGCGCTTCGATCTTGAGAGTGTTCTTTGTGCCGAGTTTAGCGAATTCGTCCTATTGAGCGAAAGTAGGGTTCGATCGGCGTCGAACTGTATTTGATCGTGAGTGATTGGTGCAACTTACTTGAAGGTATTTCTCGACGATGACATTTACTTCATCGGGAGTGAGATCCGGCACGAGACGAATCGAGAACTTGCCTACGTCGATCGGAATGGAGGGTCAGCTCTGAACCGATGGCAGCATAGAGGGAAGCACAGGCGACGTACCCTTTACTGAAGCGGGAATGACAGTCTTTGCACCGGGAGTCGAGAAAGCTCCTTCGATTCCGTGAATGCTGAGACCTGTGGGAACGGAGTGAATCAGTATGCATGAGCTATGAGAGGCGATGTATGATGCGAGGAGCACTGGAGGAGAGGCTCGCCGAGCCGAGGAGGAGTGCATCTATGCTTTAGAGAGGAGAAAACTCACTAGGGTATCGCATTCGACCCATGAGGCAATCGACCTTATTGTCGTGGATTGTCGTCTTGGCACCGATAGCGTTCTCAAAGTCTCCTACACTGACGTTGATCGCTTTGTAGAGTTTGCGTTCTTCCTCCGTGAGAGGAGCGACTTTCTCGTTGATTCCGGGAATCAGGATCTTTCCTTGAGGAGTGACCAGCTTCGAGAAGAGTGCGAATAGGTCTGTCATAGGCTCGTGAACCGTATTCCCGAACACCCCGCTATGTAGGTCGGCTTTTGGTCCAGAAACGTTGACTGAGAAGTAAGCGAGTCCTCGCAATCCGTAGGTGATGCATGGCGAATCCACTCCGAGCCAATAGTTATCGGAGATGCAGACAGCGTCGACATCTTTGAAGTGTTGTTGAGCTTCTGCGACGACGAGTTCTTCTAATCCTTCTGAACCGCTTTCCTCCATTCCTTCGAAGCACATGACGAGGTTGACCGGCATTTCAGTGTTCGTAGCTTTGTGCGCTTCAATGACGTTCAGCCATCCGAGAATGGGACCTTCGAAGAGGGAACAAGCGCGAGTCAGTGACGGAAACGTCTGAAAGAACTGGACTGAATGACCCACCCTTGTCATCAGAAGAACCTCGTCCATACAAGCGACCTGTCTCCTTGTCTTCTGTGAGAGTGAAAGGTTCGTGAGTCCAACCATCACTCTTGAGCGCCTGTATGGAAGAAAAGGAGGATCAGCGCTTTGCAAGATCGTCGCAATCCACAGCGAGACCGTACAGGCTGCACATCGTAGTGACCCTGTATACACGAGAACATTCTGTCAGTGTTGTACGAGTAACAGAGCAACGATGGAGAGCAGTACGAACGTAGATCAAAATGTTCTTCTTCTTCGGATCGTTTCCGTACTTTCCGAGGAGAACGGGAGGAAGCTCGATTTCCTGACCGTCGAGAGTATGTTTTCCGAGAGAAACCGACTTGACTCTGTCGACTCGCGAACGCGGTTAGCGGTCTGCGGAGAACGGAAAAGGAGGAGAAGAGAACGCACTCGGCACCTAACGCTTCGAGTTCTCCTTTGAGCCAAGCACCCATCTTGTGTACATGTTCACTACAGGGAGTCGAGTATCGGTAGTTAGCTCATTGACCCTTTGAAGGAGGGGAAATCCGATCAAGCGGGATGCCAGCGCAGAAGGGAGGGAACTCACCGATAAGAAGCGTCACCACTGACACTGGGGATCTCTACTGCTTCCTTGAGTCGAGCGATAAGCTTATCGGCGTTGGAATCGATCCATGAAGCGAAGGGTTTCCTACGAATTGATCAAGAGAGATTGTACCACGAGGAAGTCAGCGAATTGAAGAGGGACAGCTCGAGCATACCACGATAGAGCATATCGAGAGATAGAGAGCTTCAGCAGATCGAATGAAGACTTACGAAGAAGGCATGTTGAATGTCGGAGGGCAAGAGGAGTCGAAAGGAACGCTTGCGGGGTGAGGTTGCTTCTTGCTAGGGACCTTTAATACGATTCAACGGGAGATGTTCTTGTCGAGACGGACAAGCAGCTCGCAGACTAGGAAACGCAGAGAAGTGGGAGAGACGGAATCGAAAATTGCAACTTCGCGATAAACTTTTCAGAAGAAATACATCAACAATATGAGAGACGACAGACAGTACAGCAGAGAGTGAGAGTGAGAGTGATCAGGCGAACGAGAGCCTATCGAGAAGGGCTTCGTTTGATCTTTTCATAATAATCCTAAGAACGCAGGGTTGTCAGTTCTCGAGAGGCGAAGGAAACTTGACGAACGAGAAGGGAGAACTCACCTTGGCAACCTCGCCAATCGCCATGAGACGTTGTAGAGAGACGGTTCCTCCGATGAGCTTGCCCATCTGTGCGACTGTTCCTAGAGGAAGTTTCAAGACTCGACGGAGAGCTTCTTCATCTTGCGGTCGATGAGGACTCGTGGATCCACTTGCTCTCGATGATGTCGAAGTAGCTGAGTCTGGAACGACCTCGGCGGCTGAACGAGAACGATGAGATCAACATCTGCGAAAGAATCGACATCATAGTGAAATTCGGACGTACCAGCTACCGCTTTGCTTTTGCCCTGTGAGCGTCTCGGCCTTGTCGTTGTCTCTGATGATGGCGACTTGACGGCTTCATGGGCTCCCGCAGCTTGCTCGACGGCTTCTTGAGGAACTGCTGGACGTTTCGCAGCGTTCGTTTTCCGACGTTTCGCCGTCGTCTTCGAGTTCTTGCGAGCTCGTGAAGCTAGACGACCAGAACTCGATCAGTATCTCCTCATAAAAGAGGTGTGCGGAGCTAGAGCACTCACTTGCGGTTGAAGACGATTGATTGGACTGAACAACGACGACTTCGTCTTCATCAGAGCTACCGATGACGATTGAAGGTGTGGCCGAAAGTTCTACGACTGGGGCAGTGATTGGTTAGCTACTTGCAAACAAGAGAGGAAAGAGCATAACTAACCTGGCGATCGCTGACGCTTCCTTTGTCGAGCCCTCCTCTTTACATCGCTGAGAGTCTCGGCAAATTCGGGTTCGGAAGAGTGGTCTCCGTCGGGGCCATCGTGGACGGAGGCGTTCGATGATGATCTGGATGAAAGAACTTCGTTTGGCGTTTCCTCGACGATACTCCCGCTAATTTGACCTCTGTTCGCGTCGACTGCGACATTGATCTGTCGACTTGATCCGTGTAGCGACATGGAAGGTACAGCAGGACGAGATCCGAGGCTTGTGGTAACGTCGCTTGGCGACACGTCTCCAGTAGCGCGATGAAAGCGACTCTCGTCGACGTCGGCATCGAAATCTCGAGTCGAAACTTCGAAGGTTGGCTTGACAGTTTGCGAGGAGTGAGATTTGTCTGTGTGACCACGGAGTAAGCTTCTCTGCGCAAATTGAGGGCAATGAGTAGAAAACTTACGCTGTTCTTCGGCTCGAGAGAAGGTATGAATCGCCTGCGTGAGTTGCGAATGAAGCTGTGAGTCCTCCAGCTCAAGAGTCATTCCTACGTGAGCCAGCTCCTTCAGCAGCTTGAGCAATTCTTGCAACTCGGACGGCAAGTCAATCGCGACTGCAGTTTGTGCGTAGGTCCTCCTCCAGAATTGGTCAAACGCCAAGAGCGGGCGTAGGGTAGACTGCAGTTCGGGACGAGGGCCAAACGATTCGACGCCCTGCGCATCCGCTGCACCGGCGTGGGCAAGAATAGCACGATCGAGTGAAGGGGTAACGAGAGGAAGGAATTTGACGAGGGCATCATTCGAAGGTCGGATACTGGCGAGTGAGTCGAGGACCGCTTCGTAGAGGTCAGCATAGGTTTCGTCGGAAGCGGCGAAGACCATATCGGCAATCAATGGGACGATTTCGTCGCGAACAGTATCGCTTCGAAGAACCGATTGAACAGCGCGAGCACCTAGATCGAGGACGGCCTTCTGGGAGGATGGCTCAAGGTTGTGACTTGCTGAAACGAAGAGGGTGCAGAGTTGTAGCATGCTGTGTTGAGATAGAGTGATCAGCTTGTGAACGAGCGAGTGAGCTCTGGAGATTAGTTCCGTACGTTTCGGTATCGGAAGGAGGTCGAAGCATCGAGTTGAGGTGCTCATCGAGTTCAGGTTGATCGCCTTGCCAGAGTCGAGCGTTGAGTGCTTCAGCGAGCTCCAAGAAACATTGTTCCTCAGGACCGAAGGATTCGGATTGACCCTTGAAATCGAAAGATCGACAGCTAGGATATGATCGATGAATCGTTAATTTTGCTTAAGAAAGACGGAAGAAGGAACGAACTCACCTAACAGCATACTGAAGCAGAGTGACGATGGTTTCGAGCTGAATCGTCGAGATTGGAGGAGATTGCTGGAGTAAGTTGCGCCACCCTCGTGCTGCGACAGATCAGACGTACCGTCAGTAGTGGGCAGAGATGAAGAGAATGAGAAGCCAAGACGAACCGAGAGCAACGACGACCCAGTCAGGTTTAGCCTCCATTCTGCTCCAAGCTGCAAAAATCGTCGCAGATACCTCGTAGCTCGCTTCTCCCTCCACCAAAGATGACTCGATCACCTCCATGATATTGAACTCTTCACGAGCGAGGGTGGCTGACCAAAGATCCCGAACGAAGCCAGCAGGTCCAAACGAATTTGAGCAGGTGAGCTCGCTCAACCAGTTGATGATCCTGGCGAGCGAGACATCGTCGTCGACAGTCGAATCGAGAAGCGAGTTCCATGTCGAGACGGGCAAGTGCTAAAGCGGCAAGATTTGTGGTTAGTAACGTCCCAGAAAGGGAAATTCAGGGTTTGAGGAAACTCACCTCGGCGAAGGTAAAGGTCGATGAAGGAGTACACTTGATGAGCAAGTCGAGCACTCTTTCTATCCTACTCTGTACCCACTCACTTCCCCAACCGGAAACCTTGCGAGGATCGAAAGCTCTAGCGAAAACTGTCGCCAATACGAGATCGAGGTGTTCGGTGGTTCTGGCCGAGGCCAGGTGCGTGTCGAGAATAGCTGGGTTGACTACATCTTCGAGGACGGCGAATCGATCTTCCGCAGAACGAGGACGGAGAATGGAGGTGAGAACTATCCAACCGATAGTGGAGGTTTCGACGAAGGGAGAACGAGTCAAATTTGGTAGGGTAGGGGCGAGGAGTTTGTCGAAGATCTCGTCGAATTGATTGAGTTGGAGAGTGGAAAGAGGTGAGAGCGGTAAGTTCGGAGTGAGGTTGCGAACTGAGGAAACTCCGTGGTGAATGGTAACGGTCAATCCTTGAAGTGAAGCTGCGAATGCGAGGGCGAGAGCTTTGGCGTGAGACCGTTTGCGTTCCTTCTTCGTCGGCGATACTAGACCCGCTTCCCTGACCCAGACATCTTTGCGAGTTACAAAGATGTTCGAGAGTACGAAGAGCGCCTTGTTATCATCGCCTCTTCGTCGCAAGATCCATGCACTTTCGGAACTGTCCAATCCGCTGGTTGAGCGAGAGAAAGCGAAGGCGAGGTTCGTCCAGGACAAAGCGATGGTAGCGAGAACGTGAATCGAGGTTTGAGTTTGACTGATCTGATTGAAAGGCTTGATCCATGGTCCGATACCTTTCTCTTCGAGTTTCCGGAACGAGGAACCCAGAAGCGCAGGGAGGATGGAGAGTAAGGAAAGGTGAAAGAGGAGGTTTGCTGTTTCGAGCCGGTAAAAGATTCGTTAGCTCCGAGTGACAGGTTGAAAAAGTCAAGATCTAACGCACCTTCATCGATGTTGGCAGTTCCGTCGGCTTTGGTCTTCGAGAGAAGCGACCATTGATTCGAGAGTAGCTGTAAACGATTTCCGTCCACCTGCTTTCCCGATACGAGTTCGTCCGGATTTTCGTTCAAGAGCGCCTAACGAAAGCCCGATGAATCAGTTCGAGCTCACTTGACGACGAAGAATCGCTGAGAGAGAGCGGGTGACTCACATGCATCGCCTCACCGATAGTTCTTGCGATTTGTTCCCTCTCCTTAACCCAACTCATTCCTTCCTCAGTCCACTCGATCGAACCCGTCAAAACCTTGAGCAATCTCCCGGCCACTGCCAAACTCCTCACTTTGACGCTGATACCCTTCTTCGGACCGTCCCACAACCCCAGCATTGCCGATCTGAACCACATTTTCCAATTCCCGTTCGAAAGCATTTCTTTGCCATTGGTCGAAAGAAGAAGTGCGATTGCTGAAAGACTCTCGCCGAATGTGACACGATGGCGGTCGACTCGATGAGGGAGGGACAGGGTGCGAGAGAGAGCAGGAAGAATGTGAGGGTTGATGAGAAGGGATACGATCGAAGAAGGGAGGGATTGGTTGACGAGAAGGAAGGGGACAAAGGGGAAGAGATCGCGTTGAACGGATGCGTTGAGGCCCGAGGCTGACGGGAGGGAAGTGACACATTGTAAGATAAAGGAGAGTTCGATGGCTACGAAGTTTAATTCGTTGAATTAGCTTCGCTTCATTGTGTGAGGTTGAGTGAAATAGAGCTCACGCGTGAAAAGCGAATAGACTCTCTCGTCCCGCATGATCGCAGTCACACACTTGATCCCAGCTTGAGCTACTCCAATTTCATCTCGCAATCTCCCCATCTGTTCCTCTGTCAAACTGTTCTTTGCCTGCTTTCCTCCTGATCCAGGCGAAGATCCAGTAGCATGAATGGGCGACGATGCAGCGGCGGAACCGGGAGAAGATGATGGCGAGGAGAGGGAATTGGTCTGTTTAACCCAGGCCGGGAAATTCGTAATGTTGTCGACATCTCGAGCGATGCACCGTACGAATTCCTTGCGATGGGAAAGGAGAGGTTGAAAGGTAGTCGCGGAGGAAGATAGATCCGAGGGAAGCTGAAAGATCACTCGAGTGAGATCGACGTAAGCGGATTCGACGTCGGTAAGGCACGTTGGCGTTTCGAACAAGTTCGAGTATTGATCAGGTTCGACAGCCATCGCATCTTCGTCGGTGGGAAGCGATTCGAACCTCGTCGATGGTCGAATGTAATCGGCAGAGACGGGGCGAAGTGACGCCGTCAGGGTCAAGAGAGGGGTTCTGAGAAGGATAGGATCGTCTCGAGCGAGGTGGTGACTTGATTCGTTGGGTTGTTGTCCACTTGTTCCGTCGCCCTCATTCCCTTTGCCCGCACTCCTGCCTTGACGTTTCTTTCGCTTCTCATCTCCTTCGTCGCCCGACCCATCTCCTCCATTCCGTACTACAGGACGTACCGAACCGTTCACTCCCGCCATCGCATTCCCCTCTCGCTCCTTCTGCATTCCTTGACTTCCCTTCGCACCTACACTTTCGCCAGCACTAGTCTTCGAGTCCGCTCCATCAGTCAATCTCATATCGTCCCAACCAATCGTATGTTTCCTTCCTCTCCCGTTCTTCCTCGTTCCCTCTTTCTCGTTCGCAGCCCTCGCGACCTCTCCTTCGATAGGCTTGAGGATCCCTTTCAACCACGAAGACTTGCCGATTTGAGGGAGAGGTGGACGAAAGAGGTTGGAGCAGGGAGATTTGATCGGTGATGAGGATGAAATGGAGGATGATGAGGAAGGGAGGCGTTGTAGAAGGAGGGAAGAAACGAAATCCGATTCAGATTCACTATCTGTCGCGGTATCTGTTTCGTCCTCCTCCGCTTCGGACACATCTCGTGATACCGGTGGTCGAGGTTGAGGTAATTTGGCGATTCGACGAGATGGTAATCCAGGAAACGAGAATGGCATTCTGAAATAATCCTTTTCTCGTCCTGAATGACTGCCTCCTGCCCCGATCATTCCTCCAAACTCTTCTGGTGAGGTCGGAGGGCTACTCGCGTCCTCCTCTTCCGGTGACGAAGAACCTTCGGGCTGCAAGTCGTGGTGTAAACCCAAGAATGGATGATTCGAATAAACTCCCAATCGCTTAACTCTCTTTGCTGGTCTCCCTGCACCTCCTCCTCCGATTGCTAGGTTCCACTTGAGATCATCGAAGGTTCTTTTGTGTTTCGGGCTAGCTTTGAGTGAGGGAAGAGGTGTGGGAGAGAAGATGACTTTTCGAATGTTCTTGGTCGAAGTGGAAGGGAAGGGTCGCGTTTTCTTGTGACGAGGCGAGAGGAAGGAAGTTGTACTGTTGCTGCTGGGTGCGTTCTCTTTCGTAGCGGATGAGGAAGATGGTGAGGAATGTAATTGAGGAGAAGGAAACAGCGAGTTGGGCTTGATAGAACGCGACTTTGAGGGTGAAGGCAAGGTGAAAGGGTGAGTGAAGGTGAATCTTGTATCTTCAGAGGCGATCAAGTCTGGTCGTAGTCGTGGAGTCGGCATCTCGGATGTGCTGAAAGGAAGGAAAGGCGTGTGATGAGACGAGGGCGTAGGTAGGCTCGCTCGACTTGCCAGTGCTTAGCCTAGACTTGAGAGTAGATAGAATCAGAGGTGTCGGAAGAGAAAGGTCGTTGTTGGAAGGAAGGGAACTTTCTCTCCTCGCTTTTTTCGAAAACTTAGACCGTGGCGCGAGGCGTACTTTTCTCTCTCTTTTTTCTTCTCTCTCTCTCTCTCTCAATGGATGGGACTACTAGATATTCATATTGCATGCTACAACGAACTACTTCTTTTCGTACCCACCGCGATGATTGATGGTAGCCGAAGCTTGAGCTGTGAATTATCGAAAGTTTGCATTCTGAATCAGTCGCCGACTCGGACCAGCAATGAATGCAAGCGCTCACCTTTGGGGACTGTACATTCAAGAATCCTTTACACGCTCAGCTTTTCAACATAACGAGTGAGAAAGAGCGTTGGAAACGTACAGATCAATACGTCGGCGATGTTGATGTGAGGGGCACGACTCGCAGCCCAGACGATCTCGTCGGCGCTACCATGAGAAGTTTCGTCAAAATCGTCGAAGCCTGTTCAGAGCGAGGGAAAAGAGCGTACATATCCTTCGCGACGAGAGGTTGAATACCATCATAGACTTTCTCTGCCTTTTCGCGATCACCTCGGAACCGAGTGATTGAGAACGAAGTTTCGACCATTCCTATCGCATTTTTCGAGATCGTCAGTCTTATCCGTCTTGTTGCGTAAGATCAGAAAGGTTAGCGCACCCGGGCAGATTTGCGTGACTCGAATAGCTGTATACGTAACAAGCGTCAAAACTCCGACAGGCGGAAGAGAGAAGAGCAGAGAAGTTCGGGAACTCACGCGTCGAAACCAGTTCTCGCAGGAGAGAACCGTTGAACGCAGAGACTGCATGTTTGGTAGCACAGTAGATCGCTCCACCGACGTAGGGTTCTGAGAGTACATGAGGAGGTGCATCAGTAGTGCCAGATCAGACAAAGGATCAAAGCGCGACGAAAATCCAATTCGTACCTTTGCCTGCGATTGATCCGAGATTGATGATACTGATTCAGACATTGTGTTGTGCGATCAGTCGAAATCCCAGAGCCAGGTTAGGCTAGGAGCTGGGAAGGAGATGGAACTGACTGTCCGGAATTGCGTTTCTTGAACTCGTTGACCATGATTTGCGTAAGATAGATCAATCCCATTACCTGATCGTGGCGTACAGATGAATCAGTCAACCCGATTCGTTCCTCGTTCGTCCGAGCCGCCACATGAGAAGATCGAGCGAATTGGAACGAACATTGGTATCTGCGAAACTCGAGAGAAGGTCAGTGGTGGGTTTCGCGATCGGTCGAGTGTGCATAGCTCCGACTTACTGAACATGACATCAATCTCGTTGTCGTCGATATCACCAATCTTGTCAGTTCCGTACACCAAACCCGCCTGTATCGACACACTAGAGTATAAGTTCCGTCTCTTTCGCCTGATCTTCGCCATTTCGCCTCTAATCATGAAAGGGGAAACGCACGTTGTTGACGAGAATATCGATATCCCTCAATTCCTGTGGGATCCTCTCCAATAATCCTTTCACAGCAGATTTATCGCTCACATCCAAAGTCAAAGTAACGAATTTCCCTCCTTTCCCAGTCTTGCCCTCCAAGTGAGCTTCCTTTGCTAGTTCCGCTACTTTGTCGAGATGCTCTTGACGACGTGCGGTCAAGATCAGGTTGGCTCCTGTGCGTGCGAAGAGGATAGCCTTTAACGAGGTGGGGATAAACTCAGCAAGGAATAGCGTGTATCCATAGATGGTATCTTACAGTCTCTGCACCTATTCCACCTGATGCACCAGTCTGTGGAGAGAGCGAGTTCGGGAGTGAGCGGGGGAAGAGCAACGAAGGATGAGAGGGAGAGAGGACACGAACGACGAGAACAGTTTTGCCGGCTAATCTTGATGCAGAGAATACGCCCGCCATTGTACGAATATGATATA
>Ga0308170_10002959_pt1 | contig 14243 bp, 12 predicted proteins | sample PhyBR2_2_FD_202136 | JGI IMG/M metagenome (GOLD analysis project Ga0308170, IMG submission 202136) | Phyllosphere microbial communities from UC Gill Tract Community Farm, Albany, California, United States - DLSLSB.R2 | ecosystem: Host-associated > Plants > Phyllosphere > Unclassified | place... | reverse complement strand
CCCGGCTGGTGATGCGCGGCGTCGTCCACCGCGACCGGGGCGATCCTCACGCCGACGATCCCGCGGAAGGCGTGCGCGGCGTCGGCGTCCGCCCCGGCATCCGGTGCGGTCGCGGCGAGGGATTCGAGCTGCCAGCGCACCCGGTCCACGAGATCCGAGGCATCGAAGCAGGTGGGGTGCAGCCAGGTGCGCGAGAACACCGCTCCGTCATCGTCGGCGAGGTCGATGCGCACCTCGGTGCACACCACGGAGGCGTCGGCGAGGGCGAGCATCACGGCATCCGCGGTCTGCCGCACGGCGAAGGCGATCTGGTCGGACTGCCCCAGCGGCGTCTCGAACTCGATCTCCCTCGCCAGCTGCGGGTCGGGGCGACGCGGGGTCGGCGGCCGGGAGTCGGCGCCCCGGGCCAGGGCGTGCAGCCGGGCGCCGTGCTCGCCGAAGCGCTCCCGCACCGCCAGGGGCTCGAGGGCGGCGAACCCGCCCATCGTGCTGATGCCCAGCCGTCCCAGCAGATCCGCCAGCTGCGGCTCGTTCAGCACCTGCAGCGGAAGCGGAGCGAGGAACTCCTGCGCCTGCCCGTGAGGGATCAGCGCCCATCCCGCCTCACCCGCGCCGCGGGCCGCCAGCTCGGCGGTGAACATCCCGTCGGCGACCCCGATGCGGGCCTCGGCGTACCCCGCCTCGGCGAGGATCCCGAGCAGTGCTGCCGCGGCCTCGCCCTCACCGCCGTGGTACCGCGAGATCCCGCGCGAGCGCAGCGCGGCGAGGCCCGGCCGCAGCAGGTGCGCACCGGGGGCATGCGACTCGATCAGACGCAGCACCGGCAGGAAGGCGCGCTCGTCCTGAGCGGTGTCGTGCGGCAGCATCCGCAGCTCCGGCATCCGGCTCTGCGCGAGCCGCCTGCGCTGGCCGACGCGCACCCCGTGCGCCCGTGCCGATGCCGTGCACGCCGTGACGACCCCGCCGTGCACGAGTGCGGTGGGCGGATGCGGGGGAGCGGCGCCCAGGGCGGCCCGCAGCGGCCAGTCCGGGAACCACAGCACATGCATGCGTGCGACGGCGGGAGCATCCGTCACACCACCGTCCGGCACGCCACTGTCCGTCACGCCACCGCCCATCACGCCACCGCCCAGAGCCGGCGGTCGGGCAGGGCGTCGCGCCGAGGCGCGGCATCCGGGACCCGCACCGCCTCGACGCTGCCCAGTGCTCCGGGCAGCTGCACGCGCAGGCTCTGCGGCCGCGGCGTCGTGCGGGTCTGCGCGGTGAGGGTCACGGTGCGGTCCGACAGCAGACCCCATCCCTCGCCGAGCCCCTCCCAGTGCGGGTCGTGCAGGCTGATCATGCCCTCGCTCTGCGGCCAGGACGAGGCGGATATCCCACCCGTGGTGGCCAGCACCGTGCATCCGCGGTCGCGCAGCCGGGCGGCCAGCCGGGCGGCATCCGCATCCCCGACCCTCGACCCGGGATTGACCGCGATCAGCGGCACGACCTCGGCCAGAGCCGAGACGACCGCCAGCCATCTCTCCCCGGGCTCGGGGACCAGGATCAGCCGGGACAGCTCGACGCCGAAGGATGCGGCGGCCTCGAGACCCAGCGTGGGCATGCCCACCGCGGCGCACCAGCTGCCGCGCTGCGAGACCGTGCTCATCAGTGCGAAGATCAGGCTCGGCGAGGGCGACACCGAGTAGACCGCGCCGGTCTGCAGCCCCCGCTCGGGGAGCAGCCCCTGCAGCGCGGGATGCAGCGGGAGCACCGCGTCATCGCTGCGCCGGCGCTGCATCCGCGCGATCTCGCGGCGCAGCCGCAGCACATCCCCCGCGCGTTCGTCGGCGGGGGAGAGCGCCGTCATCGTACTGATCCCCATGCATCCATCCTCGAAGAAAGATTCGAACAATTCAAGTCCATTTCGAAGCGTAGATCGCACATCCGACATCGCAGAGCCGGTCGTCTCGTCCTACGCTGGATCCATGCGGATCGAGTTCGAGAGCGAGGTCACGCGCTGGAGTGCGCGGGTGGACTCGTGGTTCTTCGCGACGCTGCCCGAGGACCTCTCGCTCGAGATCCGCGAGCTGCCCGCACCGCCGCGCGGCTTCGGCTCGCTGCGCGTCCGGGCGAGGATCGGCCTGACCAGCTGGGACACGTCGATCTTCTTCAGCGGGACGGCATTCGTGCTGCCGCTGAAGAAGCAGGTGCGCGATGCGCAGGGGATCGAGGAGGGCGACGTCGTCCTCGTCGATCTCGACATCCTCGAGGTCTGAGGCCCTTCGCCGCCGGGTTGTCCACAGGGCATCGGCGGGCCTCCGCGGATTCGCCTAGCCTTCCAGCATGACCCTCCACGCCGTCGCCGTGCTGCTCGTGCACCTCGCGCTGGCGGGCGTGGGGCTGTGGCTCGTCGTCATCGACGCCCGCGAGCACCGGCTGCCCAACCGCATCGTGCTGCCCGTGCTCGGCGCACTGGTCGTGCTGGTGATCGTCGAGGCACTGGTCACGGGGGATGCCGGACGGATGCTGCGCGCTCTGCTCGGCGGGCTCGCGCTCGGCGTCTTCTACGCCCTGATGCACCTCGGATCGAAGCAGGGGATGGGCGGCGGTGATGTGAAGCTCGCCGCCGTGATCGGGGTGGTGCTCGCCTGGCACGGCTGGTGGACGCTGCTGCTGGGAGCGGCAGCGGCGTTCGTGCTGGGAGCCCTGTTCGCGATCGTGCTCATGATGCTCAAGCGGGCGAACCGCTCCACCCGCATCGCCTTCGGGCCGTGGATGATCCTCGGCGCCGCCCTCGCGATCGCGGCGACCTGACGACGGGCGGACCGGCCTCGCCGCGTTGTCCCCGCAGGGGGCTACTCTGAGCACATGGCACTCGCACGACTCCACGGCGGCCCGCTCGACGGGCAGATCATCCCGCTCGACAGCGCGGACCAGACCTCGCTGATCCTGCCCTACAGCGAGACCCAGCTGACGTATCGCCGCGAGGGCGAGGCGACCAACACGGGCGCCCATGACGGGCCCACCGAGGTGGGGTTCCGGTTCGTCGAATCCGGTGACGACATCTCCCCCCATGACGACTGATCCCGCATCGGAGCCGCAGCGCTCCTTCGAGATCGAGCGCAAGTACGACGCGGATGCCGACACGGCACTGCCGGACTGGACCAGCGTCCCCGGCGTGACCGCGGTGAGCGAGGGTGAGCTGCGCGAGCTCGACGCCCGCTACCTCGACACCTCTGACCGCGCTCTCGCGCAGCGCGGTTTCGCGCTGCGCCGGCGCACCGGGGGACCGGATGCCGGCTGGCACATCAAGGGCCCGCGCCTGGGCGATGGCCGGGTGGAGCTCGGCTGGCCGCTGGACGAGGACGGCCGGATGCCGGAGGCCGTGGCCGAGACGGTCGCACAGTTGACCTCGGGCGAGCTGGTGCAGATCGCCCGCATCGAGAACAGCAGGACGGCGTACCACCTGGAGGGCGACGCCGGTGTGATCGCTGAATTCGTCGACGACCATGTGCGCGCCACGGACCTGACGACGGGCATCCAGCGCGTGTGGCGGGAGTGGGAGATGGAGCTCGGCCAGGCGGCACCCGCCGACGGGCCCGGCCGGGAGACGTTCTTCGCGGCCGTCGAGCAGGCGGTCCTCGCTGCCGGCGGGCGTCCGCCGTCCTCCGGCTCCAAGCTCGCCCGCGCCCTCGGGGTCTGAGACCGAACCGGAGTCGAAGCCGATCCGGCTCCGCCCGCGGAACGACGAGAGCCCGGGTCGTGCTCACGCACGCCCGGGCTCTCGTCGAGTGGAACTCAGAGGTTGATCATGTGACCCGCGAGGCCGTGGAAGCCCTCCTGCAGGGCCTCCGACAGGGTCGGGTGGGTGTGCACGTTGCGTGCGGCCTCGAGAGCGGTGAGGTCCCACTTCTGCGCGAGCGTCAGCTCGGGGAGAAGCTCGGAGACGTCCGGTCCGATCAGGTGGCCGCCGATGAGCTCGAGGTGCTCGGCATCCGCGATCAGCTTGACGAAGCCGACCGGCTCGCCCAGGCCGTTGGCCTTGCCGTTGGCGCTGAACGGGAACTTCGCGACCTTGATCTCCCGGCCCTCGGCGCGCGCCTGCTCCTCGGTGAGACCGAAGCTGGCGACCTGCGGCTGGCAGAACGTGGCGCGGGGCATCATCCGGTAGTCGCCCAGCGTCTGGGTCTCGGCCTTGCCGATGGTCTCGGCGGCCACGACGGCCTGCGCCTCGGCCACGTGGGCCAGCTGCAGCTTGGCGGTCACGTCGCCGATGGCGTAGATGCCCTCGACGTTCGTGCGCATGTGGTCGTCGATGTCGATCGCGCCGCGCTCGGTGAGCTTGACGCCGGTGTTCTCCAGGCCGTAGCCGTCCACGTTCGGTGCGAAGCCGACGGACATGAGCACCTTGCCGGCGGTGATCTCGCCGGGCTGGCCGTCGCGCGTCTCGTAGGTGACGTGCACGGACGAGCCGTTGTCGGTGACGGTCTTCACCGCGGTGGAGGTGAGGATGTCGACGCCGAGCTTCTTGTACTGCTTCTGGATCTCCTTGGAGACCTCGACGTCCTCGTTCGGGAGGGCGCGGTCGAGGAACTCGATGATCGTGACCTTCACGCCGTAGTTCGACAGCACGTAGCCGAACTCCATGCCGATGGCACCGGCGCCGACGATGACGATGGATTCGGGCAGGTCGCGGGTGAGGATCTGCTCCTCGAAGGTGACGACGTTCTCGCTCAGCTGCACGCCCGGCAGCAGGCGCACGGTCGAACCGGTGGCGATGATGGCGTTGTCGAAGGTGACCTCTTCGGTCGTGCCGTCCGACTTGGCGACCGAGATCGCCTTCGGGCCGGTGAAGGTGCCGCGGCCGTCGTACTCGGTGACCTTGTTCTTCTTCATCAGGAAGTGGATGCCCTTGACGTGGGTGTTCGCCACCGTACGGCTGCGGTCGAACGCCGCACCGAAGTCGAAGTGCACGTCACCCGAGATGCCGAAGAACTCGGCCTTGTGGTTGAACGTGTGCGCGATCTCCGCGTTCTTCAGGAGCGACTTCGAGGGGATGCAGCCCACGTTGAGGCAGACACCTCCCCAGTACTTCTCCTCGATGATGGCGGTGGACAGGCCGAGCTGCGCGCTGCGGACGGCGGCGACGTAGCCGCCAGGGCCCGCGCCGAGGATGACGACATCGTAATGTGGCATGTCATCAAGCCTATCGTCTGCACCGCGCGCGGGAGCGGCCGTGCAACCCGATCGCTACGCAGATCGCCCTCCCGAGCACCCGATCGCATCAGATAGGCTGAAGGACCGGAGGAGGGAGCCCCGTGACAGACGACAGCACGATCGGCGCCGGAGGCGCGATCCACCGCAACGGCGAAGTGCGGCACGACGTGACGCAGACATTCGGCCATGAGTCCGACCTGTCCTTCGTGCCGTTCGGCGCGGATCTGACGGAGGCGGAGAGCGCGGCCATCGCCGCCCTGCCCGCAGGCTCCGCGCTGCTGCTGGTGCGCGCCGGTGCCCTGGCCGGCGCCCGCTACCTTCTCGACGCCGACGTGACGACCGTCGGCCGGCACCCCGAGGCCGACATCTTCTTCGACGACGTGACCGTGTCGCGCCGTCACGCCGAGATCACCCGTGCGGGCGGCGCCTTCGAGATCATCGACCAGCGCTCCCTGAACGGCACCTACGTGAACGGCGAGCGGGTCGACCGCAGCGAGCTGGCCAACGGCTACGAGCTGCGCATCGGCAAGTTCCGGATGAACTTCTTCGCATCCCCGATCGATCTCGCGGCGGCGAACGACTGATGGCGGCGGCCGGCGCCGCCCGGGAGCGCACCGCGCCCACTGGGCTCCTCAGCATCGGCCAGGTCCTGGCCCGGCTCACCCCCGAGTTCTCCCAGTTGACCTCGAGCAAGCTCCGCTTCCTCGAGGTGCAGGGCATCGTCACCCCGTCCCGCACGGAGTCCGGGTACCGGAAGTTCTCGGCCCACGACGTCGAACGCCTGCGCACCGCGCTCACGCTGCAGCGTGACCACTACCTCCCGCTCAGCGTGATCCGCGAGCAGCTCGACGAGGCCGAGGCCAAGGGGCAGGGTTGGGCCGACATCGTGCCCCGCTCGATCACCCCGCCCGCGCGCCGGCACCGCCGTGACGAGCTGCTGGCGCGCACCGGCGCGACCGCGCAGCTGCTGAACGACTCCATCAGCGCCGGGCTCATCTCCGCGTCGGAGACCTACGGCGAGGAGGTCGCCACCCTGCTCTCCGGTCTGGTCGCGCTCGCCCGCCACGGCATCGAGCCGCGGCACCTGCGCAGCCTGCGCCAGAACGCCGAGCGCGAGGCGGCACTGATCGAGTCGGCGCTGTCCACTCTGCTGCGGCGCACGGATGCCGCATCCCGCGGGCGGGCCGCGGAGCTGGCACCCGAGCTGGCCACGCGCATCGATGAGGTGCGCAGCCTCATGGTGCGTCAGGCGCTCGATCGCGCGCTTTCGTAACGAACCGGTTGCGACACACCTTCGGTGCGGCGCGGATGTCATTGCCGGTGCCGGGGTGAGGCCCTAGCGTTGAGGTATTCGTTCAGGAGAGGACAGACGTATGAATGCGGATGAGCTGACAGGCGACCCGCGGTTCGTGACCGAGCTCCTCTTCACGGACGGCCTTCCCGCCATGGATGACGAGGTCGGCTACCGCGGTGCGGTCGCCGCGCGGGCAGCGGGCATCACCTACCGCCAGCTGGACTACTGGGCGCGCACCGAGCTGGTCGTCCCCACTGTGCGCGGTGCATCCGGCTCCGGCTCCCAGCGCCTCTACGGCTTCCGGGACATCCTCGTCCTCAAGCTGGTGAAGCGCCTCCTGGACACGGGCATCTCGCTGCAGCAGATCCGCACCGCGGTCGAGCAGCTGCGGGCCGCCGGCATCCGCGACCTCGCCGGCACCACGCTGATGAGCGACGGTGCCTCGGTCTACCTGTGCACCTCGAACGACGAGGTCATCGACCTGGTCAGCCGCGGTCAGGGCGTGTTCGGCATCGCCGTGGGCAAGGTTCTGCGCGAGGTGGAGTCCACGCTCGTCGAGTTCGACCCGACTGCGCCGGACCCGGTCGACGAGCTCGCCGCGCGGCGCTCCAAGCGCACGGCGTGAACCGCCCCTGAGACGAGGAAACGCACTCCCGCGGGAGTGCGTTTCGCTTGTGTGCTGCGGTGAGCGTCAGGCCTGCGCGCCGGCCTCCGGCACGGCGACGCGGCCGGCGCGGATGATGCGGTCCAGCAGCTGGTCGAAGTCGGCCGCGAGCTCCTGAGCGGAGTCGCCGGGCCAGATGTGCAGCGGCTTGGCCGCGCCCTGCGCCTGCTGCAGAGAGGTGCGCTCGGGCAGCTGCGGCGCCAGCACGAGCGGGCCGAACATGTCGCGCAGCTCCTTGATGCGGAACTGGTGCTCGATGGACTGCGGACGAACGCGGTTGACGACGATGCCGAGGGGCTGCAGGCGAGGGGAGAGGCCCCGGCGGATCTCCTCGATGGCGCGCAGTGCGCGGTCGGCAGCGGCGACCGAGAACAGTCCGGGCTCGGTGACGACCATGACGCGGTCGCTGGCAGCCCACGCGGTGCGGGTGAGGGCATTCAGCGACGGAGCGCAGTCGATCAGGACGAGGTCGTACTCGCTCTCGACGGTGGCCAGCGCCTCCTCGAGCTTCCAGACGTCGCGCACACTGGGGTGCGGGCCGTCGAAGTTGATCGCGGACGGGCTGCCGATCAGCAGATCGATCGTGCCCGGGTGCACTTTCGCCCACCCGCTGCTGGTGATCGCCTGACGGACCACCTTCTCCTTGGGGTTCTCCAAGACGTCGGCGATGTTGAGTCGGCCGGCGATCTGGATGTCCATGCCCGTGGAGACATCCGACTGCGGGTCGAGGTCGACCACGAGGGTTCGGATGCCGCGGGCGAAGGCGGCGGAAGCGAGACCGAGGGTCACGGTCGTCTTGCCGACGCCTCCCTTGAGGGAGCTGACGCTGAGTACGTGCACGACCTACACGTTACCGTGCCGTTGCCGTGAGTCTCCTCCGTGCCCCGCAGGTCGGCTTCACATGGCGGAGTCGACCTGCGGCACACGTTAGTGTGGGGACACACTCAGCCTCCGCTCCGCGCGCGGCATCCGGCGCGCGACGACCTCAGAAGAGGTGTGCATGTTCCAGAAGATCCTGGTGGCCAACCGTGGTGAGATCGCGATCCGCGCATTCCGCGCGGCGTACGAGGTGGGGGCTCGGACCGTCGCCGTGTTCCCCTATGAGGACCGGGGCTCGCTGCACCGGCTGAAGGCGGACGAGGCGTACGAGATCGGCGAGCGGGGGCACCCCGTGCAGGCCTACCTCGACGTGGACGGGATCATCGCGGTGGCGCTCGACGCCGGAGCCGATGCGATCTACCCGGGCTACGGATTCCTCTCCGAGAACCCCGAGCTGGCCGAGAAGGCCGCCGCGGCGGGCATCACCTTCATCGGTCCACCCGCGCAGGTGCTCGAGATGGCCGGCAACAAGGTGGAGGCCAAGCGGCATGCAGTGGAAGCCGGCGTCCCCGTGCTGCGCTCGACCGAGGCATCCGATGACGTCGAGGCGCTGGTCGCTCAAGCTGACGAGATCGGCTTCCCGCTGTTCGCGAAGGCCGTCGCCGGAGGCGGCGGCCGCGGAATGCGCCGTGTGGAGACCAAGGGCGAGCTCGCGCCGGCGCTGGCGGAGGCCATGCGCGAGGCGGGGGCGGCGTTCGGCGATTCGCGGATGTTCCTGGAGCAGGCGGTGCTGCGCCCCCGGCACATCGAGGTGCAGATCCTGGCCGACGGTCAGGGGAACACCGTGCACCTGTTCGAGCGGGACTGCTCGGTGCAGCGCCGTCACCAGAAGGTGATCGAGATCGCCCCCGCGCCGAACCTCGACGAGAGGACCCGCAGCGACCTGCATCGTCACGCCATCGCGTTCGCGCGGTCGATCGGCTACCAGAACGCAGGAACGGTCGAGTTCCTGCTCGAGACGGCCGGACCCCGCACGGGGGAGGTCGTCTTCATCGAGATGAACCCGCGCATCCAGGTCGAGCACACGGTGACCGAGGAGGTCACCGACGTCGACCTCGTCCGAGCGCAGATGCAGATCGCGAACGGCGCGACCCTCGCCGACCTCGATCTCGAGCAGGACGACATCCAGCTGCGTGGCGCCGCCCTGCAGTGCCGCATCACCACTGAGGACCCGACACAGGGCTTCCGGCCGGACACGGGGAAGATCACCACCTACCGCTCGCCGGGCGGCGCCGGCATCCGCCTCGATGGCGGGACCACGGCGGCGGGCTCCCAGATCAGCCCCTACTTCGACTCGATGCTCTCCAAGCTGACCTGTCGTGGCCGCTCGTTCAACAGCGCGGTCTCCCGCGCACGACGCGCACTGGCCGAGTTCCGCATCCGCGGCGTCTCGACGAACATCCCCTTCCTGCAGGCCGTGCTGGACGACCCCTCCTTCGCGGCGGGCGACCTGTCCACCTCGTTCATCGACGAGCGTCCCGAGCTGCTGCGCGGGCGGGTGTCGAAGGACCGCGGATCGAAGATCCTGCGCTGGCTCGTCGACGTCACGGTGAACAAGCCCAACGGCGAGAACCCGCTGGCTCTGCCGCCCGCGCACAAACTCCCCGCACTCGACCTCGGCGTCGAGCCGCCCGCGGGCTCGCGCCAGCAGCTGCAGGAGCTGGGGCCGGCCGGCTTCGCGGCGGCACTGCGCGAGCAGAAGGCACTCGCCGTCACCGAGACGACGTTCCGCGACGCGCACCAGTCGCTGCTGGCCACGCGCGTGCGCACCAGCGATCTCGTCGCGGTCGCGCCGTACGTCGCCCGCATGACCCCGCAACTGCTCTCGGTGGAGGCCTGGGGCGGCGCGACCTATGACGTCGCGCTGCGCTTCCTCGGCGAGGACCCGTGGGAGCGGCTGGCGGCTCTGCGCACGGCACTGCCGAACATCAACATCCAGATGCTCCTGCGCGGACGCAACACCGTCGGGTACACGCCGTACCCGACCGAGGTGACCGACGCGTTCGTGCGCGAGGCCGCCGCGACAGGCGTGGACATCTTCCGCATCTTCGACGCCCTCAACGACGTGTCCCAGATGCGCCCCGCGATCGATGCGGTGCTGGGCACCGGCACCGCCGTCGCGGAGGCGGCGCTCTGCTACACGGGTGACCTGCTCAATCCCGCCGAGGACCTGTACACGCTGGACTACTACCTGCGACTCGCCGAGCAGATCGTGGACGCGGGTGCGCACGTGATCGGCATCAAGGACATGGCCGGTCTGCTGCGTCCTGCGGCGGCCGCGAAGCTCGTCACGGCGCTGCGCGAGCGGTTCGACCAGCCCGTGCACGTGCACACGCACGACACCGCCGGCGGCCAGCTGGCGACCCTGCTCGCCGCGAGCGGAGCCGGAGCGGATGCCGTGGATGTGGCATCCGCGCCGATGTCGGGCACCACCAGCCAGCCGTCCCTGTCGGCGCTGATCGCGGCGCTCGCGCACACCGAGCGCGACACCGGCATCGACCTGCAGGCGGCATCGGACCTGGAGCCGTACTGGGAGGCGATGCGCCACCTGTACCGCCCGTTCGAGTCGGGCCTGCCGAGCCCCACCGGGCGCGTGTACCGCCACGAGATCCCCGGCGGGCAGCTGTCGAACCTGCGCCAGCAGGCGATCGCCCTGGGACTGGCCGACGACTTCGAGCTCATCGAGGACATGTACGCCGCGGCGAACGACATCCTCGGCCGGGTGCCGAAGGTGACGCCGTCCTCCAAGGTGGTCGGAGATCTGGCGCTGCACCTCGCAGCGGTCAAGGCGGACCCCGCCGACTTCGCCGCGAACCCGGAGCGCTACGACATCCCGGATTCCGTCGTCGGCTTCATGGCCGGTGAGCTGGGCGACCTGCCCGGCGGATGGCCGGAGCCGTTCCGCAGCAAGGTGCTCGCCGGTCGCGCTGCCAAGGCCGGGATCACGCCCATCACGGACGTCCAGCAGGCGGCTCTCGACGGCACGTCCGCGGAGCGCCGCGGGATGCTCAACGAGCTGCTGTTCCCCGCGCCCACGAAGATCTTCCGGCAGAACCGAGAGGAGTTCGGCGACCTGTCCGTGCTGGACACCTCCGACTACCTCTACGGACTCGTCCCCGGTGTCGAGCACGCTGTCGAGATCGAACGAGGCGTGCGACTGTACGTCGGGCTCGAGGCGATCGGCGAGGCGGACCCCAAGGGCGTTCGCACCGTCATGACGACGCTGAACGGCCAGCTGAGGCCGGTGTCCGTACGCGATCGCTCGATCGTCGTCGACGCCCACGAGACCGAGAAGGCGGACACCTCCAAGCCGGGTCAGATCGCCGCGCCGTTCTCCGGCGCGGTCACGCTGAAGGTCGAGGAGGGCGCTGTCGTGAAGGCCGGCGATGCGGTCGCGTCGATCGAGGCGATGAAGATGGAGGCGGCCATCACGACGTCGGTCGACGGGGTGGTGGAGCGGCTCGCGATCGATCAGACCCAGCAGGTGGACGCCGGTGATCTTTTGGTCGTGGTCCGCCCGGCGCACTAATCTTGGGCGGGCGCTAAGTCTGCGCCGGAGCTTGGAGCTGGAACCGTGACGTCGAAGAACAACGTGGAGCCCGAAGGGGACGATTCGCTGGGCGTGCTCGACGACACCACGTCGTCGGACACGATCGCGATCGGCCTGCACGAGGGCACCGCGCAGGTCAGCGTGGCGCTTCCGACCGGCGGTGAGGACGATGATCTCGTCGACGACGAGGTGATCGGTGGCGAGGTCGTGTCCGACCTCATCATCGACACCTCGGCCGTCGCCGACCCCGACGTGCTCGCCCGCATCAGCCAGGATGCACCCGAGATCGTCATCGAACTGCCCGCCGAGGAGCTGCCGGCAGCGGCTGAGACGGCAGAAGACCGCCCCGTCGACCCGGAGACCGTGACCGAGCTCGTGGTGGAGGCGGAGGAGCCCGGCATCGAGGCGGCTGACGCCGTCGCGCATGCCGATGACATCGTCGACGCGGACGTCGTACCCGAGTCCGGCGGCGCGGATGCCGAGGTCATCACGGCCGGCGATGACGAGATCGTCGCGGATGCCTCTGACGAGGCCGAGGCGGATGCCGGCGTCGAAACCATGACCGAGGCGGAGGCGATCGCGGGGGAGACCGCCGCGCCGCCTGCGCCCAAGCCCGGCATCCGGCCGGAGCCCGTGCTTCTTCCGCCCCTGACCGCCGCGCGCGGCCGGAAGGCGGTGCGCAAGCCCGCAAAGTCGAAGAAGAAGGCCGAGCAGCCGAAGCGCGAGTCGCCCGTCGACGAGACGACGCAGGCCGCAGCGGAGACCGCGCCTGCCGTCGAGAACGTCACCGTCGCGACGCCTGAGCAGGTCGCGAAGCCAGAGGCCGCGGCGAAGCCCGAGGCGACGGCGAAGCCCGAGGCGGACGCGAAGAGCGACCAGCCCGTGCCGCCTGCGAAGTCCGAGCCGCAGGCCGATGAGACGGGCTCGGAGCCCGGCGAGACCGCCGCCGCGACCTCCGCATCGGTCGACGAATCCGCGCCGAGCCCGGCGCAGAGCGCGGATGCTGACGCCTCGGAACTCGCCACCCTGGAATCGGCCGTCGCCGCGGCCAAGGCCGAACTGCGCGAGGCGATGTCGCCCACGCGCCCCCTGACGCAGACCGAGACCCGTCCGGCAGCAGCCGAGACGACAGAGGAGAACCGCCCCGTGGCGACCGACGACGCGAAGCCCGCAGCATCCGCAGCATCCGAGATCGCCCGGGCGGACTCCGTGCCGCCCCGGCCCGCCTCGGTGCCGGCCCGGCCCGCGTCCGAGGTCACCCTCACCTCCAAGCGACTGGACGACCTGGGCGACGCCGGCCGGGAGAGCGCCGACCTGCTCACGGCCGACCGTCTGCTCGACCCCTCCCGGATCACCAGGCCGGAGCCGGAGGGCACGTGGAGTCACCTGCTGTACGCCGTGTCCGGTGGTCGCATCAACGTCGGCGACAGCCGCAAGGCGCGCGAGCGCAAGCTGCTCAGCGCGCGCATCGCCGCACCGATGTCCGGCACTGCGCGTTTCGTGCCGGTGCTGTCGCGCAAGGGCGGGGTCGGCAAGACCACCGTCACCGCACTGCTCGGCATGGCGCTGGCGGATGCCCGTGACGACCGCGTCATCGCCGTGGACGCCAACCCCGACCGCGGCACGCTCGCCGAGCGCGTGGTCGGCGGCCACACCAAGTCGGTGCGCGACCTCGTGCGCGCGCAGCACGACATCCGCGGCTTCCACGACATCTCCGCGCTGGTCGCACGCGACCACACCCGGCTGGACGTGCTCGCCTCCGACGCCGATCCGCGCGTCTCGGAGGCCTTCGGCGATGCGGACTACCGTGACGTCGCGGCGGTGGCGGCGCAGTACTACTCGCTGGTCCTGACCGACTCGGGCACCGGCATCGTGCACTCCGTGATGGGTGCCACGCTCGACCTGGCCGATCAGATCGTCGTCGTCTCCGGGCTCAGCGTCGATGAGGCCCGACTGGCGTCCGAGACCCTGACCTGGCTGGAGACCAACGGTCACGCGCAGCTCGCGCGGGAGGCCATCGTGGTGCTGAACCAGTCGACGCCCGGCACCCCGCTCGTGCGCCTGAGCGAGCTGGAGGCGCACTTCTCGACGCGCGCGAAGCACGTTCTGCGCATCCCATACGACCCTCAGATCGCCGGCGGCGGCCCCATCGACTTCACCAGCCTCCAGCCTGAGACCCGGCGCGCGGCTCGCGAGATCGCGGCCACGCTCGTCGAGGGCCTGCGGGTGAAGGCCGCCTGATGGCCGTCCGTGAGATCCGCCTGTACGGCGACCCCGTGCTGCGCCAGGTGTGCGCCCCGATCGAGCAGATCGACGACGGCGTGCGCGCTCTGATCGCCGACCTCGTCGACACCGTCGAGCTGCCCGGCCGGGCAGGCGTCGCCGCGAACCAGATCGGTGTCGCGCTGCGTGCGTTCAGCTACAACATCGACGGCGACATCGGCTACGTCATCAACCCCGTGCTGGTCGAGGTGCGCGGCGAGGCTGTCGAGATCGGCGAGGGATGCCTGTCGGTGCCCGGCCTGTGGCACGACACGCCGCGTCACCCGTGGGCTCGGGTCGAGGGCATCGACCTCGACGGCAACCCGGTCGTGCTGGAAGGGGAGGGGCTGCTCGCCCAGGCCCTGCAGCACGAGACCGACCACCTGGACGGCATG
>Ga0308170_10002957_pt1 | contig 14252 bp, 8 predicted proteins | sample PhyBR2_2_FD_202136 | JGI IMG/M metagenome (GOLD analysis project Ga0308170, IMG submission 202136) | Phyllosphere microbial communities from UC Gill Tract Community Farm, Albany, California, United States - DLSLSB.R2 | ecosystem: Host-associated > Plants > Phyllosphere > Unclassified | place... | reverse complement strand
CCATGTCCGATCGGAACGCCGCCTTGTTCTTGTACATGTTGACGAGTTCCTTGAGCTTGATGTGCTCCTCGTCCCAGCGCTTCCGCAGTTCTTCGAAGCGCGCGTTCCGGTCCGCGCGGGCCTCCACGTAGGACTCGAATCCGCCGCCATGGATCCAGGCTGCAGCGCCGTTGATTCCGGGCTCCAGCGTGACGATCCGTCCCGCCGCGTTGTTCAGGAGTTCGCGGTCGTGGCTGATGAAGAAGACCGTCTTCTTCGACTCGTTGAGCTTTTCCTCCAGCCAGCGCTTGCCCGGAACGTCCAGGTAGTTGTCCGGTTCGTCCAGGAGGAGGAGGTCGTCCGGGCCGGCGAACAGTGCTTCGAGGACCAGCCGTTTCTGTTCCCCGCCGGAAAGGGTCGACGCCGCGCGGTGCTGTGCGCGGTCAAAGGGCAGTCCCAGCGCGGCCATGCAGACTTCGTCCCACACTGTCTCGACGTCGTAACCGCCGGCGTCGCCCCAGTCCACGATGGCCTGGGCGTATCGCATCTGGGTGGGCTCGTCGTCGTGCTCCAGCATGGCCAGCTCCGCCTCGTCAACCTCACGGGCAGCGGCCGCCAAGGCCGGGGGAGCAGCGGACACCAGGAGGTCCCGGACCGTGGAACCGTCACGGACCTGTCCTACGAACTGGCGCATGATTCCCATGTTCCCGGAGCGGCCGATGACGCCCTCGTCCGGGACCAAGTCTCCGGCGATGATCCGGAACAGCGTGGTTTTTCCCGTGCCGTTGGGCCCGATCAGGGCGGTCTTGGTACCGTCGGGGACCTTGAAGGTCACTCCGTTCAGGAGCTGGGTGCCGTCGGAGAGGAAATAGTCGATGCCGGAAACGTCAATATGGGCCACGCCGTCAATCCTCCCACGGCGGACCCTAGCCGGCCGCGGTGAGGAACTGCTTCAGCAGCGGACCCGAGGTGGTGGCGCCCAGGCCGCCGTCCTCCACGAACACTGCCACGGCCAGGTCGCCGTGGACGGCCACGATCCAGGCGTGGGTCTTGGGCGGATTCTCGGTGCCGAACTCGGCGGTTCCCGTCTTCGCACCTACGGGCGCACCGGGGACGCTGGCGAGGAACCCTGCGTGGCCGGAGGTGACCACGGCACGCATCATGTCAGCCAGGGATGCCGCCTCCGCCGCCGTGATCGGTTTGTCCGATGCCGTGGACGGGGCTTCGGCTGTGGCCGTCGCTGTCGGTTCGGCCGCCGGGGCGGTGGACCCTGCAGCGGTTCCCGCGGCGGGGGCCGCGGCGTCGGGGTTGAGCACCAACTGCGCCGAAACGGGGGCACCCTTGGCAACCGAGCCGGCCATGATCGCCGCAGCCAGGGGGGAGAGCAAAACCTTGCCTTGGCCGATCATGGAAGCCGCGTGTTCGGTGCCCTGGGCCTGGCCCGGCACCGAACCCAGGAATGCTTCCGCCCCGAGTTTCGGCGCTTCGACCGCTACGCCCAGGGAGGCGGCCGCGGCTTCGAGCTGGCTCTGCGATACCGAGTCGCGCTGGGAAATGAAGGCGGTGTTGCAGGAGTGCGCAAAGGCGTCCCGGAGGGTAACCGCCCCCAGGGAGGTGGTGGGGTAGCCTTCGGAGTTCTTGAAGGTGCGCCCGTCCACCGTGAGGGTGGGGGTGCACTGGACGGTGGAGTCCGGATTCATGCCGTTCCGGAACATGGCCAGGGAATCCACCATCTTGAAGATGGAGCCCGGGGCGTACTGGCCCAGCATGGCGGTGTTGTAGCCGTTGCTTCCCGGGCCCGAGGCCGCGGCGAGCACGGCTCCGGTGGAGGGCCGGAGTGCCACGATGGCCGATGCCGGCCCCACGGACTCCAGGGTGGATTCGGCCAGGGTCTGGAGCCGCGGATCGAGGGTGGTCTTCAGCGGCGTGCCGGGCTTGGGTGCCACCTGGAAGAGGACCCGTCGGGGGTCGGTGGCCGCGGACTGGATCTGTTCACGCGTCAGGTCGGCCCGCTGCGCCCGGATGACGACGGCGTCTGATCCACGCAGTTGTGCATCGTACTGTTGCTGGAGCCCGCCGATGCCGGCAACATCGCCGGCGTCCAAGGCACCATTGGATGCGTCAATTTGTTCAGCGGTGGCTTCACCGACCGATCCGAGTACGGCGCGGGCGAACGTCCTGCTGGGGGCAAGCGGGACGGACGCGGGGATGCCGCGGGCGCCGGGGATGGCCTGGATCTGTTGATCCGAGATGGTCCGGCCTTCTTCACGCAGGGTGATGGCCGGGACGAAAGCCTGCGCACCCGCGGCCTTGACCTGCTGCACGTAGGCGGCAGGGTCCACGCCCACCAGCGCGGCCAGCTTGCCGGCCGCATCGGCGGGGTCTGCGGCGCCCAGTTGAGTCTTGTCGATGCCCACATTAACCACGGGACGGTAGGTCACCAGCGGCACGTCGCCGGCCCCAAGGATGTCCGCCCGTTGGGGGGACTGGGAGCCTTTGGTGACAATCTCGCTGTCCGTCAGGCCAGGTGCCAGGAGCGCCGGGTCCCACACCGTCAGCCACTTGCCGCCTGACTTCTTGAAGTTCGCCGAGCTGGTGTAGGTCCATTCGGCGGCGCCGAACTTCCAGGTGTAGCTCAGCGGCGCAGACGCCTTGTCGCCGTCGAGGGTAAGTCCGCCTGCCTGGACCTCGGGCTTCTGCGGATCCAGGGCCGCGAAGACCTGGTGCAGCTGGTCATTGGCCGCTGCGGCGTCCTTGCCGTCAAAGGCCACCGAGCCAACGTCCAGCGATGAGACTGCGCCGGCCAGCTGTTGGGCGGCGGCTTCGGCCCCGCTCTTTCCGTCGTCGCAGGCCACCAGGGAGGTACCCAGGACGAGCGCAGCTACGGCAAGCGAAAGTTTTGTTGATTTCCCCATAGGGCCATTATCCCCCCGGGCCGGCAGCGTGCTGCACCGTGTCGTAGCAGGCCAGGCGGTTGTGGCAGCGCCGCCGTCCGTCAGGGCCTAGCCGAGGGAAAGGTCCGGAACCGGAAGCTTGAAAATGTCCTTTAGGGCGTACGTTGCCGCGTGCATCCCCGGCATTCCCGTGACACCCGGGCCCGGGGGCGTGGACGATGAGCAGAGGTAAACGCCCAGCAGCGGGGTCCGCCACGGGACGGGGGACACCACGGGCTTTTGGACCAGGCCGCGTACGTCCATGATGCCGGCGCTGAAGTCGCCGCCAACGTAGTTGCGGTTGTACCGGGCAAGCTGTGCCGCGGTGATGGAGTGCGATTCCACCACGAGGTCGCGGAATCCCGGGGCAAACCGTTCCAGCTGCGCGGTCACCTCGCCGGTCATGTCCCGCGTGGAGCCTGCGGGGACGTGGCAATACGTCCACAGCGTGTGCCGCCCCTCCGGGGCCCGTCCCGGGTCGAACCGGGAGGGCTGGGCCACCAGGACATAGGGCCGCTCGGGATGGCGGCCGGCGCTGACCTCGTTCTCCGAAGCTGCCAGCTCGGCCCGGGTGCCCCCCACGTGGACCGTGCCGGCGTCGGCAAGGCCGCGGGCCTGCCACGGCACCGGACCGGACAGGATGAAGTCCACCTTGCAGGAGCCGTTTCCGTACCGGAACGCCTCGAGGGCCCTGCGGTAATGGCCCGGCAATGCCTCGCCCGCCATGTCGAGCAGGCCGCGGGGTGCCACATCCAGCAAGGTGGCCCTGGTGGCCGGAAGTTGCTCCAGCCGGTCGATGGGGGTGTCGGTGTGGATGACGCCGCCGTGGGCGCGGATGTCGTCGGCGAGGGCCGCCGCGATGGAGGCGGAGCCGCCCCGGGGGATGGGCCATCCGTCCTTATGCCCCAGGGCACCGAGCATCAGGCCGGCCCCGGATGCTGCCAGGGAAGGCAAATGCGAGATGGCGTGCGCGGCAACTCCGCTCAGGAGGGCGGGTGCAAGGTCTTCCTTGAACCGTGCGTTCCACAATCCGGTCCCCTGTTCCAGGGTCCGCAGTCCGTAAACACCCGCCATCACCGGATTGCGGGGGATGCGCAGGAGCTGGTTTTGGGTGAAATCCATGATGTCGCCAACGTGCCGGACCAGGGGTTCCATGAGCCGGCGGTACGCAGCGCCGTCCCGGCCCAGCTCCGTAGCGGTCCGCTCCAGCGACGTGTAAGCCAGGGCGGCCCGGCCGCCGTCCAGCGGGGAGCCGAAGGACACCTCCGGGGTGATCAGGTCCACCCTCCGGGGCAGCTCGAAGGCACGGAAGAACGGGGATGCCAGCGCCATGGGATGCACCGCGGAGCAGACGTCATGGAAATGTCCCGGCTGCATGAGTTCGGTGGTGCGCGTACCGCCACCGATGGTCGGGGCAGCCTCGAAGACTTCCACGGACAGTCCGGCCCTTGCCATGACGGCCGCTGCCGAGAGTCCGTTGGGGCCGGAGCCTACTACTGCGACATCAGGCACGGGACCCGGCTTTCCACGGGATCACTGATTCCGGGGGCCGCGCGGGATCCAGCCGGAACCAGTCGGGCGCGTTCGTGAAGGGGCCGCCGTGCGGATCATCAACGTGGTGGCGGCGGATGGGGTCATAGGCGGTGTCGTAGATGTCCCACACGATGCGGGCCATAAGGTAGGCCACCGCAGCCATATGAGCGGCGACGGCCAGGACGTAGTACGGCATGTCCAGGTTGTGTTGGGACGAACCGGCGCTGGTCACTTGTCCAAGGTACATCCAGATCGCTGCCCAGTGCAGGGCCTCGATGCCCTGCCAGATCAGGAAGTCGCGCCACCTGGGCCTGGCGAGGGCAAGCAGCGGGATCAGCCAGACCACGTACTGGGGTGAGTAGACCTTGCTGGTGAGGATAAAGGCCGCAACGATCAGGAAAGCGAGCTGCGCCAGGCGGGGGCGGCGGGGAGCCGTCAGCGCTACGGCAGCTATCGCGGCGCACAGCAGGACGAACAGCCATGCTGACAGGGCGCTGACGGCGTCCGGGGCCAGGCCGGACCAGCCAAGCCTGCCGGCCACAAGGTTGTAGGCAAACCAGGGAGAACTGTACCCGGCGCCCCGGTCCGCGCTGTACTGAAAGAAATAGGCCCAGCCGGAGGGATTGGCAGCTGCGAACGGCAGGTTGACCACCAGCCATGTGGCGGCGGCACTGCCAGCGGTCACCAACAGCGGCCGCCACCGTCCGGTGCGCACTGCAAGCAGCAGGATGGCCCCCAGGACCAGCAGGGGATAGAGCTTGGTTGCCGTGGCCAGCCCAATCAGGATTCCGGCAGGCACCTGCCGGTTCCGGGCAAAAAAGTACATTCCGGCGGCCAACAGGCAGGCTGCCCAGAGATCCCAATTGATGGTTCCCGCGAGGATAATCCCGGGGGCGACCGCCACCATGGCGGCGTCCCAGGGACGGCGGCCGGGCATGCGCGCAATTGCCAGGACGGTGAGCATGGCCACGGCCGCCAGCAGCACGGCGTTGATGTCGAAGTAGGCCAAGGCGCGGGCGTTGGCGTCTCCACCGGGAACCAGCCAGGCCGTCAGTCCCGCAATCAATCCGATGAGCACCGGGTACTCAAACTGGCTGCCGCTGCCGAGGATGGGGAACACCCCCTGTGCCATGCCGCGGTTACGGAACAGCTCCGGGAAGTCCGAGTAGCACGTGGCGTAGAACTGGGTTGGTGTCTCCCAGCCGTTGACCCGGCAATAGCCTTTGAGCAGGATTCCCAGCAAGGCCGCCAGTGCCGTCAGGAGCACCAACACCCGTTCCACGGTGTAGAGCCCGGGGGAGGCAACGCCGGGATCCGCCCTGGCCCCGAGCGGGCCGCCCACTACCTCGGTGAAATTCCGGAGCAACGCATCGCTCCGGCTTGGCACCACGATTCGGGGCCGTCGTCCACCCTCCGGCGGCTGGGTCTCGTGCATGAAGTCGAGCTTACAGCCGGCCCCTGCGTGAAGCGCGGGGGCCGGCTGTCAGCGCAAGCCGCCGAGCTGCTGGTGCAGGAGCACGAAAACGTCGTTTCGATGCTGCTCCAACAGGTGACGGTTGAATGAACTGCGTCGCTGCATTGGGCGGGACAGGAGCCCCAGGATTTTTCGCATCAAGGAAAGCACCTCCTTTCACTTTATTGGGGCACAAAAGTGCATGACGAATTCACGCCTTTTTTCGGCGCGTAAAAGCACGGAAAGAAGACGCGTGAATTTCATAGCGGAAATGGGCCGGAAATTGCAGGAAAGAATACAATTCCGAGGGACGCCGGCACCGCCGGAAGCCATGTACCTGCGCCGGGCCGGAACGCGGGATGGCGCGGACGCGGTTTCAGGCGTCAGCGGAGCGTGGGCTTGTGCAGGTGCTGCTTAGGAGAGTCAGCGCAGGAGAAGCAGCCTGCCGGCGGGTATCCGGGAACTGGCCCTAATGGGCCCGTGTTACCGGGAAACCTGGTTCCGGTTAGCGGCGCCGCGAAGAACCGGGGAGAGCGGCAGACCGCCACCCGGTACCGACCGAAGCCACGCGCGCAGCACCAGCAAAGGCCGGGAACGCATTGATGGGGGTGTTCCATTCGCCAGTCAAAGTCATCATTTTCCCAACCTCCTTTTCTGCTGTCCGCTGCGTGGTGTGCAATGCGGTCCTTGACCCGGGCAGATTGCCGTGGGGTCAGGAATAAAGCTACCCCAGGAATCCGGAAAAGACCAGCAATTGCCGGGAAAAGGGGGAAAGTTTTTAGTAATAATGAATTTACAGGCCCCAGCGCACTATAGCGGGCGTCTTTTTATCCCAGCCCAAGGTGCATACCTTGGCAGTGCCGAGGACAAAGTGCCGGCCTTCCGTGGGCGGCAATTCGAGCCAGCGCGCGGTAAGGATCCGGGAGAAATGCCCGTGCGCCACGATCAGCACATTGTCCATCCCGGATTCCAGGATCCGGCCGATGATCTTGTCCGCCCTCGCGGCCACCTCGTCAAGGGTTTCACCGTTGGGAACACCGTGGGTCCAGATCAGGTAGTCGGGGTTGTCCTTGCGGATCAGGTCCGAGCTGATGCCTTCGTAGTCCCCGTAGTTCCACTCCACCGCGAGCGGTTCGTGCCGGGCATCAGGGAAGCCGGCGAGCTCCGCAGTGCGCCGGGCACGCCGCAGCGGCGATGTGAGCACCAGGTCGAAGTCGACTCCGTCCAGGACCTTGCGGGCCTCCACGGCCTGCTGTTCGCCTTCCACCGTCAGGGGGAGGTCGGTCAGGCCGGTGTACTGCCCGCTCTTGGACCATTCGGTTTCGCCGTGGCGGAGGATCCAGAGCTGGGGACGCGGGGCGAAGGTGGGGTTGGTCATTTTGGCTCCTCAGCGGGTGAAGGTTCGACGACGGCGGGAGAGGCTCCGGGCTCCGGCCCGGCAGGTGCTGATTCAGGCTGTCCGGCCCACCAGCTGAGCAGGCGCGCCTCGGCCTCTTCCGCGGGCAACGGTCCGTGTTCCATCCGTTCATTAAGGAGGAACTTGTAGGCGCGGCCCACTACGGGGCCTGGTTTGAGCCCCAACAACTCCATGATGCGGGCTCCGTCCAGGTCCGGGCGCACGGAGTCCAGCGATTCCTGTTCTCGGAGCGCGGCGATGCGGGACTCCAGGTCGTCGTAGGCGAAGGACAGCCGGTCGGCCTTGCGCTGGTTTCGGGTGGTGACGTCGGACCGGGTGAGCCGGTGCAGCCTCTCCAGCAGCGGGCCGGCGTCCGTAACGTACCGCCGTACAGCGGAGTCGCTCCAGCCGGCGTCGCCGTAGCCATAGAAACGCATGTGGAGTTCCACCAGCCGTGCAACGGCCTTGATGGTGTCATTGTCGAACCGCAGCGCCTTCATCCGTTTGGATGTGAGCTTGGCACCCACCATGTCGTGGTGGCGGAAGCTCACCGCCCCGCCCGGTTCGAAGCGGCGCGTCGCCGGCTTGCCGACGTCGTGCATCAACGCTGCGAAACGCAGCACGAAGTCAGGGCCGGGGACTGCCCCCGCCGAATCTGTTTCAAGCTCGGCTGCCTGCTCCAGGACCTGGAGGGAGTGCTGGTAGACATCCTTGTGCCGGTGGTGCTCGTCGGCTTCGAGGCGGAGCGCGGAGACTTCCGGCAGGACATGCTCGGCAAGCCCTGTCTCCACCAACAGGTCCACACCAACACGCGGCCGGGCACCGCACACCAGCTTGACCAGTTCGTCCCGCACCCGCTCCGCGGAAATGATCTTGATCCGGTCAGCCATGTGGGTCATGGCGTCACGGACATCGTCGCGGACCGAGACCCCCAACTGCGCAGCGAAACGGGCCGCCCGCATCATCCGCAGGGGGTCATCGGAAAAGGAGGCCTCCGGCGAACCGGGAGTGGCAAGCAGAGAGGCGTGCAGGTCCCGCACACCGCCGAACGGATCCACCAGTTCCAGGGAAGGCAGTTTCAACGCCATGGCGTTAATGGTGAAGTCACGTCGCAGCAGGTCGTCGGTGAGCGAGGAACCGAAAGCCACCACGGGCTTGCGGGAGTCGGGATCATAAGCCTCGGCCCGGTAGGTGGTGATCTCGATCTGGAAGCCCGCTTTGCGCATGCCAATCGTGCCGAAGGCGCGCCCGATCTCCCAGAAGTTGTCCGCCCACTTCTTGATCAGTGCCACCGTCTGGTCCGGGGTGGCGTCCGTAGTGAAGTCCAGGTCGGGTGAGGTCCGGCCAAGGAAAAGGTCGCGCACCGGGCCGCCCACAAGGGACAGCTCGTGGCCGGCGTCCACGAACCGCTGTCCGAGCTCCAGGACCACCGGATCCACCTTGAAGTCAACGGTGTGGGAATCAATCTTGTGATGTGCGTGCGACATAGTTCCTTAAGCTTGGCAGAAACCAGCGCCGCGGCAGTCCAAAAAAGCGTCAAGATCCGCGCTGATTGACGTTCCCGGTCGCAAAATGCGTCACATCCCGTCCATGTTGGTGTCATGTTCCGGTCATCACGAACGGGCAACAGTCGTTAGAGTGGACTCCATGGCCCATCCAGTACCGAGCGCTCCCGGCAGGAGGACGAACGCACCATTGCCATCGGCAATCGGGGCGCACGTTGCCCCTGCCCAGCAATCGGCACCGGCGTCACTGCCCACGGTTGAGGAAGTCTCAGCCGGCGGTGTGGTGGTGGACACGTCCGACGCCGAATTGAGGGTTGCGATCATCGCCCGCCTTAATCGCGGCGGCCGTTTGGAATGGTGCCTGCCCAAGGGGCATCCGGAGGGCAAGGAAAACAACGAGCAGGCGGCCGTCCGCGAAATTGCCGAAGAAACCGGCATCGAGGGAGACATCCTGGCGCCACTGGGGAGCATCGACTACTGGTTCACGGTCAGCGGCCACCGGGTCCACAAAACTGTTCACCATTACCTTCTGCGCGCCACCGGCGGCGAGCTCACCATTGAGAACGATCCCGACCAGGAAGCCGTGGATGTGGCCTGGGTTCCCATCCAGGAGCTGGCCCGGAAGCTGTCCTTCCCCAACGAACGCCGCATCGCGGACCTCGCCCGTGAGGTCCTGCCCGGACACCTCTGACCCCGGACGCCGCCGTCGTCATTGCGGTGTTACGGGCAGGCGGGTGAGACGATGAACTCGATGTCAGCTACCAACTTTCCTTCCGACCGGCCCGGCCGGACCGATGACGCCGCACCCGGCGACGCAACCGCCGAGGCGGCAGCACCCGAGGCCGCGCAGCCCGCGGCCGCGGGTCCCAGCGAGTCCCGTTCCAGCGCCATCATGGCCGCCGGAACGCTCGTCTCCCGTTTCCTGGGCTTCGGCAAGACCTGGATGCTCGGCACCGCCCTGGGCCTGGGCTCAACGGTCAACGACACGTTCATCAACGCCAACAACCTGCCCAACCTGATCTTCCTCCTGGTGGCCGGCGGAGTCTTCAACGCCGTGCTGGTCCCGCAGATCATCAAGGCAAGCAAGGCACCGGACAGGGGAGCGGACTACATCAGCAGGCTGCTGACGCTCGCCGTCCTGATCCTGTTCGGCCTGACGGCGCTGGTCACCCTCGCGGCGCCTGCGGTGATCGACCTGACCACCCAGGGCTACTCACCGCAGCAGAAGGCGCTGGCAGTCACGTTCGCCTTCTGGTGCCTGCCGCAGATCTTCTTCTACGGCCTGTACGCCCTGCTGACCCAGGTCCTGAATGCCAACGGCGCGTTCGGCCCCGCCATGTGGGCACCCATCCTGAACAACGTGGTGGCCATCGCCGGTCTGGGGATGTTCATCTGGATCTTCGGAACCAACGAGTTCAGCAGCCATACGATCGACAACTGGGGAGCCAGCCAGACGCTCCTGGTGGCCGGGTTCTCCACCATCGGCGTGCTGTCCCAAACTGCCATCCTGCTGGTGCCGGTCTTCCGTCTGAAGCTCGGGCTCCGGCCCCGGTTCGGCTGGCGGGGCGTAGGACTGGGCCACGCTGCCAGGCTGAGCGTCTGGACCCTCCTGACGGCCGCCGTCGGGCAGCTGGCCTTCCTGTATGTCATGCGCATCGCCACCATTCCCGGCGCCGAACGCATCCGGTTGCAGGAGGCGGGGGACCCTGCCGCCTCCACCCTTCCCGGCAACGCAGTCCTCGAGGTGGCCAGCCAGCTGTACCTGCTGCCGCACTCGATCATTGCCCTGTCCCTGGCCACCGTCCTGTTCAACCGGATGACCCGTGCGTCGCAGGACGGCAACCGGGCGGAGCTTCGTGACGCGCTCTCGCACGGGCTGCGGACCATGGCCGTCGCCACGGTGTTCGGCGCCCTGGCACTGTTTGCCCTGGCCGGTCCACTGGGCATGTTCTTCTCCGGCGGCAAGGTGCAGGACGGCGTCATGCTGGCCCAAACACTGACCATCCTGGCGCTCAGCACACCGTTCATGAGCGCCAACTTCATGATGTCCCGCGTGTTCTACGCCAACGAGGACGCCCGCACGCCGTTCTACGTGCAGCTGCTGCTTGCCGTGGTCTACGTTGCCGGTGCGTTCGCCGTCCAGTTCCTGCCGGTGGGACAGATCATCTACGCCATCGCCGTCCTATACATGGTGGGCAACATCCTTTCGGTGGTCATCAGCGCGTTCTTCCTGCGGCGCATGCTGGGCAGCCTGGACGGTCCGCGGATCGCCAACTCGTACATCCGCATGGGCTACGCAGCGCTTGGCTCGGCGGTCGTCGGCGCGGCCGCCCTTTGGCTGCTGGGCAGCTACAACCCCGATGGCTTCGCTTGGAGCGGCCGCCTCCAGGCCCTGCTGACTGTCGCCGTTGCAGGGCCGGTCATGCTGGCCGTCTACTTCCTGCTGCTCAGGGTCTTCAGGGTCTCCGAACTCACCGACATGCTCCGGCCACTGCTGGGCCGGTTTGGGCGCGGCGCCTCCGTTGCACCCGCGGCGGGGACCACGCCGTCGCCCTCGCACCCGGAGGGGAAGGGCGGGGAGCACATTCAGCGTCCGGAACGGGCCACCACGTCGGTGGACACCGGACTCATTCCCCGGATTTCCGGCGAGTTCGACGCCGTCTCCTTCCGCGCCGGCCCGGATCCGGAGCGCGGGTCAGACCGCCAGGACGTGCACGACGACGGCGGCCGGCAAGTGCGGGCGGCTGACTACCTGCCAGGAGAGGAGCAGCCCGCCACAGCGCGCGGAGGCCTGCTCAGCGAACAAATCCCCCTTCCCGGCCGCCGGACGTACCAGGGGAAGGCCGGCGAGAACCCGTACTTCAAGAACCGCCGCCCACGGAAAAAGTGACGCCGGTACGGTCCGGCGCCGGTCTTGTCCGCGGCGGTCAGGGGCTGATCGGCTAGGATCGAACAGGTACAGGGGTAGTTGCATCCAGGGCCGTGCGCGGCACCTGGACGGCGGTTGCGTCATTGAAGCCGGCAATCCCGGACAGTCTAGGAGGAACACGTGTCCAACCCGATCGATGTCGGATCAGTACTGGGCGGCCGTTACAAGGTCACAGCCACGGTATTGGCCTCCCACGACCACGATCTGGTGCTTGACGGCGTGGACCAGGTCCTGAACCGGCCGGTCAGCATCCTGGTTGCGGGGCCGGAGAACACGGAGCAGGTTGCCCAGAGCGCCCGCGAAGTGGCCACCGGCGAACGCCCCGGTACGGTGCAGGTGCTGGACCTCGGCGTCACCGAAGACGCCACCTACCTCATCACCAACCACACTTCGGCCGCCGACCTCCTGGACCTCGTGGTGGCTTCCAACCCGCCCTACGTCGAACCGTTCTTTACGGACACGCTGGGCAGTGAGATCTTCGGCCAGGCCCGTTCCCACGAACCCGAGCCCTACGACGAGGAAGACAACGTCGACGCCGGGTACATCAACTACTCCGATTCGCACCCGAGCCAGGTTGATCCTTATCCTTCCGCGCCGGCCGCGCCACCCAGGCCCACAGTCCGGCCCGCAGGCAACGCACCCTCGGCGCCCCCTGCTTCCGGCCGCGCTGGTGGAGCCGGGGCGGCCGGTGCAGCCGCCGCGGGTGCAGCCGCAGCCGGTGCCGCGGGTGCAGCCGCCGCCGGTGCCGCCACTGGCCGACGGCCCGCCAACGTTGATCCCGATGCCACAGCCGCCCAGCCCGTACAGCCTGCCGCCGAGCGCGACGCCGGGTTCGGGCCGGCAAAAACTGCGGACACGGACACTGGTCCCACCGACACCACCCAGGCACACCCCCAGCAGTCCGTTGCAGACGGCAAGCCAAAGGTTTCCCTGTGGTCTGATGACGACTACGCACAGTCTGCCGACGACGACTACCACCAGGACAGCGACGCCCAGGAAGAGCCCCGCAGCGGCAGGTCTGCCCTGTTTGCCCGTGCGGCGGCCCCAGCTGCCGCAGGCACCGCATTTGCCGGCCGGGACGATGATGACGATGACCAAGACGAGTCCGAAAACCAGCCGCGTTCCATGCGCTGGCTGGTTGGCGGTCTCCTGGCCGTGGTCCTGATTGCCGGGCTGATCTTCGCCGTCACCAACCTTGGCAGCCTGTTTAGCCCCTCCCAGCCGCAGGCCAAGTCGACTCCGCCCGTGAGCACCAGCGCACCCCAGGCGTCTGCGTCGGCCACCCAGGCAGCGCCGTCAGCGCCGCCGGCGGTGCCGCCCGCAATCGAAAGCGTGACCCGGCAGGGGAACTTCGACTTTGCTGCCACGTTTGATGGGGATCTGGTCAAGGCTTATGACGGAAACAACGCCAGCTACTGGTCCGACATGGAGTTTGCCACTGAAAACTGGGGCGGCCTTGCCCCGCAGGGCGTTCCGCTCGTGGTGAAGTTGAAGAGCAAGGCCACGGTGTCATCCATCACGCTGTCCCAGCTTGGCGGGTCCGGTGGCAACATCACCGTCTACACCAACGACCAGCCATCCCTGGACGGTGCGAAGGCAGTGGGTACCAACAGCTTCACCTCCACCGACCTGAACATGCCGCTTCCCGAGCCGGTACAGGCGCAGTACGTGATCATCTCCATCAATTCGCTTCCCAAGCTTGCTGCTCCGAAGACGCGTTACGGTTACGGGCTCCGCCTGGCGGAAATCAAGGTGCAGTAGGCCGCTTGTACCTTGCGGTTGTTACGGCCGCGCGGAGTGTCCCGAACGGGGAATGTACTCTGGGAAGAGCGCCCTGCGAAGGATAGTTCTAGACCTTTTGCGGTGGTTCTCCTTGTCCGGGCGCTGGAATATTCAGCACGCGGGCACGGTTGTGCCATGTGGCCGGCCTCCACGGGGAGGCGAGTCGAACAAGGAAGAGGTTCACGTTTCAGTGACCATCGCAGAAAACACGGCGTCCGACGTACGTGATGTCATCATCGTGGGCTCTGGCCCGGCAGGTTACACGGCAGCGGTGTACACCGCGCGCGCAAACCTCAAGCCGCTGCTGCTCGCAGGTTCAGTGACCGCCGGCGGCGAATTGATGAACACCACGGACGTGGAGAACTACCCCGGCTTCCCTGAAGGGATCATGGGGCCGGACCTGATGGAGAATTTTGAGAAGCAGGCCGCCCGGTTCGGCACTGAGATCCAGTTTGAGGATGTCACCGAACTGGACCTGGAAGGACCGGTAAAGTCGGTCACCATTGGCACGGGGGAGACGTTCAAGGCAAAGGCTGTCATTCTTTCCACCGGATCCGCCTACCGGGAGCTGGGCCTTCCCAACGAGAAGCGGCTTTCCGGCCACGGTGTTAGCTGGTGCGCAACCTGCGATGGTTTCTTTTTCAAGGACCAGGACATCGCGGTCATCGGCGGCGGCGACTCGGCAATGGAGGAGGCCCTCTTCCTCACCAAGTTTGCGAAATCAGTAACGGTTGTACACCGG
>Ga0308170_10002956_pt1 | contig 14254 bp, 20 predicted proteins | sample PhyBR2_2_FD_202136 | JGI IMG/M metagenome (GOLD analysis project Ga0308170, IMG submission 202136) | Phyllosphere microbial communities from UC Gill Tract Community Farm, Albany, California, United States - DLSLSB.R2 | ecosystem: Host-associated > Plants > Phyllosphere > Unclassified | place... | reverse complement strand
TGGGCTCGTTTCGGCGCGGTCGCGCAGCTCTCAGACGGTGGGCGGGGTTGCTGCGAGAGGAGGAGGAGCTGCGCTTGGTCAGGGGTCGGTGTCTGCAGGGAGGGCGAGTCGTGCAAGGTGCGCCTGACTTTCTCTCTCTCGAGCTAGGCTGTCGGTGACGCTGCGACCGTCGCTGACTGGCTCGCCTCCTCTCCCTCGGACCCCTCACCCTCTCGCCGACTTCCTCTTCCTCTTCGCCTTGCTGCGCGCTCTCCTCGCAGCCTCATCCGCGGCATCTCGTCCCACAACTCGGCCGATGCGCATTCAGCACGAGCTCGCGATCGAGCCGGCCCGGCACCCGAAGACGACTGCGCCGGCGAGCGGCTGCGACCCGACGCAGCGGGCAAGCTCTCTTCCTCTCGGCTGCGCACTCTCGGTGCTTCTTCTTCTTCTTCTCCTCCTCTTCAAGCTCGTCAAGCCGCCGCCGCGCTCGCCTTCGACCTGCCCGTCGACCTCTGCCTCAAAACCGAGCGACCCTTGCGCCTCTCGACCGAGCGACGCACCCGACCTCGCTCAACATCGCGTCCCTCGCCTCTCGCCATCTCGACCAAGCACCACCTCTCTTCGTCGCCCTCGACCCATGCCGGCCCCGACCCGCCTCGCGCTCGCCCTCGGCGCGCTCACCGTCTCGCTCCTCCCGCCTTTCGCCCTCGCCGACTCGGTCACGACCGACAACTCGACCTCTTGGTACTCGTCGGTCGCGCCCGTCCAGTCTTTCTACTCGGCGCCCGCCCTGTCGCCGCCCGAGGTCAACGTCCTCACGCACGACGCGGCGCGCACGAGCGAGGGGTACACGCTCCTGAGCTACCGCGGCTCGGCCGTCTCGCAGGCTGCGCCCATCATTCTCGACAACAATGGTGCGCCCTTCTCTTTCTTCTGCCTCTCGGAGCCGAGCGAGAGCGCGCGCTGACGAGCTGTCTCTGCTCGCAGGCTCGCTCGTCTGGTCGGGTGCCGAGGCGGGCTACGGCGACTCGATGGACCTGCGGCACCAGACGTACAAGGGCGAGGACGTCCTCACGTTCTTCTCGGGGTCCTTCTACTCGGGCGGGTACGGCTACGGCTCGGTGCGTCCTCCCTTCCCTCCCGAGATGAGCGAGCAGGACTCCTCCCTCGAGCTGCTCCCTGACGCCCGTCCTGCGCGCAGTGGAACATCCTCTCGAGCAATTACAGCCTCATTCGCACCGTCTCGTCGCTCAACCAGACCGAGAACGAGAGCGACTTTCACGAGGTGCGTCCTCTTCCTCCTCTTCCCTCTCTGTCTCGGCTCGAGTTTGCGTGCCGCCAACCACTGCCTCGCCGAGCTCGAGGATCAGTACGACTCCTGACACCGTCTCCCTTCGCCCGCAGTTCGTCCTGACCGACAACGACACGGCCCTCGTCGAGTCGTGGCGCCTCACCGAGACGGACCTGTCGGGCGCAGGCGGCTCGACCGACGGCTGGACGTGGGACTGTGTCTTCCAGGAGCTCGCACTCGGCGCGAGCCGGGACGAGGACGAGCTCTTGTTCGAGTGGAGCGCGCTCGGGGCGGGAGTGGGTCCGAGCGAGAGCTACTTCGAGGTGGTGCGTCAGCTCTCCCTCTCGATCTCTCTCGCGCTCGACCAAGTGTGCGAGGTGCTGACGTGCACGAACTCCTGCAGAGCGGCAACGGCAACTCTTCCGACAACCCGTTCGACTATTGCCATGTGAGCTCGCGTCCTCCTTCCTCTCAACCCCTGCTCCGCCGCCGACCTCCCCTCCTGCGTTCCTTCAACTGACCCTCGTCCTGCAGATCAACTCGCTCGAGAAGGTCGGCTCGGACGGCAACTACCTCGTCTCGATGCGCGGCCCGTCGACCGTCTGCTACATCTCGGCTTCGACGGGCGAGGTCCTCTGGCGGCTCGGCGGCAAGAACAGCAACTTCACGATGGGCACCAACTCGACGTTCTGGTACCAGCACCATGCACGACTCGTCCCCGGCTCGTCGATCGACTCGAGCACGTTCAACCTGTCGATCTTCGACAACGCTGCGGGCGGCGGCGATCCTGCCGAGGCGACCGGGCGCGCCATCGTCCTCGAGGTCGACACGGCGGCATGGACGGCGACGCTCGTGCGCGAGGACCTGCCGTCGTTCCTCGAGCCGGTCGCGAGCCAGGGCTCGTACTCGGCTCTCGACCACGGCGGGTGGTTCGTCGGGTGGGGCGCTCAGCCCTACTACAGCGAGTATGCCGCCGAGTTCGTCCTCTCCTCGCTCTACATGTCTCGTCGCTGGGACCCTGAAGCTGACGCTCGCCCCTCGCTCGCAGCGGCACCCTCGTCCAGGACGTCAAGTTCGGCACGACCGAGTCCACCGTTATGAGCTACCGCGCGTTCAAGCAGAGCTGGTCGGGCTACCCGCTCACGAGCCCGTCGTTCGCCATCAACAGCTCGGCGGCGTACGCGAGCTGGAACGGCGCGACCGACGTCGCGAGCTGGGTGCTCCTGGGCGGCTCGAGCGAGGGCGCCGTGAGCGCGACGAGGGGCGAGACGAGCCGGACGGGCTTTGAGACCCAGCTGCAGGGGCTCGACGATTCGGATTCGTTCCTCGCCGTCGCCGCCATGAGCTCGCAGGTGCGTCTCTCTCTCTTACTTGCTCTCCTCGCGCACCTTGCTCAACAGAGCTGAAAAAAATCCTTTCCCTCTCGCTCGCAGGGCACTTGCCTCGGCGTCTCGACCGTCTACTCGACCGCTTCCATGTCGTCGACGTCGACCAATGGCGCCTGCCCCTCGGGCTCGACCCTTGCCGAGGCGGGCACGAACGGCACGTCGGCCGCGAGCGGCTCGAGCGGTGCAGCAGGGACGGTAGTCGGAGGACTGGGACTCGGCGTCGCGCTCTTGCTGGCGGTGACGATGGCGTAGCTAGCTGGCAACTCATCGAGCGCGTTCCTCTCTCACACACCGCGAGAGCATGTCAACGTTCGGCTCGAACGAGGAGAGCGACGACTTTGCACGAGACGTCCTCTTGCGTGAGCAGGCTGCATCTATCACTGATGATATCGTACGCTACTGTGCCGATGCACGCGCTCTGGAGTGCTGTGCACGAGCGTGGAGAGGTGGTCGCTTCCCCGCCATCCGCGCCGCCCCCGACTTCATCAGCGAGCCATGCTTCTCCGCCCTGTCACTCGCTCGAACGGCGTCCAGCTCCGCCCTATCTTCGTACAGCACCTCGCACGCCCTATGGCTTCCACCAGCGCCGCCGCACGGCGCCGCCAACCCGCCACACCCGAAGCCCTCGACTCGCTCACCTCGAACGGGTGGACGCTCGCCAGCTCGACCGCAGAGGCGCAGGAGGGGCAGCGACTGAGTCGAGACTTCCGCTTCAAGGACTTTGGCGAGGCGTGGGGCTTCATGAGTCGCGTTGCGCTCGCTGCCGAGAAGCTCAATGTGCGTCGTCCTGCTCTCGCCCTCCCCTCTCCACCTCACGGCATCTGCAAACGCCTCGCTGACCCTTTCAAACCCACGAACAGCATCACCCAGAATGGTCGAACGTGTACAACCGCGTCTCGATCGCCCTCACGACGCACGACAAGGGCAACTCGCTCACCGCTCTCGACGTCAAGCTCGCCGAGCGCATCAACAAGATCTTGGGCGAGTCGAGTGAGTGAGCGAGGCCCCCTTCCTGTCGCTTCTGTGCGCTGCTGCACCTACGAGTACGAGGTGCGTGCGCTCTCCCCGCTCAACCCCCTTCCTTTGTCGTCCTCGGAAGCTGACCTACCTTTCCTCTTCGGCAACAGCAGCGTTCGCTCCTCCCAGTCGACCTGATCTGCCCTCTACCTCCGGCGAGCACAGCCGGCACGCAGGCGCTGGCCTCGGCAGAGTCGGCGGGTGGACGAGCCCGGTCGGTCGAGCTGTAGAGCGGAGGTCTCGCCGCCGTGCAACGCGACCGCTTCGACGTCTCTACCTTCTGCGAAGAGCGTGTGTCAGCGAGAGTCCTGCTCGAGCACAAAAGCGAAAGGGTCGAGCGGCTCGTCTGCGTCGCCGGCGCGACCTGCACCAAAAGAGTTCTGGACGCGCCGTACTTGGCCGCCGTACTTGCTGCTCAGTGGCGGGATCGAACCGCCGACATTGGACTTGTTACAGCTCGTATTAGGTCCACATCATAACCAACTAGATCAACCGAGCTATAGCTTGTCGAAAATCCGAGACTGGTTGCTCTCTCGGCCAAAGAGACGAGCGGATCTGGCGGCCTGGAACCTCGCGTCCGCTTGCTTGCTTCTCTCTCCCTCGCCCTCGGCTCAGCCAGCTCCCGACTGCTGTGCAGGACGCGTCCAGCTACGATGCTCGGTCGCTCGCAGAGCACGCGCTTCGACCACAACCAGGAGAACCCGCACGCGCACCTCCATCACAAGACGCCGGCTCGCGCGGGCAAGGGCGCTCCCTCGGCGGGGCCAGCCCCAGTGACGGGCGGCAAGAGCGCACTGCAGCAGCAGACGGCCAAGTCGGGCAGGGTTCTCGGCGCAAAGGACCGCAACGGGGGCAAGAACGGCCAGCAAGGTGCGTCGTCTCGCTGTCTCTCTCCGGGAGGGGCCTTTGTTGAGCGAGGCCGTGCGCGCGCGCGAGCAGGTGTGGGCGGGCTCGCTAGCGAGTGCAGCATGTCCTGCTCAAGGCTGCACGAGACTGACGGCAGCCCTCTCCTCGCAGACCCCTCGACCCTCCTCTTCCCCGCCAAGCCCGGCGCGTCCACCTCGCAAGCTCAGCCGGGCCCGTCATGCGCTCCTCGCCCCGTCCAGCAGCAGTTCAAGACGCCCCTGCCCAACAAGACGCTGCGCCCGGCCCAGGAGCTGCGCACGCCGGCGACCGCTCTGCGCCCAAGGCACGCGCCGGCGCTCATGCTTGGCTCGCCCGACGTCTCGATGGACGTCGACGTCGAGCAGGACCAGCACGAGCCGCAGGAGGAGGAGGACCGGGAGGTCGAGTACGCTGGACCGAGTGCGCGCGACTATGGTGCGTCCCCTTCTCTCCTGACCCGCACTCGCCTCCTGCACCTGCGCTCTCGACCTGACCCTACATGCCCTCGCAGACGAGCCCTACACTCCCGACTTCCCCGTTCCCGACTTCAAGACGGCCGGCTACGGTGCGGCCGTGCGGACGATGCCGCACAACGGCTTGGAGGACCCGGAGGACTGGGCTCGTCAGGACGCGCTCGAGCGCAGCTCGCTCCAGGTCGAGCTCGACGAGGACGTCACCGAGTACTCAGGTGCGTCTCTCCTGCACGTTTCCTTGTCGTCAAAGCGCGCGAGCTGACTCCTGTGCCATGAGCAGGCCTCTCCGCCGCCGCCGCACCGCAACCCTTCTTCCCTGCGCCGAAGCGCCGCGCTCCCCTCTCCGTCAAGCCCGCCAACTCGTCTTCCCTCGCCTCGAGCACGAGCAACCGCACGCGCTTCCCCGCCTCGGTCTCGGGCTCGACCGCCGCCGGGTCGGCTCGCAAAGCCCTGCCCGGCTCGGCGCTCGCCCCTCGCCGCCCTCTCGCCCCTTCGACGGCGACGAGCACGCCCGGCGCGAGTCGGCCTGCAGGTACGGCGTCGTCCAAGGCGCCGATGCGCGGCGGGATGCAGCCGCCTTCGAGGCTCGGGCCCTCGTCGACCAAGTCCGGCCCGACGACCACGGCCAGGACGCCCTCGGCGTCGGCCTCCTCTGGCGCGAGCAGGCCCCTCCTCGCCCGAGCACCCTCGACCTCTTCGTCCCTCCTCGGCACAAGCACCGTTCGCCCTCGCCCCCCGCCGCTCGCACTCCCCCTCTCCCGCCCCGCTTCGTCCTCGTCCCTCCGCTCCGCCAACTCGACGACGGCCGCCCCGCTCTCGCCTGCGCAAGTCGCCGCACAGCGCAAAGCCGACGAGCAGGCCGCCGAGCGCGAGCTCGGCGTCTTCGGGCTCGTCGAGGACGACGGCGCCGACCTCGCGGCGATCGAGGCGGGGACGGACGCGTTCCAGTTCGGCGACGAGGAGAGCTTCAAACTCGACCTCGACCTCGAGCTGTGAGCTCGATGTGACGATGGCGATGCGGCTGGTCCGTGCCTTGCTTACCGATTTGTAGATGTGCCCTCTCGCTCTCGCTCTCGAGCCCCTCCCACCCTCCTTCGTCAGTCTTGCCTCGCCCTCCTCTCCTTCCTTCGTGTTGTCTATCTTTGCAATGACTCTCGCTTTGCCAGATGCACTCGAGCCAGATGGAGAGCAAGGAAATGGCACTGCGATTGCTACAAAAGAAAGGCTGCGCGAGACCTGCGAGGGGAAGAGCTAGGCGAGGATGGGAACCGTGTGGACGACCTGCCGCTCCTCCTCCGAGTCATCGTCATCATGCTCTCCGCACGCGCCGTCGAGCGGGTCGCCGTCGAGGTCGTGAGCTTCGGCCGACGCCGCCGCTTTGACCTCTCCCTGCGGCAGGTCCGGCTCGCCCGGCGCAATCAAGCCCGACTCCTCCTTGCTCCACCGGACGACGCCGACTCGACCCATCGAGCGACTGACGGGCTGCGTCGCGAGCGCTGCGACGGTGAGGTAGTCGGCGTTGTGCAGCGAGAGGTCGGGCTGTGGGCTCGAGGCGAGGTGTGGCGGCGGGCGGTGCTGGCTGTGCTGCACGGCCGAGGGCGTCGTAGGCGTCGGCGTCGAGTACAGGTAGTGCTCGATCTCCTTGCGCGACGACATGGTCGTGTAGAGCGACAGGGCGTAGCAGGCGGGGAGGGGAACTGCGAGCGAGAGTGAGTCAGCTCGAGGACGACGACGACGACGCTGACGAAAAGACGAGCCGAGAGACGCACCGAAGAAGGCCCAGGTCACGAGGCTGTAGACACCGCCGTCGTTCGTCGCCGACGCGACGGCCGCTGCACCGGTCACGGTCAGTCAGCGAGCTCGAGAACCGCCGGCGAGACGCTGACGAGAGCGGCACGGACCTCCTGCGACCGCGATGATGGACGTGTAGGCCGCCGTCTTGAGCGCCGTGTGCATCAGGGTGCGCAGGAGCGAGTCGGTGCGGAGGTCGCCCTGGATCCGCTGGCGCAGGGTCGACCACAGGCAGGCCGAGATGAGGACGTCGGCGACGGCGGCGGCCCAGAGCCACATGGCGGTTGGCGCATTGTAGCTCAACGAGACGTTGTCGACCGTGTTGTAGATGTACTGCGAGAGAGGACGAACATGAGCGACTGAGATGAAGAGGCTCGTGCGTACGACTTGAGAAGGTCGCTCGGCCGGCGCCGACGGTTCATCGAGGTGGGCGACGCACCATGAAGTTCATCGCACACGAAAGGACTGCTCCCGTGAGCGAGACGAGGATGGCGAGCGTCGTGATGAGGAGGAAGGCGCGGCGGATCGCTGTGCGCTGAATGAGCTGCGAGCGGGCGAGCAACGTCAGCGCTCGTCAGCTTCATCCCAGTGTGGCTCGTACGACGCACGATCGTCGCCCTGATGGCAAGGAGAAGCTGAACCGGCACGGCGACGAACGCGTCGAAGAGGGGCACGACGGCGTCGAGCTTGACGCCGACCAGGATCCGCTCAGGCGGGCGGTTGATCGTCACTGCGCGAGGCAACCGAGTCAGCTCTCCTCGATGTCGACGTCGTGATCTCGGTTGAGCGAACTTACCGGTCCAGTAAACGGTGTCGGCGAAGCTGAGGGAGCGGGTCGGGCGGTCGGCGGCGCGAGCGGTTGAAGCGGATGTGAGCGGGGCGAACGAGGGGAGAGAGCAACGGCAGCGACGACGTCAGCATAGACTCCGGAGGCTGCAGCGACAAGGAAGGGAGAGAGAGGAGGAGGACGCACATGATCGCGGCGTACACGGTCGTGAGCGCGCAGGTGAGCCACAGAGTCGCCCTCACCGGCGACGACAGCCGGCGGTACGACGAGCCCGTCGCGTAGCGGGCGTGCTGAGCGACGTAGAGGCCGTACAAGACGAAGAAGACCTGCGCGCCCACCGCGGAAGGTGCGAAGAGCGCGATCGTGTCGCGCTGCAGGTTGACGTCGGGCGGGTCGGCAGCGTCCGACATGGCCTGCCTGGGAGCGCAGGCGCGCAGTGCAGCTCGAGCAGGTCTAGGGGTTGCTGTGGACGAGGAGCGAAAGCCCCACAACGCGCGAAGAGGGAGCCCTCACTGAACGAGCAAGCCCCTCTCCCGGCGAAGCACTCCCGCTCGACCGAGGCAGAGCCGATCTTTGCGCAGCCCGAGCGTGACTGCCAGCAGCGGAAAGCTGCACCGTAGAGCTCTGCGCACCGACCGCACGGCCTGCTCGTTGTCCTTGTCGAGGGCTAGGTCGAGCGAAAGCTGCGGGCGGCGGAGTGCGGTGGAGGATGGGAGGGGAGCGACGAGAGCGGGTCGTGCGCCAGTCGGGCGGGAGCTGAAGCTAGCTGTGCTGTGCTCGAGCCAGTCGCAAGCTGCACTCGGCGTGGTGGGTGGGTGAGCCGGAGCGAGTCGAGCGTCATCAGCCGACGGCGGAGGCGAGCTCCTCCTCCTCCTCCTCCTCCTCCTCCTCACACTCAGCTGCGACCATGGCTATCCCCTCGATCAAGCTCAACGACGGCACCTCGATCCCTCTCATCGCCTGGGGCAACGTGCGTCCTGTTCTCCCTCTCTCCCCTCTCCTCCTCGCGACGTCACCTCCACTCGGCACCGGTCAAATCCCCCTCGACGACGACTGGCTCTGCAGAGCTCTGGTGCTGCAGCTTCAGCGTCGAGCTTGTCACTGCTTGCAGCCCGAGCCTCCTCTAGAACCCGCCCAGCTGACGCCGCACCCTCTCCTCTTCCTCCCCTTCCCGCTCGACAGGGTACGGGCGACGCCAAGCAGACGGCGTTCGAGAGCGGCCAGTACGCCGTCAAGGCCGGCCTGCGTCACATCGACACGGCCCAGGGCTACGAGGTGCGTCCGTCTCTGCGCCGTCTGCAGCTCTCGCCTCGCCCGGCTGACCCGTCCTCTCTCTTGTCGTCGCCCGCAGAACGAGAAGGAGGCCGGCGAGTCGCTCGCCAAGGCCGAGAAGGACAACGGCATCGAGCCCAACACGGTCTACCTCACGACCAAGAGTGCGTCGTTCGTTCTCGCATTCGTTCGCAGGAAAGAGTCGTCGCGAAGGTGGCTCTCGACGGGCTAGGACCGGTGCTGACTCTCTCGCACGGTGCCTGTCAACAGTCTCGACCGAGAAGGGCGACCCGAACGGCAAGGGTATCGAGCTCGAGGACTTGCGCCAGAACGTGCTCGACTCGATCGACCGCCTCGGCCGTCAGCCCAACCTCATCCTCATCCACAACCCGTTCGTGCCGCCCAAGGGCAAACTCGTCGAGTTCTGGAGAATCCTCGAGGACATGGTGGCCAAGGGCGAGCTCACGGCGAGCCTCGGCGTCAGCAACTTCAGGCCGCAAGGTGCGTCGTGCTCGTTCTCATTCTCGTCGTCGACCTCGCTCGCGGACTGCGGTGCTGACTCTCGGTCCCGCCTTCGCAGACTTCAACGAGCTCCTCCCGCAGTGCAAGATCAAGCCGGCCGTGAACCAGCTCGGTGCGTCTGCGCCAGCTCGCGGTCGTCGCACAGGCGCTCGGGCCCTCAGCTGACCCTCTCTACTTGGCTACAGAGTACCACCCCTACGTCCTCGAGCACCTCAAGCCCGTTCTCGACATCATGGCCGAGCACGACATCGTCGTCGAGTCGTACGGCCCGCTCTCGCCGCTCCTGCGTCACCCCTCCGGCGGGCCCATCAAGCCCGTCCTCGAGCGCATCGCCGCTCGCCTCTCGAAGGAGACCGACACCGAGGTCGACGCCGCCATGGCGCTCCTCCTGTGGACTCGGGCCAAGAACGTCGTCGCCGTCACCGCCTCGGGCAACGAGGGCCGCATCGCCAAGCTCGCTCGCACCCAGGACCTGCCCGACCTCACGGCCGACGAGGTGGCCGAGGTCGAGGAACTCGGTCGCAAGATCCACTTCCGTGCTTACGTGCGTCCAACTTTCTCTTTCTCGAGCGCGCTAGCGTGTTGCAGAAGCTGACGCACGAGCCCTCGTCGTGCAGGACGAGCACATGTGCGTCGACTTCCCGGCGCCGTCGCTGCCCAAGGACCTCTAGTGCTCTCTCGCAAGAGCCTCTCGATCTGTAGAAGCAGTACATAGAGCATTGCAACCGCCCTTCGTCGTACTCTCACTCGCCCCTCGCTCGTAGTCGTCATTCCCTCCCTCCTCGAGCGCTCGAGACGAGCTCGACTCGCTCATCCACGACCAGCTCTCTGCGCGACGTTCTCGACCGAGAGGACCATTTCTCAGCAAGCTCGTCGAGGGGGACGTCGTCAGCTGCGTCTCGAACAAGCGGTCGACGGCGCGCGCCTCGTTCTCCCTGCGAGGAGCCTGGCTCTATCGCCTCGTGCCCTGAGCCTCCTCCGGCCCACGCGCTCGCAGCCTCGCAGGCTGGATAGCTCGAGAAGCCCACGCTGTCGCCCATTGCGCCGCAGAGAAGCCGCGGGCCAGGTGAGGGCGATCCAGCGCCCGGTTGCGGAAGGAGGACGAGCGGAGAAAGGGAACGGCGTCGGCCGGGCAAGCTGCCGCCGCGATGGCATTGAGCTGGTGCTGGCTGACTGTCTCGAGCGCATGGGCCGGAAGCGGAGGTCGACCAGAGCGAGTGGGAGGGAGGGAGAGGAGCTGAGCTGGCGCGCGACTCAATGCGCGGGCGGCGGGCGCGGCGGCCCAGCTCGCTCACAGCTCACGGCTCGGCTCGCTCCTCCCACCCGCTTCCAGGCAGCTCCCGCTCGTCGAGGGCCACAGGGCACCACGCCCGAGCACAGCCACACAGCGAGCACGGCTTGCCCGATCGCCCGCTCCTCGCTCGCTCGAGTTGTTCTGCGACGACGCCCATCCGGCTCGGAGCAATCGAGCTCGCTCGGCGACGGCTCAGGCATAGCGCGCACGGCCACGCGGAGCTGTGCCCGAGCGCGATCCTGCAGCCTGACGGCCACGGAGCCGGCCGGCAATGCGCTGCGCGGCGAGCGCAATCCGGCCGACGAGGGGAGCAGTGCCTTCCCTTCTCATCTCGCCGAACACGGCAGGCTGTCGTCGGCTCTGTCCTGTTCCGGTGCGCTCAGATGGAGTCGGTGCACTGCGTCCCAATGCGTGGCTCTCGATCGCCTCGCTGTCAAAGGCCGACCCTGCGTGAGCCCGACACGGGCCCGTTCGTTCGCTCATCCACGCCGTCGAGGAGCCTCTTCCACGGCCGCCCTCCTCTCCTCTCTCTCTCTCTCTCTTCCCACAGCTCGTACTCGCCGCAGCCGTCCGCCCCTCGCCGCTTCTCCTTTCGCCCCCGTTCGCAAGCAGGTCTTGCGCAACGACGACTCGCCCTTGAAGCTTCGACAGCTCTCTCGCGCGACCTTTCTCCCCTCCTCGCCAACGCCCTCCACCGTTCCTCGTTCAACTCCTCGCATAGGTCGACTGGTTCACCATGCTCTCCGCCACCGCCATCTTCACCGCCGCCGCCGCCGTCGCCGGCCTCGCGACCCAGGTCTCGGGCCACATGTCCATCTGGTGCGTCGCTCTCTCCCTCTCGTTTCCTGCCTCTCCTACGGCGTGCTCTCGAGCTTCTGCTGACGCATCTCGACCGTCCCTCTCCCCTTTCGACCCACCCCTCCCGCTTTCCTCGACCTGCGCAGGCACCCCTCCATGTACGGCGTCGGCCCCAACTGGGCGTACGAGGCTGGCCCTCCGACCGACCCTATCGGCCCTTACTTCTCGTACGACGACTGGTGGTTCCGCGGCCCCGGCTACCGCAACCTGCCGCCGGTCAACGGCGACATCATGAACCTCCCCGCCGGCGGCAGCATCACGCTCGAGATCGCTTGCCAGTGCGTCGCGCCGTCCTCTCTCGCTCCTCTCGAGCGGTCCTGACGCTCTTTTACCTCTGCAGCGTCGCCTGGACCTCGTACGGCGTCAGCCCTACCGTCCCCGGCTCGAAGCTCGACGCGTGCGTCCCCTCCCTCTCTCTCTCTTGCCGTCGCCCACGCTCACGCCTCGTCCTCTGCAGCTGCCCCGCCGACAACGCCGGCGCGTACCACGTGCGTTCCTCTCCCTCTGCGCGCTCTACGAGATGCCGGACGAGCCGAGCTGACTCGACTCGGGCACACGCAGTCGGGCGACCCCAACTCGGTCATCATCGACGACTCGCTCCTCTCTGGCTGCGCGCTCGGCATCGCCGACGTCGACGACATCTCCAAGGTCACGATGGACAACCTCGCCATCTTCTCGGTCAAGCACGACTGCGTCAAGCAGAAGATGAACTCGTTCGACGTCCCCGCCAAGATGCCGCAGTGCACGGGCGACAAGTGCATCTGCGCCTGGTTCTGGCTCGCCAACCGGGTACGTCCCTTCTCCCTCGACGTCTTGACGACGAGGATGAGGCGCTGACGCTCTCTCTCGAACGCTCGCAGGGCACGGCCAACTTCTACATGACCGCGTTCGACTGCTCCGTCTCGGGCTCGCCCGCCGACGCTACCCCGATTGCGCCTCCCCAGGACCCGGTGTTCTGCAAGAAGGACCCGTCGTCGTGCACGACCGGCTCGAAGCGCCCGATCTACGCCTACAACTTCCCGAGCAACGTCCCCTGGATCGGCAACGACGACCGCGCCGGCTACCACCAGGACTGGTCGTTCGGCACCAACGGCGCCCAGAACGACATCTTCATGCCGTCGGGCTACGACGAGGCCGCCTACGCCGCGTCGATGAACAAGACGGTCGTCATCCCGCAGACGTGGCCGACGCCGACCGGCGCCGACGGCGCCGAGGACCTCGCCGTCTCGGCTTCTGTCTCGGCGTCGACCGTCTCGTACGGCCAGGGTGCGTTCGCGGCCATCGACGGCAAGGTCGGCGGCTACGTCGAGGACGGCTCGGGCTACTCGTCGGTCGAGTGGGCCTCGGACCACCAGGGCGTCGGCGCTTGGCTCGCCCTCTCGTGGGCCTCGCCGATCACGTTCAACCAGATCCAGCTCTACGACCGCCCCAACCTCGACGACCAGATCACGTCGGGCAACATCACGTTCTCGGACGGCTCGAGCGTCGCGTTCGGCGCCCTCCCGAACGACGGCGAGTCGCCGCTCTACCTCAACCTCTCGGCGCCCGTCACCGTCTCGGGCCTGCGCATGACGGTCAAGGGCGTCAGCGCCGACACGCAGAACGTCGGCCTGAGCGAGATCGAGATCTACAGCGTCTCGAGCGCGGCGTTCACCAGGCCCGTCCCGGTCGTCGGCCGGCCCGCCGCCGTCGCCTCGTCCTCGGCGGTCGTCTCGTCGTCGGCGACGTCTTCCTCGGTCGTCGTTTCGTCCACCGCCGTTTCGGCGTCGGCATCGGCGACGAACGCGTCGAGCTCGAGCGTACCGACCGCGGCATCCTCGTCGGTCCTCCCCTCGGCCTCGAGCACGATCGCGGCTTCCTCGACCGTCGTGTCGTCAGCAGCCGCGTCTTCGGCTATGGTGTCCTCCACGGTCGTCTCGAGCGCGGCGTCGGCGTCGTCCTCGGTCCTCGCGAGCTCCTCCGCGGTCGTCGCCTCGTCGGCCTCCTCTTCGGCCGCATCTTCGAGCATCATCGCCTCGTCCTCGACCGTCGTCGTCGTCCCGAGCGCGAGTTCGACCGTCTCGTCGACGGCGCAGGTCAGCAGTAGCTCGTCAGCCCCGGTCTCGAGTGCCGCTTCGACCGCCTCGTCCTCCGCCGCGACCCCGAGCTCGTCCTCGGCTTCCTCCACGACGGCCTCGTCTTCGAGCATCGTCTCGTCCTCGTCTTCGTCCTCGTCCTCGTCCACAACTACGACGCAGGCGCCTACGACGACGACTCGTGCGACCACGTGAGCTCGACCTTCCTAAACTCGCTCTCGGACGCCCCCTCTGAAGTCGCTCTCGGACGACCTGCTGACCTCCATCGTCCGTGCGCCGCAGCACGACGACCACCAAGGCGACGACGACCACCAAGGCTGCGACGACCACCTCGCCGACTGCCGCCAATCTCGCTCCTCGTGCGACCCCGGTCGGCTCGACCCAGCAGAGGAACTCGCCCGCCTCGGCCGCCATCGACGGCCACATCGGCGGCATGGTCGCCAAGCGCGCTACGGGCAACGCCGGCTGGGAGTGGGCCTCGCAGAACCAGGGCGTCGGCGCTTACCTCTCGCTCAAGTGGGCCAAGGCGCAGTCGTTCAACCAGATCGTCCTCTACGTGCGTCCCGCTCTCTCTTCATCTCGACCCGCTATCCTCTCGGTCTAAAGCTAACGCCGTTGC
>Ga0308170_10002955_pt1 | contig 14255 bp, 8 predicted proteins | sample PhyBR2_2_FD_202136 | JGI IMG/M metagenome (GOLD analysis project Ga0308170, IMG submission 202136) | Phyllosphere microbial communities from UC Gill Tract Community Farm, Albany, California, United States - DLSLSB.R2 | ecosystem: Host-associated > Plants > Phyllosphere > Unclassified | place... | reverse complement strand
TTTCGGCACTGCGGGGATCGTCCATTCGAGCGAGAGAAAAGCCGACTTCACTTCCTCCATCTTCAAGCCCAACGGCGCAGGGCACTCGCGCAATTGGAGCGCCGACGTCGACAGCCTGATCGGTGCCCAGTTGACCGCCACTTTCACCCCGCAGCTTTCAGCCGTGGTGCAGGTCATTTCGGAGCAGCGCTACGACAACAGTTACCGGCCGTTCTTAGAATGGGCCAACATCAAGTACCAATTCACACCTGATTTCAGTGCCCGTATCGGCCGCACCGTCCTGCCGACCTTCCTGGTTTCCGATACCCGGAAAGTCGGCTATACCCTGCCCTGGGTGCGAGCGCCCATGGAGCTCTACAGCCTGATGCCGATTACCAGCAGCGACGGCGTCGATGGCAGCTACAGATTTCGTGTCGGTGACGTGACCAATACCGTGCACGCCCACTACGGCCAGACCGACAGTCGCCAGCCTGACGGCGCCGGCAAGGCATTGACGAGGAATCTCTGGGGGCTGACCAACACCGCCGAGGTCGACGCCCTTACCGCGCGCATCACCTACATGAAGGCCGACCTGACCCTGGAGCAGTTCAATTCGATCTTCGACACCTTCCGTGAGTTCGGTGAGGAAGGTATCGCCATCGCCGATCGCTACGACTCCGATGACACACCGGTGGATTTCATTGGCGTGGGCGCCAGCTATGATCCGGGCGACTGGTTCGTGATGAGTGAATGGGGCCGTCTCGACAGCCGCTCCGGCCTGGGCAGGACAAGCGGCTGGTACATCAGCGGCGGATACCGCGTTGAAGCGTTTACACCCTATATCACCTACGCGCGATCCAAGACTGAAACGGAAGTCTCAGCGCCAGGCTTGACGACCTCTACCCTGCCGCCCGCCTTTGCGGGTATCGCCACGGAGCTCAACGGTGCGCTCAATTCCATCCTGGGCTCAAACGAAGGCCAGCAAACCCTTTCCCTCGGTGTGCGGTGGGACTTCACGAAAAACATGGACGCCAAGCTGCAATACGATCACACCCGCTTGAAGGGCAACTCTGTCGGTCCGTTGATCAACAGCCAACCGGACTTCGAATCCGGGGGCTCGTTCAACGTCATCAGCCTAGCTGTGGATTTTGTATTCTGATGGAGCAGGCCATGCGGTGTGCGAGGCTCGTCGGATTCGCTGTAGCGGGACTTCTCTTGTGCGGGGCCAGCGCGGCCGCTGAAGCCGACATGGTGGTGGTCGTCGCGAATTCCAGCCCGGTGAAGGTGCTCACGCGCAGCCAGGTGGCGGATATTTTCCTTGGCAAGGTCAATCGTTTCCCCGATGGCGGCCAAGCCACACCAGTCGACCAGCCCGAAGGGGCCGCTACGCGCGATGAGTTCTATTCGACATTCACCGGCAAGTCGCCGGCGCAGATCAAGGCGCACTGGTCGAAAATAATCTTTACCGGCAGGGGCCAGCCTCCGCAGGTGGTGACAAGCAGCGCGGAGGTCAAGAAACGTATCGCGGAGAATCCGGAAACGATCGGCTATATCGAGGCCAGCGAGGTCGACGGCAGCGTCAGGGCATTGCCCCCTGCCCCGCAATGAACAGCGTCTTCATGCCGGATCCGCCCTGTGGGTTGCCTGTGCTTGCAGCAGCGCCTTGAACTGCCCGGCGGGTACCGGTTTGTTGAAGTAAAAGCCTTGGAATTCATCGCAGGCGTTTGCCCGCAGGAAGTCGGCTTGTTCCTTGGTTTCCACGCCCTGGGCGACCACGGTGAGGCTCAGGGTACGGCCCATGGCGATAATGGCTTCGGTCAAGGCCTTGTCTTCCGGCACGCTGGCCGTGTCGCAGATAAACGAGCGATCGATCTTGATGGAGTCCAGCGGAAATTGCTGGAGCGCCGAGAGGGAGGAATAACCGATACCGAAGTCGTCGATGGCGATACGGATGTTGAGCTTCTTCAGACCGGTCAACACCCGCAACGCCCGGGTGACATCCTGCATGAGCAATCTTTCGGCGATTTCAAGTTCCAGCAGGCTGGCGTCCATGCCGGTTTCGGCCAGTATCGCAGCGAGGTCCGCCAGCAGGTTTTCATCGCTGAACTGACGCGCTGTCAGGTTCACAGCGATACTCAAACGCGGTAATCCCTGTTGTTGCCAGGCAACGTTCTGGCGGCAGGCCGTCTGGAGCACCCACTTGCCGATCGACACGATCAGCCCCGTCTCTTCGGCGACCGGAATGAACTGCATGGGCGCGACCATGCCCAGGTCGGGGTGATTCCAGCGCAGCAGCGCCTCCATGCCAGTGATCCGCCCGCTGCGGATGTCGCGCTTGGCCTGGTAGTGCAACTGAAATTCCTGGCGCTCCAACGCGTGGCGCAAGCTGAGCTCCAGCGTCATGCGCTCCAGGGAGTCGGCATTCATTTTTTCGGAATAGAACTGGAAGTTGTTCTTACCCTTCTGCTTGGCCTGGTACATCGCGATATCGGCGTTTTTCATGAGTGTCTGCTCGTCGAGGCCGTCCTGGGCGAAGACACTGACACCGACACTGGCGGTCACACGGAATTCTTGGCCCTGGAGATTGAACGGCCGGGCGATGGCGGTGAGGATCTTATGCGCAGTGGTCGCCACGTATTTGTCCTCGGACAATTCAGGCAGCAGTATCACGAACTCATCGCCGCCCAATCGGGCGACGGTATCGCTGGCACGCAGGCAGCCCTTGAGTCGCTGGGCGACCTCCTGCAACAACTGGTCGCCAGCATCGTGGCCCAGCGTATCGTTGATCTGCTTGAAACGGTCCAGGTCCAGGAAAAGCACCGCCAGTTGTCGGTCATATCGACTGGCCTCGAGAATGCTCTGGGTCAAGACCTTGCTGAACAAACTGCGATTGGGCAGCGCCGTCAGGCCGTCGTGATAGGCCAGGTATTCGACCCGTTCGGCGTAGGTGATCTTGGCTTGGGCGGCGCGCGCACGACTTTGCGCCAACTGCCAGCTGGTGCGACTCAACAGGCCTACCAGCAGCACCAGCAGCAGGCTGCCGCCCGCCGCACGCCACAGATAGACGCGCGCCTGCCGGGTCACGGCGGCCAGTTGTTCTTCCTCGGACAACCCTACGATCACCGCCAGTGGAAAATCGTAGAGTTGGCGGGAACTGGTGTAGCGCAGCACCTCGTCCCAGCCATTGACCGACAGCACGGCCTCGGTGTTTTCCGTGTCTGGCACCACCGTCGCATAATTGACCGCGTCACCGGCGGTCACGGCTTCGCCAGTGCGCCGAACGCGGAAGAGGCCATCGGTGCCAAGCAACCCGAGCACCCCTCGGTCGCCGAGCTTCGAAGCGTCATAGCTGCTGACAAAATAGGCTGCATCGACTTCAACCATGGCGATGCCGGAGAACCCGCCGTCCGCCGCGTCAAGCCGACGGCTGAAGCGCAATCGCCACTCGCCCGTGACCGGGTTTTTCCAGGGACGACTGATCGACAGCGTGGTCGCGTGCCAGACATTCTGCAGCGTATCCCGGGCAAGCTGCAGGCCTGTCTCGCTCGCTTGGGTGCTCGCGACTACCACACCGCTAGCGTCAACCACGCTGACATCAAACACATACGGCGATGGCAACAGCGCCCGCGTCTTGAGACTGGGCAGCGGATTGCGTTCGCCCTCGGACTCATAGGCATATTTGATGAGCTTGAGCGTCTGGTCGATCTCACGCACCGCCCGCAGGATCTGCGCTTCGTAAGTCGCGGCGATTTCCAGGCTTGCCGCCGCGATCTCCTGCTGCGCGCGACCCCGCTCGACCTCGATCAGGTACAGGGTACCCGCCCAGATCGCCAGCAACAGGACAACCGCTGACAACGGAAACAGGATATAGGCTTCCTTGATCTGGTCGAAGCGTTGCCGGAAAAGGTTGGTCGCGATGCCAGAAATGGCATCCACGGAACTGGCGTTGCCAGGGGCCGACCTCAATGTATCGGGCCGTTGGATCGGCATGGCGTGCTCCCTGCAGTCTTTGGGTATCCAACGCGATTAAGGCTCCAGAGGATCGTCATGCCCCGGCGCCCGCGAAAGGTCCATATCTGCTGAGAACTATAGACCACAAACCACGCCTGCCAATTGCCGACGTCATCGGTGATGCGCTGTGTTCCTTGGCGGGCTCTTTATCGAACTCGCTGCTTCGTAAAATATTCCGGCACCTTGGCGAAGAACACCTCATACAGCACGGGAATAAGCCCCAATGTCACCAGCGTCCCCAGTGCAAGCCCTCCCATGATCGTAATCGCCATGCCTTCCCATAAAGGTCCGGCGAATAACATCAACGGAATCAAGCCAATGATGCAGGTCAGCTTGGTCATCACGATCGGCCTTAAACGCATGATGGCCGCTCTTACCACCGCATCGTGAATGGACAATCCCTCCGCCAGCTCAACCTCGATGCGCTCCAGCAGCAATACGGCGTTATTGACAATGATCCCGGCCAGCGACAACAAGCCAAAGGTCGCCATGAAGCCAAAGGGATACCCCGTTACCAGTAGCGCCACCGCCACGCCGATCAGCACGAACGGCACGCTGAACACCACGATCAGCAACTTTCGAAACGAATTGAATTGCCAGACGAACAACAGGAACATCGCAATCACAGCATGGGGCAAGTATTGAAGTAGCGCCTGGTTGGCAGCAGCCGAGTCTTCTATCTCACCCCCCAGGTCGATCCGATAGCCAGGCGGCAAGTCTATGGCCGCGATCTGCGGCGCCAGGCGCTGCACGATAGTACTGGCGGTCAGCAAGGGATTCTGTCCGACCACCGTGATGGTCCGTTCCAGGTTGCGCCGTTGCATCGTCGAAGCTTCTACCGTCGGCTGGAGTGTCGCGATTGCACCCAGCGGCACCGCACCGGCACCTGCCGGCGGGTAGATCATGGTGCTCAGAATATCATTGACCGGTGCGGTGGCTGACGCAGGTTCCCGTACGAGGATAGGCACCGCGGTCTCCCCGTCCTGCAGGAAAGATGAGGGTAGACCACCATTACGTAGCTGCAACGCCCGAGCGATATCTTGCGTACCAACCCCCGCCTGTCGAGCCTTGTACTGGTCAACCACGACGTCATAGCGTGCCTGGCGTGTGCGCCAGTCGTTGCGCACATCCAAGGTTCCGGGCAATGTCGCCAGCGCCCGCTCGACCTTGGCTGCGGCTTCACGCAACACCGTTTCGTCCGGCCCGGTGATTCGATAGATGGCAACACCCGCCTCGGTCGTGCCCATGGAAAAGCGCTTGGGCTGAGCCTGGACTTCAGGGTGCTGGGATAACAGGTAAGCTCGGGTACGCTTTATCACCTCATCGATATCGCGACCTTCGCGTACGCTCACCGTGAAATAGGCCGTGTCCGGCGCAGGCAACGGCGGATTCAAGCCCAATACGATGCGCGGGCCACCATCGGCGACATAACCGATGCTGTCCAGCACGTCCTTGTCCGCGCTGAGCCATTGGCTGACCGCCCGTACGGTATGAAGCGTCATTTGCGAACTGCTGCCTGGTTCCAGCGTCATTGGAATCTGAAATTGCATCCGGTCGGACTTGGGCAGGAAATCATAGGGGACTTGCGTCAGAACAATGACCGCGCCTGTCAGTACAGACAGCATGCTTGCAAGGAACAGCAGCGGGTGTTTCAACAACGTTTCGATGACACGCCTATAGCCCCGGTAGAACGCGGAGTCATAACCAGGGGCATGAGCATCGGCTTCTCCACGCGCAGGCGTCTTGGCGAAGTGGAAACACAACAGCGGCGTTACCGTCACGCTCAGCAGCCACGACCCCAACAAGGTAATGGCCAGGACAATGGCTAGGGATTTCAGGTATTCGTTGGTGCTGGTCTGGCCCAGGAAAAACGGAGAAAACGCCAGGACGATCACCAGCGAGGAAGTCAGTAGCGGCACCATCAAACTGTGCCCTGCTTCTTCGCAGGCATGCCGACGCTCTTCGCCCGCCTGCAGTCGGCGCTCGATGTCCTCCGCGATCACGATTCCATTATCGACCAGCAAACCCAGCGCCAAGATGATTGCCGCGATCGAAACGGTTTGCAGCTCGACACCCAGGCCGCGCATCACGATCAGCGTGCCCAGGATGGTCAACGGTACGATCGCGCCGACCACCAGGCCGGTCCGCCAGCCCAGAAACAGCATCACCACCCCCATGACGATGATCACCGTCTCCATCATCACGTGCTGCATCTTGTTCATTTCGTGATGGACCACATCGGGCTGAAAGGTCACCACGTGCAATGCAAAACCCAAGGGCAATTGTTGTTCCTGCTGGGCCAGGCGCGCTCGCAATGCTTCACCGAACGCCTTTATATTGCGGCCGGGTTGCATTGAGACTGCCAACACCACCGCGTCCTGCCCTTGATAGACCGCTGCGGTGGCGGGCTGATCATCGGGCGCCAGGGAGAGCCTGGCCAGTTGTTCGAGGGCAACCGATTCGCCGCTCGCCAGTTTTATCGGCAGCTGACGCAGCGCTGTGAGTGAGAGTACTTCCCCCGTGACGGTGATGGTGGTGCTTTGATCGCCGATAATCGGGCTACCTGCGCTCACCAGGACATTCTGGCCCTGGAGCTGCTGCAACAGCTGCGCCATTGAAAGCCCCTCGCTGGCCAGGCGCTGCCGGTCAAAATCCAGATACAGCTTCTCTTCCTGCATGCCATGCAAGGAAATCCGGTTGACCCCGGCGAGTGAGTAGAGTTGATTGCGCAGGCGCTTTATCGGCCCACGCATTTCACTCATGCTGTAGCCGGGTGCGGTGACCGCAATGGAGGCCACCGCAACGTCGCCGAAGTCATCGTCGACGTAAGGCCCCAATGCACCGGCAGGAAACTGCGCCCCCGCCTCAGCGGCCTTGGCCCTGACCCGCTGCCACAGGACGCCGAGGTCCTTGACTTCGTCATAGGCGGTGACTTGAATAATGACGCTGCCCGGGCGCACGGTGGTTACCAGGTTCCTGATCTCGGGCAGTTCCCTCAATTTTTCCTCGGTAGGTTTGGCCAGCAGTTCCTCCGTCCGTTCGGCTGGTAATCCGGGAAAGGAAATGCTGACAAGCGCATCGCGTATCGTGACAGAGGGTTCCTCCTGGGAAGGGAAATTCAGAAAGGTGACGATGCCCGCCATCAGCACCAGGAGCGAAGCGAATAACGTCAGTCGGCTGGCGCCGATCGCATTGCGGGTAAGGTTCATGATTCAGTCTTGAGCCAGGCGTGTGAGGGGGTGATAGAGGTCGACAGCTTGGCCGTCGGACAAAAACGCGGCGCCAGCAGAGACGACCGACTCGCCTGCTGCAAGTCCACCGCCGATCAGCGCCCTGCCCCCTTCGATACTCGTGATGACTACGTTTCTGACGGCCACCGTTCCTTGCGCCGGTTGGTAGACAAAGACCTTGGCGCTCGACTCGGTCGCGCCCATCGACAGCGATGACACTGGAATTGAAAGCGGCTCTGCACGCTCAGGCGTTAACTGTACGAGTACCGTTACGCCACTCGGCAGGAGGACAGCCGGATCAAGCAGGCGAAAAATGCAGGTTTGCGTCAGGCCGTTTGTAGCCCGAGGCGATACGCCTTCAAGTTGTAGATCAACGGGTACCGAAGGTTGCGAAGCCAGGTAGGCATGAGCGCCGTCTCCCCTCTTCAAGCGCTGGGCTTGCTGCGCAGGCACCTCGGCCACTACTTGCCGATCCGTATCGGACTCAAGTTTAAGTACCACCTGGCCTTGGGTCAGTTGCGCAAAAGGATCGGCACGCCGCGCAACGACACGGCCGCTGAAAGGTGCCAGAAGCTGCCCCTTTTCGATCTCGCGTCTTGCCAGTTCCCAATCCGCAGTCGCACTCCGTTGCTGCGACACGGCCTGCACATATTCCGCCCGTGCCGCTTCGACGATGCCCTGGGCAACGCTGCCAGCGGCATACAATCGCTGCTGGCGCCGATAGTTGCTTTCGCGCTCGACCCTTTGCGCTCGACTGGATTCGCTGCTGGCCTGCGCTTGCCGCAGGCGTTGCCGGGCCGGCTCGCTATCGATCACCGCAAGCACTTGCCCTTTGCGGACCCTGTCACCGACATCCACATCCAAGCTGATCAGCCTGCCTGGCGATTCAAACGCCAGCCCGGCACGCTGGCGCTGCCGAACGATGCCGGTCAGCCGCTCACCTTCTGCTGCGGCCTGGCGAACGACTTCTATCTTGACCGCCCTGGGCACAGGCGGCTCGACGTGCGTGTCCGGCGAGCAGCCGCCCAATGAAATGACAAACAGCGCAGCGACAGCAAAGCGAACGACAGCAGGGGTGGTTGCAGCGCGGACACGGTCGGGGCAACGATACATGGCAGGTTCCCCGTCCGTTAGAAGGTGTAGTTCAGGGCAGCGATGCCCATTGCCTCGGCGTCACTTTCCACCAGCGAACTACCTCGCGCCTGGTCGGTGTAATGGGTCAGTGTCAGGCTGGTCGACGCGGACCAGTGCGCGTCGAAAGTGTGCAACCAGTTCAGCGCTGCTGAGTAGGCATAGATGCCGCTGTCGGCGCGGAAGGTTGAGAACCGGGAAAGGCGGCTTTGCTCGTCACTGACGCCAAAATAAGTCTGGTTATAACGGCCATCACCGGCATGGGCATCCACGTCGAGTGCAACGGTATTCGTATCGCTATGGAAGGCGATGCCTTCAAAGCCCAGGCGATAACGGTTGCCGCGATGTTCACCGGCCATGCGCAGTTCAGCCTCGCCGCTGACCGACAGCCAGGGCAAAAGTTCTTGTCCCAGGGTGAAATCGGCCACGGTGGCGCCTTGCACCGTGCCCATCCCCGCCAGCTCATTGGAGCCGTAGCGGCTGCTGGTGTTTTTATCGCTGCGACCGAAGTCGTAGTTGACCGCCGCGCTGGCGCTGAGGCCTGAGGAAGACTTCCATTGCAGGCCGATGCCGCGGGTACTGTCGGCGAACAGGACACCTCGCTGGATACCCAGCATCGGCAAGACCAGGCTCCGATAGTTGTCCGCCCCCATATAACGTGGCGTGAAGCCCACGCCGAGACCGAGGGTGACATCTGTCTTGTCAGGATCCGGGGTCGAATTGTCTGCATGGCCTATCCCGCTGGCGAGCATGACTGCCGAAGCCAGCAGGGCCTTGATCAGCATCCGGGACGATTCGGCTTGTGTTTTTTTACGGTTCATCGTGAAGCCCCATTGTTGGAAAGCTGTTGGGAAGGTGCCGCGTCCACGCCGAGCAGTACCCGATAAAGGTCCAGTCGATTGAGCATCAAGGCGTGATGCGCTCGTCGCCACGTCATGTCCGCCTGAGCCAATGGGATCTTCGATGCCAGCAGCAGCGTGCGGTCAGAACCTCCCGCTCCGAGTTCCGCAGATACACGCCGTGCTTTTTCTTGCGCCAGGCGACTGATGAGCGATTCAGCGTTAATGTCTTCAAGCACCTGTCGTCGCCGGGCAAGGACATCCGCCATTTCGCGAAACGCTGCCTGAATGGTCTGTTCGTATTGGGCGACAGCTATCTGCTTGCGTATCTCTGCCAATGCCAGGTTGGATCGATTGCGCCCGCCATCGAACACCGGCAGCGTCAGTTGCGGCGTGAACAGCCAGGCCCCGCTGCCGCTGCTGAACAGCGATTGCAAACTGTCGCTGGCCGTACCGACACCCGTGCTCAGCCTGATCGAGGGAAAAAAAGCGGCACGGGCAGCGCCGATGTTGGCGTTGGCCGCCTTCAGGCGCTCTTCGCTCTGGCGCACATCGAAGCGCTCGAGCAATCGCTCGGAGGGCATGTCGATCAGCCACGCCGGCGTTCGATCTGGTGGGCTTTCGACGAATCCGGCAGGGTCGATTGTCATCACCGGCAATGGCGTGGCGTAGCCGGTGACAAACAGCAAGGCCTGGGCCGCACGAGCATGCTCTTGGCTCGCGGCGTGCAATCTCAGGTGGGAACGCTGCGCTTGCATCTGGCGGACGCTCACCTCGTCGCGTGAAACTGCCCCTTCGCGTTGCTGCAGCTGTGCCATGTCCATCAGGGCCTGTTCGGTCTCGTCGATCATGCGCACGTCGGTTTGTTGGGCGGCGGCCAACCGCTCCAACAGATACAGCCTGGCCACTTCAGCAATCAGCGCACCACGAGCCGCCTGCTGACCGTAGGAGGTTGCCAGATACTCGTGACGTGCCGCGTCGGAGAGGCTGCGAATACGTCCGAAGAAGTCCAGTTCATAGTCCGAAACACCTATTGAAGCGACCGTCAGGTCCTGCCCGTAACGCTCATCGGTCGCAGCCTTGTCGAAATGCTGGCGATCACGCTCAAGGCCTGCGGAGAGGCTCGGTAGACGATCCGCGCCGGTGATGCCGTACAGTGCCTGCGCTTCCTTGACACGTAACGCCGCCACCTGGATATCGCGGTTGAAGACCAAGGCTTTTTGCACCAGCAGGCGCAACTCACCGCGTGGAGACAGTTGCGTGATCAGTTGCTGTTCGTTCACCGACAGCGCATCGGCGCGCGGTATGTCGGGCGTGTCCCGTGCATCCACAGCGATGCTCGCGCGCTGTGATTCAGGCACCGGCAACGAGGGCCTTTGATAAGTGGGTGCCAACGAGCAGCCGGTCATGCCCAGCGACAGCATCAATGCCAGGCATTCGCCCAACCGCGTTCGGATAGGCTTGGACAGGTGGGCGTTCATCGACATAGGATCAGTTCGCGAAAGTGAGCACTGGCGACATCCTAGGTACCCACTATCAATAAACCGTTCGGCAATTATCAAGATTTGATCAAGAGGCTCGCCTGTGTCGGGAAAATGTATTCTGGTTGTCGAGGACGATGCTGACAGCGCCAGCATTCTGGAAGCCTATCTGCGTCGTGACGGCTTCGAAGTGCTGCTGGCTGAAGATGGCCAGCGCGGCGTCGAACTGCACCGGCAATGCAGGCCCGACCTGATCCTGCTGGACGTTATGTTGCCCCGGATGAGCGGCACAGAAGTGCTGTCGGTCGTGCGACGAAGCAGCGACACCCCGGTGATCATGGTCACCGCCATCGGCGATGAGCCGGAGAAGCTGGGTGCCCTGCGCTACGGTGCGGACGATTATGTGGTCAAGCCGTACAACCCCAAGGAAGTCGTTGCCCGCGTGCATGCGGTGCTGCGACGCTCAGGCGGCAACGTCTCGGCGCAACGGCACTTGCGCTACAGGAACCTCCTGGTGGACCTGGACGCAATCACGGCCCGCATCGAGATATCGTCCCATGAACATGTCGTTCTGGACTTGACCCCCACCGAATTCAAGATTCTGTCCACCCTGTTGAAGACACCGACCAAGGCGTTCGCTCGCGAGGAGCTGCTGGAAATCTGCCTGCCTGAAAGCGATGCCCTCTCGCGGGTCATCGATGCCCACGTCCATAACCTGCGCCGCAAGCTGGAAATCCACAGCATCGAGGATGTCCTGGTGACCGTGCGCTCCATCGGCTATCGATTCAGATGAAAATTTTCGGGGGCTCCTTGAAAACGGCGCGCAACCTGCTGTGGCGCTGGGTCGGCATGCGCATGAGCCTGCTTGCCGTGGGTGCGGTTGTCGTGATCGCCTTGTGCATGTGGCTGCATTTCCTGATTTCAGACTGGACGACGCTGCATCAGATTCCCCCTGAACAACGCATGGAACTTCTGCACCTGCGCAGCCACCCGCATTTGAACGAACCCAGGCTATGGCAGCTGTTCGCCCAGTATTACGACATCAAGCAGATACTGCCGGGCATCGCCAATACGGACTGGCTATTGCTGGCGGGGCTGGTTGCCGGTGCGATCCCCATTATCATCGTGTGCGGTTTTCTGTTTTCCCGCCCTCTGTCCAGCCAGTTCTCGGCCATTGCCAAAGTGGCCCGCCGGGTGGCCGAGGGCGACTTCAGCACCCGCCTTCCGGTCAGTGGCAAAGGCCCGGAAGAGTTGCAAGGACTGGTCAACGACTTCAACAGCATGACCACCCAACTGGAACATTATGAACGTGAGGTCCGGGAGTCCAGTGCCGTCATCGCACATGAGCTGCGTACACCGCTGAATGCCGCCATGGGCCGGGTGCAAGGCATGATCGATGAAGTCTTTCCCCTTGAGCCCAGCCAACTGGAGATGGTCAAGCGTCAGTTGGACCAGTTGAACAAACTGGTAAGCGACCTGCATTTGCTTTCACTGGCGCGGGCGGGCCAGTTGGTGCTCGACCAGAGCCAATTCCCCCTGCACAAATTGGTGTCCGAGCGCCTGGCATGGCGTAGCGCCGCACTCAAGAATGCAGGGATCGAGCCCCGAGTTGAAATTCCCGGTTCGTTGAGCGTGACGGCCGATCGTGATCGGATGGGCCAGGTGGTCAGTATCCTGATCGACAACTTCCTGAGCTACGCCACGCAAGGGGGTGAACTTCACCTGTCGGCGACGGCTTCGGGGCAAATGATCATGCTGAGCTTTGCAGACCGCGGCCCAGGTTTCGAGAAGGACGACCTCGACCGGGTGTTCGACCGTTTCTGGCGCGCAGAGCGCTCCCGGGCCCGCTACTCGGGAGGCAGCGGCTTGGGCTTGTCCATTGCACGCGCCATTTGCCTCGAACATGGGGGGGACATCGCAGCGGAAAACCGCACAGGTGGAGGAGCGGTCATCCGTGTGCAAATCCCCCTTGCCCCTGGCTGATACCGGGGCCCTGTCCTCGTCATCGCACCTTCGCCGATTACCTGGGAAGTCCCGATGGCGCCCGCGAGTGCAGCGTCGTCGCACCGACTGCTTGCGGCGAAGGTGGTAACTCTCGACGCAAGATCCACAACGTGATCGGCTTGGGCAGGATCATCGAAACACGAATCAACCATCTCATCGGCCAGGGGAACAGGTAGTCCCATCGCTTGCTGCGCATCGCATATAACATATGCGCAACGGCCTGGTCCTCAGAGAGTTCCAACGGCGCCGGCATGCCATCGTTTGCCGTCTGGGCCGTTGCGACAAAGCCTGGATAAAGCGAAAGAAAACGAATGCCCCTGGACCCGAACTCAATGCGGCACGTGTCGATCAGCAGGCGCAACGCCCCTTTGGCTGCACTGTAGGGGCCCTGCAGAGGTACGCCCAGGAAACCCGCCAGGGAGTTCGTCTGGACCACCAGCCCGTGACGTTGGAGGCTCATCTGCTCCAGGCAGGGAAACAGATAGTTGACCACCACGTCATAATTGCAGCGCATGTAATCGGTCACCTGTGCCGCCTTCATCTGGCGCATATCCAAGGCCGGCGCTCCGCCGGCGTTGAGGACCACCACGTCGAGACGCCCATGGCAGGCAATGACTTCGGCCACCAGCGCCGCAGCGGCTTTGTCGTCCAGCGCGTCCGCTGCGCGCGCAAGGCACTTTCCGCCGAAGCCGTGAATCTCGCGCTGGAGATCGTCGAGCAAGTGCTGGCGCCTGGCAGTCGCCACCACCCATGCCCCTTCCTCTGCAAGACGCAAGGCCAGCACCCGCCCCATGCCCGACGACGCACCCACGATCAACACCACCTTCCCTTCAAAACTCACCGAAGCGTTCGTCGGCCAGTAACGCAACAGTCCCAACAGCACCAGCGCCGCCAACGACAATATCGCACTGACGATTGCCACCGGCTGGGCGTAATCGCCTGTTACCCATTGTGAAGCCAACAGGGGCCCGAAGGCGCAACCCAACAATTGCATAGCTGGAATCAACGCCGCCACCCGACCAGAAGGGTCCAGCGCGAGGGCTATACGGACCTGGAAAGGCGTCAGCATCAGATAGACCAAGCCAAAAGCACCGCAGAGCATCAGGAACGGTTCGGCGCCCTGCCCGTCCGACAAAAACATCGCCAGCGCAATGCCGGCCAATAACGCGGCAGCGACTCCCAGTAACTTGAAGTCCGCGACCCTGCGCACCAGGACAATGCCGAGGCAGCCGCCCATCACCTGCATGAACAAGGTGCCTGAGATCAACAACTGGGCACTTTGGGCATCCAGCCCCACGTATTTGCCCAACGGTTCCAGATAGGCCCAGAGCGCGCCAATGGCTGAAAACTGCATCGCTACAACCGCCATCAGCAAGCCGTGGCGCACCTTCCAGGCGAAGTGCAGCGTTTGCCCTTCGCTATCGGGCAGGGAAGCCAGCCGTGGCGGTTGCCAACGCACCAGTGGCAGACACACCGCCGATATCGCCGCCAGGAAAACGAATCCCCCGGCGACACCATGACGGGGCAGTATCCAGAACGCGAGGACCGCCGCGATCACACCCTGGGCCAAGGTCTGAACG
>Ga0308170_10002949_pt1 | contig 14284 bp, 8 predicted proteins | sample PhyBR2_2_FD_202136 | JGI IMG/M metagenome (GOLD analysis project Ga0308170, IMG submission 202136) | Phyllosphere microbial communities from UC Gill Tract Community Farm, Albany, California, United States - DLSLSB.R2 | ecosystem: Host-associated > Plants > Phyllosphere > Unclassified | place... | reverse complement strand
TTAAAAGATTCGCGCCCTCGAGAAAAACCTTGTATTTTCTCACCATATTTAATTGCATGCGCTGCCCCTTTATTGAATATTCCGCAATTCGTCCGCACCTTTTGTACCACACGAAACGCCGCACTTGTAGTTTGTATCGAGCGGTACACTTCCAGTCGGGCTTCCACTCCGGTTCGCACCGGCCGGCACCTTATCGCTATCGTTACTATTATTTCCGGCGCCAAAGATAAAGAATACTGCACCAACCGGATCGGATTTGATATCCGCCCATACTTCCTCACTAAACGATTTAATGGCTACATCCAACGACAGGATTGTCGCCAAAGCCGTGCCCCAGAATGTATGCCCGTATTTGCCATCTGTCTGATAATGTGGCCTGCCCGAGCCGCCATTTGGCAGATCATGTCCCTTGTGCCTCATCATATCGCCAACGTTGCCCCCGTTAGCAGCAGTTTCAACTGCTTTAGCTGCCGACCGATTCTCCATCAAGACATTTTCAAGGCAAGAGCGGTGACGCTGGGCGTCGGCCTTGATCATGCTGGCATCGGTTGCAAAACCTTCGCCTTGTACCAGGCCTTCGGCCATGCAACGTCGAAGCACTGAATCGAACAACTGGCGAAAAGCGTCGTGATCGCGAAAACGGCCATGCCGATTTTTCGAGAAGCTTGAGTGATCCGGCACCTTGTCTTTCAGGCCGAGTCGACAGAACCAGCGGTACGCGAGGTTCATGCCGACTTCTTCGCATAGCCGGCGCTCCGACCGTATTCCGTAGCAGTAGCCGATGATGAGCATGCGGGCCATCAGCTCGGGATCGATCGACGGCCGGCCGGTATGGCTGTATGAATCAGCGAGATTGGCGCGAAATTCGCTGAGGTCGAGGTAGCGGTCTACCGCTCTCAACAGATGGTCATCGGGAACATATTCGTCTAGACTGATCGATACAAATAGCTCCCGCTTCGTTGCCTGGCGTCCCATCATCGCGGCCTCCATCGTCATGCCCTGTTAGACAGCGACAGCACGGCGAGATCGCGAACTCAGGCGGAGTTTTTCAACGCAATAGGTCGACAGCAAACTCGCCCACACCAAAGCCCGCCGCCGTCCCTCAGCAAAAATCCCTGCTATTCGTCGCCAGCCGCCCCAGCAAATGCGACATATCCACCAGCCGCTTCGCCACCAGATGCTTCACCTGCCCCTGGCTCTGCCAGATGCCGTACACCCCGAGCAGATTCGCCCCCAGCACCTCGCGCCGCTGGTGTTCGACCAGGTCCGGCCAGACGATCACGTTGACGTTGCCCGTCTCGTCTTCCAGCGTCATGAAGAGCACACCGTTCGCGGTGCCGGGACGCTGGCGCACGGTCACCAGGCCGCAGCCGCGCGCGAGCTGGCCGTCGGCGTATTCGTTCAGCACCGAGGCCGGCATGAAGCGCTGCGCCAGCAGTTGCTTGCGCAGCAGCGCCACCGGATGCCGTCCCAAAGTCAGCCCTTGCGCGCGGTAGTCGCCGACGATCTCGTCGCCTTCCGACGGCGCGGCCAGCACCGGCATCTCCTCCTCCGGCGTGGTCGGGCGCAGCAGGCCCTTGTCGGGCACGGCGCCGACGGCCTGCCATAAAGCTTCCCTGCGATGGCCGGCGAGCGAGCGCAGGGCGTTGGCGCCGGCCAGCACCTGCAGGTCGCCCCGGTCCAGCCCCGCCCTGCGCGCCAGGTCGGCCACGTTGTCAAAGGGCCGGATCGCGCGAGCGTCCTCGATGCGCGCGGCCGCCTCGCGGCTCATGCCGCGCTGGAGAGACAAACCAAGGCGCACGGCGGGCTGGCGCGTGGTGTCGTGGAGTTCTTCCAGCGTCGACTCCCAGCCGCTGATGGCGATATCGACCGGCCGCACTTCGATGCCGTGGCGCTGGGCGTCCTGCACCAGCTGCGAGGGCGAGTAAAAACCCATCGGCTGGCTGTTCAGGAGCGCGCATAAAAACGCGGCCGGCTCGTGGCATTTCATCCAGGAGCTGGCATAGGCCAGCAGCGCAAAGCTGGCCGCGTGCGACTCGGGAAAACCGTATTCGCCGAAGCCCTGGATCTGGCTGAAGATCGCTTCCGCGAATTCGAGTTCGTAACCGCGCTCCAGCATGCCGCGCACGATGCGGTCGTAATAGTGTTCGAGCCCGCCCTTGCGCTTCCAGGCCGCCATCGCGCGGCGCAGCTGGTCCGCCTCGCCCGGCGTGAAGCCGGCGCCGAGGATCGCCACCTGCATCACCTGCTCCTGGAAGATCGGCACGCCCAGCGTGCGCCCGAGCGCGGCTTTCATTTCCTCGCTCGGATAGCGCACCGGCTCCAGCCCCTGGCGGCGGCGCAGATACGGGTGGACCATGCCGCCCTGGATCGGGCCGGGACGCACCACCGCCACCTCGATCACGAGGTCGTAGAACACGCGCGGCTTCATCCGCGGCAGCATGCTCATTTGCGCGCGCGATTCGATCTGGAACACGCCCACCGTATCGGCCGCGCAGATCATGTCGTAGGTCGCCTTGTCGTCCGGCGGGATGTCCTGCATCTCGAACAGCGAGCCATGACGCAGGCTCACCAACTCGAGCGCGCGCCGCAGCATCGACAGCATGCCCAGCGCCAGCACGTCGACCTTCATCAGGCCGAGCTCCTCGAGGTCGTTCTTGTCCCACTGGATGACGCTGCGGTCGACCATGGTCGCGTTCTCGATCGGCACCAGGCGGGACAACTTACCCTGGGCGATGACGAAGCCGCCCGGGTGCTGCGACAGGTGGCGCGGGAAGTTCAGCAGCTGCGTGGCCAGGATCGCCCACTGGCGCGACAGCGGCGCTTCCGGATCGAGGCCGCTCTCGGCGAGACGGTTCAGCAGGTCCGCCTTGTTGTCGAACCAGCGGTGCGCCTTGCAGACCTTTTCGATGATGCCGAGGTCGACGCCGAGCGCACGGCCGCTATCGCGCAGCGCGCTTTTCGGGCGGTAGCTGATCACGACCGCCGCCAGCGCGGCGCGGGTGCGGCCGTACTTGTTGTAGATGTACTGGATGACCTCTTCGCGGCGCTGGTGCTCGAAGTCGACGTCGATGTCCGGCGGCTCGTTGCGCTCTTTCGAAATGAATCTTTCGAATAACAGATTCGCGCGCGCCGGATCGACCTCGGTGATGCCGAGGCAGTAGCACACGGCCGAATTGGCGGCCGAACCGCGGCCCTGGCACAGGATGTTGTTCGAACGGGCGAAGTGGACGATGTCGTAGACGGTCAGGAAGTAGTGTTCGTAGCCCATCTCGGCAATCAGGCCCAGTTCATGTTCGACCTGCGCCTGCACCTTGGCCGGAATCCCTTCTTTAAAACGCCGGTGCGCGCCGATATAGGTTTCGGAGCGGAGAAAACTCGATGCCGTATGCCCCTTCGGCACCACTTCGTTCGGGTACTCGTAGCGCAGCTCGTCCAGCGAGAAGGTGCACAGTGAAGCGATACGGAGTGTCTCGCTTAAGGCTTCGCGCGAGTAGATGTTCGCCAGGCGCAGGCGCGCGCGCAGGTGCTGCTCGGCGTTCTGCGCCAGGCCGTAGCCGCATTCGGCCACCGGCTTGTTCAGGCGGGTGGCGGTGAGCGTGTCCTGCAGGGGTTTGCGCGAACGGACATGCATCACGACGTGGCCGAGGGCGACGATCGGCAGGCGATGCTGCCAGCCGACTTCCTCCACCGTGACCCGGTGCGCATCGTCGAAGGCGCGGTGCAGCAGCACGAGTCCCAGCCAGGCGCGGTCCGGAAACTGCGCCGCCACCCAGCGGGCTTGTTCGTGCAGGCGGTCGACGTCCTTCGGCTCGTGGCCCGGATAATGCGGCAGCAGGATCGCCAGGCAGTCGGGCATGCCTTTCAGGTGCGCGAGTTCGGGCGGCGGATTGGCGATGTCGTCCGGCGTGAGGAAATAGGTCCCCTTCTCGCTGCGCGTGCGCCCCAGCGTGATGAACTCGGACAGGTTGCCGTAGCCGTTGCGGTTCTGCGCCAGCAGGATCAGGGACAGGGCCGGATCGCCACCCGGGTGCTTCAAATGAAAATGGGCGCCGACGATGAAGGGTAGCGCCGCCTTCTTCGCCTCGGCATGGGCGCGCACCACGCCGGCGAGCGAACATTCGTCGGCCAGCGCCAGCGCCGCATAGCCCAGCTTCACCGCCCGCTCCACCAGTTCCTCGGCGTGCGAGGCGCCTTGCAGGAAGGTGAAGTTCGACAGGCAGAACAGTTCGGCGTAGTCCGGCAGGCTCTGGGTCGGCGGCGGGGGTATGGATGACATCGGCGCGTTAAAATGTGGTGAGCACACCAACTACTGTATAAAAACACAGTATAACCGACGAGATTAACTTGGCAATCATTTTCCATGCGGATACAAAAATTCAGCTGTTTCGGTAAGGACCAGGGTGGCGGCAACCCGGCGCTGGTGGTCATCGATGGTCCTGTTGACGCCGCAGCGCGCCTGGCACTGGCACGCGAGCGTGCGCTCACTTGCGTCTTCATCGACGCAAGCAGCGATCCGGGCGTGGCCGCAACGCTCGATTTCATTTATCCGCACACCCGCAGCCCGCTCTGCCTGCACGCGACGCTGGCGGCGGCGCAGGTGCTGTTCGAGCGGCACGAGAGCAACGCACCATTGACGGTGAAGACAGCCATGCATGGCCAGCGCCTGTCCCTGTCGCGCGAGGGGGCGGATATATTCGTCGGGCTGGCCCCGCAGCAAGCGCCGCGGGTCGACATCGACGCCGCCCTGCCCGCCCGCCTGCTGGACGCACCCGGACTCCAGCTGGCCAGCGCGCCCCTCATCGCCTCGGTCGGCAGCCCGAAGCTGTTGCTGGAAGTGGCGGACGCCGATACCTTGCACGGACTACAGCCCGACCTGGAAGCGATTGTCGCCTGGGGTCGTGAACACGGCGTCAGCGGCTGCTACGTGTGGTGCCGCGTCGGCGAAGGGGAATACGAAGGCCGTAACTTCAACCACCTCGAGCCACAGCTGGAAGACAGCGCGACGGGCGTCGCGGCCGGCGCCCTCACGGTGGCGCTCAAGCATGGCCTGCTGCTGCGCCAGGGCCGTGCGACGGGACGCGATTGCCTGATCCGGACCATGGCCGCAGGCGATGCCGTGCTGGCCGGCGGACGCGTCGAAGCGTGTTAAAGTTGGTTACTACAAACATAACGCCAATGGAGACACCATGACCTTTTCGACGCTCGCCCGTCGCTGCATCGCCGCACTCGTATTTTCCGCCCCGATCGCCGCGTTCGCATTCCCCACCGGCCCCGTCGAATGGGTGGTTCCCTACGCCCCCGGCGGCGGTTCCGATGTCGTCGCGCGCGTGATCGCGTCGGAAATGACGAAGACGCTCGGGCAGCCGATCATCATCAACAACAAGCCGGGCGCCGGCACGAATATCGGCGCGGCCTATGCCGCCAAGGCCAAGGCCGATGGCCAGGTCGTGCTGACGGCCGATACGGCAACGCTCTCCACCAACCAGTTCTTGTACAGCAAACCCGGCTACAACGCCGAACAGGACTTCGCGCCGGTCGGCCTGATGGCGCGCTTCCCGATGATCCTGGTGGTCAATCCCCAGGTCCCCGCGAAAAACCTGCAGGAGTTCACGGCCTGGGTCAAGGCCCAGCATGATCCGGTCGCCTATGCCAGCCCGGGCGCTGGCAGCCCGCATCATCTCGCGACCGAGCTGTTTTCCGACCTCGCCCACCTGAAGCTGAACCACGCTCCCTACAAAGGCGCGGCGCCCGCGGTGCAGGACGTCATCGGCGGCCAGGTGCCCTTCATGTTCGTCGATACCGCCAGCGGCGGCGCCCACATCCGCGCCGGCAAACTGCGGGCGATCGGCGTGGCGAGCCTGAAGCGCGTGCAGAATTTCGACACGATCCCGACGCTGGCCGAGCAAGGCATGGCGGGCTTCGAAGCCTACGCCTGGCAGGGCATGGTCGTGCCGGCCAAAACGCCGGCGGCAAGCATCGAGACCCTGAACAAGGCCCTGGTCAAGGCGATCAACACGGAAGCGGTCAAGGCGCGCTTCCAGGCGCTGGGACTCGAAGCCATTCCCGGCAGCCCGGCCGAGATGGCGGCGTATGCCAGGGCCGAGCGGGAAAAATGGGGCAAGGTCATCAAGGCGAAGGCGATCACCCTGGATTGACCGGGGCCGCCGCTGCCCTCCCGGCCGATCAGGGCCGCGTCACAGCAACCTGATCCCCGGCAGCGCCAGCAGCGAGGTCTCGCGCATCACCTGCACGAAGTCGGCCAGGTAGGCGCTGCCTGCCAGCCGCTTCGGCACCACCGCATACAGGCGCGCGGTCAGGCCATCGGGGCCGATGCGCTGGCGCGCCACATAGCCGCGCTCCAGGTAGCCGTTCACCGCCCACAGCGGCAGCGCCGCGAAACCGCGGCCGCTCGCCACCAGCTGCAGCATCCCCACCGTCAGCTCGGTCGTCCTGCGCGGCGGCTCGACGCCGGCCGGGCGCAGCACCTGGCGCACCAGGTCGAGCATCTCGTCCGGCACCGGATAGGTGATCAGGGCCTGGCCGGCAAAATCCTGCGCCACCAGCCAGGGCTTGGCCAGGCTGGGATGGCCCAGCGGCAGGATCGCGACCATCTCGAATTCGAACAGCGGATGAAAGACCATGTCCGTTTCGCTCTCGTCCAGTTCCGAGACGATCGCCACTTCCGCGCGGTCCTGGTGCAGGAGGCCGATCGGGTCGGCCTGGAAACCGGACACGATGTCCTGCTCCACTTCCGGCCAGCGTTCGCGCAGCGCATCCATCGACGGCATCAGCCAGTCGAAGCAGGTGTGGCATTCGACCGCGATGCGCAGCTTGCCGCTGCCGGCGCTCGCCATGCGCGCCAGGTCGCGCTCGGCCGCACCGACCAGCGGCAGCACCTGCGTCGCCAGCTCGAGCAGGCGCTGGCCCGCCGCCGTGAACGCGACCGGCGTCGACTTGCGCTCGAACAGGCTGGCGTCGTACTGGCGCTCCAGCGCCAGCACCTGGTGCGACAAGGCCGACTGCGTTACGTTGAGCAGTTGCGCGGCGCGCGAAATGGTCCCCGCCTCTTTCAAGGCCAGCAGGGTGCGCAGGTGGCGCAGTTCGAGGATGGACGTTCCCATGAATTTTTTTCACATGATTAGTAAAATTTGTCGTTTGAATTATGCACCAGCTCTGCCGATAATCGATAGCATCATTCATACAAATTTCGATAATCATGATCAAAACTCATACTCTCGGCTATCCGCGCATCGGCCTGCAACGTGAACTGAAGTTCGCCCTCGAGCGCCACTGGCGCGGCGAGATCGATGCCGCCGCGCTGGAAGCGGCCGGCGCGGCCCTGCGCGAACGCCACTGGGCCGAGCAGGCGGCTGCCGGGCTCGACTTCGTCACCGTCGGCGACTTCGCCTTCTACGACCACGTGGCCAACCACATCCAGCTGTTCGGCTGCGAGCCTGCGCGCTTCGGCTTCACAGGTGCCGAAACGGCGCTGGCGCGTTATTTCACGCTGGCGCGTGGCGTGGCGCACGAGCATGCGGACGGCATCTGCTGCGGCAGCGCGCAGCCGGGAGGCACGGCGGCCCTCGAGATGACGAAGTGGTTCGACACCAACTACCACTACCTGGTGCCGGAGTTCGATGCGGCCACCACCTTTGCACTGGCCTCGGCACGCCTGCTGGACGAGGTGGCCCAGGCGAGGAATCTCGGCCACCGCGTCAAAGTGGCGCTGGTCGGCCCCCTGAGTTTCCTCTGGCTGGGCAAGACCCGCGACCCCGGCTTCGACAAGCTCGAGCTGCTCGACGCCCTGCTGCCGGCGTACGTCCAGTTGCTGGTGGAGCTGAAAGCGGCCGGCGCCGAATGGGCGCAGCTCGACGAGCCGATCCTCGGCCTGGGCCTGCCCGGCGCCTGGATCCTTGCCTTCGAGCGCAGCTACCAGACCCTCAACACGGCCCAGTTGCCCCTGCTGCTGGCCACCTATTTTTCGCCGCTCGAGGAAAACCTCAGCATGGCCTGCAAGCTGCCGGTCGCCGGCCTGCACGTCGATGCGGTGCGCGCCGGGCACGAGCTGCAATCGATCGCCGACTGGCTGCCGGCGCACAAAGTGCTATCGGTCGGCATCGTCGACGGCCGCAACATCTGGCGCACCGACCTCGACGCGGCCCTGGCGCGGCTGCTGCCGCTGGCCGCGCGCCGTGGCGGAACACTCTGGCTGGCGCCTTCCTGCTCGCTCCTGCACGTGCCCCTGAGCCTGCGCGAGGACGCCGCCATCGACCCCGAGCTGCGCGGCTGGCTGGCCGGCGCCCGCGAAAAACTCGACGAGCTGCAGGTCTTGCGGCAAGCGCTGGTGGAGGGCGAAGGCAGTGTTTATCTCGGCCTGCGCGAGGCCCGCGCGGCCTGCGAAGCGCGCCGCACCAGTGCGCGCGTGCGCCGGCCCGAAGTCGCCGCGCGCCTGGCGGCGCTGGCGCCCGATGCCGACCGCCGCGCGAGTCCCTATCCGGTACGCGCGGCCGCGCAACAGGAACGCTTCGGTTTGCCGCTGTATCCGACGACGACCATCGGCTCCTTCCCGCAGACGGCGGCGATCCGCGCCGCGCGCGCCGCCTTCAAGCGCGGCGAACTGCCGCAAGGCGACTATGAAGCGGCAATGCGGCGCGAGATCGGCCACGCGGTCAGCGAGCAGGAAGCACTGGGCATCGACGTGCCGGTACATGGCGAGGCCGAACGCAACGACATGGTCGAATACTTCGGCGAACAGCTCGACGGCTTTGCCTTCAGCGCCAACGGCTGGGTGCAGTCCTACGGCTCGCGCTGCGTGAAGCCGCCGGTGCTGTTCGGCGACGTTGCCCGCCCCGCCCCGATGACGGTGGCCTGGAGCGCCTATGCCCAGGGCCTCACGGCGCGTCCGATGAAAGGCATGCTGACCGGACCGGTAACGATCCTGCAATGGTCCTTCGTGCGCGACGACCAGCCGCGCTCCACCACCGCGCTGCAGATCGCGCTGGCGATCCGCGACGAAGCGGTGGACCTGGAAGCGGCCGGTATCGGCATCATCCAGGTCGACGAGCCGGCGCTGCGCGAAGGCCTGCCCTTGCGGCGCGCGGCCTGGGACGGCTACCTGGACTGGGCCACGCGCGCCTTCCGCATCGCCGCCTGCGGCATCCAGGACGCGACCCAGCTGCACACCCACATGTGCTATGCGGAGTTCAACGACATCCTGCCGCAGATCGCCGCGCTCGACGCCGATGTCATCACCATCGAGACCAGCCGTTCGGACATGGAACTGCTGCGCGGCTTCGGCAGCTTCGCCTATCCGAACGCCATCGGGCCCGGCGTCTACGATATCCACTCGCCGCGCGTGCCCTCCACCAACGACATCCTGCGCCTGATGCGCAAGGCGGCCGAGGTGATCGATCCGCGCCAGCTGTGGGTCAATCCCGACTGCGGCCTCAAGACGCGCGCCTGGCCGGAGACCCGTGCGGCGCTGGCGAACATGGTGGCGGCGGCGCGCCTGCTGCGCAGGGAGAGCGCGCTCGGCGGACAGGCGGCCTGACGCGCAAACCGCCCTATTTCGGTGCAATCGTTGTGTTTACGATACATCCAGTGGTTGAGACCGCCAGGATTGTTTAGCATGCAATTTTCCCCTTCGGAGATGTTGCGTGTTCCAACAAAAACAATTGCACCGCGCGGTGCTGCTGGCCCTGTACGGCAGCGCCGCCCTTGCCCTCGCCCCTGTGGCGCTGGCCCAGACCGCAACCCCTGAAGCCGCGCAAGCGGACGCCGTCCAGAGCGTGCACGTGGTCGGCACCCGCCGCACCGGCGCCACCTCTTCCACCGACACCCCGGTCCCGGTCGACATCATCCCGATGACGCGCCTGGCCGAGCAAGGCAGCCAGTTCGACCTGGCGCAAACGCTGACCAACATCTCGCCCTCGTTCAACTCGACGCGCCAGAGCGGCGCCGACGGCGCCGACCTGGTCGACTCGGCCGCCCTGCGCGGCCTGGGTTCGGACCAGACCCTGGTGCTGGTGAACGGCAAGCGCCGCCACACGACGGCCCTGGTCAACCTGTTCGGCGCGCGCAACCGCGGCAACACCGGTACCGACATGAATGCGATCCCGCTGCTGGCGATCCGCAACGTGCAGGTGCTGCGCGACGGCGCCGCCGCCCAGTACGGGTCGGATGCGATCGCCGGCGTGATGAACATCGAACTGAAGAAAAGCCTGGGCTGCGAAGCGGTGGCCGGCTTCGGCCAGTATTCGCAAGGCGATGGCGAGAACTACCTGGCGTCGGCCTATTGCGGCGTCGCGCTGGGCGGCGGCACCTTCGGCGTGACCGGCGAATACCTCCACCGTGGCCGTTCGAACCGCGCCGAGGAAGGCAACCCGCGCATCATCGGCGACAGCAAGACCGAAAACCAGACCGTGTACATCAACGGCGAGCTGCCGGTCGGCCCCGGCAAGCTGTACATGACGGCCGGCGTGCAGCGGCGCGATGCCTCGTCGGGCGCCTTCGCGCGCGGCGGCGTCGGCTCGAAAGATGTCCCGTCGCGCAATTCGGCGGCCATGTACCCGAACGGCTTCGTCCCCTTCATCAATGCCGATGTCGACGACCGCTACGGCATCGTCGGCTACCGCACCGCCTTCGGCGAGTGGAATGCCGATTTCTCGCAGACCTACGGCTACAACCGCCTCGACTTCACGACCGCCAACACCCTGAACGCCTCGATCGCGAACCTCGACCTGATCAACGGCGGCCGCGGCACCAGCCAGACTTCGTTCGGCGCCGGCGGCTTCGACTTCCGCCAGCTGACCACCAACGCCGACTTCAGCCGCTTCTACCCCGGCGTGTTCAACGGCCTGAACGCGGCCTTCGGCTTCGAGTACCGCAATGAGAACTACAAGATCTTCGCCGGCGAGCCGGGTTCCTATATCGACGCCGACGGCCTCAACTTCGGCGGCATCGCAGGCAGCCAGGGCTTCCCGGGCTTCCAGCCGGTCGACGCGACCGACCGCAGCCGCCACAGCACGGCCGCCTACATCGACCTGGAGGCGGACATCACCGACCGCCTGAAGCTGCAGGGCGCGCTGCGCCACGAGCGCTTCTCGGACTTCGGCTCGACCACCGACGGCAAGCTCGCCGCCGCCTTCAAACTCGGCGGCGACGTGCTGCTGCGCGGCTCGCTCAGCACCGGCTTCCGCGCCCCGTCGCTACAGCAGGTCAACTTCTCGTCGACCTTCACCGACTTCGTCAGCGCCCAGCCCGTGCAGGTACTGCTGGCGCCGAACGGCGGCGCGCTGGCGAACTCCGCGGGCATCCCGGCACTGAAGGAAGAAAAGTCGAAGAGCGCCACCTTCGGTGCAACCTGGACGCCGTCGCAATCGACTTCGCTCACGGCCGACCTGTACCGCATCGACATCGACAACCGCATCGTCCTGTCGGGCCGCTTCGACGCCGACAACTTCCCGGCGCTGGCCCCGACGCTGGCGTCGCTGGGCCTGGACCAGGCGCAGTTCTTCGTCAACTCGGTCGACACCAGCACCAAGGGCCTGGACATCACGGCCTCGCACCGCATGCCGCTGGCAGCCGGCCGCCTGAACACCTTCCTGGCGCTGAACTTCAGCAAGACCGAAGTGACCGGCGTGCATGCGCCCGCGGCACTCGAAGGCTTCGAGGACGTGCTGCTGTCCGAGCGCGAGCGCCTGTTCATCGAACAGGGCGGCCCGCGCCGCAAGGCCACGCTCGGCTTCGAGTACACCCAAGGCAAATTCGGTTCGGACTTCCGCATCATCCACTTCGGCCCGCAGACCCTCGGCACCTTCGACGGCCCGCCGCTCCCGAACGCCTACTACAAGCCGAAGACCTCGGCCGACCTGTCCTTCAGCTGGTCGTTCAGCGAGAAGACCAGGCTGACCGTGGGCGGCACCAACATCTTCAACGTGACGCCGACCGCGCAGGATCCGGACCAGACCGACAACGGCTTCAAGTACGAGAGCGTGCAGTTCGGCCTGAATGGCGCGGCGTATTTCGCGCGCCTGTGGCACAAGTTCTGATGACCTTGGCGTCGCAAGGCGCGTGATGTTGATGACAGAATGAAAAACGGGGGGCACGAAACTGCCCCCCGTTTTTTTACGGCGCCGCGCTGGCTCAGCGCGCGCCGATGGCCAGCTGGCGTGCGGCCTTGCCGGCTGCGGCGCCGTCGCGCGCGTCGACCTTGAACACGCTGACCACCTGGGCCAGCCTCACGGTCTGGTCCTGCATGGCGCCGGAAGCCGCCGCCGCTTCCTCGACCAGGGCGGCGTTCTGCTGGGTGGCCTGGTCCATATGGGCGATCGCCTGGTTGATGTGCTCGATACCAGCTCCCTGCTCCTGGGTCGCGCTGCTGATCGCGGAAATCATGCTGCTGACCTGGCTGACCCTGGCGACGATTTCCTGCATGGTCGAACCGGCCTCGGCCACGAGATGGGCGCCGGCGTCGACCCGCGCCACCGAATCACCGATCAGCACCTTGATTTCCTTGGCCGCGGCCGCCGAACGCTGGGCCAGGGTGCGCACTTCGCTGGCCACCACGGCAAAACCCCTGCCCTGCTCGCCCGCGCGTGCGGCTTCGACTGCGGCGTTCAGCGCCAGGATATTGGTCTGGAAAGCGATGCCGTCGATGACGCTGATGATGTCGACGATCTTGCTCGAAGACTGGTTGATCGCCTCCATGGTATCGACCACCTTCGCCACGATCTGGCCGCCGCGCCCCGCCACCTCCGACGCCGAGCCGGCCAGGACAGTGGCGTCGCGCGCGTTCTCGGCGCTCTGGCGGACCGCCGAGGTCAGCTCCTCCATCGAGGCGGCGGTTTCTCCCAGCGCACCGGCCTGCTGCTCGGTGCGCGCGGACAGGTCCATGTTGCCGCTGGCGATCTCGCTCGAGGCGGTGGCAATCAGGTCGGTGCCGGTGCGCACCTGGCTGACGATGCCGGCCAGCGCGTCGCGCATGGCGCGCATCGACGCCATCATGCTGGCGTCGTCGCCTGCGCCGACCTGCACGTCGACGCCGAGGTCGCCGGCGGCGATGCGCTGCGCAACCGCGGCCGCAACGCCGGGATCGCCGCCGAGCGACTTCTCGATGCTGCGGACCAGCACGAACACGATACCGCTCAACAAGGCGCCGATCACGGCCAGCAAGAACCCGGCGGCACGCAGGTTGGCGTAGAAGGCGTCGTCGAGGTCATCGATGTACAGGCCGGTCTGCAGAGTCCAGCCCCACGGCTTGTACGTGAAGTCGTACCCAAGCTTGGGCACTGCTACTTTCTCGCCGGGCCTGACCCAGGTGTACTCGGTAAAGCCGTGGCCGGTCGCCGCCGCGGCCTGGATCGCCTCGACATACAGCTGGCGGCCGGTACTGTCGCGCATATCGGCGGTCCTGGTACCAGCCAGTTCGGGCTTCATGGGATGCATCAGGACCTTGTCGTTGTCGAACATGGTCAGGTAACCATTCTTTCCGTAACGCAGAGCCTGGATGCGCGCGAGCGCCTGTTTCTTGGCCTCGTCGAGACTGAGCGCGCCCGAAGCCGCCAGCGCGTCGTACTGCTTGAAGATCGACTCGGCCATATCGCCTGCATTGGAGATCTGGATCTTGCGCTCTTCCAGGCGCGTATCCCGGACGTTTTTGATGTTGATGGCCGCTACCACGAGCAGGCAGATCCAGCTCAGCAGTAAAGGAAGAAATAGTTTCTGGCGAAAAGTCAGTGTCATGGCGGCAGGTGTCGATCGGGGTCGAATAAAAAAGGATATTTCCGTAAGCCAATATGTTTTACTTTAAGCCTGCCGAGATCAATGTGAGGATGTCAATTCTGATGAAAAATTGTGTTTTGTCCGATGCAAATGGCGTTTAGGCGCAACAACTGTTGTGCGTTAGTCTTGGCATAGCTGCATTTAATAAGGTGCATCCGGCCACGCAGGATCCGAACGAGACCGACAGCACAAATTCTGATGCGGTGGGCGCCGGGAGGTGCCTGTTGCTGATGGCGGAATACGCCTCGTGCTACCATCATTTCACATGACCTATGGAAAGCGACCTTATGGCGGATGAAATCGGTTTTGACCGCCTGGTAGGGCGCATTTACGATTCCGTTACATCGCCAACCGGGTTTCAGGAATTTGTCGCCGAACTGGTCACGGTCCTGGACCTGAAGGCGGCCATGATATTGACCGCAAATAACCAGACCGGTGAGGGAAAGGGTCTCTGGGCTGTGGGCATGGAGCCGCACTGGATCGAACGATATGCGCTCGA
>Ga0308170_10002943_pt1 | contig 14297 bp, 13 predicted proteins | sample PhyBR2_2_FD_202136 | JGI IMG/M metagenome (GOLD analysis project Ga0308170, IMG submission 202136) | Phyllosphere microbial communities from UC Gill Tract Community Farm, Albany, California, United States - DLSLSB.R2 | ecosystem: Host-associated > Plants > Phyllosphere > Unclassified | place... | reverse complement strand
ACCCCAACACGTGTGGACTGTTCGAGCGCGACATGCGCGAGATCTCCGACGCGGTGCACGCGGCGGGCGGCTTCGTCTATTGCGACGGCGCGAACTTCAACGCGATCGTCGGTCGCGTCCGCCCCGGCGATCTCGGCATCGACGCGATGCACATCAACCTCCACAAGACCTTCTCGACCCCGCACGGCGGCGGCGGCCCGGGCTCGGGCCCGGTGGTGTTCTCGGAGGCTCTGACACCGTACGCGCCACTCCCCTTCGTCGAGAACCAGGACGGCCAGTTCGTCCTCGTCGAGGAAGAAACTGCAGGCGAACACCACGCCGGTAGCTTCGGCCGCATGGTCGCGTTCCACGGCCAGATGGGCATGTTCACGCGGGCGCTGACCTATATCCTCAGCCACGGCGCCGACGGTCTGCGTCAGGTGTCCGAGGACGCGGTACTCAACGCGAACTACATCCTGCGCAGCCTCGACGACACGCTCGACGCACCGTTCGGCCCCTCGGGTCCGTGCATGCACGAGGCGCTGTTCTCGGACTCGGGCCTCGCCGCGGGCTTCTCGACGATCGACATCGCGAAGGGCCTGATCGACGAGGGCTTCCACCCGATGACGATGTATTTCCCGCTCGTCGTCCACGGCGCGATGCTGGTCGAGCCGACCGAGACCGAATCGAAGGCAGCGCTCGACCAGTTCATCGCCGCGCTCCGCTCGGTCGCCGAACGCGCCAAGGCTGGCGACCCCAGCCTCAAGACCGCGCCCCATTTCGCCCCCCGCGCACGCCTCGACGAGACGCTTGCGGCACGCAAGCCGGTGCTGGTCTGGAAGGACCCGGCCCCGCTGGCGCAGGCGGCGGAGTAAGGGAAGCAGGTGATCTTCGGGGTGTGACGCTTGCACCCGAAGAATAATACCACCCCGGCAAAGGCCGGGGTCCAATTGGGCGACGCTGCTAAGGGATGGCGGCGTGTCGCTATTGCCACCTTCCCAATTGGGCCCCGGCCTCCGCCGGGGTGGCAATTTAAATGTGTCGTCGCATCTTTACGTTCGCTGTATTGCTGCCATACTACACCATCGTCTTATGACGACGTAGGGGGACGCAATGCAGGCGCACGAGGCACAAGGCTGGATAAGCTACGGGATCACCGCGGTCGTCATCGGCATCGTCTTCGCGGTTCGCTGGCGCCGCATGAGCGTGGTCAAGCCGCTCAAGCTCGAACGCCTCTGGGTGTTCCCGGCGCTGTACGCCGCCGTCGCGCTCTACATGTTCGTGATGTACCCCCCGCAGGGCCTCGCCTGGCTGTTCTGCGCGCTCGCCCTGGTGATGGGTGCAGCACTCGGCTGGCAACGCGGCAAGATGATGCGGATCACGATCGACCCCGTCAGCCATGCGCTCAACACGACGTCGTCGCCCGCCGCGGTCCTTTTCCTGGTCGCGATCGTCGTGGTCCGAACCGGCGCGCGCGCTATGATCGGCGATGGCCATGCGCTGCACCTCGACGCCTTTGCGATCACCGATATGCTGGTCGCCTTGGCGCTAGGCCTGTTCACCATCCAGCGCGTCGAAATGTACCTGCGGGCCAAGCGCATGCTGGAGACGGCGCGGGTCCGATAAAATCGGTCGTGAACTTGATCGAGAGCAGTAAGGTCGTCGAAAGGGGCAGGACATTTCCACCGAACCACAGCGTTGACTGATGCCAACAAGGCTTTGTGGAGAGATCGAAATGGCCGTTAAATTTGCCGGAACGATGAACGCGATCAATCGCGGACTGGACGCGACCAAGCCGGCCAAGGGCGCCGACATGGTGGAAGATTGGGAGGCCGCGCTGGCGGATGTCGAGGTCGCCGGTGCGAAAGGGATCCTCCGTGATCTCGCGTCGCTGCGCAAACAGCTCGAGAAGGACACGCCCGACGCCGACCGCGTGCATGCACTGCTGCACCGCCTGGGTACCGCGACCACCAAGATCGCCGACAAGTCCGACAAGTCGCAGGACAAGCTCAAGGCCCTGGGTGAGGCGCTGACCGAAGCCGGTGAAGATACCCCGGACGAGGAAGAGGACGTCGAGGCCGCCGCAAGCCCGAAGCGCGCACGCAAGAAGGCCTGATGTAGCGACCGTGACGAGCCCGGATAGAGGCTCGTCACGGTCCTTGTATTGCAAGCGGACTGCAACTGCTAACGGTCCACCCGTCATGACCGCGGGAGCTGCCGGATCGGCGGCAATCGCCGATTGGTTTGCTCCCCACGGTGGTTGGACCCGCCGCTTGACCAGCGTGTATAAATTTCATCGAGGCCATCGCTCGGCCGCCTGACGATTTCTTGGCACCTGTCATGACTCCGCCGCGAACCTTGCCTATGGGCGACGCGTGCTCCGCTTCAGCCCACGCCTCGCCTGTCTCCCTCTCACCCTGTCGTTCGCCTTCGCGGTTACTCCCGCGGATGCACAGCGGCAGGACGAACAGCTGTGGCTGCAGGTCAACACTAACGTGCCGATCGCCGACCGGGTGCGCATCACGCTCGAACAGATCGCGCGCGGCAGCGAGCGTCAGGATGGTCTGTATCAGACCGAATTCGGCGGGCTGCTGGGGTATCGCGTCGCAAAAGGGATTGAGCTTGGTTTCGGATACCGCAAGGTCGGTGCCCACAACGGCAATGATTCCGCCAACGAAGACCGCCTCCGCCAGCAGATCGTGGCAACGCTTGGGCCGTTCGTCACGCGCTTCCGCGTCGACGAGCGCTTCAATCCCGACGGCAGCGAGATCGGGTTCAGGATCCGCCCGCTGATCCGATACAATCAACGCCTCGGACGCGGTAAGCTCGCGCTGTTCGTCAGCCACGAGAGTTTCTTCCTCCCCAACAGCACGAGTTGGGGGCAACGTCGCGGCTATGAGCGGATGCGCAATATCGTCGGTTTTGCGGTGCCGATCGGCAAGCAGGTTGCCGCCGATATCGGCTATCTCAACCAATTCCGGCCCGCGCGCAGTGGTGCGCGCGCGGAAATGGATCACGCGCTCACATTGCAGCTGACGATCAACCTGAACGCGTTCGCCGTACCACGCGTCCACGACTGACGTACCGGCATCACCAGCCTCCGCTGGTCATGGTGCGCAACCAACCCTAGGCTGATCCTTGCGCTTCGATCAGCATCAAGGACCCTGCCATGCGTCTACCCATAACCCTCTTCGCCCTGTTGCTGGCCGGTTCGGCGTCGGCGCAATCCGCACCGATAGAGACCAGGGTGAAGATCGCGACGGGTACGCTGCGCGGTGGCGAAGCGGACGGCGTCGTCGCGTTCAAGGGCATTCCGTTCGCCGCGCCGCCGGTCGGACCGCTCCGCTGGCGTGCGCCGCAGCCTGCCGCGACCTGGACCGGGGAGCGTGATGCGACCCGCTATGCCAACGACTGCATGCAGCTGCCTTTCCCGAGCGATGCCGCCCCGCTCGGCACGCCGCCGGCGGAGGATTGCCTTTATGCCAACGTCTGGAAGCCCGCCGGTGCCAAGGCGAAACTGCCGGTGATGGTGTGGATATACGGTGGCGGCCTCGTCAATGGCGGGTCGTCGCCACCGACCTATTCGGGCAGCGAACTGGCCAAGTCGGGCATCATGGTCGTCAGCTTCAATTACCGCCTGGGCCGGTTCGGCACCTTCGCGCATCCGCAATTGACCAAGCAGAACCCCGATCACGGGCTGCTCGGCAATTACGGCTATCTGGATCAGATCGCCGCGCTCAAATGGGTGCAGACGAACATCGCCGCGTTCGGCGGCGATCCCGCCAACGTGACGATCATCGGCGAAAGCGCGGGCGGCATGTCGGTCCACGCGCTCTTGACCTCGCCACTCGCCAAGGGACTGTTCCAGAAGGCGGTGGTCCAGTCGGGCGGCCCCAACAGTGGCCGCGCGGGGACGATCGCCTCCGCCGAAACGACCGGGACTGCGTTCGCGCAGTCGAAGGGCATTGCCCCCGACGATCCGCAGGCCCTTGCCAAACTGCGTGGGCTGTCGGCCGAGCAGGTGACGGATGGCCTCAACCTCGCGACGATGGGCGCGCCCGCGGCCGGACCCAAGACGTTCAGCGGTCCGGTGGTCGACGGAACGATCGCGGTCGATCCGGAAACCGCCTATCGCGCGGGACGTTTCGCGCGGCTGCCGGTGATGCTCGGTGCGACCAGCGACGATATCGGCGGTCCCCAGGGTTATATGATCACGGCCGCGCGCGGTGCTGCCGCGCTGCTCGCGAGCAAGGGCGTGCCGACCTATTATTATAGGTTCTCGTACGTCGCGACATCGGTCCGCACCGACAAGACCGTTGGCGCATCGCACGCGACCGACATCCCGTTCTTTTTCGATACCGCGGCGATCAAATATGGCGCGCAGACCAGCTCGACCGACCGGGCGGCGGCGCGAACCGCCAGCGCCTATCTGGTCAATTTCGTGAAGCGCGGAGATCCGAACGGGGCGGGCCTGCCCCAGTGGCCGACGACGACGGCAGACGCGCCGAAGATGCTCGATCTCGATGCGCGTGGCGGTGCGGCGCTGGTTCAGGACGCGCACTGAGGCCGAATGATCCTCCCCCTCGCGGGGGAGGATCGGGCAGATCAGAACCGGACGGTCGCGCCGACGGCGAGGTTGCGGCCGAGCGAATCGTAGCGTGCCGGGATGGTGTTGCTGCGCGCGAGACTGATGTCGTACGAATTCGCGAGCACCGGCGGCGTCTTGTCGAGCAGGTTGTTGGCGATGAACCGCAGCGAGAAGTCCCGCGAGATCGCAAACGTCATCGCCAGGTCGAAATAGCTGACCGGGGCGATGTGGTAGAAGGTCGTGCGCGCGCGATCGGGGGTGCCGCCGATCGCCGGATCGCCCGAATTGTCCGCGTGCGTCAGCGAGCCGACATAGCGCCAGTTTACCGATGCGCTGAAGATCCCGTCGGCGGTGGTCCAGGTCGAGCGCAGGCCATGCGACCATTTCGGCAGCAACTGGCTGCAGCCATTGCCGAAATAGCCTGCACAGTTGCGCTTGGGCTGGACCGGCGAATCCTGGCCGCCCGCAAACGTGGTCAGCGATCCGTTGAAGTTCATGTCGAGCTTGCCCGCACCGCCAAGCCCGATCGTGTACTGGCTCTGGAAATCCCAGCCGCGTGCGATCGAGAAATAATAGTTGGTCGTGCCCGAGCGGATGAAGCCGCTGGTCGGGTTGTTGGCGGCGGCGGCGTAGAGGATGCCAGTGCCGGGCTGGCGGACGATTCCCGAGCAGAAGAATTGGTCCCCACCCGATCGCAGGCAGCCATCGGTGTAATAGCTGTCGTCGTTATAGCCGAGCGAGTTGTTGATCTTGATGCGGTAGCGATCGACCGAGAAGACCAACCCCTTGAGGAAGCTCGGCTTCACGACCAGCCCATAGGTCTGCGTGTAGGCGGTCTCGGGATCGGCGGTGAAGCCACCCGAGCGTACCGTGCACTGGTCGTTCGGGCAGAGTAGCGACGCGCTGCCGTACAATGCGTCCGACAGCCCGGTCGCGGCGCACACTTCGCGCGAGGCGATCGGCGTGGTCGTGGTGATCGTGCGGCCCGGATTGTTCGGATCCTGGACCTGACGCGAGACCGGCGCGCAGAAGTCGTTCTGCGATCCACCCTGGCGGCTATAGTCGATGTTGGTCGCCTGGCGGATTTCGAACACCGTCGGCGCACGCTGCGCCTTGTTGAACGAGGCGCGGAACGTCAGGTCGCTGATCGGCGCATAGACGCCCTCCATCTTCCAGGTGTTGAAGACGCTCGGGTTGCTGCTGTATTTCGAGACGCGGAAACCGCCGGTCGCCTGGAGCAGATGTGCGAAGCGGCGCTCCTGGACCAGCGGCACCTGGACCTCGATGTTCGATTCCCAGACGTCCTGGCTCAGGTTGAAGTCGGTCCCGCCATTCTGTTCGCGGTAGATCGCGTCGGCGGACGAGGCATAGCTGTCCTTGCGGTATTCGGCGCCGAGCGCGACCGCAACGCCGTCGTTCGCGAAGGGCGACGTGATGCCGTATTGGCCAAGGTCGCCGGTGACCGACGAGACGACGTCCCACAGCTTGGCGACACCCTTCGACGTGCCGCTGCGCCCGGTGAACAGATAATCGGCGAGCGGCGCGCCGAGCGTTCCCGCGCTGAAGGCATTGAACGGAACGCAGGCCGGATCGACGCCCGATACCTTGGCGGCGCAGGTCGGCGTGCCGCTGACGTTGACGACGTTCAGCGATCGGTTGACGCGGTCGTAATCGGCGAAATTGCCGAACGTGATGTCCTGCTGGTTGCGCGCGAACACGCCGCCGAGATCATAGGTCCACGCTTTGCCGACGGTGCCGCGGACGCCTGCGGTCGCACGGAGCCCCTTGTTGATATAGACGTCGGGCGAGAACGGCAGGTCGTTGAACCGATAGCGCACGTCGAGCGGCGCGGTCGCCGATGTCCCCGCCGCCTGAGCACCGCAGATCGTGTTCGCCTGCGAGGCCGACAGGAACGGGTTGTCGCAGTTCACCTGATACGGCGCATCGCCATAGGCTGTGTAGCTGAAAACGCGCGTCGGATAGGGGTTCACCGACTTGTCGCGGAACCAGATCCCCGATCCGTAGAGCTCGATATCGGGCGCGACGCGCGCGCTGACGAAGCCGCCGGCGGTGTAGCGCTCGAACTGGCGCTGATAGGAATAGCCGTCATACGGGTTGGCGGCCTTGCCCGCACCGGCGCCGTAAGGGACGAAGGTGCGCGTGCCGGCGGGATCGTTGACATAGCCGACGCCGTTGTTCGCGCCGCTGCGCGGCGAGACATAGCCGCTCGGCGAATAGGTCGACAACGAGCACGACAGCGGGCCGTCCTTGCCGGTCTGGACGAGCTGGCACGCGGATGTCGACCGCGCGTCATAGGGCACGTCGTTGGCCTGGCGATAATTGACGAAGCCCGAAAACCGCAGCGCACCGTCGAACAGCTTCGAACCCGCGGTCAGCGTGACGTCGGACCGGCCGCCGTCGTTGGCGAGCCCGCGTGGGCTGCCGAAGGCGTTGGCGCGCGCCAACGGCGAGACGATCGTGTCCTTGTTCTCGTGATTGTAGAAGCTGTAATTGCCGTCGAGCTGGATGCCCTCGAAATCCTTCTTGAGGATGAAGTTGACCACGCCGGCGACCGCGTCCGAGCCGTAGACCGATGACGCGCCGCCGGTCAGCACGTCGACCCGCTCGAGCAGCGACGGCGGGATGATGCCGACATCGCCGCCGTTCTGCGTACCGAGCCGCTTGCCGTCGATCAGCGTCAGCGTGCGTTCGAAGCCGAGGCTGCGCAGCTTGATCCGCTGGCGACCGTCGGAATCCTGATAGGTCTGCTGGCTGTCGGGCGAGACCTGCGGCAGGCGGTTGAGCACATCCTCGACGGTAATCGCGGCCTGCGCGCGGATATCCTGCGACGTCACCGTGGTGATCGGTGCCGCAGACGTCATGTTGGGCCGGCGGATCCGCGAACCGGTGACGACGACGGTGTCGTCGGCGGACGCGTTGGCAGCGCGAGCGGCGTCGCGCTTGGATAGTGCGGTGTCGGCATCGGCCTGAACCTTCGCCTCGGCCGGCGTCGTTGCCGCAGCTTGCGCCGGGCTAATCGCATCGGCGGGACGATCCTGCGCGGCTGCCGGCAGCGCGTAGACGAACAGCGACACCGCCAGCGCGATCCGCGAAACGGACTGATCCAAAATCATCATTGACCCCTTTTATGCCCGGCTGCGCATTGACGCTTTGGCCGGCCCCGATGACAGGTTTGGTCAAAACCTCGTCGTCGTCAATGCCTAAACAATACCGATCCAAGACATCGGAGAAATAATGTTGCAAAGCAGCATGGCACTGGCCAGTCGATATCCGCTGCGATAGCATCGTGTGATTGTGCGGTGGGGGACGAAGTGTGAACACGAGACGGTCATTGCTGGCGGCGCTCGGCGGACTTGGCGCGATCAACCTTGCCGCCCCGTTTGCGCGCGCCTCGTCACTGGGCAAGGGCGGGCCGGGCTCGTCATCTGACCTGCGCCACGGATCGGACGCGGTCATCCTGTCAACCTGGGATTTCGGCGCGGCGGCCAATGATGCGGCGTTCGCGAAGATGCGCGCGGGCGGATCTTTGCTCGATGCGGTCGAGACCGGGGCGATGGTGCCCGAGGCGGACCCCAACAACCACAGCGTCGGCTATTCGGGCTATCCCGACCGCGACGGCCACGTCACGCTCGACGCGGTCATCATGGACGATGCCGGCGGCGTCGGCGCAGTCGCTGCGCTCGAGGACACGATGCACGCGATTTCGGTCGCGCGTCGCGTCATGGAGAGGACGCCGCATACGTTGCTGGTCGGCGAAGGCGCGACGCGGTTCGCGCGCGATCAGGGCTTTCCGCAGCAGTCGCTGCTGACGCCCGAATCCGAAAAGGCATGGCGTGACTGGCTCAGGACTTCGAAATACCAACCTGAGGCCAATAGCGAGAACCGCATTACCCGCACGCCCGGCGGCGCGCTCGACCATGACACGATCGGTCTGCTGGCGCGCACCGCCGACGGCCGCCTTGCGGGCGCCTGCACGACGTCGGGGATGGCGTTCAAGATGCGCGGTCGCGTCGGCGACTCGCCGCAGGTCGGATCGGGGCTATACGTCGAGGCAGGCGTCGGCGGCGCGACCTCGACCGGGCTTGGCGAAGAGGTGACACGGGTCGCCGGATCGGCGCGGGTGGTGGCATCGATGCGCGCGGGGGCGTCACCGCAGCGTGCGTGCGAAGAGGTGGTTCGCCATATCGCCACGTTGCGCGGCGCTGCGATCCGCGGCGTACAGGTTGGTTTTCTGGCACTCGACACGCATGGCAATGTCGGCGCCTATTGCCTGCTACCGGGCTTTACCTACGCGGTGACCAACGCAAAAGGCGTGACGTCGGTGCTGAAGGCGCGATCGCTGTTCCAAGCCTGACGGGGATGGTTCAGGCGAGCGCGGAGCCGCCTCGCGCCGCATGGATCAGGTCGACGAGTTGCTTGTTGATCGAGGCACCATGCAGATGAAGGTGAACGGCGTCGTATCCCTCGCGCCGCAATCTTTGTCGCAACGCGTTGACCGACTCGCACTCGCCCGTGCGCGCCAGTTCGAAAGCTCGTTCCACCGTGGTGATCTGTCCCGTCATCGCACCGCCGTACGACGTATCGCGACAGGCTGCGAGCGCTCATTTTCTCCGCCGGGAGTTTCGCGAAAGGCTTTAGAACTCAGATAGATGCAAATTAACTCGGCACGCCGAGCATTTCATAGGCAGCAAATATCGTTCTTTATATGTTCCGACATGCCGTGTAAGGCCACGGCATGAAACAGGCTCGTCCGGTTCGTGGTGCGACGCTCAACGGTGAGAGCCGGCGCTTCAACCTGCCGCAGACCGAGGCGGATGGCGATTGGCTCGACATGCGCGAGGGAATCGACGGGATCGCGCCGAAGCTTCGGACGACGGTCACGGTCGAGACGCCGCGGACGATCATCAGCCGTAACGCCTCGCCCGATGTGCCGTTCGATCGCTCGATCAATCCGTATCGCGGGTGCGAGCACGGCTGCATCTATTGTTTCGCGCGGCCAAGCCATGCGTTCCACGACCTGTCGCCGGGGCTCGATTTCGAGAGCAAGCTGTTCGCCAAACCTTCCGCGGCGGTATTGCTCCGCGCCGAACTTTCGAAGCCCGGCTATGCGGTCGCGCCGATGGCGTTGGGGACGAACACCGATCCGTACCAGCCGATCGAGACCGACTGGCGCATCACGCGCAGCATCATCGAGGTGCTGGCGGAAACCGATCACCCCCTGACGATCACGACCAAATCCGACCGCGTGGTGCGCGATCTCGACCTGCTCGCACCGATGGCCGCGAAGGGGCTGGCGGCGGTGGCGATGTCGATCACCTCGCTCGACCCAAAAATCGCGTCGACCGTCGAGCCGCGCGCGCCGCATCCCGAGCGTCGGCTGGCGGCGGTGCGCAAGCTCGCCGATGCGGGCGTGCCGGTCTACGTGTCGATCGCGCCGGTCATCCCCGCGATCACCGATCACGAGATCGAACATCTGATCGCGCGCGCTGCGGAGGCCGGGGCGACGCGGGCGTTCTTCATTCCGGTCCGATTGCCGCACGAGGTCGCGCCGCTGTTCCGCGCGTGGCTCGATGAGCATTTCCCCGATCGTGCGGGGAAAGTGATGGCGACGATCGCCTCGCTACGCGGGGGCAAGGACAATGACCCGAATTTCTTCACGCGGATGAAGGGGCAGGGGCCTTGGGCGGACCTGCTGGGGACACGGTTCCGGATCGCGTGCGCGAAACACGGGTTGAACCAGGAGCGGGTGGCTTTGCGCAACGACCTGTTCCGCGCGCCGCGGGGGCCACAGGGGGAGTTGTTTTAGCGCACCCGCGTGACAGGATCGGGGTGTGGCTAATTGCTCAGTCGATCGACGGTTGGTGTGGCCGCTTATCAGACCGAATCCAGGCGGTTCATCATCACGTAGGGTCGTCGGGTTGCCAGAGTTCGATCGGGTTGCCTTCCGGATCGTGGATGCGCGCGAAGCGGCCGAAACCGGGCATGTCCCATTCGGGATCGGTGATCACTGCGATGCCCGCCACGCGGAGCGTCGCGATCAGGCTATCGATGTCGTCGACGCGGAGATTGAGCATCCACGGGCGATCCGCGGCGAAATAGTCGGCGTCGACCGCGAACGGTGCGAAGACGCTGGGCCCCGCCTGCGTCTCCCACGCTCCATAGGGCACCGAGCCGACGCCGAGATGCTCGACATACCAGGCGCGGATCGCCTCCGGGTCCTTTGCCCGGAAGAAGAAACCGCCGATCCCCGTCACGCCCATGCCTGCCCCCTAAGGTCGCTTCGCCAAGCCGACGCAACGATACCAGACGAGCGATCACAACGCAGCCGACAGACCGGACGGTTTTGGTTGCTCCGAGGCTTGGGGATCCAGGCTGTCTCCGCCCCTCGCTTCGACGATTGGACGGGATGCCGGTAGCCGCCGATCGGCGCGCCTAGTAAGCGCGGCCGATCAGGATGCGTTCGACCGCGGGTTCGCCCGTGAAGATGCAGGCGCCGTCATCGCACCCGGTCTGCCCCATCGGTGCGTTGCGGATCGTCAGCTTCAGCGCCTTCAGCCGCTCCACGACCTTGTCGAGTGCGGCCCCCGTCGGTTTCGACCAGCGGACGTCGACCCAACCGGGGTTCTTCACGCCATCCGCGAAATGCGCCTCGACCGCGGCGAAGTCGTTGGCGGGGACGATGTTGCCCTTCACGCGGTTCATCGACTCGACGTGCAGCGTCGCCTGCACGTCGTGGAGCATCCCCGAGACCTCTGCGACGAACGCGTTGCGCTCGACGGCGTTGCTGTTCAGCTTGCCGTCCTCGCGGTAGAGGCGGTCGCGACGGATCACGGTCACGTTGCCGCCGGCCATGTCGCGGCCACCGACCTCGATCACGATCGGTGCGCCCTTCTTGACCCAGCCCCAGCGCTTGGTGGCGGCCTTGGCGGGCTTGAGGTCGAGCAGCGCGCGAACCGGCTCGCCGAGCGCGGATTGCTTGGCCAATTCGGCCTGGAGCGACTTGCAATAGTCGACGATCGCCGCGTCCTCGGGGACGTCACGCAGCATCGGCACGATCACGACCTGCCACGGCGCGATCATCGGCGGCACGCGCAGGCCATCGTCGTCGCCGTGGACCATGATGACCGCGCCGATCATCCGCGTCGACACGCCCCAGCTGGTCGTGTTGCACAGCTCGAACTCGCCGCCGGCATTCTGGAAGCGGATGTTCTGCGCCGACGCGAAGTTGGTGCCGAGGAAATGCGAGGTGCCCGCCTGGAGCGCCTTGCCGTCCTGCATCATCGCCTCGATCGAATAGGTCGCGACGGCACCGGGGAAGCGCTCGTTCTCGGGCTTCTCGCCGGCGATGACGTGGACGCCGAGGCATTCCTCCGCGAAGTCGCGATAGACTTCGAGCATCTTGAGCGTCTCGTCGCGCGCTTCTTGCGGTGTGGCGTGCGCGGTGTGGCCTTCCTGCCAGAGGAATTCGCTGGTGCGCAGGAACATGCGCGTGCGCATCTCCCAGCGGACGACGTTGGCCCATTGGTTGATCAGCACGGGCAGGTCGCGCCACGACTGGATCCAGCGCGCGAACGCGGCGCCGATGACCATCTCGGAGGTCGGGCGGACGACGAGCGGCTCCTCGAGCTTGGCGTCGGGATCGGGGATCAGGCGGCCATAGCCGTCGGCCTTGAGACGGTGGTGTGTGACCACGGCCATTTCCTTGGCAAACCCGTCGACGTGCTCGGCCTCCTTCTCGAAATACGAGAGCGGGATGAAGAGCGGGAAATAGCAATTCTCATGACCGGTCGCCTTGATCCGGTCGTCGAGCAAGCGCTGAATACGCTCCCAGATGCCATAGCCCCAGGGGCGGATGACCATGCAGCCGCGGACGCCGGATTCCTCGGCGAGATCGGCCTCGGAGATGACGGCCTGGTACCAGGCGGAGAAATCCGCCTCGCGGGTGACGGGGAGTGCGCGCTTTATCATGGCGTCCGCTTATCGCGAACGCGGGGGTTCGTCACCCCATGGCTGCCGGTTACGCCCGCCGGAGCCGGGGCTGCCGGTTACCGGCGTGCGCAGGGCTAGGGCATCGCGAACAGGATCCTGGTCGCGCCACGTATTCTCTAGCCGATCCACGCACGCGAAAAGGGCGGCGGAACCGAAGTCCCGCCGCCCTCCGCAGCAAGTCTCGTCGACAGGCGATCCGTTGCCGGATCGCCGCTCGACGATAATGCTTACGTGGCCGAAGCGTTGAGCTTGGTCGAGACGTTGTTGAACGTCTTGTTCAGGCTGTTGCCCAGGCCCTGCATCGCAGCGATGGCGGCAACGGCGATCAGCGCGGCGATCAGGCCGTACTCGATCGCGGTCGCACCCTTGTTGTTCTTGAAAAACTTACGAATCGTCTTCATTCCGGTCTCCATCATCGTGAGGTTCAGTGTCACCCGGCTGGACCGGACGGGCCGGATCAGCCCGACGATCAGTAGAAGCGGTGCGTTGAGAAAGGTTTAAGGTCCGAACTTTTCTGATCGGATGCGTTGCGGCGGCGATTTGGCAACGGTGCGACGCGACACGGCGCCATCACGCGACCGATCAGCGCGCGGCTGCGACCTTCGTGTCGACCTTGCTCCACATGCCGATGGTGGAATTGGCCAGCGCGGTCAGCCCGACGATCATCCCGATCACGACCAGCGCGATGATCAGCCCGTATTCGATCGCCGTGCCGCCGCGTGTGCTACGCCATGCGCGCGCAATCGTTCGACCGACGATCATCGTCATGGAAACTACAGATTTCATGGGCGCGATTCTAGCCGAGAGGGACTTAACGAATGACCAACGAGCGATCCGACCCGGCCGTACCGCTGTTATTACCGGTGGTCGCCGCAGCCTTGGTCGATGTGGAGGGGCGGGTCCTTCTCCAGCAACGTCCGCCGGGCAAATCGCTCGCCGGCCTGTGGGAATTTCCCGGTGGCAAGGTCGAGCCGGGCGAAACGCCGGAAGCCGCGCTCATTCGCGAGCTCGAAGAAGAGCTGGCGATCGTCGTGCCGCAGGCTTGCCTGGCACCAGCCGCCTTCGCCAGCGCCGGCCTCGGCGAGCGACATCTTTTGCTGCTGCTCTATATCACGCGAAAATGGACCGGCGTCCCGCGCGCGCTAGAAGCGACCGCACTGCGCTGGGTCCGCCCGCACGAGATGCACAGCCTCCCGATGCCCCCTGCCGACCGTCCGCTGATCGGGCTGCTCGACGCGTTGATCTGACGCGCGCGATGACAGGGATCCTACGAGGGGTGTCTGCGCGCCTTGCGGTGGGGTTGGCGCCCCACGGTCCCAGGCTGGCTAGCGCACCGAAACGGGACGGTTTGCGTTTGTCGGCGGCGCGTACTCCGACTTCGAAAATATACGCTTGATCTGGCCCGTGTGGTGTCGCAATGCGGGGCAACCAGCGTACGTCCCCAAGACCGTACGCGGGCGTTGGATCGCGGCTCGCGCGAGTTAATCCCTTTTCTCGTGCGAGCCGTTTCCGTTCGACGTCGCGAACTTCATCACACTCAATTGATATCGGCCAATTGATATCGGCATCAGGGCTGAAAAGCGTTGCAGCCTCGGCGGCTTCGCGAACGCTGGAGGCCCGACCGGGAATCGAACCCGGGTGCGAGGATTTGCAGTCCTCTACGTCACCACTCCGCCATCGGGCCTCGATGCGGACGGCGCAAATGCTTCGTTTTGGCGGC
>Ga0308170_10002942_pt1 | contig 14300 bp, 10 predicted proteins | sample PhyBR2_2_FD_202136 | JGI IMG/M metagenome (GOLD analysis project Ga0308170, IMG submission 202136) | Phyllosphere microbial communities from UC Gill Tract Community Farm, Albany, California, United States - DLSLSB.R2 | ecosystem: Host-associated > Plants > Phyllosphere > Unclassified | place... | reverse complement strand
AGACAGCTTGAAACTAATGATAAGTCACTTATTTGTACAGGAAATTTCCTGGAAAACATAAGAAAATGTTTGTTCCCAGATATTTAATACATAAAAGATAAAAAACAGTATTTGTAAATGTTTTGAAGTTTAAGAGCCTACAAATTTATGCAAATGTTGTTGTTTAATGTTTTATTGAGCTTGTCTAGGAGGCAGAATAAAATATGACAATTACTGAGTTCGTTTTTACCAGCCTTCTAATATTGTTATTTTACATTTTTATGCAAATCAGTGGAAAATTGTATCTCTCTATATTGTTTGGTTCAAGTACAATTTATCAATTTTATAGAGTAGATCTTGCCTTTCTGGGATACTAAATCAAACTTTTTTCTTTATTTAGACATTATAAGCATAAGGTTGATTAACAACATAATATTAAATATTAGGTTAAACTTAATTGTAATCAAAATCTCTCAGTAAATTTATTACAGAACATAGAATTTTAGTTTAAGAAAAATAACAAGATTTTGTTATGTCAGAAATTCCATGATTTCAGTTTCAAAAATCAGATACAAGTCCTAACAATATTTGCTCTCGTTTTTTCTATTTTTAGCACACAGCCTTTCTTATCTTCAATTTTGAATTTTCAATTCTTGTGTCTTGCAATAAGTTTAAAAAATTGTCTTTTGTGATTTTAAAATGAATGGGTGAGAATAGCATGCATTACAAGGTTGAATCACTTACTATGAACAGCTTAAGAAAGTACTGCAAGAACAATACATTGCTTCTTACTCAAAACAGTACACAGATGCTTTTCTGTGGAGTCCTGTGTCATAATTGCATTTTATTTTAGTTTCTTAAAATTTTATTCAAAATTTTCTGTGCCCTCAAATGGGTAGAAGACCAGCAAAATGCTATAGATTGATAAGCAAGAAGGCCTATGTGAAGTCCAGATTCTGCAGAGGAGTTCCAGAGAGCAAGATAGCAATTCACGACTTGGGAAACAGAAAGGCAACCGTTGAGGTGCTTCCTGCCAGAGTAAATCTTATTTCTGGTGTTAAATTGAACATTTCGTCTGAAGCACTTGAGTCGGCACGTATAGCTTGCAACAAGTACATGCTAAAGACAGTTGGGAAGGACAACTACCACATGCGTATCTGCTGCCAGCCCATCCACATTCTGAGGATTAATAAAATGTTGACATGTGCTGGTGCGGACAGACTCCAAACAGGAATGAGAGGAAGCTTTGGTAAGCCATATGGCCGAGCAGCTAGAGTGTTTGTAGGACAACACATTATTGATATCAGAACCAAGGACAATCTGGTGAAAGACGCCAAGGAAGCCCTCCGAAGAGGAAAGAATAAGCTTCCAGGCCACCAGCAGATTCAAGTGTCTCAGATTTACGGTTTTACTGGAATTTCCAGGGATGAGTTTAGCAAATTGAAGGAAGCAAAGCGAATCTGCAGCCAGGGATCGATGGTCAGTGTTATTAAAGAGAAAGGAAGTGTTGAGGCATTTTTGAATAAGGTTGAAAGAGCACTTTAATAAATTTTCTATTCTTAGTTTTATGCTTTTTAATTGAAAAATGTTTAGCTTTTATGCATGCATAAAGGCTGCTAATTTTAGGCTTTTGTTTGTTGGTTTTTATAATGCTTTTATGCTTAGCCCTTGTATGTTTTTGGACCCAGACAAGTCACTGAATGTTTTCAGCAGCGAAGGAAAGCTTATCCAGTGTGAAAATGCATTAAAGGCTGCAGTAAACAGTGCTCTGAGCATAGGATGTTCATCTGAGGATGGCTGTGTGATTATGTCGTTTAAGAACCTTTCCAGCTTGGTTGACAAGAAGAACTTCCACAAAGTTTTTACAGTTTGCCCGTCCATCGGGGTGACGTATTCTGGCCTCCAGCCAGACTTTAGGGCCCAGCTGGGTGTTGCACAGCGTATATGCCAGGATTACTACGATGTTTACAGGAGATTTCCGTTCCTCGATGTGTTTATGAATGAGTTTAGCCTTAGTGTTCAGGAGTTCAGTCAGAAGGGCGGACTCAGGCCGTTTGGGACATTCCTCATTTTTTGCGGAGAGACAAGAGACGGTCCCTGCTGCTACCAGATGGATCCCAGCGGAAGCTTTAAAAAGGTGCGGTTGACAGCCTCAGGAAAGGAGTTTGAGGGAGCTACAAGGTTTATAGAAAGAAGGATTGAGAAGCTTGACGACAATCTAGTAAACTGTTTTCTTGCAATCAAAGAATTTGTAGGAAAGGAAATTGAGCCCTGCGATGTCAGTGTTGGAGTATTCAAAACAAATGTGTTTAAATGCTACAATGAAGAGGAGGTCAAAGAAGTATTTGATTCAGTACAAAATTAAAGCATGTTTTATTCCGAAAATGAAGTTTTATGTGATTGTTGTAAAATAGATTGTTTATTTTAGTATTAGAAGACCTTGGATAAACAGTGGTAGATTATAAATTATGTTATAAAAAGATTTTAGTATAGAATTTTCTACATTTCATATTGTAAAAGACCTGAATCAGAAGGGCATAAATCAAAGAATAGTATTTTTTATCAGAAAACAACTGTAAATACAAATCAATAGAGAATATGTTATAAATGCAATCCTGTCTCCATTAGATTCTATCAGTATTCTATAACTTAAGTGAATTGCTCTATCAACTAATTTTACTAACTGACATTACAGCCTTGTAAATGTTAGTATTTTATGCTAGTCTTTTATGCAGCATTCTCACACAATAAAACAGCATAAAAGCTGAAGCGTGTTTTGTTTACACAATTCCCTTCCCCCAAAGTGATATTTCTAATTGCCACAACTAATATTTATTTTTAATATTTGTTCCTTGGATTAATTTAAGGTCAATCCCTGATAATGAAATACAGCAATATTAAAAAAAGCAAGCTAAAGAACACCAGCAGGATTCCGTACATTCACCACATAATTCTGTTTATTTTTAGGGAAATCCTTTTTTTCCTTATACTGCCTTTAATCCTGTTTCCAGCCATCGAGACAAACAGCGGCTTCTATGTAGAAAGCGATGTGGTATTTCTCAATGCTTTCAACATGTTTATTCTCTTTTTGACATGCAACAGCGTGATAAGCCAAAAAATCTTCAGGTACTACGCCGCAATATTGGCACTGCTGGACCATGGAATCATTAACATACTCATATTGAAGAAGTCTTTTATTGTCGTCCAGGCAAATCATGCACATTTGATTGCATATTTGATCTCAATCTCATTTATATTGGAAGCCCTGATATCAATCTATTTAGTCTACATCAACAGGTTTCTGTCGTGGATGGACACATTCAAGAAGCTGGGGGCCAACACAAAAATGCAGAATGCATACTTCTGGCGCCAAGTCATACATGCGTTGTACCCGTATGAGTTCTTTGTGGCCTTTGAGCAGGCTGGAAGCGTGATGTTTCCACTAACTGGTATTTTAGATCTTTTAGTGGCCTTAAATGGTGTTGTCATGGTAATCTCTTTTTTCCAGGTGGTTTTCACTTGTGCCAACATTTACGACGAGGATGTCCTCCAAAGGAAGCTGGCCATCTTCTTTACTTTTCTGAGAATAGCCAACATTGCCACCCAGATTGGGGTTGTAATACACAACAGGGGAATATTTAAACAGGGACAGCTATTTATTACAATGATCTTTGCTGTAAATTACTTAGGTGTTGCGATTATAGTGCTTCTGGTTCTTATTAGAGACATGATGCTTTTTGGTTCAGGCTTGAAAGAGCATTTAAAATCCAAGCTCCAACCAATAGGTTTATCTTAGGAATATTTTAAACTTGTTGAATAAAGTTTCCTTATTCTGTAAGTTTGATCTTTTTTAATTTTAAAAAAATGAATCTTTGATAAGTTTTCAAATAGAAAAATTTGCTTTTTTATGGTTGAATAATTTTTATCTTTTCTCAGTTAAATTAACAAATTCCTAATCAGTAATATTATTGCAACAAATGTGCTACTAAACTATTTTCAGTCTATTCTGATAAGTTTAATAGAAGAAATAACGTATAATGCCGAATATTTAAATTTATGGGTAAATATTTATTATTACTACTTAACATATTATAGAATGCAAAACTTGTTTGTAAATAACGTCTTTGTATGTTATTAAAATATCAGATCTACCGAGATTTAATCAAAATGTTAGGAGATTCTGTTTTACAAAAGAAATTAAAGTTAAGAACCTTTTTATAAAGCTTTGTTAAAATTGTGATAGTCTGTAATTTCTTTTTCAATTTTTGATTTCCAATATTAATCGTTTAGATTTCCGTTTTAAAAAGAGCTTCTTTAATGTTAAATATTAGAAAATATTAAATACTAGAAAATAAAGGTAAGTATTACACAATGCAAATGTTAGATTAACAATAAAGTAGTCATACTCCTTTTTTTAACTTCAACTTGTTCCCTTTCCTCATATAAATAATTCAAGCTCCTTTTTTCAATTAATAATTTCAAAATTCGTTATTACTCCAATGCCATCTGAAAACTCCAACGAAGACGAAATTTCTAAGGAAAAAGAGATCAAAGAAGTTGAAAGCACAGAAAATTCATCAACCTTTTTACAGAGCCAAGAAGCCGGCAGAATTTCCGGACAAGAGCCTAAGAAACATTCTTTATTCTACAGAGTTTTTAAGAGGCTGATTAAATGCACAAGTGCTCCTTTAAGCATAGTCTACATTTTTCTGAATTTATTCTACAGCCATTTTTATTGTTTTAGGAAAGCTGGTTTCAAGGATCTCCTGGAAATCTCAGATTTCCCCAAAAAATATTTTGACAACCCCAATCTAGAAGAGCTAGATGATAAAATAGTCAAAGTGATACAGGGAAACATTTTATTACAACTCTTTATTCTTGTTGGAGAACTAATGGCAGACGAAATAGAGCATAACGGTGAGGCCATTTTAAAATATTTTAAAATTATTTTTACGTTCAAATTTCGAAGATACGAAGAAATTAAGGATAAAATAGAGTCTGTGCAATGTAAAGACACAAATCAGACAGAAAAAACCGAGGCAAATCTAGAATCCAATGAGCAGAAGACCAAAGACCGATCACGGATCACCCCTAAAAATTGTTTGTTCTACATATGCAACATGTTCACTTTGATTACCTGTTTTGGATTGATGTCTAATGAAGTTGAAGCCATCAAAGCCAATTTTGCTCCTATGAACTATCTTCTAGCTGTCACAATCATGACTTTGGGATTTGTCATATTTTCGTTGATCTTTGAAATTGACCAGGTAGTTTTCATTATGAGATTTTTCTCAGAACTGATGGCTGTTTTAATTACACTAAGTGATTCCTATACCGTGGACCAATTCTATCCCGTTCATTATTCACAGATTGACTCTCAAGAGCATTTTAGTCCAGATTACATTCCCCAAGACGACAGTGAAGACATAAAAGTAACAGACTTTTTCAACAACGAAATACTTCCTGTCTTTAAGAAAAATGAGGTGGATACTAAAATTTTATATAGCATTTCTACAGACACCGTTTTTTGTTTGCTGAATTGTTTTCCAATCTTTGGCAAACACAAAGTAGGCGTTTTCCCCAAAATCTTCTATCGTAAATTCTATGTTACCAATTCCATAGATCAAGGCAAATTAGAACTATCCATTATTCTTCAAAAGTACAAGCTTGGATACTTTAAGTACTCTCAGATGATTTTCCTTTTAACTTGCTTGACAGTTTTTGTGGCCTGTTTGCTGTATGTGGCCTTAACCTACAAAAAGCTCAATCAGGATTCTTCTGAAGCCGAGTCCATTGTAGGATATGGCTTGTGTACCTACAACTACACCAAAGCCGTTTTAGTCATCCTCTCATTTAATATTGTCATAGGCCTTATTATCAAAATATGTCTTACTTTCAAAATACATCAGGCAGTATTTGACTCTGATATTGCTGTTCTTAAAATGTATCCAGACTTAAAGGAGTTATTGATTCAAAAGATTATTACTGAGACCAGCGATCACACAGCTGGTATATATCCCATATACTTCCCTTTTTATGACAGTCCGTCTCCTTATCACAGAATTCTAAACATTGAAGCTCTAAGTAACATTTCAGGAGAGAATTAAAGATTTAAAAATTTTATTTTTGATCAACTTTTTATTTTAAGAAATTCACAATAAAAGTTATTTGTTTATCACTAAAAAGTAACTTATTATAAAAGTTAAGGTTATTTATTGTATAGTTTACTTTTGATTTTAATTATGCTCAAACACTCTTTTAGTACTTTTTTTCTGATTTTCTGAGTAAAATAAAATTAAGATCAAAATTATCTCCTTTAGTGAAAACTTTTAATCTGCCAATAGAAATACAATATGAAATCTCATTGGACAATTTTGCTATAAAAGGTGAAAATATCACAACCCCATGAAATTTTGTCAGATTTTATGTTGTCTGAGCTTCCTTACTAGGATAAATTCGACAGTAACGAAGGATGAATCTGTCAATCTTAAAACAGAGTCACCACCCCCAAATGGCCAGTCTGAAATCTTAGATAAGACTAAAGCTGATGGTAAAACATTGGAAAAACAAGAACCTAGTAACATGGATGACTTTTTTGTTCTTACAAAGACGAAATTAGACAACATCATTGCTAGCTAGCTTGGAGGCATGCACGGGTCAACGGGCAACTAATGTTTTTTTAAATTGGCTGTATTGTCCTGTTTTGCTTGTGCTAATCAACATGGGCTGTTATTTTGGGACCAAGTATTTTCAAAAGATCCCTGATTCGTTATCAAATGAATAAATGATTCCATTAAATAGATGATTCTATCTTTGTTTTCTTAAATAGCCCTTTTGTTAGAAGATAAATGATTTATTGACATTAGGGATAGATAATTCTAACACCTTTTATTATTCTGTAGTCAAAATTTTAACAAAGAACAAATCAGGTATTTTAAGTAAGTCCCACATGTTGTTCAGTAAATAATCCTTAACTTAGCAAAAGAGCTGCTTCTTACAGCATACAAAAATAAGATCAAATATGAAATTCAGTTAAAGACATTGTTTAATTTTTACAGCAGTTCCATTTTATTCAGTCATCACAAATACATTTAATAAATACATTTAATAAGTACGTTAAATAAATGCATTCAGCTTTGTGAATTTTTTTTATCAAAATATAAATTCAGTTACAATGAACACAAAAACAATCTTAAATTTTAATCTCTTTATTCTCTATCCTTAATGCATAGGTATCTTGAAGCGAAAAAACTGAGCACACAGCCCACAGTAAACAATATTGAAAAAGAAAATGGAAATCCTGATGCAGTCGAGCTTATGCCTCCTACCAAAGACTCAATTTTTTCAATACAAGGCACAAGACCTTTTATCGAATCCTCTTGTTTCTTCAGTTTGTCTGTTAGATCATCGATGATCTTTTTTTGTTGGTCCTCTATTGTTTCTTCATCAGCAGAATGAAATGAAGATTCTCTTTCTTCAGCTCCATCGGTATTTTTAGCAATATCAGCAGAATCAGTAGATTTTGATGTAGCACTAATCAGAGATATCAAACTGAGCATTAGATTCAAAGAACGCATTAAGGGTTTGAAAAAGTTTATATTTATTCTAAAATTTTTGTTAAGGAGGTTTTACCCCTTTAAAGTTTTCAGTGGATTTACAAAAGTTTGCAGAAATTATGCCTAACACAAAAAAAAACAAATTACATTAGTATCAAATCACATAAGCAATAAATAACATAGTTATAAATCACATTAATAATGAGTACTTGTTTTTTTATTGTATAGACAATTTTTTGATAATTTTATACAAAAATAACTGAGTTTGATAAAAATTGTGTAAAAAAATTAAATAATAATAGCAAATAAAACAATATGTGGGTTCACATAGTCTAATCTGTATAAAAAGTATCTTTAAATGTTCTATTTTAATCCAATACATGGTTTTTAAGCAACCAAAAAAGGCTATTTCCTTTCAACATCAACTGAGATAAGTATTTTGAATCAAAAATGCCTACTTACTGGTCTCATCATACTGATATGCCAAGATTATAGCCCGAAAGCAATCAACAAACATAATTATTGAAATAGTAAAGAAAAGCCCAAGCAAAGTTTCTAAAATAAGACTCGAATCAATGAAAGTCAGAGGAAACTTGTATGATATAAGCATTCTGTTGAATATAAAAGCATAAAATACAGAAAAAGAATTTTGATCAATAAAATATACTGCAGAGAGAAAGATGGAGCTGAGCATTAGTTTAAAAAGCAGAATGATCGAGGAGCCTGATAAGTTCTTGTGAGACCTGTCCATTAAGAAAGAGGATGGACAGGCAGATGCTTCATCAAACTTAGGGGCATTTGCATCATCAAATAAACAGATTAACTTGCTGAGGAAATATAAAACAAACAAGACTGATTGCAATACAAACAGGCCTAAGGCTTTGAGTACCGAGGCAAGTGCCTGACATCCAAAAAAGAATGGTCTCAGCTTAAATTTTCGAAGATTCACTTCACAAGACTTGATAGTCTTTAGCTTACTAATATTGTAGATGGCTGAAGTAAGTGCATGGTGAAAATTCTTTATTGCATACCAAAACGATGAATATTCAGATTTCTTCTTTCCCCCAGTTTGGCTGTGCACAGATGAGTAAATGAAAAATGTGACAAAGTTAGCAATGATCAGGTAACAGAATAGAAAGAAGAAAACTGCACAATAAGCATGCAGATCATTGACTAATACAAAGTTCCCTGACGCATCCCTAGAATAAACAATCGAAAAGATAACAACAGCCTTTACAAAGCAGAATAACGAAGCCAAAAACAGTGTTGCTGAAAACAAACAAAGATTCTTGTAGACTAGCAAGACGGTGTTGCGAAGCGTAGATTGAATAATCTTTCTCTTTCCCCACAGAATTCTTATTGTACAAATAAAATGGTAAAGTACTACGGCAAAGGAGAACACAGGAGGAAATGAAAGTAAACTGCCAGAGAAATACCGAAAGATGCTGTAAAAGAGAAAAAGATAAAGCTGGAGTGCAGTGAAAATTAAAACACCAGAAAAGTAGTAACAGCTCAACAGGAAGATGGAGGCTACAAACAAAAACACCAGACAGTTTTTCAAAAAGTATAATGCCAGTGCCAGATTTGCAGAAGAAAGTATAATTGAGATAAGCTCGTTTTTAGAGGGGAAGTTGACATAAAACAGTGCAAAAACTCCAGTTACGTACAAAAACAGAGGAAATGTGTGCTCTATGCTTATTTTGTGATTGTATTTCCGTTCGTCAAGCCCTAATTTTTGAATTATAATTTTCTTCTTCAGCAGGCACAAGAAAATTAAAGATATCACTGATAATAATCTAAGAATTGATACATTTTGTGCCAGTTTAATTCCAATAAGCCTTTTCATTGATATTAGATGGATGCACAAGTGTTTCAGAAATCTACATCCGTATCCACTAGAGGATGTTATCTCATTCCAATTCATAAACTTTGGAGTAAAATTTTACTTAAATATTTGGACTAAATTTAATTAAAAACAGTGTAAATATTTTGACAAATTCTTCTTACAATCTATTTAGAACGACTATGCTGCAAGCTTATATTTCTGCAATCTACCAAAAGAGGTTATGTTTCAAGAACAATTTTGATCACAAATGTTGTTCTGAATGCTGTTATTCATTTAGAGAAAGTCAGAATAACAAAGGACATTTTTATTTTTTAACTTGAGTGCATTTCTTTCAATCGATTAGACTCCAGATACAACATGAGCCAAGAAGGCGATATGATATATGTTTGAAAAGACGGTTGCTTTTGCATAGCTTAAATAGCAATTTTCTATAAAAAGCTTATTTTGAAAAATTTTACATCCCCTATGCTTTTTTCTGATCCATCGAAAAATATTGCTCTGATAATTGGAGTATTCGAATCACAAAGCGCAAACTTCTTTGGAACAGTGACAAATTCTAAGAATATCAGTCATTTTACCTCATATTTCGGTGCTGGAAATGGACGATTTGCAAAATTTTACTTTCTGCAGCTGACTAAATTTTTGTGTCTCCCTTATCTATTTATAGACAAAATAGCCAAGTCACTGTGCTTTGAAACTAAAAACAGACTCCATTGGATCTGCGGATATGCCTTTTTGTTTTCGTTACCGCTGATCAAAGCTCTTCACAATCACATAAATTTTATCTCACAGGACAAGAATTTTGACTGTTTGGAAAATCACACACACGAAAGTATTCAGGCATTGTCTGATGGTGCAATTTATTTGTTCAGCCTGATTTCTATTAGCTTTATAATTTTTATGATATTGGCCTATTCTTTTTTAAAGTTGAATCTCGTTTTCAAGGATACTTATTTGGTCCTGTCAGGCATTATTTATCTGCAAATCTTCTTTAAATGCTTCAATAACTTTGAAAAATTTAAAATCACAAGCACTTCAGTGCTGAATCTGATATTTGGTTTGGTCTTCTTCGCATTACTGATTTACAGTTTAATGAACCTGACGTCCTTGCGTAAAATAGTTAGAGATGCATCGTATGTGGTGTTAGAAAACATCAAATGCTATTTTAGTGCCATCTTCGTAGCCAGTACCGTGTTTACTTTCCAGATAGCATTGGTATTCCTATTTTTACTTTTTAAAAGGGTAATTGAGCATGAAAAAAGACTTGCAGTCATGCTAGAGACTAGCAACATGCTTGTTTTCTTGGCTGTGGCAATATCCACCTTCTTTTTTTATGTTATCAGCAACTTCACAGCTGTTTTCTTTACATCTTCAATGATATCTAAAAATAAACTAAAGAGAGCTGAAATTTACAAAATCCTATCCAGAAGCATTTTCATAGTCCATTTCTTCGCATTTATTTCGACGATATTGCAGATAGCCGTGTTCTATTTGAGCTACCACATTACAAACTCTTACAATAGTTCAATAGTAGACTTTTCTGTTATTTTGATCACTTTTAAAGCTGTTCAAATACTTTTTGGAATCACAGACTACATTGCCAATTTGACCTTGTACAAGGTAGGCAAGAAGAACAGTTCTGACAATACCATATTAGATGATGAGTTCTACAGCAGATACTGCGATGTAGAATCATCAAGCTTTATAACCCATTCTAAATACTTAATATTCGAAGTTTACTTTTTGATTTCCTCAATCCCGAGGTTTGGAATGTCTTATCACGACATGAGGCTCTCATCCAACATTGTTTGCTTTAAAGGACTGTTGATTGTGCTAGTTCTTGTTTTTATAGCTTCATCAATATATTTTTTTGTTGATTCGATCCGTTGCGCCACTCTAATAAGTTTGAATACATGCAAGAACAAAGAGAAAAAAATAGATGATGTTGAGAACGGGTGCGAAACGTTACATGAAGAACCAAAAGATTGCGAGTTTTCAGTTGTTTAGTGATTTTCATTAAAAAAGTCAAAATACTTATTGTTGAAGCTAGAAAGTGTAGCTTTTTGTACTATCTTCTTACTGGAATGTTTTAGACTGATAAAAGTTTATTTCATCTTTTTTGTTAGAAATATTTTAGACTGGAAAAAAAAGAATTGAAATCTAAGCGCTGGAAGTTCTGCCATCTTTTTTAGTGCCAGTGAAAAGGAAACTTTGCATGATCTTTTAAGACTTCTCTTTAACTTCTATGATTGTAGAATAGAATGCTAAAGCTCATGTTGGAATGCATTTTTATATTTACTTTTAATTAAATCTAAAATGAAAAACAAAAAAACATAAAATCCCCAATGACTGGCTTTTTTGGACGGCTATTCTTTTTTACGTTGGTTGTGAATCTTTTAGCATCAAATGAAACAAATCTTGACGATAATAATAATTTGAAAACAGGGGACGAAGATAAGTTTAAAACGTTAGAAATAACCGATGTAGATGCTGAAGTAACCATAACTATAATTGTGGAATCTGATTATTTGCCTGAAGAATTGTCTTTTTATGATAAAGAAACAGACACTCTCAATCCTAATGAATATCCTGAACTATCAGCTAACAAGACTTTTAATTCTCATGAGCATAAACAACCAGCTGATGATCGCTGTGACTCTGAAGAATACTTCCTTGCCTCTGAAAAATTCTCTGATAATCCCTGTGACTCTGAAGAATACTTTCTTGCCTCTGAAAAATTCTCTGATGATTTCGAAAATTCTAATAATTTTTATGATTATTATTATAATCCCCGTGACTCTGATGACGAAGCTATTACGTACGATAATGCTAAGAAAAAAGGTAAGACAAAAGATAAGAAAACTAAGGCTAGGGAAAAAAAGATTATTTAGTATCTTTCAATTTAACTATAAATAATTTTCTAATTTATGTCAACAGATTAACTCTTGTAACGGAACTAACAATGCAATAACTCAACAGTAATAGTAATTAGTTTATTTTTGAATTTATGTGATTGATTAGCAAATGAGAATAGTTATTCTTACTTTTAGTTTACTTCCAGTTTCATTCAGAAAAACCTCTCAAAAAAGTTGTATTTGATTGTCTGATTTGTTAGACACTTTTTACTCAAAGATTTTTCGTCAAAACTTTGTTTTGGCAGTTTTTCTTTAACTCAAGAATACTCTTATTGGAACAAAAACTTGCATCCAACTGCTTGAATGGCAAAATTACTATAATTTTAGGTCCTTCTTTTGGCAGCAATTTCACTTGAATGGGCCTTTATAGCTGCTAAGAAAACATAAAGGTCATTGGTGATCATGCTATATTGCAGGACATTTTCTATTAACAAGTGTCTTCTCTTTTTTTGTTTTATCACTGTTTCTAAAAACTCTAAGTCAGGTTGTAGATCCTGCCAAACGCATTCTTTGATCTTCAGATCAAAAAGCCTAGAAAATAATAACCTGATGCTTTCAGAAGTATATTGTGCTATTGCAAACACTAATGAAGTTTTCTTGTTTCTTCTGTGTATTTTTATTCCTTTTTAATTGCAGAAATTTTCTCATCAACATCATATCATCATATCATCATATCATCATATCATCATATCATCATATCATCATATCATCATATCATCATATCATCATATCATCATATCATCATATCATCATATATATATGTATAATCAAAAGAAGTATTTTTATCTCTTCTTTTTTTATAGATGGCAAAGTACAGATAGCACAAATTCGCATTATAGACATTTCTTACTTTTGGAATAAGCAAAAAGTTAGATATCTTACTGAGGAAGTGTTTGCAGCTTGTCAGCTTCGTAAGAATATCTGTATTCTTTCTTAAAGTAAAGCTTACAAAGAAAAAATGATAAATAAAAATTTTTAAAGTTAAGGAGATCAATAACATACATTTTATAAACATTTTAGATGCAAACTACAGACTTTTATAGTTGTATTTGTTTGTAAAGACAATATCTTGATGCAGCAGATCTGGGACGTGTATATAACAACTGGAAACTAGATAAAAGCCAAATAAAGAAATAGCAAAATATTCATATTTTCGTTTAGATACACCAAAAGATTTGCGATAAGTGGCAGGGCTAAGCTTGATCAAGCTTAGCCCTGCTGTAACAATAGTGCTTGTAAACTTATGATTTATCTGGGACTTTTGCACAACTCAAATATGAATAACTTTATCTTTCTGCGTAACTTAACTGACTGTGTGATGCTAACAACTCTTCGCTGAGTAAACTAAGAATGACTTAGTACAGTCCGAAGCAAAAGTTCATGACACCCCCTTTTTTGCATTTTTAAGACGAATTATTGATTGAATAAATTAATTAAAAAAAAAACTTGTTCAAAATTTTATAATCTACACATCTATATATTTACTTGTGATCTTTATTACCTAAATATTTTAAAATTGAAAAAATTACATTTTTAAGTGAAGCAAAAGTTTATGACAGGTAGTAAAAAAACATTTAATACTTGGTATTTGACCCATTTTTGATCAAGATATTGAAAATTCTCTCTTTCATAGATAAAGAAAGGCTCTCTAATGTACTTGTTTTTGTCTGTTTCCATTCAAATATCAGAGTTTCCTTCAGCTGATCAATATTTTCAAATTGACGGCCTTTTGCGTATACTCGCCTTACCAGATCGCCCCAAAGGTTCTCTATTGGGTTCAGATCAGGAGAATAAGGAGGCCAGTCTTTTTTAGACCCTGATACGTGTGGCCTGGCATTGTCTTGCTGAAAAACTGTATCAGGATTATTCCTGGAAGCAATAAAAGGAAGCAAATGACTCGCTAGCACACTCTGGTACTTGCCACTGTCAATGCTTCCTTCTATGAATGTGATTTCTGATGCTCCAAAAAAATCAAAGCAGGCCCAGATCATTACTCCACCTCCA
>Ga0308170_10002939_pt1 | contig 14306 bp, 12 predicted proteins | sample PhyBR2_2_FD_202136 | JGI IMG/M metagenome (GOLD analysis project Ga0308170, IMG submission 202136) | Phyllosphere microbial communities from UC Gill Tract Community Farm, Albany, California, United States - DLSLSB.R2 | ecosystem: Host-associated > Plants > Phyllosphere > Unclassified | place... | reverse complement strand
AGCTTCTTCATGATGTTGATGACGGCGCCGTCCGCCGGGCGGGAGAGCAGCCAGGAGATTTCGTGCGGCTTAATCTCGCCGGTGGGGCTGACGTCGGCGGAATTGGTGGAACTGCCGCCGCCACAGGCTGTGAGCGCCAGGGCGGTGACTGCTGCGACAGTGGCAGCGCGGAGCAGGTTCTTCATTGGGGCAATCTCCCTTGATTGAGCGGTCCGTTGGAACGGGCCTGATGGAACGGAGGATGGGTATTCAGTTGTCGGTGCGCTTACGGACGTCGAATTCGGTAAGGGTGACGGTGCCTTCGCCGGCGAACACGCCGATCGCGCCGGCGGGCAGGTCGTAGAGCCGGGTGCTGAGGGCCACCTGCCGGTCCACGACGGCGACGCACAGGTCGCCGTCCACCATCACTTCCAGCGTGTGGCTGCCCGGGGAGAGGTCGCAGGGACGTTCCAGTTCGATGGCGAACGGGACGTCGCCCGAGACGTTCCATTGGGCCTCGCCGGTGATGGTCCGTGGCCACCGGTCGAAAACCAGGCGCCCGCGCTGGGGTTCAAGGCGGAGCACGTAGGAGTGGTCGCCGTCCGGGGTGGAGCGCAGCAGCAGCCCGCATTCAGTGGTGCCGGGACGGATGTCCAGCACCGCCCTGGCGTAGAACTGGGTGGGAGGCACACTGGTGGCGATTGCGGCTGTGTAGCCGTCCGGGGCGTCAAGCCTGAGAGGCAGCCCGCTCCCAAGGTCCACCGGGACGTCGTCCCAGAAACTGTCCACCAGCTCGTCGGCGAACCCGAACGCCAAGGTCCCGTCGGCGTTCTGCCGGGCCTCAAGGACGGCCATGGTGCCCGCCCACTGCCAGGCGCCGTCGTCGGAGTTTCCTTCCTTGCTGGCAATCCAGCCGAAGAAGAACCGCCTCCCGTCCCGTTCCGCCGTCTTGGCGGCGTAGAAGGCGCGCCCGTCGATGCTGTCCCGGGCCGGGACCGTCCACGGGCCGTCGGGGCTCGTGGCCATCCGGTACCGGGTGGTGAAGGTTTCGGAGAACTCCGAGTAGACCATGTACCACCAGCCGCCCCACTGGAAGACGTCGGGGCACTCGTGGGTGATGTACCGGCGGGGATCCCAGAAGGGATCGGTATGGGACCAGGCCATCAGGTCCGCGGAGACGCATTGCGCGATCACGCCCCGGCGGCGTTCCGGGCCGGTGGCGTGCCTGGCAGCAAGGAGCATCCGCCAGAGGCCGGCCGCCTCGTCGCGGAAGACGAAGGGGTCCCGCCAGTCCGCCGCGTCGTACCCGTCCGGAGCGCCGAAGGTGAGTTCGGGGTGTTTGGTCCAGGTGGCCATCCCGTCAGTGCTGGTGGCGTGCATGACCAGTTGCAGGGGCAGGCCGCCGGGGCCAAGGTTGGCAGGGTTTTGGCCCGTGTAGAAGAGGTGGTGGACGCCGTACTCGTCGACGACGATGCTGCCGGTGTAGCAGTTGAAGTCCAGGTCTTCTGCGGTGCCGTGGGGAAGGGCAACGCCATGGTCCTGGAACTGCGTCAGGTCCTTGGTGGTCACCAGGTTCCAGGACGTTCCGGGTTTCGGATCGGCGCGCACCTCATGAAGGTAGAAGAGCCAGAACTCGCCGTCCTGCTGGAACGGGATAAGGTCGCCAACCCACGCGTCGGCGGGCTGGTAGAAGACTGGGTAGCTCATCAGCGGTGATGTCCGTTCTGCTAAAGCGTTTGATCACCAAGAAGCTAACCTGAAATAGAGAACTGATCAAGCGTTTTAGCAAAATTACTTTTCCCCGGTGTTGGGGGTCAAGTTATGACGTGCGTCACTTTGCTGAAACGCTTGACCAACTAGCGGTCGAGTCGGTATCTTGTCCTGCTAAAGCGCTTAATCACTGCAGTGGCAGGGCCAACGGGGGTTCCCCACTGGGCGCCCGGCGGCGGAAACGCCGCCCCTGCGAGAGGAAGTCAATGATGACCCATGCCATGTCCCGCCGCCACGTCCTGCAAGGCACCGGAGCCGGAGCGCTCGCCTTGCTCACGGCCGCCGCTGTTTCCGCCACGCCCGCGCACGCCCGGGGTTCCCTGCGCGCGGTCTTCCACATGACCCCGCCGTCGGGATGGCTGTGCGACCCCAGCGGCCCGTGTTCGTCAACGGCGCCCACCACCTCTATTACCTGCACTCCACCCAGAACAACGGGCAGGGCGGGTGGGACCACGCCACCACCACCGACGCCGTGGCCTTCACCCATCACGGCGTCGCTCTGCCGCTGCAGCCCGATTTCCCCGTGTGGTCCGGCTCCGCAGTGGTGGACACCGACAACAGTGCGGGCTTCGGGGCCGGAGCGATCGTGGTGCTTGCCACCCAGCCCACGGACGGCATCCGGAAATACCAGGAGCAGTACCTCTACTGGTCAACCGACGGCGGCTGCACCTTCACGGCCCTCCCGGACCCCGTGATCGTCAACACCGACGGCCGGGCGGCCACCACACAGGCCGAGATCGACAATGCGGAGTGGTTCCGGGACCCCAAGATCCACTGGGACGCTGCCCGGAACGAATGGGTGTGCGTGATCGGCCGCGCCCGGTACGCGGCCTTCTATACCTCCGTAAACCTGCGGGACTGGCAGCTGAAACGCAACTTCGACTACCCCAACCATTCGCTGGGCGGCATCGAGTGTCCGGACCTGTTCCAGATGAAGGCCGACGACGGCACCTGGCATTGGGTGCTGGGCGCCAGCATGGACGCCTACAGCATCGGGCTGCCCATGACCTATGCCTACTGGACCGGCACATGGGACGGTGAGCAGTTCCTTGCCGACGATGTGGACAACCCGCAATGGCTGGACTGGGGCTGGGACTGGTACGCGGCGGTGACCTGGCCGGTGCCGGATGCGCCGGAAACGCGCCGGTACGCCGTCGCCTGGATGAACAACTGGAAATACGCCGCCCGCGACGTTCCCACGGATGCCACCGACGGGTACAACGGCCAAAACTCGATCGTCCGGGAGCTTCGCCTGGTGCGCCAGGGTGGAGGCTGGTACAGCCTCTTGAGCAGCCCGGTTGCCGCGCTCGCCGGCTACGCCACCTCCACCACAGTGATCCCGGACCGGACAGTGGACGGCAGCGTTGTCCTGCCGTGGAATGGCTCCGCCTACGAGCTGGAGTTGGACATCTCCTGGAATGCCGCGGCAAACGTGGGCGTGTCCGTGGGCCGCTCTGCGGACGGCGCCCGCCACACAAACATCGGCAAATACGGCGATGAACTGTACGTTGACCGCGGTCCCTCCGACCTCGCCGGGTACTCACTGGTGCCGTACACGCGCGCGGCGGCCCCCATCGACGCCGCCGCGGGGTCCGTGCACCTGCGCATCTTCGTGGATACCCAGAGCGTGGAGGTGTTCGTGAACGCCGGGCACACGGTGCTGTCGCAGCAGGTGCAGTTCACGGACGGTGACACCGGCATCTCCTTCTACAGCGACGGCGGGCCGGCCGTCTTTTCCGGGATCACCATCCGTGCCTTCTGAAAAGGGCTAACGGAGGGCTTCCAGGGTGACGCCGGTGTGCTCAGCGAGCTGGGCCAGGAGTGCGTCCTGGAAGCGGGGATCATTGGCTGCCGGGTGCGGTGTCTGCCGTTGCTGGTGGTACCAGTAGCCGCCGCCGGCCAGGGCCGCCGGGTCATCGCTGGTGGCCAGCCATTCCTGGGTACGGTGGCCCAGCTCCAGGCTGTCCGGCGCGGAACGCCCACCCATCCGGGTGGGCACCCAGCCGGGGTCCACGGCGTTGCTGGCGACGTTCGCCACCAGCCGGGCCAGCGCCATGGACAGCGCAGTGACCTGGAGCTTGGTGGTGGAGTAGGAGGCCGTCGTCGTGCGCCCTGCCCAGTCCAGGCCGTCCAGGCCGGCGTCCCCGCCGCGGTGCATGCCGCTGCTCAGGTAGACCAGGCGCCGCGGACCCGGGATGAGAGCCGTCAGCAGGTACGGGGCGACCACGTTCACGGGCAACAGTGCCGCCCCGTTGAGCACCCCCGCGTTGTGGATGACCGCATCGATGCCGCCGATTCCGTTGGCGTCCGCAGCGAGCTGCCTGACGTCCGCCAGGATGGCCAGGTCTCCGATGAGGCTGTGCGCCCCGCAGTCCACCAGGTGCTGCACCGCGGGGAGCCGGCGGGAGGACCGCGCATGCACGATCACGTCATGGCCGTCCCGGAGCAGCGTCTCCGCCGTCGCAAGGCCCAGCCCGTCAGTTGAGCCGGTGATGAAAATGCGTGCCACGGGTCGGCCTTACTTCGATGATGTGTGGTGGACCTACGCTAGTCGCGTTCGGCCCAGATATGCGCGGGAAAGTGCGGCGGGCTGCGAAAGGCGGCCCGCCGCACCCGCGACTAGGTCAGCTCTGCTTCCGGCGCAGGACCAGCGTCAGGAGCCCGCCAAAGGCAAGGAACAGCAGGCCCAGCATCAGCATGCCGGTGTTGACGCCCGTTTTGGCCAGGGCTGACGGTGCCGAAGCGTAATTGCCCTGCATCGGGGCGGCTGCCGCGATGACCTCGGTGGTGCCGGCCGCAGGTACCTCAACCACCGGAGTGGTGACCGACGGGTTGGTGACCGTGGGCGGGGTAACCACCGGAGGAGCCACTACCGGGGGTGTCACAACTGGCGGCGTGACCACGGGCGGGTTCACTGCCGTGGCGGTCGAATCGCCGACGGCGCCCAGGGACGTGGCGCCCAGCGATATCGGGGCGGTGATGGGTGCAACGATCTGCGTGCCGGAGAGGAGGCCGCCGGTCCCGCCGATGGTGGCAGGGCCGGTGGGCGCAGCGGCGGTGCCCGTGGTCCCGGAGCCTTCGACGCTGGCAGCCGAATCACCGACCAGGCCCAAGGACGTGGCCCCGAGGTTGATGGGTGCGGTGACAGGAGCGACTACCTGGGTTCCCGAGAGAATCCCGTCAGTTCCGCCGGTGGTTGCCGGGGTGGCAGGTGCCCGGGTGCTGCCGTTGGTCCCGGAGCCTTCAACGCTGGCAGCCGAATCGCCGACCAGGCCCAAGGACGTGGCCCCGAGGTTGATGGGTGCGGCGACAGGGGCGACTACCTGGGTTCCCGATGCAATGCCGTCACTTCCGCTGGTGGCCGGCGCGGGCGCAGGGGCTGCCTGTGGTGCTCCCGTGCCTGAAGCGGCCGGGCTTTGTGTGTTCGCAGCTGAATCACCAACAAGGCCCACGGACGTGGCCCCCACGGTTATGGGAACCGTGATGGGTGCAACCACCTGGGTGCCGGACGCGACTCCGTCGCTGCCGCTGGTGGAGGCGGCGGGTGCCGGAGCGGGGTCAGGCGCCGCAGTTGGTGTTCCCGCGTTTTGGGTGCTCGCGGATGAATCCCCAAGCAGGCCAAGCGAGGTCGCGCCGAGATCGACCGGGACGGTGACGGGTGCCACCACCTGCGTACCGGAAAGGGTGCCGTCAGACCCGTTGGTGGACGCGGCGGGTGCCGGTGCCGCAGGGGCAGGAGTGGGCGCATTGGTGCCGGTGGTGCCTGCGTTATCCACGCTGGCTGCCGAGTCACCCAGCACGCCAACTGAGGTCCCCCCAAGGTTGACTGGAATCGTTACGGGTGCCACCACCTGGGTGCCGGACAGCAGCCCGTCATTTCCCGAGGTCGTGGTGTCCGCTGCGTTGGCAGCGACACCACTGAAGGCCAGCAGGCTGCCGGCGAATGCCGTACCAAGCAGGCACCTGCGAATGTTGCGATGCATCATTTTGAGTTCTCCTGAAAGTTGAATTGGGCTTAGTGCTTAGCCCGGAATTGGCTCGATTCCGCACGTTGATGCGGAGGGGCCTCAACTAGTCAGGGGAAGATCCGGGGTCGAATGACACCGGTGCGGGGGCCGCGAGCAAGCGGCCTTCGATGGTTGCGGTACCCGCCGCAGGAATGTGGAAATGGTAAGCGCTGAGCCACCCTGGCACAGCCGGGCCGTTACCCAGGGAGGAGCTGCTTCCGCCGGTGGTGGAACCCGGCATACCCGGGACAGCATCAGACGGTGCAGGGATCGGTGCATGGTCCGGGCCGGCCTCGGAAAGTACGGGCCCGTTAGCCACTGACCTGATTCGGGTGTCACAAGCCGGGCCGGTGCCGGGCAGCGAATCCGTGTGACGCATCGCGGCGGGACCCTGAGCGGTGCCGGCGGCACGTGTGTCTGCGACTGCAGCCGCATCCGCCGCTTGGCTCGCCTGCGGAACGTCGGTGACGGAAGGAATGGTGGTTGACGCCGGTTCCGGCGTAAGAACGCCGAGGATATCGGTGACCGCGGGCGGAACCACGCCAGGCTCAGCGGGCGTTATCACCGGAAGCGGAACCACGTCGATGACCGGCGCCACGACGGGGTCCAGCGGCTCAAGAACGGTGCCGGCAACGGGAACCACGGTTCCCACGGTGCGGTCCACCACTGTATCGACAGTGTTGGCAACCGGGTCCACCGCCGTGCCAACCGTACCTGGGGGGACAGCCCTGTTCACCACCGGAACGGCCTGAACTACATGGTCAGCCAGGCCGGTAACGTCTTCCACCACCGGGCTAAAGGTCGGTGTGGGGATCAGCGCCGGAAGGCTGGAGACGGGCGCGTTGCCCGGGCCGCCCTTGACGGTGGCTTCCACTGGTTCCAGTGCGTCTTTGGCCTGATGCGCAACGTTGGTGGTGACCGAGCGAAGGGATGATCCGACAGATCCCAGCAGCGAATTCCGGGCGTCAGAGTCGTCGGCGGCTCCGGTATCAGCAGAGGCGCCGCCGGCGGACAGTGCTATCCAGGCAGCGGCAGCGGCGAGGGCAAGCAGGAGGGGACGGAGAAAAGACCATGAATCATGGTGTGACTTCACTCAGAACGCCTCCCCCCAGAGATTGCCTTTGCAAGCAACACCCAGCATAAGCACGGGTCGGGGGGAACGTCCAGCAATTGGAGGAATTAAATAATAGGGAACTTTCGCTTATTCCGGAACGTTTCGGCGTCCGTCAGAGCCGCCGCAGCCGGTGCCGTGCCCCCTGTATCCTCTGGCACATGGTGCAACGGCATGGATACTCGTACGGCCAGGACCCCAGCCAATGGGGCGAGCTCTTCCTGCCCGATCGTCCCGCGGCCGGACAACGCCGGGGGGTAGTGGTGGTGATCCACGGGGGCTACTGGCGCTCACGGTACGGCGCAGAATTGGGGGAGCCGCTGGCTATCGATCTCGCTGAACACGGGATGGCCGCCTGGAACCTGGAGTACCGCCGTGCGGGCAACGGTGGCGGCTGGCCCGGGACGTTCCAGGATGTCCTGGCGGGGATCGACAAGCTTGCCGGGCTGGCCGAGCCGCACGCGCTTGACCTCGGCAATGTGGTGGCCCTGGGCCATTCCGCTGGAGGCCACCTAGCTGTCTGGGCTGCGGGGGCGGGGCGTCGGGGCGGGATGGGGCCGGACGCGGAGCTCCCGGCCGCCGGCGGCGTCCGCCTCGCCGGGGTGGTCAGCCAATCGGGCGTCCTGAACCTGGCTGAGGCCGAACGCCTCAACCTCAGCAACGGTGCTGTGGCCAACTTCCTCGGCGGACCGTCGTCGGAATTTCCCGGACGCTACCGCAGTGCCGACCCCATGGCCGCGCTGCCGCTGGACGTTCCGGTCTACGCCGTCCATGCAGAGGCGGATGACGACGTGCCCACAGCCATGTCCACGCTGTACGTGGACGCGAGCGGGGCCGGGGGAGTCCCGGCGCGCCTTGTCATGGTGCCCGGCGACCACTTCGACCTGATCAACTCCAAGGCCCCCGCCTATGCGACGTGCCGCGAACTGGTGGCGCAAATGCTGCGCTGACACGAACTGCTGACCAGGCCCGCTTTCTGGCAGAGTATGACCATGCTCACAGTTATTGGCGAAGGCCTTGTCGACGTTGTCCAGCGCGCCTCGGGAATCGAGGCGCACGTGGGCGGCAGCCCCCTCAACGTCGCGGTCGGCCTGGCCCGCCTGGACCATCCGGTGCAGTTCATCGGCCGCTACGGCCGGGACGCGTACGGCGACTCTGTGGCAGCGCACCTCCGCGCCAGTTCCGTGATGCTGCCGTTGCCTCCGGACGAGTTGCCCACCAGCGTTGCCACCGCGTTGATTGACGACGACGGCGCGGCCACCTACACCTTCGACCTCGCTTGGGAGCTCCCGGGCCTGGCGGACCTGCTCGGCTTCATGCTGCAGGGCACCACGCTGCTCCACACCGGGTCCATTGCCACGATGTTGGCGCCGGGCGCGGCCGAGGTGCTGGCCGCCGTCGAGCATGCCCACCCCTCCGCCACCATCAGCTTTGACCCGAACTGCCGCCCCAGCATCATCACGGATGTGGAGTACGCGCGCCGGCAGGCGGAGAAGTTCGTGGCCCTCTCGGACGTGGTGAAGGCCTCCGACGAGGACCTCGCCTGGCTCTACCCGGGCCAGGATGTGCTGGACTCGGCACGGAAATGGCTGGCGCTCGGCGGCGAGGAGGGCCCCGCGCTGGTGGTGGTGACCCGCGGTGCGGACGGCCCTTGGGGGGCCTGCCGTGCGGGCGAAGCGTCGATTCCTGCACCCAAGGTGCAGGTGGCGGATACGGTGGGCGCCGGTGACTCGTTCATGGCGGCGCTCCTCTCCGGCCTGGTTGACCGCGGCCTGGATGGGGCCCAAAACCGCCAGGACCTGAGGGACCTGCCGGTGGAAGGCCTCGGCGAGCTGCTGGCCCACGCCGCCAAGGCCGCTGCCGTTACGGTTTCCCGCCCCGGCGCCAACCCGCCCACCCGCGCCGAACTGCACGGCGAGGAAAGGCGCGGCGCCGAAACGGAAGCCTAGCGGCCTTTAGCCCTCGCCGTTGTAGTACGGCCAGGGCAGGAACCGGCGTTCCCCGCGTCGGTCCGGACCTTCCAGTGTGACCTTCCCGGTGGCCGCCCATTCCACGCCGCGGGGGAACATCCGGATGAATTCAATGCGCCGGAACGTGTCGAAGTCGTGGCCGATGGTGATGATGAAGCTGCGCCCGTTCCCGTAATTGTTGATCCGGGCCAGCGGCTGGTCCGTGTGGGATGTCCACCGGGTAGTGCGGCATGGGCCAGGCCGGTGGGCACGCTGAGTGTCGCACCCCTCATGGTGTTGTACTCCGCGGGATAGCCCCAGTCGTCTTCCTGGACGGCAGAACCGTGAAACCACACCATTCCCTTCCCGTCCTCGCGGACGAACTTCAACAGGGCGGCATCGGTCTCCGCGCCGAAGCCCGTCGCCTTCTCGTGGTAGCCGTCGCGGCCCTCGAACACCACCAGGACCACGTCGTATTTATCGATGACGCCGGCCCCCAAGCCCCGCGGATTCTCCACCACGCGGACCCGGAAAAGTCCCGTGTCCTCCAGCACTGAGGTGAGCCACTGGTTGTGCGAGCGGAAACTGCGGAACTCGTTGTCATGCTCCCGGGTCATGTGCCCGGACAGGATCAGGACCTTCAGCATGCAGGCCCCCTTCCTAACTTCAACAGTTATGAGCAAAGCATACAAACTTTAGTAGGAAAAAGACATAATGATGCTACGATCAGTCCGCACCTACAGAGAGCGAGCAACGATGCTTCTCGAAAGAGATCTCATCCAGTCCACCGGCTTCCGCAACGTCGCCGAAGGCGGCCGCACCACGGGCTTCCAGTTCCGTGTCCGGATGCCCTCCTACCGCGGCATGGCGGCGTCCCTGATCGACGGCGTCTCCGTTCGCGTCGGCGCCCTGGTGGACGTTGGACCCGATGTGCCCCTGTGGACCCTTGACGGCCGGACGTTCACCCTGCAGCAGTTGTGGGACAGCGACGGCGTCCGATGGCCCCTGGAAGAGGCGGCGGTGATCACGGTTCCGTTCGACGGCGGCCTGCCGCCGGGTGTGCACGAACTGACGGTGGAGCTGCGGCTGCGCATGTCCTACATCCCCGCCGAACACCAGCCCACCATCCACCGGGCGAGCCGCAAGGTGACCCTGGCCCCTGCCGGCGGCGAGGACACCTTCCGGTATGGCGTCTCGCTGTACAGCTACATGGGGGACTACGGCACCGTGCTGGACCTGGAAACCGCGCTGGCGCACGTGGCCGATACCGGTGCCACCGGCGTCGAAATCCTCGGCGAGGGGCACGTTCCCGGCTATCCCGAGCCGTCGGCGGCGTGGATGGACACCTGGTTCACCCTGCTGGAGAAGCACTCGCTGGAGCCAACGAATTACGGTTCCTGGATCGACACCCGGCTGCACCCCGGCCGGTCCATGACCGCCGCTGAGGGCGCCGCGGCGCTGCAAAGGGACCTGCGGCTTGCCGGCCGGCTGGGATTCGGCTTTGTCCGGCCCAAGATCGGCGTGGTCTCCAGCGACCTGGTCCCCGACCCCATCTGGACCCAAACCGTGGAGCGCTCGCTGGACCTTGCCCACGAACTCGGCATCATCATCTGCCCCGAGATCCATTCGCCAACGCCCATTAAGCACCCTGTGGTGGACGACTACATCGGCTTGATCGAACGGACCGGCACCAAGAACTTCGGCCTGCTCATCGATACCGGCATCTTCCAGGACCGCCCCATCCCGCTGCGGGAAGGGGAGAGCAGGGAAACCCGGCCGGCGTTCCTGGACGGCATTGGCGTGGACCCGGTCGATTTCAAGGACATCGCCCAGTATGTGGTGTTCATCCAGGCCAAGTTCCACGACATCAACGAGAAGTTGGAAGACCAGCAGATCCCGTGGCGGCCCGTGCTGCAGGCCCTCAAGGACTCCGGCTACTCGGGCTACCTCTCCAGCGAGTACGAGGGGGACCGGACTCCCTGGCGGGCCATTGAACAGGTGCGCCGCCAACACGCCCTGATCCGGGGCATCGCCTCCAGCCTCGCCTGACCCATCCCCGCCCCAGGAAAGAGAATCCCATGCCCAACGGACTTATCGACGAATCCAGCCTCCGCACCCATTCGGAGGGCCTTGCCCTTGCCCTCACCCTGCCGTGGTACCGCAGCCTGTGGCTCTCCTCGGTCACCAGCCTCCGGCTCACCATCGACGGGCAGGAAATCCCCGCCGCGGACCTGTCGCTGGAACTGGGTGGCGTCCGCTACGCCCTGGAGGAGCTGCCCGCCCACAGTGACACCCTCTGGTACCTGCAGGAACACCCCCTGCTGATCGTCCGCCGCGGCCGGCCGGCAGTACTCGGCGAGCACCATACGGTCCAGCTGATCGGTGAACTGCGGCTTCCGTACATGCAGATCGCCCCCGGCCAGGACGGCGGACCCGGCCTGTACGTCCCCAACTTCGTGAACCAGGAGCTGGAGCTGGCCGTCACGGACAGGCCCGCGCCGGCACCCGCCCTGGAGGCGGCAGTGGTACCCGCTCCGCCCAAGACCGACCAGGACCCCTTCTCGCTGGGGCTGACGCTGTACTCCGCAAGCGCCGAATTCAGGGCCGGCTGGTACGACTTCGACGGCCTGCTCAACCGCGTTGCGGAGCTGGGCATCGGCCCCGGCATCGAGATTGTGGCCTCCCAGGTCCTGCCCAGCTACCCCCATGTCACTGACGAGTTCGCCCGCTCGTGGCAGGCCGCCTTCGACAAGCATGGCTTCACGGCCAGCTCCTTCGGAGCCAACCTGGACATGGGCCGCCGCCGCGACCGGGACATGACCCCGGACGAAGAGTATGAGTTCACCGAAACGCTCTTCCACGGAGCCAGGAAACTGGGCTTCCCGCTGGTCCGGATCCAGAGTGCCAAACCGGACCTGCTGCGCCGGCTCCTGCCCCTGGCCGAGAAACTGGAACTCAAGCTCGCCTACGAGATCCATGCGCCCCTGGGCCCGAACTCGCCGGAAATCATGAAGGTCCGGGACGTGTACGCGGAGCTCGATTCACCGCTGCTGGGCTTCGTCGCGGACTTCTCCTCGACCATGCGCGGCATGTCGCCCACGCTCCTGCGTGCCGTCCGCCGCGCCGGCCTTGACGAAGAGGCCGTGGAAAGGCTGCAGGCCATCTGGGCCACGGACGCCCCGATGCGCGCCCGCCAGGAAGAGTTCATCGGCTACCTCAAGGGCCGTGCCTTCGATCCTGCCCGGCTTGGCTCCTTCGCCCACCTCGCCTTCAACATGCACGGGCACGTCGGTCCCGGCGAATGGGCGGACATCATGCCCCAGATCCTGCACGTCCACGCCAAGTTCTATGACATTGACGACGACGGCAACGAGCCGGCGATCGACTACCCGGAGCTGGTGCGCGTCTTCGTCGAGGGCGGCTACCGCGGCTACTGGTCCAGTGAGTGGGAAGGCCACGCGTTCGCCGAGTTGGGCGAGGTTGACCCCCTTCTGCTCGTCCGCAGGCAGCACGACCTGGTCCGGAAGAGCATGCGGTCAGTGCCTGCGTCGATGTAACCGCCGCGGAGGCTGTGCTCCAATCCGGCGCACGCCGCCGCGGGATCATGCCGGCTTGAAAACTAAGCATGCTTTCTATTAGTTTGGTGTCAGCTTCTCCGCCGGCCCCCCAACAGGCGGAGCAGTTGCCAGGAAGGCCCCGCTTTACAACTTGTGCTGCGGGTTTTTCGCTATCCGCGCTTGCGCAGCAGGTGTCTTGGAACCGAACGGCAGAGGGAGTGTGCGATGGCTCAGGGCGACATCGAGACGTACTACGAAGACGGCCAGTGGAAGAACAAGCGTGAAGGCGCTGAGCGTGCTTTCGGCGCCGGCTACGGCACCAAGGAAGAGGCGGCAGCCGCCGGCCGCGACGCCGCGAAAACGGACAAGGTGGAACACATCATCAGGAACCAGGACGGCAAGATCGGGGAGAAGTACAGCTACGGAAACGATCCCCGGAACGTCCCGGGCTGATTGATACACCACCCCCCTGGCGCCTCTGTGCCGGGGAGGCAGAGAGGGCCGGCTCATGGATTGAGCCGGCCCTCTTGTGTTCTCCCCGCGCGGCGGCGCCTGTATGCGATGCTGGACCGATGGACGATCCCGGCATGAATACCTTGGCCGCCGCATGTGCGGACGGCCAGTGCTTCCAGCGCCCTGATGAGAAGGTGCGCAGGCCATGACGGTGAACGAGATGGTCCGCGACGCAGTCCTTGCCGGGGCTGGACTCCCGGTTCCGGGCCGGGACGGCCAGGTGTCGGTTCCGGCAGCGTCGGAACGGCTGCAGAATCTGGTTGAACTGGCCCGCACGGTCTGCGGCCAGCCGGTGACGGCCATCAACATCATCACCGAAGACCTCCAGTACCAAGCTGCCACGGCGGGCATGGAGCCGTATCTGTGCACCCGGGAAGACTCGATGTGCGCGGTGGGGTTCCTTAGCGGTGAACCCACGGTCCTCGAAGACGCTTCGCTCGATCCCCGGTACCGCGGCAACCCCTACGTTGACGGACGGCGCAGCAGCGTCCGGTTCTACGCGTCCGTTCCCCTGGTCACCGCCGACGGCTTCGTCCTGGGCACCCTGTGCGCGGGGGCCCGCGAACCCGGCCGGCTCAGTGCCGAGCAGCTCCGGGGGCTCGAAATCCTTGCCGCCCAAATCGTTGACGTCCTGCAGCTGGAGCGCCGCGCCCGTCGCCTCGCCGACGCGCTGGCCGAGGCAGAGCGCAGCAACTCCCTGCTGGCGGAGTTTGCCGGCAGGATCAGCCACGACCTGCGCAACCCCCTGACATCCATCCTCGGGTTTGTGGAGTTGGGCGAGATGGACGCCGAAGCGGGCGATGACGCCAGGCTGCCGGAGTACCTGGGTATTGTTGGCCGGACGGGCCGGCGCATGCTGTCCATGGTGGAGGATGTCCTCGCCTTCGCGACCATCGGCGGAGACCTGCAGCCGGCCGCGGTTTCCCTCCAGGAGCTCGTGCGGGACGTCGTCGCGGACCTGGCGACGGCCGTGGAGGACTCCGGTGCCTGCGTGGATTCCGGCGAGCTGGAATTCACCGCCGACCCCGTGCAGACCCGGGTGCTCCTGCAGAACGTCATCCATAACGCGCTCGCCTACCGCAGGCCGGGCGTCGCGCCCGTCATCCACGTCACCGGCCACCGCGGCGACGACGGGGCTGTGCTGCGCGTGATTGACAACGGCAAGGGCATCGCCCCCGCCGACCGTGAACGCGTGCTCGATCCCCTGGTGCGGCTGGACCGCAAGGGGGACCCGGCCGGGTCCGGGCTGGGCCTGGCAACGTGCGCCCGGATCGCTGCGGCAGCGGGCGGACGGCTCGACCTGGGGCCCGCCCCCGACGCCGGGACCATCGTGACCATCCACCTGGGGCCCGCCAGCTGATCCACCCCCGGGGCCGCCGCCGCTCTGCGTCACGGGCGCCGTCCGCGCGGGAGTCGTCCG
>Ga0308170_10002935_pt1 | contig 14314 bp, 13 predicted proteins | sample PhyBR2_2_FD_202136 | JGI IMG/M metagenome (GOLD analysis project Ga0308170, IMG submission 202136) | Phyllosphere microbial communities from UC Gill Tract Community Farm, Albany, California, United States - DLSLSB.R2 | ecosystem: Host-associated > Plants > Phyllosphere > Unclassified | place... | reverse complement strand
ACCCCTCCCCCTCGCTCCCTCTCCTCCCCTCCCCGCCGCCGAGACCTCTGCATCGCCGACGAGTCGAAGAGATGTAGACCCTGCAGGAAGGACAGCGCGTCAGCTTGTGCGCCTCGAGAGCGTGAGAAGGAGGAGAGGAAGAGGGACGCACTGGCTCAAGGCGTCGGCGCGACGAGGAGCCCGGCGCAGACGGTCTGGCACGCTCCGAACGCGCTGTTGCAACCGAGGATCACGGCGGGCGTACCAGCGCCAGCCGTAACGGTCCCAAAACTGCGCGCGCAAGGAGGCTTGGCGTCAGCTTGCATCGGCGGCTGCTCCCCGACGACGAGGAACCGGAGGAAGAGTGGGACGCACACGAAGCCGGCGGCGCTGTAGCACGCGACCACGCCCGCAGAGCAGCACACCTGGCAGGCGGCGTAGGCGAATGGGCCGGCTTGAGCGACCTGGGCGCCGAGGAGGGCGAGGAGGACGAGGGGGACGAGGTGGAGCATGCTGAGCTGCGAGCGGGCAGTGCGAGGGTCAGCGACGAAGAGGCGAGAGCTGCAGAGAGGGCAGAGGTACGTACCGACGAGACGAGTGGCTGCGAGGTGGAGGAAGGAGGGGGAGAGAGGGGAGGCGGCGAGGAGCGAGGGCGACGTCGCTCGGTCTCGTCGAGCCGCAGCACAGAGGCTCGAGCGTCCGCATACGCTCACTCTCGACAGCGGCAAAGTCGCACAGCTTTCTCACGAGCGAGCAGCAGCAGCGAGCGACACGCAGCGAGCGACGCACAGCGCTCTCGAGCCTCTGTCTCTCTCGACCTTCTCAACCGCTGCTCGCTCGACCCGCACGGCGCGACGACGCACGGTTTCAGCCAATCACCTTGACCGTCTTGTCGAACCCGCAGCTGACGATCCTCCACCTGCGCGGGCGGCCCGCTGCGTCCTCGTCGTCGACGAGCACCTCGACGTCCCTCACGACCGAGCTCCCCCGGTCGGCCTCGCGCCTCAGCCTCGCGCGCTCGCTCCTCAGTCCCGCTCCCTCGCCCTCCTCGTCGCCCTCGCGCGGCGCCGCGGCCCCGTGCGCGCCCTCGAACACGCGCACGCGCCCCTGCAGGTCGACGACGCGCACGACGCCGTCCTCGGAGTTGACGACGGCGGCGCTCCCATCGGGGAGCCACCGGTGGCGCGGCGAGAAGTAGTCCGACTGGGCGGCCGTCGTGTGCAGGGTCGCGAGGCGGGTCGCCGAGTGGAACGGGTACAGGAGGAGGCGCGCCGAGGGGGTCGAGGTCTGGAGCGAGAGGAGCGGGAGGAGAGGGTGGAGCGTGATCGAGAGGCTGTGGGCGGGCGGGCGCGAGGGAGAGTCAGAGAGTCGGGCGAGAGAGCGGGAGAGAGAGAGAGAGAGAGAGCGCGCGAGAAGGGGACGCACATCGAGAACGACACGAACGCGTCGCCGTTCGGGTTCAGGTTGACGCTCGACTCGGTCCACCTGCCCTCCTCGTCCTCGCGCGCGCCCGACTGCGGGACCCGCAAGTAGTGCAGCAAGTGGTCCTCCCTCGCGCTCCACACGAGCTCGGAGCTGTCGGGCAGCCACACGGCCGCTTCGGGGTTCGAGCGCGCGACGAGGCGGTGCACCTGCTCGAGGGCGACGCTCGGGCACGTCGCGAGCGGGTCAGGGCGCTCGCCGTCGAGGAGGGCCGGGGCATCGTCGGACGGGGTGAGGACGAGGCGGTAGACGTGCAACATCTTGTCGTAGCCGAGCGTCGCGACGTGCTGACCGTCGGGCGAGATGGCGACCTTGACGATGTACTGACGCAGCGCAGCGGTATGAGGCGTCAGTGCCCGTCTGTGCGACTGCGGGCCGTGAGGAGAGCGCGACGCACCTTGTCGTGGTCCTTGACGCGCGCCTTGACCTCCCTCGAGACGAGGTCGATCACGAGCAGGCTGCCCTCCATCGTCGCGCACAGGACGAACCGCCGGTGCTCGTGCACTGGGTGCTGTGCGACCGACAGGGCGGGCGAGGGGAGCGAGTACGAGTCGAGGAGCTCGAACGAGGCGGCCGAGTGGACCTTGAGCGTACGGTCGACGGCGGTCGTGAGGATGCAGGGGACGTCCTCGCTGCGGGCAAGAGCGCGTGGGGCGTCAGCTCTGTGTCACACAGGTCCAGCTCGAGCGAGAGAAGGAGAGGGACGCACGTGCGGAAGCGCAGCTCGCTCGAGTCCCACTCGCGCCTCGGGACGACGGCGCTCGTGACGGTCAGCACGTTGCTCGTCTCCCTCCACGCCGTGCGCGCCGGCCCGACCTTGGCGCCCTCGCCCTCGCCCTCGGTGTACTCGAGCTGGTCGAGCTGCTCGCGCAGGGTCGCGGCCGTGTCGTTGACCTTGAGGCGCGCGAGGCGGGACGCGAGCCACTCGTCGACAACGTCCTGCAGGTCCTCGCCCGTGTCGTGCGCGTGCGTGTGCGGCTCGGCGGGTGGTGCAGCTGTGCGGTCGAGGTGAGACTGGAGTCGAGGGTGGTTGTTGGTCGATTCGTCGAGGAGCGAGGTGAGCGTCGAGTGGTAGCCGTGATGGCGGAGGAAGCGGGCAACGAGGCGATGCGCCTCGAGGCTGGCGTCGGTCGTGAGTGCGGCTGCCGAGCTGCTCATGGCTGCTGGTGCAGCGAGCGGGTGTGAGAGAAGGGAGCGAGAGAGCGAGGTGGGGGCGGGTGACTGTGCTCGCCTCTCTCAGAAGTGCTTGCTGCAAACGGCGTGACTGCGTGTTAGGTACTCACGCGTAGGTCTAGCCCACCCAGACTGCAGCACGCAGCGAGGTCGAGTCGGTGAGGCGGTGCTGGCCACCTCTGAGCTCGACTCGCGGCTTCATCTCGACTCGCTCTCTCCACCACCGCACTCGCGCCAGTGCACCTCAGCATGGCACGCCAAGGACGCCAGCCCAAGCAGCTCCAGCAGCCCGCCCGCGCCACCGCTCAAGCCGCCGCACCTCCCGCCGCCGCCGCCGCCTCCAACAAGCCCAAACCCGCCGCATCGCGCAAGGCCGCCGCAAAGGCCGCTGCGAAAGCCGCCACCGCCGCCACCCCCGACACGGCCCTCGACGTCTACACCCACACCAACCGCGTCCGCCGCGCGCGAGGCGACGTCGACCCGCTCGCGCGCGCCCGGTCGGGCTCGGGCCGCAACGCCAAGGGCAAGGGCAAGGGCAAGGGCCGCGCGCCGCCCTCGGACGACGACGGCGACGACGACGCCGCCGCCGAGCTCGAGGGCGCCGACGAGGACGTCGAGGACTCGGACGACGAGGACGAGTCGAGCGGGTTCCGGGTCCGCGGCGACGCCGTCGTCGAGTTCACGGGGCTCAAGCCCGCCGGGTTCAAGCTCGGCATGGACTCGGACGACGAGGCGCGCTTTGTCGCGAGCGACGACAGCGACGAGGACATCGACTCGGACCTCGCCGACGAGGACAGCGGCGACGAGGGTCCGCTCGCCGGGCCGAGCAAGGGCCGCGCGGGCGCGGGCGCGAGGGGCAAGAAGGCCGCCTCGGCGGCGCGGCAGGACAAGGAGGTCGACCTCGACGAGGACGAGATCGACTATGACGACGAGGAGGGCGAGGGCTGGATGGACCTCGCCGAGATGCTCGACGCGGGCGGGTACCCGTCCGAGGGCGACGACGACGACGACGAGTCGGCCTCGCGCTCGAGCGAGGACGCGCAGGGCGATGAGGACGAGGACGAGGACATGTCGGCCGACGACGACGACGACGACGCCTCGGGCGCGCTCGACAAGCTCGACTCGTTCGTCGAGGGCCTCGACTCGAAGAAGCGCAAGGCGCGCGACGGTGACGGCGACGACGACGACGGCAGCAAGAAGAAGAAGCGCGTCGTGCTCGCTGAGCGCACCGAGGCGTACCCCGAGGGCGAGTTTGTCGCCGTCAAGAACGACAACGGTGCGTCTTCCTCTCTCCCTCTCTCTCCCTCACGCTCTCGGCGCACGGGCCCTTCGCTGACTCGTCTCGCCCTCGGCAACAGGCAAGGTCGACCTCGACGACCTCCTCGCGTCCTTCACCGACTCGAAGAACCCGCGCCTCGCCGGCCTCAAGAAGTCGCTCAAGACGCTCGCGCCCTCTTCCTCGTCCGCCGCCGCCGCCGCCGCCGCCAAGGTCACGACGACCAACTCGCACCTCAAGGGCTCGGGTCCGCTCGCCGCGCCCCTCCCCGGCCGCCTCCAGGACAAGGTGGACCGCGAGGCGGCGTACGACCAGACCAAGGACGAGACGGACAAGTGGAACGAGACGGTGCGGCGCATGAAGGGCCAGAGCGGGCTCGGCGCCGAGGGCGCGCGGCACGAGCGCCTCACGCTCCCGCTCATGGGCGGCGAGGGCGACGTGCGCCGCGACCCGAACGCGCAGGAGTGGAGCGCCAAATTCCAGGTGCGTCCCTCTCCTCCCCTCCTCGCCCTCTCCCTCTCTCACCTCACCGAGACCTCGACGCTGACGCTCGCTCTCGCCTCTCGTCCGCAGCCGACCAACGACCTCGAGGCGTCGGTCCAGTCGCTCCTCTCGACGGCGCAGATGTCGCAGGCCGACCTCCAGCAGCAGGAGAAGGCGGCGCTCGCGACGCTCGACCCGGCCGACCTCGCCGCGCGCCAGGCCGAGCTGCGCCGCCAGCGCGACCTCATGTACCGCGCCGAGCGCAAGGCCAAGCGCGTCGCCAAGATCAAGAGCAAGGCGTACCGGCGCATCCACCGCAAGCAGCGCGAGCGCGACGGCGCCGGTGCGCAGCTCTCGCTCGACGACCTCGCCGAGCTCGACGCGATCGACGGCGGCTCGCGCGTCGACGACGAGCGCGCGCGCCTCGAGCTGCAGCGCGCCAAGGAGCGCGTCACGCTCAAGCACTCGGGCAAGGGCGGGCGGTGGGCGCGCAAGGTCGACGGGCTCGAGGGCCTCGACGAGGAGCGCAACGCGGCGATCCGCGACATGGTGAGCCGGCGCGAGGAGCTGCGCAAGAAGATTGCCGGCGTCGGCAGCGGCGACGACGAGCGCGACGACTTTGCGTCGTCGGACGACGGCGAGGGCGAGGGCGACGACGACTCGATGGCGTCGGGCGCCGACGACGACGACGTCGATGCGGTGCGGCGGCGCGCGTTCGACGAACTCGCGGCGCTCGACGCCAAGGAGGCGGCGCTCAAGGCGAGCGACCCCAAGCTCAAGGGCGTCATGAACATGAAGTTCATGCGCGACGCCATGAGCCGCGCCGAGCGCGACGTGCAGCGCGACGAGGACGAGCTGCGGCAGCGCCTTGCGCAGCTCGACGAGATGCGCGACGACGCGGCGACGGCGGGCGGCGAGGGCGAGGACGAGGATGGGCCGGCGCCCGTCTCGATGTCCGAGCAGGTCCAGGGCAACCTTGGGCGCATGGTGTTTGGCCCGACGAGTGCTGCCGCCAAGGTGCGTCCCCTTCCTCTCCCTCTCTCTCGAGTGACTCTACACGAAGCGCAGCCACTGACGTCGAGCTCCTTGCGCTGCAACAGCTCGTCTCGGCTCAGCCCGCCGCCGCCGCCGGGTCCTCCTCCACCGCCGGCCCAACGCTCAGCACCGCCACTACGACCAAGCTCTCGGGCCCCGTCACCGTCGGCTCGACCACCTCGCGCACCGCCCGCGCCCGCCCGTCCCTCTCCAACCCCGGCTCCTCCTCCGCCGCCGCAACCACCCCCGCCGACGACCCCGACGCGAACCCGTGGCTCGCGCTCGCCTCGGCCGACGGCGCCGCCGGCGGTGCGGTCCTGTCGCGCAAACTCAACAAGGCCGGGCACGGCAAGGACCAGTCGAGCCTCGCAAAGTCGACCGCCAAGGCGGACCGTGCGCGCGCCAAGCAGGCCGACGCGCGCGAGGCCGAGCGCGACGACGCCCGGGTCGAGCTCGACCTCGGTGCCGACGCCGCGCTCGCTGCGGGCGCGGGTGTGAGCGGGAAGAAGGGCAAGCAGGCGGCGCGGAAGGGCGACCGGCCGCAGGTCGGCGGGGCGCTCGCCGTGCCGGCGCAGCGCATGGAGGGCGACGCGGCCGACTCGAGCGACGAGGAGCTCGACGAGGACGAGATCCAGGCGCAGAGGGGCAAGGGCCCGGCCGCGTTCCGCCAGCGCGAGCTCGTCAAGGAGGCGTTCGCCAACGACGACGTCGTCGCCGTGCGTCCCTCTCTCTCCTCTCTGCCTCTCCCTCTCCCTCTCCCTCTCTTCCTGCCGACGTCAAGCTGACGCACCTCTCTCTCTCTCCCTGCAGGACTTTGCTGAGGAGAAGCGCAAGGAGATTGAGCGAGACGCGCCGCGCGAGGAGGACAACACGCTCCCGGGCTGGGTGCGTCCCTCTCTCCCTCTCTCCCTCTCTGTGCCCTCTCGCCCTCTCCCCCCTCTCCTCAGCCACTGACCCGACTCTCGCGCACATGCTCGCAGGGCGCATGGGCGGGCAAGGGCGCCAAGAAGCAGAAGAACGCGCGCAAGTTCGTCACCAAGGTGGCCGGCGTCGACGCGGCCAAGCGCAAGGACGCCCAGCTCAACCACGTCATCATCAGCGAGAAGAAGGACAAGAAGGCGCACAAGTACATGCTCAAGGACCTGCCGTTCCCGTACACGAGCGCGGCGCAGCACGAGCACAAGTTGGCGACGCCGCTCGGGCCCGAGTGGTCTACCTCGACGGTGCGTCACCCTCTCTCCCCTCCCTCCTCCTCTCGCTCTCGTTCCTATCGCTCCAGGAGTCGGGGCTTGTCGCGCTCTGATTGTGCCCAAGGCACAGGTCGAGCGCGATCTGCACGGCGCGAGAGCCGCTGGCACCCGTCGGCAGCAGCAAGCAGCAGGACGAGGTGCCTCGCCCGAGACGATGACGCCCGTGCTGATCCTCTCTCTCTCCCCTGCAGATCCTCCGGGACCAGACGATTCCTGCCGTCCTCGTCAAGCCGGGCGTCACGATCCGGCCTGTCGACCGCAAGATGGCGTAGCAGCAGCTCCCTCCCTCCTCGCCCTGTAACGCTGCCACCTCGTTCCACGCCGCCTTCGCTCTTGTGCGCGCACGGCCCCGGAGAGCGAGAGTCAGACCACCTTCTCGAGCGAGCGGCGCGTGGAAGCCGGGCCGCGTCCGGGGCTTCTTCCCGGCGCACGACGATCTCTCGTGCGCCTTCCGTTGCGAGCAGGACGCAGCACCCCGTCGCGCGCGCTGGATGGCATGCGAGTCTTCTCGCGTGCTCGAAGCCGAGGAAGAGTCAAGCGTGAGCTGGAAGAGAGCTGCGAGCGAGGTCCGAGAGCTGCGAGCGGCGACTCGCGAGGTCAAAGCGTCGTCCCTCCTCCACCTGGTCGTGCCTCGCGCGATGGTGGCCGGGTCCAAGGGGCAAAGACGTCGGCTCGTCCTGATTAAAAAGCTCGTAGCTTAACCTTGGTTATCAGGCATCGTCGCGATCTCGGGCGAGAGAGGGCGAGCCTCACCGGAGCGCTGCAGCGAGCGAGCAGGGAGAGCTGGCGATCTTCTGCTCACGGCGGCGGCACTCGCTGGAACAGGTGCATAGATTGCTCGAGCGAGAAGCTGAAGCCGTTCCACGCTGTGCGGCGGGTAGCGTGCGCGTCTGTGGGTGCGCCCGGCCTGCCGGGGTCGGCTTTGGCAGCCGACGCAGGATCCAGCACTTGCACCCGAGCTCGCGCGGTGTGTCCGTGTGTGTGTGCCAGAGAATGGGCCGCGGCTGGACGACGAAAGCGGGCATCCGAGGAACGGAGGACGAGAGTCGACAGCGAGCGAGCGAGGTCCGAGCGAGGACGGCGAACCGAGCGACAAGGCGGCCGATCGCAATTCTCGTCGCAGCGCTTTCCTTGCTCGCACACGGCCAATCTTCCGTCGCCGGTCGGCGGCCCTGATCTCCCACCCTGCTCTGCCCCTCGTCGTCGTCGTCGTCCGACGCCGAGTCGGCCCCTCTTTGCCCTTGGCTCTCTTCCTCTCTCTCTCGAGAGCAAGGCCGACCACCAGCTCTTCGACGCCCTCCACTCCACCCACCCGAAGCCACCTCCGCCGCGCGCGCAGGCCTGTCCTTCTCCTGCCTCCTCCCCCGGGTCGTAGAACGAGCGCAGATCGCCGCTCTCGCTCTCTCGCCCTCTCTCGGCCAGTGTTCCGCCACTTTGTCGTCCACCAGCCGTGCGCACCACCACTGCCACCTCGACTGGGCCAGCTCTGCACCACTCGCCCGACCCTGCGCTCGGCCGCCCCAGCCTCGCCCTCGCCCTCGCCCGCCGTCGTCGCGCCTCGAGTTGTCCGCCGCGGCCGCCCTGTCGCCTCACGCTCCTCCCGCCGCACCGGGCTGGCGGCACGCGCCCACCATGGCGAGTGCTGCAGCCACCGTGCGGGTCAAGGCCCCGCCGCCCGCGCCCATCGAGCGCGTCGTCGGCGTCGAACGAGGCCCGGCTCCGCCGCAGCCGCAGGTGGACGAGTCGGCCGACGACGATCTCCCCCTGCCGCCTCGGCTTCCGTCCATCTCTGCCTTGCTCAACGAGACGGCCTCCCAGCAGCAAGGTCAGTCCCCTCGTCCTCCTCGTCGAGAAGCCGGGGCGGTGTTTGCTCGCGCGCGAAGTCCGGGGGCGGATTGGAATTCGAGCTGACGCCCGCCTTGGCTCGCTTCTCTCGCTCCGCTCGCAGACTCGGCACCGCAAGGAGGACCGTCGTCGGGCCTGTTCCCGCCGTACAGCCCGTTTGACCCGCAGGCGCAGCCGACCTACCGCCACGACGTCGCGCCCACAGCTCCCGACGCTGCACCCTCGCCTTCCTCCACCCCCGCCCCTCCTCCTCCTCCTCCACCTCATCCGAACTACCCGCCAGTCGCCTCGGCACACCCCGACACGGCCACCCAGGCCGGCCTCGCCTTCTCCCAGTCGCGCCCCATGGCCCGCCCGCCCTCGCCGCCGCCCCGCCAGCTCACCTCGCTCGAGTTCCCCGACGGCAACGCCCTCCACCCGCTCCCCTCGGGCTTGTCGCCCAGCGGCGGTCGGCGCCGAGCCACGTCGGCCTCGGTCGTGCCTCTGTTCGAGGCGGCGCCGTACAGCCGCCTGCCGGGCTTCGCGACGAGCTCGGAGCGCGGCGGCGCAGCAGGAAGCGGCGGCGGCGCAGGCGACGGCCAGCCCGACGCACGAGATCAGCCGCCGCCGCCGTCGCAGCAGCACCAGGAGAGCCCGGCGTCGCGCCTCGAGGCCCTGAGGCCGCGCGCCTTCTCGACGCCGACGCGCGAGGAGTACCGCGCGCACGTCGGGTGGGCCGCCGCCCTCCCCGCCGTGCCCGCTCGCGCGCCGCTCCACTTTGCGGCGCGCCCGGACCCGGGCGCCGACCAGCAGCAGCAGCACCCCGCCGAGCCGGCCGCGTACCCGCCGATGCCGCCGTACCCGTATTACCCGGGCGTGCACGGCCCGCCGAGCCACGTCCACGTCGGCCCGCACCTCGCGCCCGACAGCTGGGCGCCGCACCACCTCCCGCTCCCCTATCCTCCCCCGCCTCAGCAGCAGCAGCAGCACCACCACTCGCACCAGCCGCCGCCGCCGCTCCCGACCCCGCCGAGCCACGAGCACCCGCACCCGCACCCGCACCAGCACCCGCATCAGCACCTCCCGCCCCCTATGCCGTCGGGCCTCGCCGCGCAGGGCCCAGCCTCGCCGCCGCTCCCGCCAAGCGCCCAGCAGCAGCCGCAGCAGCTGCAGTACTCGACGCACCCGACGGGCCTCCCGGGCCAGTCGGCGTGGCTCCCGCAGCCCCCGCCGTCGCTCGTCGCGGCGGGCGCGGCCGAGTCGCCGCAGGACGCAGGGCGGTACGGCTGCCCGCATTGCCGTGCGTCGCCCTCTCCCTCTTTCCCTCCCTCTCGCTCTCGCCCTCGCATGAGCACGAGCACGAGCACGAGTTCGGGTTTGAGCCCGAGCGCTGACGCACCGACCTTGCATGCGCGCAGCGAAACGCTTTGCCCGGCCGTCGTCGCTCCGGATCCACATGCACTCGCACACGGGCGAGAAGCCCTTTACGTGCCCGATGTGCGACCGCGCCTTCTCCGTCCAGGTGCGCCCCTTCTCTCCCTCCATCCTCTTCGACTCGCTCTGCTCTCGCTGTTACACGTCCTGACCCTCGCTCGCTCGCTCGCTCGCAGTCTAACCTCCGCCGCCACCTCAAGATCCACAAGGGCGGCAACGCCGCGCCCGCAGGCGCCTCGTCCTCCTCGGCGCCGACGCCGCGCAGCCTCCCGCGCCTCGCGACCGACCGCGCGACGCTCGGCGACTCGGGCGCCGACGACTCGCCGGCCGACCAGGCGTCGGGCAGCACGGCGAGCCGGCCTTCGAGCGGGTCTGCGGGCGGGCTCGGCGGCGCGACGGACGCCGAGGGCGAGGCTGAGGGAGAGGGAGAGGGAGAGGGCGAGCGCGAGGAGGGGGCGATCCTCGAGGAGGACGAGGGGCAGGGCGACGGCGATGTCATCATGGGCGACGAGGCGCGGCAGCCCAGGAAGGGCGACGAGCTGCGCGGCGAGGCGCCGCCGCTCGTCAGGACGGCGTGGCCGCGCGCGAGGGAGCGCGGCGACTGAGTCGAGCCGGGCGTCGTCGGCGTACGCTTGAGCCCCTCCCCTCTCCGTCTCTCTCTCCTTCCCCTCCCCGCCCTCATACCCATACTATAGCTTCCGCGGCGAGCCCTTCCTCCACCTACCACCCTACTTGTACATGCTCCTGCGCTCGGCCCGCTCTTGTTGTTCTCCACCCCCTCCTGCTCATGCACCTCGTCCTCGCCTTGCCTCCTCCTCACGACTTGCCCGCCGCCGTGCTCTTCGTTCCTCTCCCTCCTCCTCCTCCTCTTCCTCCTCCGTGACCTACATGCCGGTCGTCTCGCTCGCACCTCTCGTTCGTCGCGCCCTGCAACCTCGTTGATCATCTCTGCCTGCGCGTGCTCTCGAGAGCGAGCCGAAGCGAGCGCAAGCGCTCTCGGCGTGTCAGCTCGCAGCGAGAGGTCCGAGCGCAAGAGCTCGAGTTGCACTCCTCGATCTCAACAAGGCTGGCTCTACAAGTGCCTCGTCTTGTTCCGACTCGCGCTCCTCGCCGGCTTGCGCATCCGGCTGCGCCCGCTCCCCTCCTCGCCCTCGAGCGCACGTTGCTCGTCCTCGGCCTCCTGCGCGCCCTCTCGCCGCTCGAGCCCCGCGGCGAACTTCTTCTTGTCGCCCTTGGCCTTGTCGCGCTTGTCCGTCAGCGCGCGCTTCTTCTGGTCGGCCGCGTCCGACGACGACTTGGCCGACGACGCCGACGGGATGAACGACATCTCCATGCCGCCGCCCGCCGAGCCCCGGATGATGTCGCCCGCCGCGAGGCCGCCCTCCTCGTCGTCGTCGTCCCCGCCGGCGCCCGCTCGTCGGCGCTTGGTCGCACCGCCGCCGGCGCCGCCCGCCGCCGCCTCGCGCGTGCGCTGCGCGAACGACTGCGTCGCGCGCGCGGCCGTCGACGCGAGCGGCCTCGAGCGCGCCGCCGAGAGCGTGTCGTCGTCCGAGTCGTCGGCGGCGACGAGTGCCGGGCGAGGGCGAGAGGGAGCGGCGGTGGAGGCGGAGGAGGAGGAGGGGAGGGTCGCCTTGGCGGGCCGTTTTGGCGGGCCGGTCGGGCGGCGCTGGTAGTCGAAGCCGAGCTCTGCGAGCGGAGGAGGTGCACGAGTCAGCGACTGGGTGCAAGAGAGGCGCAGAGGGAAAGAGGGAGAGGGACGCACCGCCCTCTGCACTGCTGTCCGAGTTGGACGCCTCGTCGTCCTCGCTCGAGTTCTGCTCGACCTCGTCGTCCTCGTCCTCGTCGTCGTCCGACGCCTGGTGCTGCCGCGGCTTGGTCGAGGGGTTGAGCAGCTGGAACTCGCGCGACTCCTCGTCGATCTCAAAGTCGGGGTTGGTGAACAGGTCGCCGAACCGGTCGTCCTTGAGCAAGCTCGGCGCGTCGGCGCCCGCGGCCGCGCTCTTCTTCTTGCGGCGCTTGCTGCCCTCGTCGTAGTCGTCCGAGAGTTCGCCCGCCTCGCGCTTGCGCTGGCGCTCCTCCTCGGTGCGCAGCTTCTTGGCGAGCGCCTTGTTGACCTTGACGCCGCCCGCGCCGGCCCCTCCAGACGAGCCCGCCGCCTTCTTGGCGCCGCGGATGCGCGACTCGTGCTCGGCAGCGAGCTTGTCGCGCACGAGCTGGTCGCGGTGCTCGGCGTACTGGAACGGGTTGGCGATCGCGCGCGCCTTGGTGTACAGGCGCAGGTCGACAAAGTAGCCGTGCATGTAGGGTTTGAGCGTGTCGGTGCCGATCAGGTGCGTCAGGTTGAGGCTGCGAGCGAGAGGAGACGAGTCAGTCGAGGGTCCTGAACCGAGAAGGACGAGGAAGGAGGGAGAGGGGACGCACTCGTCGAGCTCGGCGCGGTCGACAAACTTGTAGTCGTCGTAGATGGTCGTCACCTGGTCGTCCTCCATCTCCTCGGTCATGTTGTCGAGGAAGCGGCACCACTTTGGCGCCGGGCCGAGCTGCGGCACGTAGTAGCCCGTCATGGGCGACGTCTCGTTGGCGAGGAAGACGAGGCCTGTGCCTGGGTAGATGTGCAAGTCGTTGATCGGCATCGGCGGGTTGATAGCGACGAGGTTGGTGCCCTGCGAGCGGCGAGACGAGGGCAAGACTCAGCTCGAGCACGAGGGACGACCGACAGCTCGAAGAAAGCGAGGAAGAGGGGGACGGACCGTGTCCTTGCCCCAGATCTTGACGACCTTCTCGTCGGCGCTGGCGACCCAGCCGCCCTCGCGGTCGGCGTCGCTGCTCGTCGCGGGCGAGCTCTCGACCCACTCGACCTTCTTGACGGGGAGGCCGTACCCTTGGTCCTTGGTCGTGTACGGCTTGTTGGCGCGCAGGTCGTACAGGAGGACGTGGCCGGTCGACGTCCCGACGGCGAGGTTGAGGCCGTCGTTGCGGTTCGCGAGCGCCGTGACGGCGACGCCGCCCGCGCTCGAGTCGTCGTCGACGCCGGGCAGGCGCGGGTGCTGCAGCGTCGCGCTCGACATGCTCGACTGGGCGAGCGCCGCGTACGGCAGGCGGAGGATGCCCGCGCGCGAGCGGCTGCGCGGGTCCCACATCTCGACCGTGCCGCGGCCGTGGCGCGTCTCGGTCCCGAAGCACAGGAGCTGGTGCGCCGGGTTGATGTCGATCACGTTGACGCCCGTCACGGCGTCGCCCGTCGCGCCCGACCCGGGCACGCCGCCACCCTCGCCGCCGTCGTACTCGAGCGCGCCCTCGAGCCCGAACGGCTTCATGAAGCGGCCGACCTCGAGGTTGAGGCGCCACACCTCGGTGCCGAGGCCGCCGACGAGCGCGTCGCACGTCGGAAAGTTGTACGCGAGCGTGCGCCCTTGGCGGGGCATGCGCACGCGGTAGTGCGACGACGACTGGGTGTGCAGCTCGAGCGAGCGGTCCGACTGGAGGTGGAGCGTCTTGGTCCAGTCCGACGACAGGATCTGCGGGCGGGCCGGTGCGCTCGTCAGCGTTCGCTCTGGTGTCCATGCAAGAGGTGGTGGAGAGAGGGAACGCACCGCAAAGTCGACGTTCTCGCTGTCGGTGACGCGCTCCATCTTCATGCTGAGCTCCTCGAGGTCAAAGACCTTCATGCGCGGCTTGTACGTGCCCGTCGCGAGGAGGTAGCGGCCGTCCCTCGTCGTGCGCAGCTTGTTGCTCGCCTCGGGGAAGTCAAAGTCCTGCCAGGCGGGAAGAGGGAGCGGGAGGGAGGGAGGCGAGGAGGACGAGAGGTCAGCACCGCCCGCCTTCCTCATCTCTCTCGCTCGAGAGCTCCCCTCCAGCGCGCAGTGCGAGCGAGACACGGACGCACCTGGATGAGCCGGATCTCGCCCTCGCCGCCAGTCCCGCCCTGGCCGCCCTTCTTGCGCCGCTTGTTCTTGTCCGAGAGCTTGGCCTCGAGCCAGGCCGCCGCGTTCTTGCTCGACAGGCCGCCGCCGTTGACGCAGTAGATCTTGGCTGCGCCTCCGGTCGAGGCGAGAGAGACGACCATGGCTGCGGGCGTGTGCGCAAGCGGGTGCGGTGGCGAGAGAGAGCGGGTTGAGCGAGCGAGGAGGTGTGGAGCGGAGCGCGAGCTCGGAGGAGGCCAGCCTCAGGGGAGGGGCGGCGGCGGCATCTCTCTCGCTCTCTTTGATCCCCTTGTGCATGCGCAGACAGTCTCTGTATTACAACAAGCAGGGTCCACACAGCAGTCTACGCCGCCCTCCCTCGCCGGTCGCTCGACTCGACGCCCGGCCGCCCGCCGCTCAGGCTCACTCGGCCACGTCAAAGTCGCCCTGGTCCATCTGCGTGCACAGGAGAGAGC
>Ga0308170_10002932_pt1 | contig 14324 bp, 17 predicted proteins | sample PhyBR2_2_FD_202136 | JGI IMG/M metagenome (GOLD analysis project Ga0308170, IMG submission 202136) | Phyllosphere microbial communities from UC Gill Tract Community Farm, Albany, California, United States - DLSLSB.R2 | ecosystem: Host-associated > Plants > Phyllosphere > Unclassified | place... | reverse complement strand
GTTCTACTTCAAAAACGTTCCTCACCATCGCTCAACCTCTCCTCTACAAAGATATCAGATTCGACATCTCAGAGAATGCGGTTTTCGACTCAAGCGGCATCCTCACGACTCATATCCTCATCGAGCAGGCGTCTCGTGTACTGCTCACGACGTTAAGGCGGACCCCTCTCCTTCGTCAATTAGTGCAACACGTCGAAATTCTTGGAGTAGTGGGAGCTTTGGCCGGTCTCGACGAGTGCAAGGCTCACAAAGTAGACCTCGAGGAACTCGTCAAGGAAATCGTTGGAACGTTCCCCTCGACGAGGCTCGTCACCTTGGACAACGTTTCCCTGCTCGCCGACGTGGATGAAGCTGTTCATTCGTTACAGAGTCGTAGGAATGATGACGAGAAACACCGAGCACCTGTACCGGCGTTCTCTTTAGTTGTACCTGGATCATTGGGCGTCCGAAAGAGGTATCGAGGCGCCTATGAACGATTTCAATGGATCCCATTCTCGACGGTTGGACAGCAAATTGACGTAGAGGCGCGATTAAGTCACTCTCTACGCACGCTTCGGCAACTCGAAATTCCTCTCGACAACCCGACAACCCTCTCACTCTTCCAGCATCTCGAGCGGCTCTCCCTTCGACTTTCGGTTCGAACTCCCTCGATAACCGTTCAGAGCATTTCTGCCACCATCGACAACCTTTCTACTCTCCAAATCCTGATACTCCACGGTACAGCGCGAGAGGAGGATCTCGAAGTCCTTCTTCAATCTGGACTGCTCGCCCGTTCACTTCCTCTTGCCCTCACTCAACTATCCCTCGCCTTCAAGCTTACCTCTGACGACCTCCTCCCTTTCCTTCGAGATCTCCCCACGACAAGTAATCTCAAGAGGTTCAATTGTTTGAGCGAGACGGAGGAAATGGAGGGAGTCGTCGAGGAGTTCAGTAAGCGAGGAATCAGGTTGAGCTTCGATGAAGAGTGAGACACCTAGTGGTGAGCTTCGCACTATTCCTACTGGCAAGGCGACGAGATCTGACTTGAGCTTACACTCCTTCAGAATTCGAAGGCAACGTCGAATCGAGAATCGATAGTTTGGAGTGAGGAATCGGGCAAGATCCAGCAGAGCGCAAGGAAAGAAGGGAGTAATGCCGAAGATGCTGAAATCGAGTTGACGGAACGGTTGAAAGAGGGGAGTATTGGGAGGTTGCGAATTGTATTGTCTGAATTCGAATCGTCTTTGTCTATTGAGAGCCTTTCACTCTGGTCCACCTTCCTGGTCATGTTTGAGAGTCAATCTAGTCCTCCTATCTGCTCATCCGCTTGTTGCGGGCTGAACGGAGAGAGCAGATTCAACCTTGCGAATAGTGATGTTAAATTTTACGCCCGCAACCTTAACGGAAGGCTACGGTACGGCTAGCGGGCGTAATTATACGGGTCTCATACGGTACGGGTAGGGTTTTAATACGCCCGTAATCGGCCCCGTAGACGTCGCCGTACGTAGTAATTTTTGAACTTACGGCCGGATTTTACGGCTTTGAGCGAGGGAGCACAGTGATCGCTCAGTAGTCTCGATTGTGGAACAGTTATAGGATGGAATCCGTCATTGGTAGATGAGCCGGAACGCAAGAGGGCGAACTAAAGGAGTTTTCGCGTTTCGCAAGTTGAGAATTGGTCGAGAGAGTCAGTGAAACTTCGAGTTTTCGACCTCTACTTGCTATCACGTCAATTTCGGGTAGCGGTTGGTACTAGTAAGCTTCAAATGAAGCGGTCGCGGTCGCTGAAGTCCAGTGAAACCCGATTTTCGTCAACTTTCCGTTTTCTTCAATCGTTTTCTCGCGAAGACCATATGCTTCTTCATTCTGTATTCTCTCGTAGCTGCCTTCTCGTGTTCAGGATCATATTCCGCAACGAGTTCAATCATTTTGTGCGCTGTTTGGCTCGTAGCGGCCTCTGCCCGCCGTAAAAAATCTTTACGGTTTACGTTCTCTACGCCTACGGACCGTTACGGAGACGGATCACTACGGTTACGTAAAGCACCCGTAGCGTAGCCCGTACGTAGTAAATCGAGTCTTTACGGTACGCTACGGCCGCCGAAACATCACTACTTGCGAAGCGATTCGAGGCATGAGAATCGATTATTTTTGAGACCAAGCGCAACAATTTGATCCCAGCTGCACCCGTTACCAGAGATCGATAGCTAGACGATCTTCAGCTATCTCAATATATCGCTCGAGAGGAGACAAGCGGACGCTTGCTCTCGATTTCTCGCTTGTCCTCCTTCCGTTCACTCTGATTCTCTCATATCACTCGAATCGACCTGCAAGTAGCTCCAGATCAATCGAATACAGAACCACAACTACCCCAGCTCTTCTCCCTATCCTCCCTCGCTCTTCCTTCCCACCTCGAAATCTTCATCTTTCGAGCCTTCCCCCTTGATCCCACGACTCTCCAGAACCATCAAGATCAGCTCGAAGGATAAACAGCTCTCCGTAGCTATCGCACGTACGTCTCTAACTCTGATTGCTCGAAAATGAAAGGAGTTTCGAACTGACTCTTTTCCTCGCTTCCTCCAGATCTTCCGTTCGAATACTCCACACACCCTCGTTGCACGCTTTCGACGACTAACATGATTCCCACCCTCCCGTTGGACGTCCTTCGAATCGTTCTCGAAGCTCTCGATGACAGGATGTCGCTCACCAACTGCTGCCTAGCTTCGAAGATCATCCTCAATATCTCTCGACCTCTCCTTTATTACAAAGTCGAGATTGTGGTCAAGGGTACACCAAGGCTACCCGCCTCAAGCAAGCAGGGTTTGAAGCCAAGGATGTTCGGCGAAACGCGCGAAACGCTTCGAGCGATGCAGGAGAACCCGTCCCTCGCTGCCTTGGTCCACACCGTCCAAATCTCGACGATCGCATCAACGGCTGGGTCAGAGGATCCCTCCTGGAGTTTCAACCTTCAAAAAGTATTGAAAGGTTTTCCCGAACTCAAAACACTCTTCCTCGTCGACACGCTTGAGCTCGACGGCTTCGATACAACTATCGCTAAGCTGCAATGCGCCGAAGCGTCAGCTCTCACGGTACACGTCAAGCACTGGTATCCTCGCGTCACCTCTCCTCTTACTGCTGCGTACAAGAGTCTCGAAATCGAATCCAACCGCCTCACTCTCAAGTCCCCATTCACTCCTATCTCGGCTGGCATCACTTCGCTCAAAGTCATATGTGGTCGCTTCTTCGACACGGATCTAACACTTGCCGCATTCACAAACCTTCGACACCTCGAATTCTACTCGGACCACCTTCCCGCCCGAAAATCTACTCCACCGTTCACGGGACCACCGAATCGCTACGAAGCCATCCTCGTAGAGCTCCAGCATCTCAAAACGCTCAAAAAGATCGTGTTGTCAGAAGCTGGCGGTGTCTGTGTCGATCTTCTTCGCAAGCTTGGATTCATCGCCTCGATCCCTCCCTCGGTCGTCACTCTATCACTCGACCGCAGTGTTGACACCGCACTGCTTCTAGAGGTTGTGCAAAGTCTCCCTCCGTCGACGGGACTCAAAACCCTGGAGAGTCGCTCAACGTGGGCAGATTTGTCAGAGATCCAGGAGGAGTGCGATAAGAGAGGGATTAGGCTAGCTTTGTTTTGATCTTTCTATGAGTGAGCAACTTTCCCCTTCTCTTCTCTGTAGAACAAGACTAACGGTAATCAATCGCGACTTGTAGATCTTTTGTCTCGCTTTCAATCTTGTACAGGTAAGCCGTTGAACTGGGTAGTGTACGTCGCTTGAGTCTCGAACGATGAAAAGAACTGGGGTGCGAGTCGATGAAGAATCGAGAACGGACGGAACGAAATCGAGGAATGTCTGTGAAACGCTTGAAATTAGCTTTACCTTTTCACTGTTCTCGTCTGACTGACGCGAGCTGAGATCGAGGGCGGCTCGCACGCTACTCTAGAATCGCGACCCGTGGAGAGAGAGGGCGAGAGACGACTGTCAAGCAAGAAGAATCACTGAAACAGCGTCTTGCTTCGCTCTATCTCTCTCGTTGGTATCCTCGCTGTCGCAGAGCTTCGAAGGAATTCTTACAACAAGTAGAACGACTGCTGTACTAGCACGATCCGACGATCAAGCTCCGTACTCCTCTAACAATATCTTCTTCTGTCTCTCCACCAACGCCTTCTCCATCTCTTCCATACTCAACAATTTCGGTTGCTTCAACATCTCCGGCGCGAAGATACTCTCGAATCCATCCTTGACTTCCTCCGACTTTGAAGCAGCAGTTCCATCTGATAATTTCGTCTTCTTCGTTTGACCTTTCCCTGTTGGAGCTTTTCGTTTTCCGCCCTTCTCAGGTTCAGCCGCGGGATCTTCTTCGTCCGTTTCCATTGGTGTCGAGGTGGAGGCAGTGAGGGAAATGATTGATCGAGTTGGTAGAGGGATCGAAGGGAGTTCTTCGAATTCTCCTTCGAGGTTCTCTAACGCTTCTTCCCAAGCTACGGAAAGGTGCCAGGGATCATCAGCACCGAGATCAACGAGCTTAATAATCGAACGCTCCAAGGCGTACCTGATTTCTCGGCCTCTGCTTCTTCATCCAACAGTTTCTTTCCCTCTTCTCCCTTCTCTGCGAAATCTCCATAGTATTCGGGGCCAGCATTGTCGAATAATGAGACTTTGATCGCTTTGTAAGATTCGAGTTCGGCTTCGTTCGCTGCTGAAGTCGAGAAGAGTTCTCGTACTCCCGGTAATTCTTTCGCTCGTCCAAAGTACCTGTAAAGGGGTCGTACCATCAGTAACCAGTACTACCTTGTTCAAATGCGAAATGTAGAGTCGGGAGGGAGCGCGAGAAGGGGGAAGATAGTTTCGGAGAGCGAAAACGAGATTGAGAACTTGCTTGTAACCCCTTTGACCCGGTACTTCTCTCCCATCCGCATCCGTACTCTTTCCGGCAGCCCTCTTGTAATTCGCACCGCCCAACGCAATGATCTGATTCTCCCAATGATACTTCTCCCTCAATAGTTTATTAATCTGATCGTTCAAATCCCGAATCTCGTAATCCGTCAAACCCGCTGCACGCTCCCGTCCACTACATCAGTCTCTCTCATGTTGAGTACAGATGATCAGGAAAGAGAAAGCGTACCGTCTTGAATCTTACTAACTTTCCTCGAAACTTCCCTCAAGATCTCACCCCTCCACCTCTCGCACCCTCTCAGATCTTTACAACTCGCAGCTACTCGAGGTCTTCGATCCGTCTTTTGTGCCAAACCCATTTCGGCTGCTTGGGCTTCCCGAAAACGGTACAACATTGATTGCGCTTTCTCTTCATTACGAGCCACTGTGTATCGTTCAAGAGGAATGTCAATAGTTGCTAGAGTAGTGTAGTGATGTTGGGGAGCGGTAGCACGTGGGTGGGAGGAGAGGGAGATGAGACTGACTGATGAAACGAGTTGATCACTGGTTAGAGACTGGACAAGGAGATAGAGGGTTTGAGTAGGTGTGCTGGATTCTATAGAGCTCTCTGTAGCTCTTCTAGCGTTGCGCGTTGAAAAAGTGAGAGGTTGGTTTGTTGTCAACCTCCCGACTTGGAGAAATCCAATTTCTCACTTAAGTTTCGCAATTCTGAAAAATGTAAAGCATGCAAGTCCGTGTTACAGTATAGCTGAAAAAGTGTCTGTAGTGAGGAAGGAGGGAATCGACCAGCGAATTGAAAATAGTGTAACAAACAAAATACAAGTGGAAATATCGCAAAAAGTATCGTAAAATCGAATGCAGTACATGAATAGCTCCTTCTCGTTCCCTCCTATCTTTGTCTAGAGCTTCCTTTCCGTCTCCGTGTCCCCCGCTTACCACTTGTTGCGACGTTTCCTCCTCGCCGACAAGCAGGCGCAACAAGTAAAGAAGAATCCAAAGAATTCGCATGCGAGGGCGGCAACCGTCACCCAGGTACCGGCAGAGTAGTTAATATCGACGTTGACATCGTCTGTGAGGCCATCAAACAAGAACATCAGTTTCAAGCTGTGAAATGGATGAATTCGTTTCTTGACGTACAGTTATCCTCAACATAACGACGCACGACGTAGAAGAATACGATATCCAGCACTACACACGCCGCCGTGAGAACGAAGGTGAAGAGGGTAAAGAGGGAAGCGCAAAGGAATCCAATCCTATCGGAACAAGCCGCGATCAAGAATCCTAGAAAAGCGAATCCCGTCGCAATAGGATGTAGGACGAAAGCTTTAGTGACGGATCGAATCGTGTCTTGAGTACTTTGATCGATTGCTCCCGTGATCGAGGCGATCTCTTGAATGATGGGAGGGAGTTCGTAGCCTAGTTGAGTCGAAGAACATTGGTCCACTCCGTTTAGAATGTTGTAACAGTATCCGAATACTCCAAGTTTTATGTCACTCGTCAGTGTGGCTACTGAGAGTACTCGCGCGGAAACGGTTGCCTGTAAGTTCGGAGAACTGGACGATCAGCATTCGAGGGAAAACGAAGGATCGTCGAAATCAGCAACGACTCACCTTTGCGATTGCGAAATCATGATCAGGCCCGAAAAGTGGTGAAGTCAGGCATGACACCAGAAGTAAAGCGAACGCGGCGAATAGGAGGAAAGTTCCCTGCGAAAAGAGGAAAAAGCGAGGAGTCAGTGAACATTTCGAAGTGGCTCTTTGCGCCGATCAATGCAGTTTGTTGCACACTCCGAGCTCCTCTTCATCGTGTCGTGTCCCATCTAGAAGCGTACGAGGTTCCCGCTGTTTGTTTGCCCGTGACCTCATTTCTCATCTTTCTCGAGGCCGACCTCAGTCTGTTTTCCCTCTCTTGCGCTGTTCATTGATCTATATGAGCAGGTGAAGCTTACGAAGTGATGGAATCCTAGCATTTGACTCTGTCGATGAGTTGAAGGTGGAGGGAGGCTGTGTTAGAGGTTGATTGAAAGAAGGAAAGGGATCGACAAGAGTTGAGGAAGCGATAAAACGGGTCGTCGAGCGTTCGAGGTGGCTTGTGAGGAGCGTGAAGAGAGATTGCTAGTTGGTCGAGTGAGAAGTCGGGAAGAAAAAATGCAACTTTACGCCGGACTGCAGTTTTTCGAAAAATTGCTGCGAGGAAGTTTTCCAAGCGGTGTCAATATTTTTATGATAGTCGATTGGTTGCAGCAGTAGTAGAGTCGATGCGAGGCCGAAAGCAAGGAAAGAGTGAAGTGATCGACGAAACCGACCCAAAATTTCTCCTTTTTCGCTTGGAAACTACGATAAAACGGGATAGAACAGGCTGATCGAAGCCGGGAGTGGAATACGTGACGATAGAGTTGATCGAATAAGCAGTGAGTGAAGAAAGAGGGCTTCGCTTTGACCCTGAACGAAAGATTTCGGAAATTTGCATCTCCGTGAGCTAGCTGCTCGTATCAGTAGCTCAACGCTATTCGGATGTGGCCTGGATTCAAGCTCAAAGCAGTACTTTGCTTCGCAAGAGAGAGAAGAGTCTTCGTTCGATACGAAGAGCGCACAAGCTCAGCATGCTCACTTCGTTTTTCCCGTTCTCTCCAAGTTCGAAGGACCTTGAAGTCAAAAATAGGCAGCGACGGGGCTACATCCTGGTCAGAATCCTTTGAATGGACTACTGTGTCACGATGTGTCTCCCTTACAGCGGGACAGTAACCGAAAAGGTTGCGAATGGGTCAGAGGCTCAGAGCATCAACTTGGTTTGACTTCTCGGAAAGCTCTTTCGTAAGACATGACGACCCGGATTCTGGATGTACCCTCTCAAGTGACGATCTCTCCATGAGGCGTATATCGACGTAACAAGTAAGGATGCGAGACGGTGTCGACAGCAGCGACCGAGCGTGAAAGAATTGCTTGAGCGTTCCCTCTATACCGACTGATCGGATAGAGCCCTTCGGCTCAGTCCCGATATACTCTGATCGTCGATATTTGACGTTCAGTCGCTCTACAGCTCAACAGGATCGGTTTTCGACCCGCATGCGCCGGATCAAAGTTGCGAAAACGAAAATTTGCTCTAATTTCGCTACCACATCAACGACGGTCAAGTATCGCTCGAGTCAAAGTCGATGCTATCATTGACGAACTACGCTAAAGCGCGAGTCGTAACCGCGCAAACGAGATAAGGGGAAAATTCAAAGGAGCCGAAAAGTACCGAGAGGGAGCGAGGAGAGAGGAGAAAGAAGTTCGGATGCCTCTTCCTTCCTCCCTTTCCCTTCACTTTTCCTTTCAAGCACACCTTTACAGTCTCCACAGACCCAATCTCAACACCCACCACTAGTCACTCAACCTCAGCTCTCAGTTCCATCTCTACCAAAATGTCTGTCAACACCAACGCCAACTTCCGTCTCCCCAAGGTTACCAACGAGGTCAACAAGAGTTATGCTCCTGGTACCCCTGAGCGAGAGGCTCTCCAAGCTGAACTCAAGCGAATGGAAGCTGCCGCACCTTTCGACGTGCCAGCGTTTGTAGGCGGAAAGGAGGTAAGTCGAGGCAGTCTTGGATACATTTCGAGCGCTAGCTGATGGTTACCAACTCATCCTTCACTTAGGTTCGACCTGGATCCGAGAGAACCCCTCAACCCATGCCCCACAACCACAAGAAGAATCTCTGCACTTTCCCTACTTCCACTCCTGAACTCGCTGGAGAGGCTATCGAACACGCTCTCGCTGCTCAATCACAATGGGAAGCTCTTCCTTTCGCTGAACGTGCCGCTGTCTTCCTCAAAGTGAGCAAACCTTTCTTCCCCTTTCCTCCTCGTTTTTTGGTTTATGCGACTTACGAGTCTACTCTCACTACTCGCAGGCTGCTGATTTGATCTCTGGCAAATACCGTGCCAAGATCTGCGCTGCTACTATGCTCGGACAAGGAAAGAACGTATGGCAAGCTGAAATCGACGCTGCCGCAGAGGTTCGTTTTCCTTCTTCGTTCAGCTGTTTCCCGAACGCAATGCTGACTCGATGGCTTGGCAACGTACAGCTCGCTGATTTCTTCCGATTCGGTGCTTCCCAAGTCGAGCACCTTTACGGTCAACAACCCCCAGAGAACTCTGCTGGTGTTTGGAACAAGGTCGAATACCGACCTCTCGAAGGTTTCGTTTTCGCCGTCACTCCCTTCAAGTGAGTAGACTTGTGCGACGAGTCTCTGCTCGAAGCGCACGAACTGATCGACCCCGTATACACTACAGCTTCACCGCAATTGGAGGTAACCTTGTTGGAGCTCCCGCTCTCGTCGGAAACGTTCTCGTCTGGAAGCCTTCTCCTATGGCCACCTACGCTTCCTGGGTTGTCTTCCAAATTCTCCTCGAAGCTGGTCTTCCCAAGAATGTCATCCAATTCCTTCCCTGCCCCAACGGAGACGCTACCATTTCCCTCGTCGACAAAGTCATCTCTCACCGAATGTTCGCCGGTCTCCACTTCACCGGTTCAACTCACGTCTTCAAGCACCTCTGGAAGCAGATCGCCTCGAAAATGGACAACTACCTTTCTTACCCTCGCCTCGTTGGAGAGACTGGTGGAAAGAACTTCCAACTCGTTCACGAATCTGCTGATGTTCGTGCTTCCGTAATTGGTGCTATCCGAGGTGCTTTCGAATACCAAGGTGAGTCGAAAGCTTTACTTCTCTGCCTCTGTCGAATTGCGAACTCATCTTTCCGCTCTCATAGGACAAAAATGCTCTGCTCTCTCCCGTCTCTACGTTCCCAAGAAGCTTTGGGAGGGTAAGGGTCTCTTCAAGGAGACTCTCGTTGAGGAACTCGAGAAGATCACTCTCGGTCCCGTTGACGAATTCAAGCACTTCATGGGTCCCGTTATGTAAGCCCAGCATCGCTCTATACCGTTTGCTTCGATCGCTGACGATTCAGCGGTTCTCGTCTACAGCACTCAAGCTTCTTACGACAAGTGCATGTCATACGTCTCAAAAGCGAAGGAAGCCGGAGGAGAGATCGTTTTCGGTGGATCTGGAGACGACTCTACCGGTTTCTACGTCAAGCCTACCGTCATCCTCACCAAGGACCCCAAGTCTGTCACCATGGTTGAAGAGATCTTCGGTCCCGTTTTGACCGTTTTCGTTTACGAGGACGATCAATACGAGGAGACTTGCAAGCTCATCGATTCTACCACTACCTACGCTTTGACTGGTTGCATGTACGTCTTCAAATTCTCTCTCGATCTCATCTTTGCACAACGCTGATCGAGAGCGTCCATCCGTACAGTTTCTCCACCGACCGATATGCTCTCCTCAAGGCTTCCAACCTCCTCCGACACGCTTCCGGCATGATGTACCACAACGACAAGTCGACCGGTGCCGTCGTCGGACAACAACCTTTCGGAGGAGCTCGAGGATCAGGAACCAACGACAAGGCTGGATCCGCTTCCATCTTCTACCGATTCGTTCAAGCGAGGAGTATCAAGGAGACTTTCGTCGCCCCTACCGAAGTCAACTATCCTTCCAACTTCCAATAGATTTCCCTTTTCCGTTCCTTCGTCGTTTCTTCTTGGGTTATTATAGGTTTACTCTGAGCGCATAGTGCTTTTCGTCTTGTAAAAAGGTTTCATATCACGCGTCGTTCTTCTAGGCTCTCCTAGTCAGCTCAACGAGAGAGATCGAGCACGATCGAGGAGACTGGCGAGTTGCGAAAGCGCTCTTCGAACTTCTTTCTTCTTTCTCTTTCCTCTCACTCTCTTTCTCGCTCTCGCTTCAAGATGTCGTACGATCCCATGTTCACAGCCATCATGAAAGCCGCTACCGACCCAGCGAACTGCAAAGATCTCAAGGAGCAACAAATGATTGAAGATTATTACAACAAGCTCATGAAAGCAGAACCGAAACGCTCGCCTTACAGCTACTACGAGGATGGTAACAGCACTACATCAGGCTCATCATCGATCCCCACGCTCTCAGGGCGCTGCGTCGTCTGTGGGAAGTCAACAAGTTCTCGTTGTTCTGCTTGTGCTTCAAATGGGACTCAATGGATGTACTTCTGTGGGAAAGATCACCAGATGCTCGTGAGTGCTCTCCGCTGTTACTTGAGGGAGGCGCGACGAGTTGAAGCTGATCTCTTCGCATTGGAATTGTTCAGATTTGGCCTCTTCACAAACGAGTTTGTGGAAAGAGGTCAACTCCTTGGTCCTGGCCTCTGCTCACGAAGAAGGAAATGACTGAGATGCTCCACCTCAGTACTCGACCTGTGAAAGGACCAGACGGAGCGACTTCGAATTGCCAGGAATGGCTCGCAGATGGAATCAAGGAGATGTTTCCGTCGATGATGGTCGACTACAAGCCTGGAATGCTCGACTCAATGTTCAAGGTAAGCTCTCCGAGCTCCTAGTCGTCAGGTCGATTGCCCCGAGTTATTGACAAGTCGAGTGAGAAGCTGAACAGTCCATTCTCGGAACGAAACTCGAACCCTCAGATGGATCGCCGCTCGCTTCGACGGAATCATCGATGCTCGTAGACTTGAGATCGAAAGCTTGGCTCGTCAGTGGCACGTCTGGCAAGTATTTCGACAACGAACCTGAATTCGAAGAAATGCTCGCAATGCTCGTTCGACAACCTTTCAACTTCCTCGCACATTTCGAATTGAGGCAGGTAGGAGATCTCTCATTCAATCCCGACGAACTCTCCAACAATCTCTCGTTGTGGAGCGATCTTCAGCATCATCTTACGATTCTTCTCTCGTTCATCTGTTTGTGCTGGCAGCGTGGATTAGGCAGCGTCGAGTACATGAGGATGGAAGCGTATCGCCAACACGCTTACGATGAGACGATGAAGTATTGTCGAGAAGTCATCAAGCCGATTGATCAGGAGATGGCGAAATATCTTGCGTGGAACTTGATCACTCCTCTACTTCAGCGACACTCTCAAATGGTCTCTTCAGATTCTGTTCCAACCATGTAGAAGAAGGGCGGCTGTGGACAATGGAAGTACTGGGAGAAGTGAAAGGAAGGAAACGCTTGACATCCTTGTACGAATTGAATCGAAACGAAGAACTGGAAGTTCATACTCGCTTGATATGTCTATTTCTAACGTTGTGCTTAGGGAGGTGACGGAATGGGGATCGAAGGTCATGCGAGACTGTGAGATCGAACGAGACGAGGCGTACGAACGAAAAGTCACGCTTCCGAGATCGTCGAATTCGCCTCCTTTCGCAACTGGCTTTCGGGAGTCTGCGGCCCTTATTCTAGCTGGAACGCATGGGACAGGAGTTTAACGATGTAGCTGCCGCTTCCACAAAGCCTAGGAAGAAACCTGGACGAGAAATGAAGATAGGGGACGTCAGGGAAGTTCAAAAGAGGAAGAAGAACGAAGAAACGACGAAGGAGAAGACCGTGAAAGAGGACGAACGGGTTACTAGAGCTTCCTTGAAGTTGTGCGTGAAGCCAGTCGCGACGGAGATTGCTCCCCAGATGACGATACAGGTAGGAAGGAAGATCGAGGGACGTCCAGTGTATTGAACGAGCATGTTTGAAGGCTAGAAACGAAAACGAGAATCAGTTCAGTCGACGTTTACCACGATGAGGGACGTTATGAACGCACAATTTGCATGATGATGTAGCCCTTTGCAGTCGACTAGAAGCTACGCTCCCCTGGTAAGCTGTATTTGGATGTGCTTCGTGTCTCCGAGAAACAGGAAACGAGTGATATGACTCTTTGGGCCTGAACCCCTCCGATCAGACCAGCTCGTCTAGCTCTGGCTCTCCGAGCAAGGCAGTAAAAGACTAGTTTCATCACGTGAATGGGAGATTCGAACGAGCAGTGTCTGAGCAGCCCAAATGACTCTGGACCGATACAACGAAGAACAATTGAACCCGCCAAAGGGGGCAGTCGAAGCGATTTTTTGCTATACACTATAACCTGCGGCTCAAATCGAAGGAAGCGTTTGTGCGAAAGAAACATAGAAGTTCTCGTCGTCGAATATTGCGTTCTGTACCCGACGTAGATTCTCTAGTATCTTGAGCATTCTTCTGCCTCTCTTTCGTCGACATCACTCCAGCTCATCATCGCAGGGGAGCCTAAGGAGCCGGCACAGAGTGAGGGCTGAATAGTCAAGAAGTCGACGGGGCTCAACGAGAGAGATTGGTATTTTTCGATCTGACTTGCTCTTCCTCGCCGTGGCTTGCTCGAAAGAAGCGAAAGCAAACTGAATGATTGATATATGACACAGAAGACTCAAAAATAAACGGAACCTATACCAAACCTATATATTCTACGAAAGAGAATCTATTCTGACCCGAAATTCCCAGACATCCTTGAACTGACGCCCTCCTCTTCGATCAAGGCAACCTAGAGAGTGTAACGGTAACCAGCAGGGAAATCGAGAGAGTTCAATCCCTTGTGCTCAGTACCTTCTGTCGCCGCCTCGTCGCGAGCTTCGAGTTCCCGGTTGAGTTTCGCGAGAGTCCAGCGGTGGAAGGTGCAGCCGGCGATGGCGAAGACGAAGGTTGCGATACAAATCGCGTAGGATTTGGCGTAGGTAGGGGCCCAATCGCTCGAGAAACAGTAAGCTCCAGCGACGTTACCGAGTTGCGAGAAGGCGTTGACGAAGGCGATCGAGATGGCACGCTTCATGGCAGGTCGAGCGAAGCTATATCACAAGGATCCGGGACGAAGGGAGCGTATCAGTCTCTCGCTCAGACGAGAAGCGATAAAAAAGGGGATAAACTCACGTTCCCGAAACCCAGGCGAGGAAGCAGACGAAGCCGGAGTATGATTGAGCTTGGAGGAAGAGGGCAAAGTATCGAGCTCCGACTGCGATAAAGATCTCGAGACGTCAACGACTGAGAGCGAGGCAAACCAGGCAAGAGAGCAATCCGAGCTCACAGTTTTGGGTCGACATCGCGATAATGAATCCAATAATACCGATCGAAGCTGGGATGACGATGTGCCAATACCTCTCGTTGGTCTTGTCGGAGTGACGGGATACGAAGAAAGCGCAGATAGCGGCGAAGGCGAAGGGAGGAGCGCAGAGGAGGAGAGAGTATTGTCTTGCGTAGCCGAGGGAAGCGGTGAGTTGAGGGAAGAATTGGTTGAACGAAAGACCAATAGTCATGCTCGTTAGACTCAGGGCCATGACCCACACTACGGAGACGTGCAGAGCGAGTCAGAAAGCCAGAAAGAAAAAAGGAAGAAAAGCGGAAAAGGCTCACGCTTGTAGTCGCTGAGTGCCATTTTTAAGGCAGCCCAGGTCGATACCTTCGTCTCGTCCTTCATACCGGTGTCCTCAGTCATTCGAGTTTCGGCAAGATGCTTTTCTTGAGCGGTGAAACCTCGAGAGTTCTTGGGGAAATCGGGCAAGACCACGACCGCGAGAAGGCCGACGAGAATGGTTAGGCAACCTTCGATTGTG
>Ga0308170_10002930_pt1 | contig 14327 bp, 13 predicted proteins | sample PhyBR2_2_FD_202136 | JGI IMG/M metagenome (GOLD analysis project Ga0308170, IMG submission 202136) | Phyllosphere microbial communities from UC Gill Tract Community Farm, Albany, California, United States - DLSLSB.R2 | ecosystem: Host-associated > Plants > Phyllosphere > Unclassified | place... | reverse complement strand
GGACTGTTTTTAATCAGTCCGAACTCCTCCCATTGGTCGGAGTTCGCTCACTCAAGATACTGACCGTCATCCCATTGCTGGAACAACGCTTAATACTTTTGTGAACATTTGATAATTTAAGTAATCAACAGCGCTTACGCAGCTGTTGGCACCTTCATCAAACGCCCACACTTATCGACTGTTAATTTTTAAAGAACTTTGTTCGGTACTGCGCCTTGCTACTTGGCGACAAATCGTTTTGTTTGTCAGCAGCAGAGAAGTGAGATTATGCAGCGTTTCACGCTTACCGTCAACTTCTTTTCGCTCGCTTGCAACATCAACTTCGACGTTGCAACTCAGCACTTTAATTCCCATGGAACTTATATGTGCCGTGAAGCGGAGGCGAAGTATAGCAAACCGAAGCCATACGGCACAAGCACTGATGTACTTTGACCATCCTTTTCATGAAGAGTTCCCTTTGATTCAGCCATATGTGACCCCCGTCTGATACCTAGCTAGTCGGACAGTAGCCGCAGGCTCCTTCGTTCAAAATACTTGCATTATTCAAAACCGAACGTAGTACTATTCTCTACAGCAAAGATGTACAGACATCATGCAGATGATTCTGGCCATCCGAAAACAGTCCATATAAATAGCAGCGGCGATTTTCACGCCGTCAGCGAAGGACGGAGGAGACAGCATGCTGGAGATTGCCGTGGAACACGTTAAACGTGTCCACTCGGTCGTCCATGGGCGGCTTGAGTCAAACTTTGCACCGGGTCATGCCGCGCATCCGGAGCGTGAACACAGTCCTGCTGGTGCGGTCAACCGGATCACCCAGTCCTGGATTCGATGTCTCAACGAATACAAGTTGGACCCTGGGGCGTGCAACGATCCTGAGGTCGTTTCTGCTGCTGAATTGCGGACACGGCAGGAACGTCTCGCCGACCTGCAAGCGGTCGCCAAGGTCGAGATGGCGAACCTTTACCAGCAACTGGCCGGTTCCGGTTACGCCATCATGCTGACCGACCGCGATGGCGTGCTGCTCAACTATTTCGGCGACCCGGCTTTTACCCATGCGGCTTCCAAAACCGGTCTGATGCCGGGTGCCTTGTGGAGCGAGCGTGTGCAAGGCACGAATGGCATGGGGACCTGCCTGTTCGAGCGGCGGCCATTGACGGTACATCAGGACGAGCACTATCTGTCGCGTAATATCGGATTGTCGTGTGCGGCCGCCCCCATCTTCGACCATGAGGAGGAGCTTGTCGGCGTGCTCGATGCCTCCGGCGAATCCCACCTCGCGCAGCAACACACACTGGCCCTGGTCAGCATGTCGGTGCAGATGATCGAAAACCGTGTCTTCCTGCAGCAGTTCCGCCACGAATACATCGTACGCTTCCACAACCGCCCGGAATTCGTTGGTACGCTGAGCGAGGGAGCGATTGCCCTCAGCGTCACCGGCAAGGTGCTGGCCGCCACGCGCTGCGCCTTGTTCCAACTGGGCCTGCGCTCGCGTAGCGAGATCGTCGGCCGCGACATTGCGGAATTGTTCAACGTCACCTTTTGCGGCCTGATCGATTCCAGTGTCAGAAAAGGCTTCCATCCGGTGCCGATCTTCGAGACCCGCAGCGGTGCACGCTTTTTCGCCGTGATGTACCAGCCGGTATCCGGCACTGGTTCAGGCAGCGGCATCCGGCCGGCACTGCGCGACGGCGCGGATGCCGCCACGCTACCCCGGACCACGCAACCTGCGCAGGTCCCGCCAACGGCACTCGACGCCTTGCATTTCGGCGATCCCTCGATGGCTGCCAGCATCGATACTGCCAGGCGCGTGCTCGAGCGCAAAGTCGCGATTCTCCTGTATGGAGAAACCGGCACCGGGAAGGAAATGTTCGCGCGGGCGACTCACCTGTCCAGCAGTCGCGCGGCACGGCCTTTCGTGGCAATCAATTGTGCATCGATACCGGAAGCGCTGATCGAAAGCGAGCTGTTCGGATACCGCTCGGGCGCGTTTACCGGCGCCAGCAAGGATGGGCAGCGCGGCAAGCTGCTACAGGCCAATGGCGGCACCCTCTTCCTCGATGAAATCGGCGATATGCCGGTTGCGCTGCAGGCAAGGCTGCTGCGCGTGCTCGAGGAGCGCGAAGTCATGCCGCTCGGCAGCGAACATCCGGTCAAGCTCGACATCCACCTGATCAGCGCCACGCACTGCAACCTGCAACGCAAGATCGATCAGGGCGAATTCCGCGAGGATCTGTATTACCGTCTCCAAGGCGTGACGATCACGCTGCCGCCGCTGCGCGACCGCGCCGATCGCCGCGCTCTCATACGCCATCTGGCGGACGAGGAAAGCGATGCTGGCAGCCCGGTTGAACTCGACGAACGCTTGCTGGCCCTGCTCGACCGGCAGCGGTGGCCAGGCAATGTGCGGCAGTTGCGTCACCTGCTGCGCACCATGATCGCCTTGCGGGAGACCGACTGCCTGAAAGTGCACGACCTGCCCGGCGAATACCGCAGCGACCCGCTCATGATCGCCACACCGCCGTTCGGTGGCGCCGGCGTGCCGCATACGCCTGCAAACACACTGCAGCCCGCTCAGTCAGCGAACATCGCCGCAACACCGGGCGATCCAGTCGGCCTCGTCCTCGACGAGACGTCGTTCACGGAGAAACTGAATCCTCTCGAAAGTGCGGAACGGGTCGCGCTGATGCAGGAGCTGACGCGGCGCGACTGGAACCTGAGCAGCGTGGCCCGCGAGCTGAACATCAGCCGCAACACCCTGTACCGCAAGCTGCAGCGGCTGCACATCAAGCCGCCCGAGAAATCGCTGTTTCATTGATGCCAGCTCATGCATGCACGCTACACCACCACCGCCATCGCCCTGCACTGGCTGATTGCACTGTTGTTGCTCGGCCAGTTCGCTTTCGGCCTGCTGCTGGAAGACATCCCGCGCGGCACGCCGGCACGCGGGATCTACGTGAACCTGCACAAGAGCAGCGGCATCCTGATCGGCCTGCTGATCCTGGTACGCATCGGCTGGCGGCTGACGCACAGGCCACCGCCGTTGCCGGACACGATGCCGGCCTGGCAGCGCCATGCGGCCAGGTTCAGCCACATCCTGCTGTATCTATTGATGGTGGCGCTGCCGCTGTCCGGCTATCTGGCCTCGAATTTCAGCAGGCACGGCATCAAGTTCTTCAACCTGGTCCACTGGCAGCCCTGGGGACCGAACGACAAGGCCTGGTATGCGTTCTTCAACCAGACCCATCACCTGGCCGCGCTATTGCTGGCCATCCTCGTCGGTCTGCACTTGCTCGCCGTAGCCAAACACATGCTGATCGACCGTGATGGCCTGTTGCTGCGCATGTGGCCGGTGCGTCCCGTCCGTACCGCCCCTTCCCGTTCCGACTCACCCCTGGAGACTCGATGACCGCCCGCGCCCACTTTGTTGCAGTCCCGGCCCCGCTGGCCACGGTCCGTGCCCTCGCGCCCCTGTTCATGCTGCTGATCTCGCTACTCGCCCCACCAGGGGCCGCTGCGCAAGTGAATACGAAGAGCGATGCGGCCCGGGCTTACGTCCCCAACGAGGGATCGGCGACGATTTCGGTCATCGACACCCGTACCGATCAGGTGATCGCCGAACTGCCCGGCGGCAGCAAGCCGCGTGGCCTGGCCATTGGCGCCGACCGTCGCTGGCTGTACGTCAGTGACCAGCCCAACAACCGCCTGCAACTGGTCGATCTCAAGACACTTACACTGGGCAGCACAATCGCGCTCGGCGAATCGCCCGAAGGCGTCTCGATTTCGCCTGACGGACGCTGGGTTGTCGCGGCTGTCGAGGGCAAGAACGAGATCGCCGTGACCGATACCCGTAACAATGCCCTGACCTTTTCGATCAAGGTGCACGGCAAGAATCCCGAGCATGCGGTGTTCAGTCCGAACGGAAAACTGCTGTTCGTCAGTGCAGAGGAAGGCGAAGCCGTCGACATCATCGATTTCGGCGCGCGCAAGCAGGTCGCCCAGGTCCCGGTAGGCGCACGCCCGCGCGGCATCGGCTTCCTGCCCGACAGCAGCCGGGCTTACGTGGCCACCGAAAATGCGAATGAAGTGTTCGTCATCGATACCGCCCGTTTTGCGATCCTTGCCCGCATCAAGGCGGGCTTGCGCGCGAACGGCATTGCCGTGCATCCGAGCGGCCGCGAAGTCTATGTGTCGAATGGTGGCGATGCCAACGTCGCGGTGATCGATACCGCCAGCAACCAGGTGGTGGCGACGATCCCGGTCGGCCAGCGTCCATGGAACATGGCACTGACACCCGACGGCAAGAAACTGTATGTTGCCAACGGCCGATCGAACAGCGTGTCGGTGATCGATACGGAAAACCGTACACGGCTGCGCGACGTCGCGGTCGGCAAACTGCCGTGGGGCGTGATCATCAGATAGCGAGTGCCCGGCGCTCAGGGCGTGCCGACGTCGACGCTGACTGCGCGCCGCATGCCCACCGGCGCGCCCATCGCCGTCGTGCCGTTCAGCAGATCGAGCACCAGTCCGGCCGGATTGCAGCCAGTCGACGCATGCAAACCGGCATAGGCGGCAGTCAGGCGTGGATTCACGTCGAGCACCATGGCGCCATGTGCGGTGAGTACAAAGTCGACGCCGACGTAGCCCCACAGTGTGGGAATGGCCGCCGCCACTTGCTGTGCCAGGCGCGCCAGCGTGCCGTCGCCATCGCTCAAACCATTCACGACGCTGCCGAGGAAGTGAAAGCGATTGTCGCGCATCGCCATCCGTTCCAGGTTGCAGGCCAGTACCCGAGCGCTACCGTCGCAGCAGATCAGGGACAGACTGCCCAGTTTTCCGGCAACGAAGGGCTGCAGTACATAACCGTCTGCCGCGTTGGCGCGCATCCAGGCCAGCGCCGCAGCCCGGTCGCTGAACAGGCGGGTATCGAGGCAACCGGCGCCATCATCGGGTTTGACCACCCACGGACCACTATCATGCGGCAAGGCCGCATGCGGGCTGTAGGTAGGCACGACGGCGACCCCACTTGCCCCCAGCACACGCGCGAGCTCGAGCTTGCTTGCAACGACCTCCACTGCGCCAGGCGCACTACCCAGCAGCATGCGCTTACCGCGCAAAATAGCGCGCGACAGCTGCTCGAGCATGCGCTCCGATTCACTGGCCAGCGGCCATACCGCATCGGCCGCCTGCAAACCGGCGGCAAGCTGGGCGCCGAACCGATGCGCTTCCTGCGGCAAGGAGGACAGCTGCGGCACTTCCACCCCTGACGGCATCGCCGGCTGTGCATCGGAGGATGCCCGGGATTGCACCCACGCCGGTCCATCGCCCACATGTGGCTCTGCCGAGGCTGCCGTTACATCGACCGCCGCCGTGCCCACCGCCGCGTCCACCGCACTGGCTGCCAGGCCCGGGCTTGCCGTCGTCAGCACGTCGATACCGGACAAGGCGCCCAAGTCGGCCAGCAAGGCCTGGAACAGCATCTCGCCCTGGCGCCTGAGCATTCCCGGCAGCCGCCGTGCCGGCGTGACGCCTGCTGCGATCGGGTCGAACACGAACACTTTCATGCGCGCCATCGCATGCCTCCAGCAGGTTCGAATGTCCAGGTGCCCCGGCCACGTCCGTCAGTGCCCCGGTTGCGTAACGCTGACGAGCGTGAGTGTCTCGTCGATCGCCGGCACGGGCTGGCCCGGCTGTGACGCCGGCGCAGTGCTGCCCGGCGCGGCACCGGCTGCCGGTGTGCCCTTGGCCGGCGCTGAGGAAGTCCCCGCGCTGGACGGGCCGGTGGCGGCCACTGCCTTGCCGTTACCATTGTCGAGCGAGCTGCGCACTTGATATATGCCACCCGGCACCTGTTCGCTCACGACAAAGACGTAGGTTTTGTGCACATAAGACTCGAAACGCGCATGCATCGGGTCGTTCAGGTAGGGCTGGATGCGCACTGCCTGCGCGGGCAAGGATTTGCCCTGGTAGCGGATCGACTGTGCGCTGACCTGCGCGCCCTCAGCCAGCGCCATCCGGATCCGCTTGCGGAAGTAGGCGGTCGAGCCGCCTGTCAGCCGCTTCATCTCGGCGATGTCCCGCTCGAGAAAGCCGAGTAGTACGGGATTGCCATGCGCCTCTTCCAGCGCAGGAACGTCGTGCTTGTGTGCCCCCGATAGGAAATGCAGGGTGGCGCTGGTCTTGCCCTTGCTGGCGGCCAGGTCGAGCTGCACCTTATCGCTGAATCCGGGGTCGATGTTGCTCGCCCTGCGAAATTCATAGACCAGCACGGCCGGCGGCTTGATGCGCGCCAGGTGATCGGACTCGAACAGCAGGGTTTCAGCCGACGAGACGGCCTGGGCTGTAGCCTGGCCCGGCAGCAATGCGATGCATGCGGCTGCGGCCAGCGTCGGGAACAAGGTGCCGGACCAGGCGCCAGCATAGCGGCCCGTGCACGAAAACGGCAGCCAGCGCAGTAACGACGAGGGCATGGGCGATGTCATCATGGTGTTCCCGCACGCTCGGACATGCGCAGCGCCTGCCCCTTCTGGTCGAGCAGCGGCACGCCATACTGTTCAAGGATAGCGTTGATCTTTCCTTGATTGGCGCTGATCAATTTATCAATACGCTGGCGGAATGCTTTATCCGCCTGGCGCACGCCCATGGCGATCTCGAAGTCGAGCTTCATCCCCGGCCGCGACGCCAGCGGTACCGCGACGATCGGTGCACTGCGCTTGTTGTGCGCCACATAGCCGGCAATCGGCCCCCATACAAAGGCCAGGTCGATCTTGCCGCTGGCCAGGTCGCGTTCGATGGTCTGTCCGGGATATTCTTCGGCATCGCCCGACTGGATCTGGTACCACTCGACTTGCGACATGAGATCGTTCTTCAGCAACCAATCGATCATCGGCGACGCATTGAACACCCCGAAGCGCAGCTTGCCGCGTTGCGCGGGATTCAATGCCAGCACGCCGTCCAGGTCGCGTACGCCATCCAGGCCCTTGCCGCGGTCTTTCACATATACCAGCGCATAGCTGGAATGATAGTAAGGCTGGGTCGTGGCAGCCATCTCGAAGCCGGCCGGCACGCCGGTCACCAGGTCGCATTTGAAGCGCTCCGAATTTTCCTCCTTGGCGCGCAAGGTATTGCGGATGAACCCGATTCGTTGCGGGAACCATGTCGTTTCCAGCTTCCAGCCCAGTTCCTGGGCAAGCAGGGCCGCAATCCGGTTTTCGAAGCCGGCCTGGGACCGGCTCGAAAACGGCAGATTGTTGGGATCCTGGCAAACGCGCAATACCTTGTCCTGTCCGGGCCCGGCCGTGTCGGCCGCCGGCGCAGCCGCGGGCTTGGCTCCCGCCGGCTCGCTGGCCGCCTGCTGAGCTCCCGCGGGCAGCGCCAGCCAGCACAGCGTACCCAGCATGACACCCGCGAGTGTGCGTCGAGGCGTGCCAAGCCAGGCCGGCAATGCATTCCCCGTGCGCATGCGCGAGCTCATTTGCCCATCTCCTCCAGACGGCCGGGCTGGATCGCCCCATCCGACCGTCCCTTCAGATAGGCATACAGGTTGTCGATGTTGTCGACCACCATCTTGCTGCCATCGAAATTGGGCATGCCTTTGTCGATCCGCCCTTTCAGGACGGTTTCCTTGAACTGGTCCTTGGTCAGGACCTTGAGGCTGTTGACCAGCGACGGGCCGACCATGCCTTCCTGGGCGGCGCCATGGCAGCGCTCGCAAGCCAGCGCGCGCCAGGTGCGCCACCCGTTCAGGGTGTGGGCATCCACCTTGTTGCCGCCGCTGACCTGATAAGGCGCGGCATCCGCAGCCTGGGCCACCGCAGGGGTAAAACCGGGAACGACAAGAAAAGCGGCGGCCATGACCACGGACAACGTGGCTTTCATACATGTAATCATATAAATTCCTTGGATATGCCGGAAAGCTTGGCAATGACCAGCGTCATGCCGGTCATTGCCAGGTTCAAACTGCGACGCGAACAGCACTACACAGTGCGCGGCTCAGCGATCGGGCAAGGCGAACACGGTCAGCACCCCGCCCAGTTCGGTGTATTTGGCGAGGTCCTTGTAGCCGCCGACCGCACCCAGCCCTTCGGTTCCCTTGGTCAGGCCTGCCGCCAGGCCGATGCCGGCCCAGCCGCCGATCCCCGACAGCACGCCGACGTACTGCTTGCCCTTGTATTCCCAGGTCGTGACGTTGCCGATGATGCCGGACGGCGTCTTGAACTTCCACAGCTCCTTGCCGTTCAGGTCGACCGCCTTCAGGTAGCCTTCCAGAGTGCCGTAGAACACCACGTCGCCGGCGGTGCTGAGCGCCCCGCTCCACACGGAAAACCGTTCCGGCTTCGACCAGACCATCTTGCCGGTACCGGCATCCCAGGCGATGAAGTTACCCATGCCGCCATGGCTGTTCGGGGCGGCATACATCGAGAGGGTCGAACCGACATAGGGCTGGCCGGCCGTGTACTCGATCTGGAACGGCTCGTAATCCATGCAGACGTGGTTGGTCGGCACGTAGAACAGACCGGTCTTGGGTGAGAAGCTGGCCGGCTGCTGGTCCTTGGTGCCGAGGGCCGATGGGCAGACGCCCTTGGTGTTCACGTCCGGACCGTTCTTGTCGGTGCTGTATTTGGCGACGACTTGCGGCCGGCCGCTCTTCATGTCGATGTGGGTGGCCCAGTTCACGACCGGATCGTATTTTTCGGCAACCAGCAGTTCGCCGCTGACACGGTCCATCGTGTAGGCGAAACCGTTGCGGTCGAAGTGGACCAGTGCCTTGCGCGGTTTGCCCTTGACCTTGATGTCGGCCAGGATCATTTCGTTGATGCCGTCATAGTCCCATTCGTCATGCGGCGTCATCTGGTAGACCCATTTCGCCATGCCGGTGTCGAGGTCGCGTGCGAAGATCGTCATCGACCATTTGTTGTCGCCGGGGCGCTGGCGCGGGTTCCAGGTGCTCGGGTTGCCGGTGCCGTAGTACACCGTGTTCAGCTCCGGATCGTAGCTGTACCAGCCCCAGGTGGTGCCGCCGCCCAGCTTCCACTGGTCGCCCTGCCAGGTCTTGAGCGACGAATTGGCGCCGATCGGTGCCATCTTGCCGTCGGTCCAGGTCATGGTCTTGTTGGGGTCGACGATGAGTTCATTGTCGGGGCCGGTGCTGTAGGCTTTCCACAGTATCTTGCCGGTGTTGATGTCGTGCGCGGTGATGCGTCCGCGCACACCGAATTCACCGCCGCTGATGCCGGTGAGGATCTTGTCCTTGAAGACGTGCGGCGTGTTGGTGGTCGTTTCGCCCAGCTTGGGATCGCCCACCTTGACCTTCCACAGTTCATTGCCGGTCTTGGCATCCAGTGCTACCAGGGTGGTGTCGGCCTGCTGCAGGAAGATCTTGCCGTTGGCGTAGGCAAGGCCGCGGTTGACAGTATCGCAGCACATCACGGGGATCACGGTCGGATCCTGCTTCGGCTCGTATTTCCAGCGGATGCTCTGGTCTTCCAGCGCGATCGCGAACACTTTGTTGGGGAATGGGCTGTGCAGGTACATCGTATCGCCGATGACCAGCGGGCCGCCTTCGTGGCCGCGCAGCACGCCGGTGGAGAAAGTCCAGGCAACGGTGAGATTCTTGGCGTTCTTGCTGTTGATTTGCTTCAGTTCGCTATAGCGGTGGTTGTCCAGGCTACCGGCCTGCATCGCCCAGTTTTTCGGGTCCTTGGTGAGCCTTGCGGTGTCAGAGTCGGCTGCGAATGCTGCGCCGGCGACGAGTGCCAGGCCCCCGGCCAGGCACCCCGCCAGACAGGTGAGTCGCGATTGAAATGACATGATGACGTCTCCTCGTGGTTTTTATCGGTGGTACAGCGTGGTGGGTTTCAGCTCCTCAGCGTTGGGGCACGGCGCAGGCCTTGCTGGCACCGGCCTCGATCTCCTTGTACTTGCTTGCCATGTTCTTGACCGAGGCGTCGTCCCGGAACTCGCCGCCGCGCTCGCCCGCCAGGCTCTGGTTGCGCAAGGCGACCGACATCGCGACATAGTCGTCATAGCGCAGCACCTTGGCGATGCGGTCGACGACGCATGAGCACTTGTAGAGGTACTCATATTTGCCGTCGTGCTTTTGCATGCACTCCAGAACGTACTCGACGCGTCCACTGGTCGGAAAATCGTCAACCTGCGCCGCCGGCGCGGCCGCCAGCGCAGTCGACAGGGGTACCAGCAGCAGCGTCGGCAGCAGTGGCAGCAAGCGGGATGGCTTCATTCCGGTCTCCGGGCATCGTTATCGTCAGGGTCAATCCTTGAGTACGCCTTTCTGCTTGGCGACATGGGTCGAGATCGCATCCATCAGCGGCGGCGACAGAACGTCGTAGGGCGGCAGGCCGAGCGCGTTCAGGCGCGCACGAACTGCGCCCATGTTCTCGGGACGGGCACCGGATTCGATGATGGATGAGACGAAGGCGGCGAACTCCGGCGGCGCCCATCCGGTCTGCGGCGACAGTTCCGTATGCACGAAGTCCAGGCCGTAAAAGGCATGCTGGTCGTTCTCGATGCGGCCGTACAGGTGCACGCCGCAAACTTCGCAGGCATGGCGCTGGATAGTGGCGCTCGGATCGACCACCTTCAGCTTGTCGCCATTGGCCGTTACCCGGACTTTGTCGCGTCCGACCACGGCCACTTGGGAAAACAGCGAGCCGTCGGGTTTCCAGCACTTGGTGCAGCCGCACACGTGGTTGTAGGCCACCTGCGCGCCGATCTCGACCGTGACCGGGTCGGTGGCGCAATGGCAGGACAAGGTCCCGCCCTCGAAGCCCGGCTGCTCCGGCGCGATGCCGCTATCGACAGCCGGGTGGATCTTGACTGCATCACTCATGATCGTTCTCCTTGTTTGTATTAACAGATCAATACAGAACCACGGACCGGATCGACTGCCCGGCCTTCATCAGATCGAAGCCTTCGTTGATGCGTTCGAGCGGCAAGGTGTGGGTGATCAAGTCGTCGATATTGATCTTGCCGTCCATGTACCAGTCGACGATTTTTGGTACGTCGGTGCGGCCGCGCGCGCCACCGAAGGCCGAGCCCTTCCACTGGCGCCCCGTCACCAGCTGGAATGGACGCGTGGATATTTCCTGGCCGGCCGCGGCGACCCCGATGATGAAGGACTGGCCCCAACCCTTGTGGCAGCACTCGAGGGCCTGGCGCATGATCTGCACATTGCCGATGCATTCGAAGGAATAGTCGGCGCCGCCGTCGGTCAGCTGCACGATGTGGTCGACCAGGTTGCCGACCTCGTTTGGATTGACGAAATCGGTCATGCCGAACTTGCGCGCGATTTCCACGCGGCCCGGATTGATGTCGACGCCGATGATCTTGTCGGCGCCGACCATCTTCGCGCCCTGGATCACGTTCAGGCCGATGCCGCCGAGGCCGAACACGACGACGTTGGCGCCCGGCTCCACCTTGGCCGAAAACACGACGGCACCGACGCCGGTGGTGACGCCGCAGCCGATGTAGCAGGCCTTGTCGAAGGGGGCATCCGGACGGATTTTCGCCAGCGCGATTTCCGGCACGACGATGTAATTGGAAAAGGTCGAGGTGCCCATGTAGTGGAACAGCGGGCGGCCTTCGAAGGAGAAGCGGCTGGTCGCGTCCGGCATCAGGCCACGGCCCTGGGTGCTGCGGATCGCCTGGCATAGGTTGGTCTTGCGTGACAGGCAGAATTTGCATTGCCGGCATTCGGGGGTGTAGAGCGGGATCACGTGGTCGTCGCGCCGGACCGAGGTGACGCCGGGACCAGTCTCGAGCACGACCCCGGCGCCTTCATGGCCCAGGATCGCGGGAAAGATTCCTTCGGGATCGGCGCCCGACAGCGTGTAGTAATCGGTGTGGCAAATGCCGGTCGCCTTGATTTCGACCAGCACCTCGCCGGCATGCGGTCCCTCCAGGTCGACCTCGGCAATCGACAGGGGTTCCCCGGCTTTCCAGGCAATGGCGGCTCGCGTTTTCATGGGTTCTCCAATATCAATGGTGAATCAGAACGTAAGGCGACAGCCGGCGCTGCAGCGCGCAGGGCCGGCATCAGCATCGATGGAAGTGGAGGCACCGCTGGATGGCACGGCTGCGTCATATCGATCGTCCCCTGTGTTGGTCTTGTCATATAAGATCAGCAAGGGTTGTGCCAAGTGGACTGCCGGGTGTAATCCGGTCCAGCTGTTCAAAAACTGAACAGCGGTGATCCGTTAGCGGGACAGGGTGTGATGGAAGAGTGACAGCGGACAGCGCACTACACGCTAGCCGGCATGTGCTTCGCTGCGGATGAAATCGACGAAGGCACGCAGCGGCGCCGGCACCAGGCGCCGCCCCGGGTAATACAGGTAGGGGCCGGAAAATTGCGGCCACCAAGTTTCAAGCACGGGCTCGAGCAGACCGCGGTCGATGTAAGGACGCAGCCAGTCTTCGAACAGGTAGACGATGCCGAGCCCGGCGACAGCCGACTCGACCGTCAGGTCGATGGCGCCGCCGACCTGGACCAGCAAAGGGCCGGGCGGATCGATGCTCAGCGTGTCGCCGGCATGCTGGAACTGCCATTCGATCATGGCGCCGCTGGCAAAGCGTGCGCGCATGCAGGCGTGCCCCAGCAAGTCGCGCGGGTGCTGCGGACGGCCGCGCCGGTCCAGGTAGGCGGGCGATGCGGCGGCGGCCATGCGCTGCACGCGTGGGCCGATCGGCACTGCCACCATGTCCAGCTCGAGCCGTTCTTCATAGCGGATGCCGGCATCGCAGCCGGCCGCGAGCACGTCGACGAAGCTTTCGTCGGCGGTGACTTCGAGGCGGATCTCAGGATAGGCGGTGAGGAAACGCGGCACGATAGAAGGCAAGACCAGGCGCGCGGCGCTGACCGGTACGTTCAGACGCAGCGTGCCGCTGGGCGTGTCTCGAAAACCATTGACGACATCCAGGGCACTTTCGACTTCGCTCAGGACAGGATCGAGGCGTGCGAGGAGGCTCTTGCCGGCATCGGTGGGCACGACGCTGCGTGTAGTGCGGTTCAGCAGCCGTACGCCGAGCCGCGCTTCCAGGCGCCGGACCGCATCGCTCAGGCCGGACGCGCTGGCATTGGTCGCGCGCGCGGCGTCGCGAAAGCCGCCGGCACGGGCGACGGCAACAAAGGCAGACAGATCGCCCAGATCGATTTTCATTGTTCGTTTTTTCGTACAAGCCATCCGGACTATAGCGGATTGTGCTTGGTGATGGCTCAACTTATTGTGGAGGCACTGTTCAAACAACAAGGAGAATCAGATGTCCAGTATCGTTCAGGCCGGCACTTATCAACTCGGCGACCGTCAGGTCCGGCGTCTCGGCTACGGCGCCATGCAATTGGCGGGTCCCGGCGTCTTCGGGCCACCGAAGAATCCGGCTGCGGCGCTTGCCGTCTTGCGTGAGGCGCTGGCCCTGGGGGTCGACCACATCGACACCTCGGATTTCTATGGACCTCACGTTACCAATCAGTTGATCCGGGAAGCGCTGCATCCCTATCCGGACGCGCTGACGATCGTGACCAAGATCGGCGCCCGCCGCGATGCGCAGGGCAACTGGCTATTGGCGGACGCGGCCCAGGAACTGGAACAGGCTGTCCACGACAACCTGCGTCATCTCGGTGTCGATGTGCTGGACGTGGTCAATTTCCGCAGCATGATCGACGTGCACGGACCGGCCGAAGGTTCGCTCGAGGCGCCGCTCACTGCACTGGCCGAGCTGAAGGAACGTGGGCTAATCCGCCATGTCGGGATCAGCAACGTGACGATGACGCAGGTCGAGCAAGCGCGGCGTATCTTGCCAATTGCCTGCGTACAAAACATGTACAACCTGGTGCATCGCGGCGACGATGCGATGATCGATGTGTTGGCGCGCGACGGAATCGCCTATGTACCGTTCTTCCCGCTCGGGGGCTTTTCGCCGCTGCAGTCGGATGCCTTGTCGAAGGTGGCAGAAGAATGCAGCGCGACGCCGATGCAGGTGGCGATCGCCTGGCTGCTGCAACGCTCGCCGAATATCCTGCTGATTCCGGGTACGTCATCGGTGACGCATCTGCGGGAGAACCTGGCGGCGGCCAATCTGCGCTTGAGCGCAGACGCGTTGGCAGCACTGGACAATATTGGAAAGGTATAAGGCGGGAAGGGATAAAGCAAAAAACCCCACTCAGCTCGCTGAGTGGGGTTTTGCATTACTACTTTACTTGCTGCATATTACTTAGCCTGACGATAACCTACTTTCACACTGGTTGCAGCACTATCATCGGCGCAAAGTCGTTTCACGGTCCTGTTCGGGATGGGAAGGGGTGGTACCGACTT
>Ga0308170_10002925_pt1 | contig 14331 bp, 15 predicted proteins | sample PhyBR2_2_FD_202136 | JGI IMG/M metagenome (GOLD analysis project Ga0308170, IMG submission 202136) | Phyllosphere microbial communities from UC Gill Tract Community Farm, Albany, California, United States - DLSLSB.R2 | ecosystem: Host-associated > Plants > Phyllosphere > Unclassified | place... | reverse complement strand
GAGGACCACGTTCTTGAGCGTATCCGCGGCAGTCCAGGCCCCGCCGTCGGCCTCTGCCCGCGGGGCAATCTGGTTCGACGCAGCCACCAGGGTGTCGATGGTGGGCGTATCCGGGGTGTCCAGGACGTCCGCGGGCGGGGCATTGCTGAAGTCGATCTCGGCAGGAACCACGGTGGTGACGGCCTCAACGTTCGCTGCGTAACCCCCGGCGGAGCGGACGAAGGTGTCCTCGCCGATCTCGGTGGGGAACAGGAACTCCTCACTCCTGGACCCGCCCATGGCGCCGGCGGTGGCTGCCACCGGGACCACCTCCAGGCCCAGGCGTTCGAAGATCTTCAGGTAGGCGCCCCGGTGGGCCGCGTAGCTGGCATCCAGGCCGGCGTCGTCGACGTCGAAGGAATAGGAGTCCTTCATGATGAACTCGCGGCCGCGCAGGAGCCCTGCACGCGGGCGTGCCTCATCGCGGTACTTGTTCTGGATCTGGTACAGGCTCAGCGGCAGGTCCTTGTAGGACGAATAGAGGTCCTTGACCAGGAGCGTGAACATTTCCTCGTGCGTGGGAGCCAGCAGGTAGTCGGCGCCTTTGCGGTCCTGGAGCCGGAACAGGCCCTCGCCGTATTCGGTCCACCGGTTCGTGGCCTCGTAGGGCTCGCGCGGGAGCAGGGCCGGGAAGTGCACTTCTTGCGCGCCAATTGCAGCCATTTCCTGGCGGATGATCTCCTCGACCTTGCGCAGGACACTCAGCCCCAGCGGAAGCCACGTGTAGATTCCGGGGGCGGCACGGCGGATGTAGCCGGCGCGGACCAACAGTTTGTGGCTGGCAACCTCGGCGTCGACGGGGTCTTCGCGCAGCGTGCGCAGGAAAAGCTGGGAGAGTCGTAGGACCACGGGTGGTATCCGTTTCTGGGGAGGTGCTGGGTCAGCAGGGCCGGACAATTCGTCTGGGTACTAATCTACCGGCACACACCCTGCGGCACGGACGGGGCAGGCACCGCGGCCGGGCCGGGCAGGCCGCCGCGCCCGAAACAGTAGGGCCACGCCCGGAAAATACAAAGCCCCTGGCCCCCCAGTGAGGCTGGTCATCGCATCCGGGCGTGGCCCAACGCCGTTATCGCCTAAGTACTGGTGAGGACTGGTGAGACCGCCCACCCCACTTCCAGCGCAGCTAGATTGAACCTATGTGATGGCGCGCACGTTTGACAAGTGTTTTTGGACTGCACGATTTCCTTGTCACTTTCCTTGTCACTGCGGCTGCCCGGGCCTACATTTAATTCACCAGGTGATGAATTCTCCGGGCGGATCCGCCCGGCCAGGCCTGATGCACCGACGGAGGCGGCATGTCCCACCTTGCAGCACCCTTGGGAACGGCCCGCGGGCAGGACGCCGCGGCCGTGGCAGCGTCGGCACTGAGGGTGAACCTGGGCCGGCGTCCCGTCCTCCTGGGCATCGACTTCAAGATCCCCGCCGGAGGCATCACCGGCCTCCTGGGACCCTCCGGAAGCGGCAAGACCACCCTGATGCGCACCATCGTGGGTGCGCAGCGCATTGCGGGCGGCACCGTCGAAGTCCTGGGCCTTCCTGCCGGCACCGCCGCGCTGCGGAGGCAGGTTGGCTACGTCACCCAGTCCCCCAGCGTCTACCCGGACCTGACCGTCGAAGCGAACGTCCGCTATTTCGGCGCCATGCACCGGAAGGGCAAGACCGACGTGGCCGAGGCGATTGCCGCCGTCGGCCTCGAACCACTGGCACGCCGCAAGACCGCCGACCTCTCCGGCGGCCAGGTCAACCGCGTCTCACTGGCGTGCGCCCTGGTGGCGCACCCCCGCCTGTTGGTGCTGGACGAGCCCACCGTCGGCTTGGACCCCGTGCTCCGGGCCGACCTGTGGGAACGGTTCCGGGCCATGGCACGGGCCGGCACCACCCTCCTGGTCTCCAGCCACGTCATGGAGGAGGCCAGCCGCTGCGACACGCTTCTGTTGTTGCGCGAAGGCCGGCTCCTGGCGCAGCTCACCCCCGCCGAGCTCAGCAGGAGGGGGCACAGCAGCAACCTGGAACAAGCCTTCCTGGCTATGATTCAGGCCGCCGACCACGCCGGGACGGCTGTTGAGCCCGAAACCGCGGAATCAGCCCGCCGGGACGGGAGGTTGCACTGATGGACTTCCTGATGATGCTTGCCACCACCCGCCGGGTGCTCAGCCAGCTCCGCCACGACCACCGCAGCATCGCCCTGATCCTGGTGGTGCCGGCCCTGCTGCTCACGGCGGTGTACTTCCTTTATGAGAATGAGTCGCTGCCGCCAGGTGTTCCCCGGACGTTCGACCGGGTTGGACTGATGATGCTGGCCATCTTTCCGTTCGTGGTGATGTTCCTGGTCACGTCCATCACCATGCTGCGGGAGCGCACGTCCGGGACACTGGAGCGGCTGCTCACCACGCCCGTGCACAAAGCCGACCTGCTGTTCGGCTACGGTGTGGCCTTCTCCCTGATGGCCGCACTCCAGTCGCTGGTGGCCACAGCCGTGGCCTACTGGATTTTTGGCCTGGACATCGTCGGCGCCCCCGCCTACGTGGTACTGATCGCGGTGATCAACGCCGTTCTGGGCGTGGCGCTGGGTTTGTTCTGTTCGGCCTTTGCCAGGACCGAATTCCAGGCCGTCCAGTTCATGCCGGTGGTGGTGGTGCCGCAAATCCTGCTCTGCGGCCTGTTCGTGGCCCGCGACCGGATGAATGACCTGCTGGAAGCCATCTCCAACGTGCTCCCCCTGACGTACTCCGTGGACGCCCTCCAGGAAGTCGCAGCCCATGCGGAAGCCACCAGCCGGCTGTGGCAGGACGTGGCGGCCATGGGCGGCATCTCACTGGGCATCCTGGTGCTTGCCGCCCTGACACTCCGCCGGCGGACGGCGTGAGCCTGCCCGGGCCGGGGAATCCTGCCACCCACGCGGCAGCATCCGCCGGCCGCCGCGGACGACGCGGGGGTGCCACCGCGTCCAGGGACCACATCCTCGACGCCGCCCGCAAGCTTTTCGCCGAGCACGGCTTCGACGGGACCAGCCTGCGCCAGGTGGCCCGCGCAGCAGGCGTGGATCCGGCCATGATCCACCACTTCTTCAAAGGCAAGGACGAACTGTTTGCCCTCAGCGTTGAACTGCCCGCCGACCCGGAAGAAGTCCTGGCCGGCATGGCCGAAACTTCCCCGGACCAGCGGGCGGAATTGATGGTCCGCACGGTCCTCCGGCTCTGGGAAAGCCCCGCCCAGGCCGGCCTCCTGGCCTTCCTCCGCGGAACCATCGGGTCCACCGCCAAGACGGCCCTGCTGCGGGAGGCAGTGGCACGCCGGGTGATCACCAGGATCACCGCCTCGGTTCCCGGGCCGCCGCAGGAGGTGGCGCTGCGCGGAACCCTCGTGGCAACCCAAATCGTGGGCCTGATGATGGTCCGCTACGTAGTGCGCCTGGAACCGCTCGCGTCAGCGCCCGCGGAGGACGTGGTGCGCTTGGTGGCGCCGGCCGTGCAACGCTACCTGACCGGCCCTATTTGACCAGGGCGGCGGCAGAATCCAGGAGCGCACCCGCCCGCTGGACGGCGTCGGCCTCGCTCGCGCCCCCGGAGGCGACAGACGAAAGCACCACGCCCTGCTGAACCACCTGTGCTGTGACCGTGGACTGCGTGCGGCCGTCCGGCAACTTGCTGTCCGTACGGTATGCGACGGCGCCGGGAACCGAACTGACTCCCGACAGGGCCTTTACGGTGACCGCAATCTCCATTCCGGAGGCAGTCATGGTCATGGACGAACACTTCGCTAACTGCTCGGACGAGTCCGTGACCTTGGAAATGAAGCTCTGGTCAAGGCCCGCTATGAGTGACAGTGCCGTGACCGCCCCGGTGCCGGTATCGGTGCTCATGCCGACCGCCATGGTGGCGCCGTCCACGGACGGTACTGTACTGGCGGCAGCGAGTTCCTTGCACTCGGCAGGCTTGACGTCAATGGAGGCGAGCATGGTCTTGGTTTGTTCCAGTGTGGTGGCGATGTCGCCGGTCGGCAGGACGTTCAGCCTCCGGTCGGCACCATCCCTGACCTGCCCCACGATGGCCGCCAGCTGCTCGGACGTATAGGCCTTGGCCGTGGGTGTGGGCGTTGCGGTGGGGCTCGGCGTTGACGCGGTCTGCGACGCTGCAGGCGCTGCCGTCGAGGAATCTGCTGCCTGCGGGGCTGCCGGTCCCCCGCAGCCGGATACCGCCAAGGCCAGAAGGGCAGAAGCCCCGAATGTTCCCAGCACGGTCTTCTTCATTTTTCCCCCAAATTTTCAGTTCTCCTGCGGCGGACGCCGCTAGAAAAGAACTGTAGCGAACGTCCCAACCTGCCGGAAGCCAACACGTTCGTAGGTGGACCGGGCCTTGGTGTTGAAGCCGTTGACGTACAGGCTCGTCACGGGCGCGATCTGCTGCGCCTTTTCCACCACTGCGGACATGTAGCTTGAGCTCAGGCCTTGTCCGCGATACCGGGGATTCATCCACACACCCTGGACCTGGGTGACGTCGGTGGTCACAGCCCCCAGTTCGGCTTTGAAAACCACTTCCTGCGCCTCATTGAGGTGGACCAGGGAGTGGCCCTGCCGGATGAGGCCTTCCACGCGGCGGCTGTAGAACTCCCTGCCGCCCAGATAGGGCGAGTAACCCACCTCTTCCTCGAACATGGCGGCGCAGGCGGGAAGGATGCGGTCGAAGTCGGCGAGGTTGCCCTTGGCCAACCCGGGGTGGGGTTGGATACGGGGCGGCTCCTCGATGACCATCAGCGGCTGGTCCGCCCGCACTTCATGGGCGCGGTGGCCCAGTTGGGCGAGTTCGGCATTGAGGGCCAGGACGGATTCAGCGGGGCCGAAAGCGGACGCATACCGGCGGCCGGAGCTGTTCGCTGCCTCGGCCACCAGGGGCGCCAGTGCGGGGTCCAGCTGGACCGGCACCAGGTTGGCCCCGGCCCAGCAGGCGCCGGCGAGGACTCCGTTGTCGAAGACGCCAATCACGCCGGCGCCCCCGGCGGTGGGTGCCGCGGTGCCGGTGGCGCGCAAATGCGCCAGGATGAATACGTTGGTGACGGGATCCTGCTGCGCCAGCATGCCCAGCGCCGCAGTGTCCTGGCCGTCCAGCGTACGGACGGAAATACCCGCAGGGTCTGGAGCGTCCCTACGAGACGCTAACCACGGGGCTACCCTTGACAGCATCTTCGCCATCGGCCTCCCCCATCTCTTCCGCGATACGCATGGCCTCTTCGATCAGTGTCTCAACAATTGCGCTCTCAGGCACAGTCTTGATGACCTCGCCCTTCACAAAGATCTGGCCCTTGCCGTTTCCGGAGGCAACGCCGAGGTCGGCTTCGCGGGCCTCGCCGGGACCGTTCACGACGCAACCCATGACGGCGACGCGCAGCGGGATCTCCATCCCTTCCAGCCCGGCGGTGACCTGTTCGGCCAAGGTGTACACATCCACCTGGGCCCGTCCGCAGGAGGGGCAGGAGACGATTTCCAGCTTGCGGGGGCGCAGGTTCAGCGACTGGAGGATCTGGTTTCCCACCTTGATCTCCTCCACCGGCGGGGCGGACAGGGAGACGCGGATGGTGTCACCGATGCCCCTGGACAGGAGAGCTCCGAACGCGGTGGCGGACTTGATGGTGCCCTGGAACGCCGGGCCGGCCTCGGTGACGCCGAGGTGCAGTGGCCAGTCGCCCTTTTCGGCGAGCATTTCGTAAGCGGCCACCATGACGACGGGGTCGTTGTGCTTGACCGAAATTTTGAAGTCGTGGAAGCCGTGCTCCTCGAAGAGGGACGCTTCCCAGACGGCGGACTCGACCAGCGCCTCGGGGGTGGCCTTGCCGTACTTTTTGAGGATGCCCGGTTCAAGGGAGCCGGCGTTGACGCCGATCCGGATCGAGGTGCCGTGGTCCTTCGCGGCGGCCGCGATTTCCTTGACCTGGTCGTCAAACTTCCGGATGTTGCCGGGGTTCACGCGCACGGCCGCGCATCCGGCCTCAATGGCGGCGAAGACGTATTTGGGCTGGAAGTGGATGTCCGCGATCACTGGGATCTGGGACTTGCGGGCGATGATGGGCAGCGCCTCGGCATCGTCCGCGGACGGGCACGCCACGCGGACGATGTCGCATCCGGACGCCGTCAGCTCAGCGATTTGCTGGAGGGTGGCGTTGATGTCCGTGGTGGGCGTGGTGGTCATCGACTGCACGCTGATGGGGAAATCAGATCCCACGCCTACCGAGCCGACTTTGATCTGGCGCGTCTTGCGGCGGGGTGCAAGGACGGGCGGCGGTGCTGACGGCATTCCCAGGCTGACCGAGGTCACGTGGACTCCTTGAGTTGAAAGGGTAGGGATGCGGCTACGCGGCGAGCCCGGCGAGCATGCCGGTGACCGGTGACCATTCAGTGATGCGGGTTCCGGCGATGACACCGGCCGCGGCGAACGGGTCCTGCTTGAGGATCGAGTTCAGGGCTGCTTCGTCCGCGGCCGTGAAGATCAGGAGGGCACCGGCGCCGTCGCCGTAGGGGCCGCTGGCCACGATGACGCCGTCCTGGGCCAGTCCGCCTGTCCATTCGCGGTGCGCGGGCCGGACCTCGTTGCGGGTTTCGGTGGATTCGGCGGCGTAAACGTACTCAACGGCAAAAACTGTCATACGGCTACCCTATCTCTCTGCCCGCCTTCGCACCCATCCGGGCTGTCCGGACAATGCACGGCTTACTGCAGGAAGAGGACCTTGAAGGCGGCGGCGGTTCCGGCGGCCCAGAGCATGGAGGTGAGGGTTCCGATGATGAAGCGCTCTGCCGCCACAGGGGTTTCTTTGAGTTCGGCGAACCTGCCGAGGCCCTTGATGGCAACGATGTAGGCGATCGCCACCGGCTGGCCGGCCAGGATGGCAAGGCACACACCGAGCCGTTCCAGCACGCCGATAATTGCACCACCGCGCAGGATGCGCTGGACGGGTGCGGACGCTGCACCGTCAGCACCCTCCGACGCCGGCGGCCCGGGTTGAGCCGTCAGCTCACCGTCCACGGTGACGTCGGCAGAGGGGTCCTGGGCAGCGGCGCCGGCTTCGCTTGCCGCGGTGGCGGCATCGGCTTTGTCGTCAATGGTCCTGGCGAGTTTGAACACCAAGGCCGTGACCGGCCACCCCACGAAGCCTGCCACCACCAAGGCCACGGCCACCCAGACTGCGGTCACTTGTCTCCTCCATCGCCGGCTCCGGCACCTTCCCCGTCCGGGACCAGCTGCGCCCGGGCGAGATCAAGCAGCAAGGATGCTGCAGGCCGTGCCGCCCATTCTTCCTGCCAGCCGGAGCGAAGGACGGTACGGCTCACGGACTGCTCCGTAATTCCGAGTTCCTTAGCCACCTGCTTCTGGCTGCCATGCCGGGCCGGACCAGGCCGGCTTGCCTCGTGCGGCGCGGCATCCAGGTGCCGCAGGGCGTCAACCACCCGCCACTGGGCTTCCGTCCGCTCCTGGACCAGACGGCCCAGCAGCCTGAGCACGGCTTCCGCCTTGGCGCATGTCCGCTCCCCTTCCCCGGCCTGGGCACTCCCGCCTGCCTCCCCTGCCATAATGCCGGCCACCACTGACAAGGGCACCTGGGAAGCGGCGGCCTTCGCCCTCTCAACCGCCTTGCGGGCGGCCACAAACGCGGTTCCGGTCCCTTCCCGCGGGCTGGCACCTCCCGGCAGCGCCACGGTTCCGACGCCGATGCCGACGTACCAGTACCCCTCGCGCAGCGCGTACAGGGCAATGTCCACCACGGCATCAGCGTCCCGCACCACCCCCTGGACTTCGTCGCCGACCGACCGCTCGAAGACCGGCCCGCCGGGTCCCGCAGGGTGGAGGCGCGCGATTTGCTCGATGAACCCCGGGACCCGGTCAAGGTCACCGGTGCTGCCGCGCTGGTCGATGGTCATCACGAACATAGCTCAACCATAGGTAGCTGATTCATAATAATCAATCAAATCTGACTGATTTATTTAAATCAGCCTAAATCGGCTGATTGTTAGAAGAGGTTGGTTGTTAGAAGAGGTTGACGGGTTTGACGATGTCGGCGTAGATCAACAGGGCGCTCATGCCCATCAACAAAGCGGCCACAACGTACGTCACGGGCAGCAGTTTGGCGATGTCGAACGCTCCCGGGTCCGGGCGTCCGCGCAGCCTGGCTACGGTGCGGCGCGCCCCTTCGTACAGGGCTCCGGCCACGTGGCCGCCGTCGAGAGGCAGCAGCGGGATGAGGTTGAACACCGCCAACGCGAAGTTCAGGCCCGCCAGCAGGCCCACAAGGGTGGCAAGCCGGGACTGCAGCGGCACCGCTTCCATGGCGGCGACTTCGCCGGCCACCCGGCCCACGCCCACCACGCTGATGGGGCCGTTCGGGTCCCTCGGTTCTTCGCTGAAGGCGGCCTTGGCCACGCCCACCACACGGGCGGGCAGGTTGAACACAACGCCGGCCACCTGCCGGATGTTTTCTCCCGCCATGGGCAGGACGGTCGACGCCGGCTGGGGCACCAGTGCCGTTTGCGCGCCGATGCCCAGGAACCCGACGTCCTGGTACTGGAGGGTGCCGGCAGCGTCGGTGGCCTGCCGCCCGTCGGCTCCCATCACCGGCCTGGAGGAGAGTACCGGCGTGACCGTGGTGGATACCGGGCTTCCGTCCCGCTGCACAGTGATGGCTACTTCCTTGCCGGCAGAGGCGCGGATCCATTCCGTCAGCTGGTCCCAGCTGGTGACCGACTTGCCGTCGAAGGAGGTGATGGTGTCATTGGGTTTCAGCCCCGCGGCTGCGGCCGGTGTCAGCTGGCAGGCGGCAGAGTCGGGATCGACGGTTTGCCCGGCGGCCACCTGGCATTTGGAGACATCGGAGATGGTGGTGGTGGCGGTGGCAACGCCAAATCCCATCATCAGCACGGCTGTGAGCAGTACCCCCAGGATGATGTTCATGGCCGGCCCGCCCAGCATCACCACCACTTTCTTCCATACCGGGAGCCGGTAGAAGACGCGGTTGTGGTCGTCGGGCCCTACCTCTTCGTGGGCCATGGACCGGGCTTCCGTGGCCAGCGTCTGGAACATGCCGGTGCTGGAGGGCCGCACCGAGCCGTCCTCTTTGTTGGGCGGATACATGCCGATCATCGATACGTAGCCGCCCAGCGGAACGGCTTTCACGCCGTACTCGGTTTCACCCTTGCGGCGTGACCAGAGCGTGGGCCCGAAGCCGATCATGTACTTGGTGACACGCACTTTGAAGAGCTTGGCCGGCACCAGGTGGCCCACCTCGTGGAGGGCGATGGACACGGCGATGCCGACGGCCACGAAGACGACGCCGAGGATGAAAAGTAGGACAGGGGTCATGGAGGTGCTGCTGCTTCCTAGAGACTGCTGACTGCTAAACGTTCGTGGGCGCGGGCGCGTGCCCAGCTTTCAGCATCCAGTACCGACTCCACTGTCAGCCCGGAGGAACCTGAATGTTCGCTGAGCACCCTGTCCACGGTATCGACGATGTCGGTGAACCGGATCCGGCCCGTGTGGAACGCCGCGACGGCTTCTTCGTTGGCTGCGTTGAATACGGCGGGGAAGGTGCTGCCCTGCTTGGCGGCGTGCTTGGCAAGGTCCACGGCCGGGAAGGCTGCCGCATCCAGGGGTTCGAAGGTCCAGGTGGCGGCCTGGGTCCAGTCGCAGGCGGGCGCGGCCTTGGGCACCCGGGCCGGCCAGCCAAGGCCCAGGGCAATGGGAAGCCGCATGTCCGGCGGGGAGGCCTGGGCGATGGTGGAGCCGTCAACGAACTGGACCATGGAGTGGACGATGGACTGCGGGTGCACCACCACGTCGATCCGGTCCAGCGGGATGTCGAAGAGCAGGTGGGCCTCGATGACTTCCAGGCCCTTGTTAACCAGCGTGGCCGAATTAGTGGTGACCATGACCCCCATATCCCAGGTGGGGTGCGCCAGCGCCTCGCGGGGCGTGACGGAGTGCAGCTGCTCCCGGCTCTTTCCGCGGAACGGCCCCCCGGAGGCGGTCAGGATGAGCCGGTCCACCTCGGCGGCCGTACCTGAGCGGAGGCACTGGGCGATCGCCGAGTGTTCCGAGTCCACCGGCACGATCTGGCCGTCCCTGGCTGCTGCCTTGACCAGGCTGCCGCCTACGATCAGCGATTCCTTGTTTGCCAGGGCCAGGGTGGCCCCGGAGCGGAGTGCCGCCAGCGTCGGCGCCAGGCCAATGGACCCGGTAATGCCGTTCAGCACCACGTCCGCGTCCACTGCGGCGATCCGTGCCGAGGCGTCGGGTCCGGCCACGATTTCCGGGCGGTACCCGGGGCGGCCCGCGGCGGAGGCTGCTTCCCGGATGAGCGATTCGAACCGGCCGGGATCCCCGGCGGCGATGCCCACCACGGCGGCGCCCGTGTGGACCGCCTGGCGTGCCAGCAGTTCAAGGTTGCCGCCGCCGGCGCTGAGCGCCACCACCTCGAACAGATGGGGGGCGCCGTCGACGACGTCGATCGCTTGGGTGCCGATGGAACCGGTGGATCCGAGGAGGACGATTCTGCGTGGCTGCATCCGTTAAGTATCCCGCACGCGGCCGGGCCTGCTGTGCCTTGACCGTCCGGCGGCCGGGCGTAACGTGGAATCCGTGGACTGGCTCACCTGGTTCGATGCGCCGGAGTATGAATTTGCCCGGCAGGTGCTGCAACGGGGCGTCGCAGCGTTGTATTTCGTTGCGTTCCTGTCCACACTGAATCAGTTTCCGGCGTTGCTCGGCGAGCGCGGCCTCCTTCCGGTGCCGGATTTCCTTGCCGCGTTTTCCCGGTTGTCCCGGCCCACCCTGTTCCGTTGGCGGTACTCGGACCGGCTGCTGCGCGGTGTCTGCGCCGTGGGCCTGGCGGTCTCGGCACTGCTCGTGGCCGGGCTTCCCCAGGCCGGACCGCCCTGGGTTCCGTTGCTGGCATTCCTTGCCCTGTGGTTTTTGTACATGTCCATCGTGAACGTGGGGCAGACCTTCTACGGGTTCGGCTGGGAGATGCTGCTGCTGGAGGCGGGTTTCACCGTGGCCTTCCTGGGATCGGACCAGACGGAACCGCCGCGCACCATCCTCATCCTGGTGGTGTGGCTGGTGTTTCGGCTGGAATTCGGGGCCGGGATGATCAAGATCCGCGGCGGCCGGGAGTGGCGGGACCTGACGGCCCTGTACTACCACCATGAGACCCAGCCCATGCCGGGGCCGCTGAGCCGGCAGGCGCACTTGCTGCCCAAGCCGCTGCACAGGATCGAAGTGGTGGGCAACCACATCGCCCAGCTGGTGGTGCCGTTCCTGCTGTTCGCGCCGCAGCCGGTGGCGGGAGCGGCAGCGGCCGTCGTGGTCGCCACCCAGTTGTGGCTGGTGGCGAGCGGCAACTTTGCCTGGCTGAACTGGATGGCGATCGTCCTGGCGTTTGCCGCGGTCAGCGACCCCGTAGCCCACGCCGTGATCCCGGCCGTCCCGTCGGACTGGCACTCCGGCGCCGCACCGTCCACTCCCCTGTGGTGGCTGGCCATAACGCTGGCGGCGTCACTCCTGCTGCTGGTGCTGAGCTACTGGCCGCTGCGGAACCTCTTCTCCCGCCGGCAGCTGATGAACGCCAGTTTCAACCGGTGGCAGCTGGTCAATGCCTACGGCGCATTCGGCACGGTGACCAAACAGCGCATCGAGATCGTGGTGGAAGGGACCCTGGACGGCAACCCCGGGGACGACTCGGACTGGCGCGAGTACGGTTTCAAGGGCAAACCCGGCGATGTCCGGCGCATTCCGCGGCAATGGGCTCCGTACCACCTGCGGCTGGATTGGCTGATGTGGTTCCTGCCGCTGCGGAGCGTGCACGAGGAATGGTTCTACGCCTTCCTGGGCAAGCTGCTCACCGCGGACCGGCAGGTGCTGCGGCTGCTCCGGCATGACCCGTTCGACGGCGCCGCGCCGCGCCTGGTGCGCGTGCGCAGTTTCCATTACCGTTTCGCCAGCCGGCAAGAGTTCCGCCAGACAGGGAACCGTTGGGTGCGGACCTTGCTTTTCGAACCCATCCCGCCAACGTCCCTGCGCCGGCCGTCGGGGCGGAAAGGGAGCTAGGCGTCCCTGCCGGCGCGGCGCAGGATGCCTTCGGCGTGCTTGAGGATTGGCCCGTCGATCATCTTTCCGCGGTGCTGGAAAACGCCGCTGCCGGCGGCCGTGGCGGCGTCCAGCAGCTCATGGGCCGCGGCCACTTCCTCCGGGGAGGGTGCGTAGGCTTGGCGGACGACGGCGGCCTGGCCGGGGTGGATGCACGCCTTGGAACCGAATCCGGAGGCCACGGCGTCGGCGGTTTCATCCGCCAGCCCGTCGAGGTCGGGGATGTTGGTGTAGACGGCGTCGACGGCTTCCTTGCCGAAGGCCCTGGCGGCCAGCAGCACCGCGGAGCGGGCGTGCAGCGCCACGGCCCGGTAGCCGCCGTCGTCCTTCCTGCTGGACGTGCCGCCCAGCGTGGCCAGGAGGTCCTCGGCGCCCCACATCAGCGCCACCACGTTGTGGGCCGCGGCTATGGAAGGGGCGTTCAGCACGCCCAGGGCCGTTTCGCACAGCGCAATGACCTGGTAGCCCTCCAGCGCCTTGAGCTGTTCAGCCGATTCCGCCTTGGCGAGCATGACGGTGCGGTAGGGCGTGTGCGCCAGGCAGTGCAGGTCCTTCGCGAAGTCGTCGGTGCCGACCGGGTTGACCCGGATGATGGTCCGGCTGGGGTCAAGTTCGGGGTCGTCGCCGGCAGCGCCGGCCTGGGCCAGGATCGCACCGCGCGCCCGCTGCTTGTCCTGCGGCGCCACGGCGTCCTCAAGGTCCAGGATCACGGCGTCCGCCCGGGCGGCGGCTTTCAGGTAGCGCTCCGGGCGGTCGGCGGGGCAGAAGAGCAGGGCAGGGCCCATCACAAATGTCATACAGGCATTCTCCCTTGCAGGCCGGGCTGGTCCTGGTGCGCGTCCCTGGTCCACATCAGGCAGCTCCTCGTGGCCCGTGCCACGACGGCTCCGTCCTGGTTGCGCCCGGTGTGCTCCATGGTCACGATGCCTTGGCCCGGCCGGGAGGCCGAAAGCCGTTTGGCCGTGACCACTGTCTCGGTGTACAGCGTGTCCCCATGGTAGAGCGGGTGCGGGAAGGAGACGTCGGTCAGGCCAAGCTGGGCGACGATGGTGCCCTGGGTCAGCTGGGTAACGGACTGCCCCACCATGGTGGCGAGGGTGAACATGGAGTTCATCAGCCGTTGGCCAAACGGCTGGCCCGCGCTCCAGGCCGCGTCCAGGTGCAGTGCCTGCGTGTTCATGGTGAGGGTGGTGAAGAGGACGTTGTCCGTTTCCGTCACGGTGCGTCCGGGCCGGTGGGCATAAAGTACACCCTCTTCCAACTCGTCGAAGTAGAGCCCGCGCTGCTCAATGACGCGCCGGCCTCCTTCTCCTGCCGCTGGGCCTGCCGGAACCGTGTCCGCGGGATTGTCGCCGGTCATACGGTGAGTTCCTGGTCTTCCTCGTACAACTCCGCTCCGGTGGCGGCCACCACATCCTCGACGGAAACGTTGGGTGCCAGCTCACGCAGGACCAGCCGGGACGGACCGCCGTCCCGGACCACGTCGATCACGGCAAGGTCGGTGATGATCCGGTCCACGCAACCTTTGCCGGTCAGCGGGAGCGAGCACTCCCGGACGATCTTGGGATTGCCGTTGCGGTCCACATGCTCCATCATCACGATCACGCGCTTGGCGCCGAACACGAGGTCCATGGCGCCGCCCATTCCCTTGACCATCTTTCCCGGGACCATCCAGTTGGCAAGGTCTCCGTTGGCGGCGACCTCCATGGCGCCCAGGACCGCGAGGTCCACGTGGCCGCCGCGGATCATGCCAAAGGACGTCGCCGAGTCGAAGAACGCCGCACCCCTGTTGACCGTCACGGTCTCCTTGCCGGCGTTGATCAGGTCCGGATCCACCGCGTCCTCTGCCGGGTAGGGGCCAACGCCCAGAATCCCGTTCTCCGAGTGCAGCACCACTTCCACCCCGGCCGGGATGTAGTTGGGAATCAGTGTGGGCATCCCGATGCCCAGGTTGACGTACTGGCCGTTGCGGAGCTCCCGGGCCACCCGGGCGGCCAGTTCGTTCCGCGTCCAGCCTTTGCTGCCTGCCGCGTCGGCCGCTCCGCCAGACCCGGGCTGATGCTGCCCGGCACGCCGGTATTCCGGACGGACGGCTTCCGGGCGGGGCGCCTCAGCGCTGTTGGGATCCATGGTCATGCTCCTGCCTGGTTGAATGCGACCGTCCGCT
>Ga0308170_10002923_pt1 | contig 14347 bp, 14 predicted proteins | sample PhyBR2_2_FD_202136 | JGI IMG/M metagenome (GOLD analysis project Ga0308170, IMG submission 202136) | Phyllosphere microbial communities from UC Gill Tract Community Farm, Albany, California, United States - DLSLSB.R2 | ecosystem: Host-associated > Plants > Phyllosphere > Unclassified | place... | reverse complement strand
AACAGGACCGTGAAACGACTTTGCGCCGATGATAGTGCTGCAACCAGTGTGAAAGTAGGTTATCGTCAGGCTAAGTAATATGCTGTGAAAGCAGCAGCAAGCATCGTAGTAATGCAAAACCCCACTCGGCAAGCTGAGTGGGGTTTTTTGCTTTATACCGTTTGAAAAACCACCGCCGTTACGCGGTGCGTACCGTTTGCCCCGACGCCAAGTTGTCCCACAACTTGTCATGAAACGGCATCAGCAGCACATTGCATACCGGTTCCAGAATCGCTGCCAGGCCGCCGAAGGCCATCGAACCGGTCGCGAAAAACATCACCGTGAACGCAACGCCCATGTGCATGACAGTCAGGCTGATCTTTTCCAGGGTCACGACCATGAGACGCTGCGCGGCGGCCGCGTGCTGTACCGTGCGTTTCCAGGCGCGCTCGTGGAAGGGCACGAGTAACACATTCAGCAGGGGTTCGATCAGGATCGCCAGGCCACCCAGCATCACCGATCCGGTGACTGCATACGTGATTGCGAAACCGATCGCCAGGTGGGTAAGAATTTGACTGGTCTTGCGTGCTACTGCCATCGAATGCTCCAAATTCATTGTTGAGGTAAATGATAGTGGTTCTCATCTACGGCGTGAAATAAAATGAATTTACTAATTCGATAGCAGTTGTCTATGTGCGCGCCGATCCCATCTGCAGGAGCCGCGTCAGCAGGGGTTCGGCCGCATCCGCAATCTTGTCCAGGCTCGCTTCGCGCAGCGCCGCGCTGTCGACGGCGGCGTCGCTGTGCAGTCCGGCCCAGCGCAGCAGGGCAGCGCAAGCCTGCGCGTCGTCGAACAAGCCGTGCAGATAGGTACCGATGATCTGGCCGTCGTCCGAGCATGCGCCCTCGCCGCGGCCATCGATCTCGAACGCCGGCCGCGCCAGCGCCGCGCCCTCCGACACGCCCATGTGGATCTCGTAGCCACGGACCGTCGCATCCATCGCATCGGCAGCAAACACACAACTGCCGCCTACCTGCGCCAGCCGCTTGTCGCCTGTCAGGGTGGTCTGCACGTCGAGCAAACCGAGTCCCGCCGAGCGTCCGGCAGCCGCCTCGACCCCATCCGGATCGTCGACATGGCGCCCCAGCATCTGGAAGCCGCCGCACACGCCGATCACCTTGCCGCCATAGCGCAGATGGCGCCGGATCTGTTCTTGCCAGCCTTGCCCCATCAGCCAGGCGAGGTCGCCGCGCGTGTTCTTGCTGCCGGGGAGGATGATCAGGTCGGCTCCCGGCAGCGTCTCGCCCGCGCGCACGAAGCGCAGGTCGACGTCCGGATGCGCGCGCAGCGGATCGAAGTCGGTGTGATTGCTCATGCGCGGGTAACTCGGCACGACCACGCGGAAACCGCCGGCGCGCGGCGTCACCGCCTGTACCGCATCCTCGGCATCCAGGTACAGGCCGTGCAGGTAGGGCAGCACTGCCAGCACCGGCTTGCCGGTCTGGCGTTCCAGCCAATCGAGTCCGGGTTCGAGCAATTTGACATCGCCGCGGAAGCGGTTGATGACAAAGCCGATGATGCGATCGCGTTCGCTCGGCGACAGGCAGGCCAGCGTGCCGACGATGTGGGCGAACACGCCGCCGCGGTCGATGTCGGCCACCAGCACGACCGGACAGTCCACGCGTTCCGCGAAGCCCATATTGGCGATGTCGCGGTCGCGTAGGTTGATCTCGGCCGGGCTGCCGGCACCCTCGACGATCACCGTCTCGTACTGCGCCCGCAGGCGTGCATGCGACTCGAGCACGGCCCCCATCGCCACGCTTTTATATTGATGGTAGTCGCGCGCATGCATGTCGGCGCGTACGCGGCCGTGGATGATGACCTGGGCGCCGGTGTCGCTGGACGGCTTGAGCAGGACCGGATTGAGGTCGGTGTGGGGCGCGATGCCGGCGGCGATCGCCTGCAGCGCCTGGGCACGCCCGATCTCGCCGCCGTCGCTCGTCACCGCGCTGTTCAGCGCCATATTCTGCGGCTTGAACGGTGCCACGCGGATGCCTCGGCGGCGCAGCAGGCGGCACAGCGCCGCCACCAAGGTGGTCTTGCCGGCATCCGAGGTCGTGCCCTGGATCATCAGGGTCGAATAGGGAAAGGTGTTCATCGCGCGGACTTATCTGGGCCGATGCGTGCGCGCCAGTTCCAGCTTCTCGCACAGCATCGCCGCACCGGCGATCATGCGCGGACCGGAGCGGTTCAGCAGGTTGCCGTCAATCGTGAACAGGTTGTCGTTGCGGACCGCCGTGAGGCTGCCGTAGGGCTTCCACATGCTGACGCCGCCGTAGTTCTTTTCCGCCGTGGCGAAGATCGCTTCCGGATTCTCCTGCAGGACGCCCTCGACGCTGACTACCGGCGCCGTGACCGGCAGCCTGGCGAAGACATTCTCGCCACCGCACAGGCGCAGCGCGTCGCTGACGATATGCTCGCCGTTCAGCGTGTACAGCGGCTTGTCCCACACCTGGTAAAAACTGCGCACCGGCGCGCGGTTCGCATATTGTGCGCGCAGGCTGGCCAGCTGCCGGCTCAGGTCCGCGGCGGCCGGACGCGCCACCGCGTCGGTCCCCATCAATTGCCCAAGCTTGAGCAGGCTGGCCGGGATGTCCTCGAGCTTGTGCGGCTCGCTGTGATAGACCGGCACGCCGAGCTTGCGCACCATCTCGATCTGGCGCTCGGAACTGCCGTGGCGCCAGACCACGAACAGGTCGGGCTTCAGCGCGATGATGCGCTCGATGTCGAGTTCGCGGTTGGAACCGACTTGCGGCACCTGCTTGGCCGCTTCCGGAAAATCGCTGTAGGCGACCACGCCGACCACGTGGCTGCCGCCGCCCGCCGCGAACAGCAGCTCGGTCACGTGCGGCGCCAGCGAGATCACGCGCTGCGCCGGCTTCTGCACGGTGACGGTATTGCCGTCGTCGTCCTTGACGGTAACGGCTGCGTGGGCGGAAACGCCGGCCGCCAGCGCGGTCATGACTATCCATGTTTTCATCGATAATTCCAATCTCTCAATGCATGTTCGAGGCGCTGCCAGTGCGCTTCCGCTGCAGGCAGGCCGATCCGGATCCCGCGCGCGCCATCGCGGAACAGGCGGACCCAGATCGCGCGCCGCGCCATGTGTTCGTGAAACGCTTCGGGCTGCAGGTGCGCGCACCAGTGAAACAGCGGCGTGCCGGATGCGCCGGGCAGCAGCGTGCGCATGCGCTTGCCGTCGCGCGCCAGCCGCCCTTGCGTGGCCTGTTGCCAGTCGCGGTCGCTCAATGCTGCCAGCGCGATCTCCTGCGCCGGTCCGCTGACCGTCCATGGTCCCAGCAAATCTTCCAGCTGCGCCAGCAGGGCGGGCGCCGCGGCGACGAAGCCGAGCCGCAAGCCGGCCAGGCCGAAGAACTTGCCGACCGAGCGCAGTACGATCAATCCCGGCCGGTCCGCATGCGCGGCAACGCTAAGCGCAGGCGCGGTGTCGCCGAAGGCTTCGTCGACCACCAGCCAGCCGCCGCGCGCGGCCAGCTGCGCATGCCACGCCAGCAGCAGGTCCGGCGTGACCGTCGCGCCGGTCGGATTGTTCGGATTGACGACCACCACCACGTCGCTGTCGCGCACCGCCGCATCCAATGCAGTGTAGGGCACCTGGCGCAGCAGGTGGCCGTGGCGCGACCAGTGGTGGGCGTGTTCCGCATACGAGGGCGCCGACACGCTCACGCTCGCGGGTGCGCGCAGGCGCGGCAGGGCCTGGATCGCGGCCTGGGTGCCGGCCACCGGCAGCAAGCCCGGTGCATCGTAATAGGCGCAGGCGGCGCGCACCAGTGCCGGATCGGGCTCGGGCAGGCGCTGCCACGCGTCCGGGCTGAGCGCCGGGGCCGGGTAGCCGACCGGATTGATGCCGGTGGAGAGGTCGATCCAATCGCTGCCGCCATAGCGGCGCATCGCCTCGCGCAGCTTGCCGCCGTGTTCAAGCATGCAGGCCTCCGGCCAGCAGCGCGCCCGGCAGGGCGATGGCGAGCCACAGCAGCGTGGTGCGCCATACCAGGCGCCAGGCGCGTTCGATGTCGGCCGCGCCGGCAGCCGGACCGCTGCCCAGCACCGGCCGCAGTTCGACTTCGCCGTCGTAGACCGCGGCGCCGCCCAGCGTGACGCCGAGCGCGCCGGCGCCGCTGGCCATTACCGGGCCGGCGTTCGGGCTGCTCCACTGCGGGGCCTGGGTGCGCCAGCAGCGCCAGGCGCGCCGTTGGCCGCGCAGCCGGCCGGATCTGCAAGCCAGCAGGGTATAGGACAGCGCCGTCAGGCGCGCCGGCACGTAGTTCAGCACGTCGTCGATGCGCGCCGCGACGCGGCCGAACAGGTTGTAGCGTTCGTTGCGATAGCCCCACATCGCATCCAGGGTATTCGCCAGCCGGAACAGCACCGCGCCGGCGCCGCCGGCCACCAGGAACCAGAACAGGGTGCCGAACACGGCATCGTTGCCGTTTTCGAGCAGCGACTCGGCGCCGGCCTTGGCCAGTTCCGCTTCGCTGGCCTGCTTGGTGTCGCGGCTGACGATGTGCGAGGTCAGCCAGCGCGCGCGATCGAGGTCGCCGGCCGCCAGCGCCGCGCCGATCGGCAGCGTGTGGTCGCGCAGGCTGCGCAGGCCGAGACACAGGTACAGCAGCGCCGCGTGCACGGCCAGCCCCGCCGCGCCGGGCAGGCGGCACAAGGCGGCTGCGATCAGCGTCAGCGGCAGCACCGCCAGCGCCCAGGCCAGGGCGCCGCGTCCGATGCGCCAGCCCAGGCGCTTGTTCAGGCGCTTGTTCAGGCGCCGCTCCAGCGCGCCGGCCAGGTTGCCGAAGCCGACCAGCGGATGCCAGCGCGGCGTCTCGCCCAGCAGCAAATCGAGGGCGATGCCGGCCACCAGCAGCAGGGCCAAGGTCAAGGGAGGCAGTCCGCTCAGCACGACGGGCCTTTCAGTGTTAGCGGCAAGCCGGCCGCGACGAACAGCACGCGCTCGCAACGCGCCGCCACGTCCTGGTTCAGGCGGCCCGCTTCGTCGGCATAGGCGCGCGAGACTGCGCCGTAGGGCACGATACCCATACCGACCTCGTTCGACACGAAGATGACGTCACCCGCCGGCGGCTCGTCCAGGAAGTCCAGCAGCGCCGCGCGCTCGGTGGTGAAGAGCGGCGTCAGGTCGATCGGTCCGACTTCCGGATAGTCCATGTGCGCGGAAAACATCAGGTTGCTGAGCCAGAGGGTCAGGCAGTCGACCAGCACGATGCGCTCCGGCGTGCACAGGCGGCGCAGGGTGGCGGCCAGCGCGGTCGCTTCCTCGACGGTCCGCCAGTGCGGGGGGCGGCGTGCCTGGTGGTGGGCGATGCGCGCCGCCATCTCGTCGTCGCCCGCATGCGAGGTGGCGAGATAGATTACCTCCTTGCCGGATGCCTGCGCCAGGCGCTCGGCCAGCGCGCTCTTGCCCGAACGGGCCCCGCCGAAGACGAAGGTACGGCTCATGCGTGTGCTCCCAGCAGCAGGCCCGCCGCGGCTTCCGGATTGGAGGCGAAGAAGGCGTGGAAATACGATGCGGTCAGCGATCCGCTGCGGTACAGCGCTTCGCCCTCGGCGCCGGACGGATGCTTGACCGCGTGCGCGGCCGCTGCGGCGCCGGTCTCCAGGCGTGAGTAATGAAAGGTATGGCCGCGCAGCACGCCGGCGGCGGTCGGCATGCCTTGTGCACCCAGCCCGGCCAGGCGGTGCTGCATTTTCACCTGTCCCGGCAACAGGCCGGCCATCGGCCAGGCGTGGCCGTCCTTGTCGGTGATCGACTCCGCCACCGCCATCATGCCGCCGCACTCGGCCAGGATCGGGCGGCCGGCGGCGTGCGCGGCGCGGATCGACGCCTGCCAGTGCTGCGCCTGCGCCAGTGTTTCACCGTGCAGTTCGGGATAGCCGCCGGGCAGGTAGACCGCATCGGCGCCGTCCGGCACCGGCTGGTCCGCCAGCGGCGAAAAGAAGGCCAGCCGGGCCCCGAGCGCGCGCAGCGTGTCGAGGTTGGCCGGATACAGGAAACAGAAAGCCGCGTCGCGCGCGATCGCCACCGTCTTCCCGGCCAGCAGCGGAGAAATCGGCGCCGGCGGCAGGGGGCTGTCGTCGAAGGTTTGCGGCGGCATGGCGTCCCAGGCCGCGTCGTCGAACTTCAGTTCGTCGGCCAGCGCATCCAGCAGGGCATCGATGTCGCCGACTTCGTCCGGCAGCACCAGGCCGAGGTGGCGTTCGGGCAGGCGGCGCGCCTGCTTGGGCAACGTGCCCAATAACGGGATGTCGCGCAGCGACTCCGCCACCATGCGCGCGTGGCCTTCGCTGCCCACGCGGTTGGCGACCACGCCCGCCAGCTGCACGGGCCCGTAGTCGCGCAGGCCCAGCACCACCGCACCCGCGGTCTGCGCCATGGCGCCAGCGTCGATCACTGCGAGCACCGGGATGCCGAATGCGCGCGCCAGGTCGGCTGCGGACGGCTTGCCGTCGTACAGGCCCATCACGCCTTCGATCAGCACCACGTCGGCCTCGCGTGCAGCCGCGGCCAGGCGCCGGTGGCACAGTTCCGGTCCCACCATCCACAGGTCGAGCGAGTGCACCGGCGCGCCGCTGGCGCGTTCGAGCAGCATCGGGTCGATGAAGTCGGGGCCGCATTTCAACACCCGCACCGTCTGGCCGCTGCGCCGGAAGCGGCGCGCCAGGGCGGCGGTGACCGTGGTCTTGCCCTGGCCGGAGGCGATCGCCGCGACCATCATCACACGTGTACCTTGCGCACCCATCACCACTCCGTCCCGGCCTGGGCCCCGATGCCGGCCTTGAAGGCGTGCTTGACCACGTTCATCTCGGTGACCGTATCGGCCACGTCGATCAATTCCTGCGGCGCGGCGCGTCCGGTCACCACCACGTGCTGCATCCCGGGGCGGTCGAGCAGGTCGGCGATCACGGCATGCACGTCGAGGTAGCGGTACTTGAGGGCGATATTCAGTTCGTCCAGCACCACCAGGCCATAGGCGGGGTCGCGCAGGAAAGAGCGTGCCATCTCCCAGGCTGCCTGCGCCTTGACGATGTCGCGTTCGCGGTTCTGGGTTTCCCAGGTATAGCCTTCGCCCATCGCATGGAAGCTGACTTCGTCAGGGAAGCGGCGCAGGAACTGTTCTTCGCCGGTCGCCATCGCGCCCTTGATGAACTGGACAACGCCGACCTTCATGCCGTGGCCGAGCGCGCGCGCGGCCATGCCGAAGGCGCTCGAGCTCTTGCCCTTGCCGTTGCCGGTGTTGACGATGATGATGCCGACCTGCTTGTCGGCGGAAGCGATCTTGGCGTCGATGACCGCCTTCTTGCGCGCCATGCGCAGGCGGTGGCGCTCATTCATGTCCAGACTCGTGTCCGGATTGGTGTCGTCGGTCGGCTCAGTCATGGTTGGTCTCCCGGGGAATGAAGATGCGGCGGCCGCCGTGTTCGATCGTCTCGATCGGGTGGCCAAGGGTGTCGCTCAGGCGCGCGGCCTGCATGGCGTCGGCGATCGGGCCGGCGTACCAGCTGCCGTCGCCTGTCAGGAGCAGGGCGTGGCTCGAGATGCCGTGCGCCAGCGTCAGGTCGTGGCCGATCATGATGACGGTCTTGTGCTGCTGCCGGCACAGGCGCGCCAGCAGGCCCATTACCTGCACCTGGTGCGCCAGGTCGAGCGCATTGGCCGGCTCGTCGAGCAGCAGCAGCGGCGTGTCCTGGGCCAGCAGGGCGGCGATCGCCACGCGCTGGCGCTCGCCGCCGGACAGCGTGCGCACGTCGCGCGCCGCCAGGTGGTCGGCTTCCATCGCCGCCAGCGCCCCCATCGCGGCCGCGTGGTCGTCGCTGCCTTCCCAGTAGCGCTTGCCGTGGTAGGGGTGGCGCGCCGACAGCACGGTCTCGATCACGCTGTAGGCAAAGGCGTCATGGCGCGACTGCGCCAGGTAGGCGCGCCGGCGTGCCAGGTCTTCCAGCTTCCAGGCCGCGACCGGCGTGCCGTCGATCTCGACCGCGCCGGCATCCGGCGCGCGCAGGCCCGCCAGTGCGCGCAACAGCGTACTCTTGCCGGCGCCGTTGCGGCCGATGATGCTCCAGCATTCCCCTTGCCCTACCTGCCAGTCCAGGTCCTGCACCAGGGTGCGGCCGCCGGCGCGCAGGGCGAGTTGTCGGGTCGTGATCGTCATTTGCGCAGCTGGTGCAGTTGATAGAGGAAGACCGGCGCCCCGATCAGGGCCGTGATCGCGCCCACCGGCAGCTGGGTCGGCGCCACCACGGTGCGTGCCAGCGTGTCGCACAGGACCAGGAAACTGCCGCCGCCCAGCACCGCGGCCGGGATCAGCACGCGGTGGTCGGGGCCGAAGGCGAAGCGGCAGGCGTGCGGGATGATCAGGCCGATGAAGCCGATCGAGCCGGCGCTGGTCACCGCGCTGGCGGTCAGCAGGCCGGACACGAAGAACAGGCCCTTGCGCAGCGCGCCGACGCGGATGCCGAGGGTGCCGGCGTTGTCCGCGTGGAGGGCGACCACGTTCATCGCGCGCGCACTGCGCAGCGCATACAGCAGGGCGCCGCCGAGCACGATCCAGGGCAACGCCCGCACCGGCGCGCCGGCCAGGTCGCCGATCATCCAGAACACCATGCTGCGCAGCCGGCCCTCGGGCGCGATCGACAGCATCAGCGTGACCAGCGCCATGCAGCTCGACGACAGGATCACGCCGGTCAGCAGCAGCATCGAGGTACCGCCCTCAAGAGCGGCGCCGCTGCGCATGTCGCGCCGCGCGAACAGATATAAAAGCATCGCCACGCCGACGGCGCCGGCCAGCGCCGCCGCATCGACCGTGGCCGCCGCGCACATCAGCAGCAGCGCGAGCAGCGCGCCGACCGAGGCACCGGCCGAGATCCCTAATATATAGGGGTCGGCCAGCGGGTTGCGCAACAGCGCCTGCATCATGACGCCGGCCAGGGCCAGCGCGCCGCCGGTGACGAAGGCGGTGAGGGCGCGGCCGGCGCGCAGTTCGAGCAGCGTCGCCGCCATCGAGTCGGTCCGCCCATGCAGCACCTGGACCAGCGCAGCCGGCAGCTCGCCCGGTGCGATGGCGATCGAGCCCGTCATGCCGGCGACCAGCAGGCTGGCGACGGCCGCGAGCAGCAGCGTGCCGACGATCAGGAGGGCGCGCTGGGGCAGGGGACGGGATTGGGCTGGGTGCATGCGGTGCAGTTAAGAGTGGATGAGCGGATTCCCGTATCAGCGGGCGCCATACTGCAGCGCCGCGAACCAGCTGCGTCCGGCGGTGTTGTAGTTGCGCGCCAGTTCATAGTGCTTGTCGGCCGCGTTGTCGAGGCGGACCAGCAGCGACCAGTCGGGATTGAAACGCCAGCTAGTGGTCAGGTTCAGCAGGGCGTAGCCGCCGAGGCGGTTCCTGTTGGCGGCATCGTCGAAGCGCTGGCCGGAGGCCTGCAGTTCGATGCCGCTCTCCAGCCGGCCGGCCGTGTGGCTGGCGCTGAGGTTGACGTGACGGCGTGCGCGCCGCGCCAGCTGCTTGCCGGTGGTCTCGTCGCGCGGGTCCTGGAAGTCGGCACTGGCGCGCAGGTCGACACCCTTGATGCGGCTCGCGGCCGACAGCGTCCAGCCTTCGAGCAGCGCGTGGTTGACGTTGTAGGCGCAGCTGCCGGTCCGGCCTGGGCAGGGGTTGACCGTGACGATCATGTCGGTCAGGCGGTCGCGGTAGTAACCGGCCTGCAGTTCGCCGCCCGATGCCTGGTAGCGCAGCGCGGCTTCGGCATTGCGCCCCTGTTCCGGCTTGTTGCTGGCCAGGCCGTAGTTGGGGTAATACAGTTCGTTGAAGGTCGGGGCGCGGAAGCTGGTGCCGACGCTGGCGCTGGCGCGCAGCTGGCGGCTGAATTCGTAGGCATACCCGGCCGCGCCAGTGGTCTTCGCGCCGTACACCGAGTGGTCGTTGCGCGCGCTGAGGTCGACCAGGTGGCTGCCGCGGCGCAGGTCGTAGGAAGCGGCCACCGAGTTGGTGACGCGGCTGCCGTTCAACGGGCTCGGGGGGCTGGTCGGGGTAGCGGCGCCGGAGGTGGACAGCACGGATTCCTTGCGGTGGGCGGCCAGCAGCTGCAGGGTGTCGGCGCCGATGGCGAATGTATTGTGCCAGGTGATTTCATCCTGGCGCGTGTTGATCTGGCTGGCGTCCGCGGGCGCGGCGCCGCCGAAGCTTCCCAGCCTGTCGTTGGAACGCGCCCACTGCAGGCTGCTGCGCCAGTTGGGCTGGATGCGGCCGTCGAGGAAGGCGGCGTAGCTGTCGATGTCCTGGAAGTTGCGGGCGTCGAAGGCGGCAGCCCCGTTGTCGTACTGGGCGCGCAGGCGGCTCTTCAGGAACTGGACGCCGGCGTCGATACCGTCGGCCAGCCGCACCGCGATGCGGCCGTTGGCGCTGTTGCGGCTGTAACCGTCGTCGTCCGGGTTGTAGCCGAATGCGCCGGGGCGGGTCGCGGAGAAGCCGTCCGCTTCCTCGTGGGCGGTGCCGAATGCGTAGCTGACGATGCCGCTCGCGCCATGGATGGCGGCGTCGTACTGGCGGGCGCCGTAGCTGCCGCCGCCGAGGCTGGCGCCCAGTTGCGGCGCGCCGGCACTTTTGCGGGTGAAGATCTGGACCACGCCGCCGATCGCATCCGCGCCGTACAGGGTGCTCAGGGGACCGTAGACGACTTCGATGTGATCGATGGCCGACAGCGGAATCGCATTCCAGCTGGCCGCGCCGCTGGTCGAAGAGCCGATGCGCACGCCGTCGATCAGGACCACGACCTGGTTGCTGTTGGCGCCTCGCAGGAACACGCTGGTGCTGGCGCCCGGGCCGCCGTTGCGGACGATCTCGATGCCGCGCTGGCGCGCCAGCACGTCGGCAACCGAGCCGGCGCCGGCACGCGCGATCTCGTCGGGGCCGATGACGGTGGTGTCGGCGATGACCTGGTCGGCACGCTCGGGCGTGCGGGTGGCGGTGACGACGACGGTCTCCGGCGCCGAATCGGGTGCAGAATCGGGCGCAGCGAAGGCGGTGGGGGCACAAAGGGCAAGGGCCAATGCGGCGGCTTGCCGTGGAACTCGGTGGTGCATGATGGTCGCTCTTGGTTTGACAACCAGCCGGCGTCCCCGCCGGCCAGATTGAACAGAAGCGCCACGGCATGCCGGCGCGCTTCCACCTTTTGGCCGGTATCCGGGCTGGCAAGTGTGGCCGTCCGACCTTCCCATGCTTACGCACAGTGGTGTGTGAGGACGGTTGCCGCATCCATGACGCGGCACTTGCTTACCGTTGCGGGGGCAGCACACGTTAAGCTCGAACCTTGGAAAACCTACGGTTTTTCAAGGTTCGTTTGAGCTTCGTGTTTCCCGTTTAACTGCACCTGTGAGCACAGGCGCGAGCACCAAAACGGCGTCATTATACGGTCGCGCCGGCGCCTTGTCAGAACTCCAGCATCAGAATCTCGCCATAGCCGATGCGGTGCGGCGTGGCGGCGGCCTGCAGCGCGGCCTGTTCCAGGGGCAGGCCGGACTGCATCGGCAGCAGCAGGCGGATGGTGCCGGCATGGCAGATCACCAGGGCTTCCGGGATGGCTTCGGTGCGCAGCATGTCGACGAAGCCGGCCACGCGGCGCGCGACGTCGAGCACGTTCTCGGCGCCGCCCGGCCGATGGTGGAGCAGGTCGTCAGCCCAGGCGTCGACTTCGCCGCGCGCGATGTCGGACCAGGGACGCATCTCCCAGCGGCCGAAATCCATCTCGGCCAGGCGTGCATCGATGTGCAGGCTGGCCGGCTGCAGGCGGCGCGCCAGCAGGGCGCAGCGCTGCAGCGGGCTGGCGTACACCGGCAGGCGGCCGGGCAAGCCTTGCGCTTCCAGCATCGCTTGCACGCGCGCCAGTTCGGCCTCGGCGACCGGGACGTCGGTCGCGCCGTAACAGAGGCCGGCGGCGACGTCCGGTTGCGGATGGCGGACCAGGTACAGCTTCACGCGGCGCTCCAGGCGCCGTGGCCGAGCGTGGCCAGCACCGTCATATAGATGAGGGCTTCCGCCACCTGCTGCACGGCGCCGAGGCAGTCGCCGGTGTAGCCGCCGAGGCTGCGCACGAATTTGCGGCCCAGCCACAGCGCTGCTGCCAGCGCCGCCAGCACGGCGCCCGTCACTGCCGCAGGCGAGGTGAGGCCGGCGGCGAGCAGCACGGCGGCGGGCAGCAGGGTTGTCGCCGCTGCGATCGCGAATTCGGCGCTCGTCATCTGCTGGGCCAGTGGCTTGGCCTTGCCCTCGCCGCGCACGTACTCGAGTTTCCAGATCAGCGAGGTCGCCGCCAGGCGCGACAGCGGGTGGGCCAGGAACAGGGTTGCGATCGCCGCCTGCGGCGGCAGCATCGCCAGGCTCGAGAGCTTGGCCGCCAGCATGCAGACGATGCCGATCGCACCGTAGGCGCCGACCCGCGAATCCTTCATGATCTCGAGCACCCGCTCGCGCGTCATGCCGCCACCGAGGCCATCGCAGGTGTCGGCGAAGCCGTCTTCATGGAAGGCGCCGGTGGCGTAGATCGTGGCGGCAGTGGACAGTACCGCCGCCACCGGCGCCGGCAGCACCAGTGCCGCCGCCCAATAGACGGCGGCGGCGATGGCCGCCACCACGCAGCCGACCAGCGGGAAATAGCGCGACGCGTGCTGCAGCCAGCTGGCCTCGAAGCCGACCCAGGCCGGAATCGGCAGGCGGGTGAAGAATTGCAGCGCGATGAAGAAGAGGCGGATCTGCTGCATGGGTTTAGTCGTCGGCGTTCTTGCCGGTTTGCTCGCTGACGCTGGCCGAGGCAAAGGTCGCCATCTGGTCGAGGAAGTTGGCGGCCGCATGCAGCAGCGGCATGGCGAGTGCGGCGCCGGTACCTTCGCCCAGGCGCAGGCCGAGCTGCAGCAGCGGCTGTGCGCCAAGCGCGTCGAGCATGCGGCGGTGGCCGGCTTCGTCCGAGCAGTGCGCGAACACGCAGTAATCGAGGATCGCCGGTTCGATGCGCGCCGCCACCAGCAGGGCACTGGTGACGATAAAGCCGTCGACCAGCAGCACCTTGCGCTGCTGCGCCGCCTGCAGCATGGCGCCGGTCATCATCGCGATCTCGAAGCCGCCGAAGGCGGCCAGCACCTCGAGCGGATCGATGGCGGTGGCGTGCAGTGCGGCCGCGGCTTCGATCACGCGCTGCTTGTGCCGCACGCCCTCATGCGACAGGCCGGTGCCGGCGCCGACGCAGTCCGCGACCGGAATGCCGGTCAGCTTGTGCATCAGGGCGGCGGCGGCGGTCGTGTTCCCGATGCCCATCTCGCCAAAGCCGATCACGTTGCCCGCCAGCTCGGCCACCAGCGCCGCGCCGGCACCGATCGCGCTGGCGCACTGGGCGTCGCTCATGGCCGGCCCCTGGGCGAAGTTGCGGGTGCCGGCGGCGATCTTGCGGTCGATCAGGCCCGGGCGCGGGCCAAATTCGTGGGCGACGCCGGCATCGACGACGTGCAGGGCGCAATCGTTCTGGCGTGCGAACACGTTGATGGCGGCGCCTTGGGACAGGAAGTTCTCGACCATTTGCCAAGTGACATCCTGGGGATAGGCGGACACGCCTTCCGCCACCACGCCGTGATCGCCTGCGAATACCAGGATCGCCGGCCGCTCGACCGACACCGCGACGCTTTCCTGTATCAGTCCCATCTGTTTGGCGAGGCGCTCCAGCGTTCCCAGGCTGCCGAGCGGTTTGGTTTTATTGTCGATGGCAGCGTCGAGCTGGGCGGCGAGGGCGGGATTCGCGGTGGGAACGATCTGAAAAGCGCTCATGCAAGTGTGTTGTAGAGTTAATGAACCGGGCAACGATAGCATGGCGCCAGGCCTTGCGAACACGGTGAGCCTTTGCTATAGTTCGCGTCCTGCTTCTGCAGCGCAGTAAAACGGCAACGAAATCAAGTAGTTGTGTTTGAATTTTCGGCAAGTCCGAAAGCGCTGAAGAAAAAGACGGGGTTGACGAGTTAAGCAAAACACTGCATAATCTCACTTCTCTGCTGCTGACAAACAAAACGATTTGTCGCCAAGTAGCAAGACGTAGTACCGAACAAAGTTCTTTAAAAATTAACAGTCGATAAGTGTGGGCGTTTGATGAAGGTGCCAGCTGACCAGTTCAGCTGATTACTTAAATTATCAAATGTTCACAAAAGTATTAAGCGTTGTTCCAGCAATGGGATGACGGTCAGTATCTTGAGTGAGCGAACTCCGACCAATGGGAGGAGTTCGGACTGATTAAAAACAGTCC
>Ga0308170_10002918_pt1 | contig 14357 bp, 12 predicted proteins | sample PhyBR2_2_FD_202136 | JGI IMG/M metagenome (GOLD analysis project Ga0308170, IMG submission 202136) | Phyllosphere microbial communities from UC Gill Tract Community Farm, Albany, California, United States - DLSLSB.R2 | ecosystem: Host-associated > Plants > Phyllosphere > Unclassified | place... | reverse complement strand
CCGTGAGAAGTTCAAGCCGCTGGGCGGGCCCGACGGCGGCAACGGCGGCAACGGCGGTGACGTGATCCTTCGCGTTGACCACCAGACCACCACCCTCCTTGACTACCACCACGCACCCCACCGGCACGCCAGCAACGGAGGGCCCGGCATGGGCGACTGGCGCGGCGGCAAGAACGGCGAGACCCTGGTCCTGCCCGTGCCGGACGGCACCGTGGTCAAGACCAAGGACGGGGAAGTCCTGGCCGACCTTGTCGGTGAAGGCGCCGAGTACGTGGCAGCGGCAGGCGGCCTGGGCGGGCTAGGCAACGCCGCCCTCTCCTCCCAGAAACGCCGCGCCCCCGGGTTTGCACTGCTCGGCATCGAGGGCGACTCCCGCGACATCGTGCTGGAACTGAAGTCCATCGCCGATATCGCGCTGGTGGGCTTCCCCTCCGCCGGCAAGTCCAGCCTCATCGCAGCCATGTCCGCTGCCCGCCCCAAGATCGCCGACTACCCGTTCACCACCCTCGTTCCCAACCTGGGCGTGGTGCAGGCAGGTGACGTCCGCTTCACTATTGCCGACGTTCCCGGCCTCATCGAAGGCGCCAGCGAAGGACGCGGCCTGGGGCACAACTTCCTGAGGCACGTCGAGCGCTGCGCGGCCCTGGTCCACGTGCTTGACTGCGGCACGCTGGAGTCGGACCGCGACCCGCTGTCGGACCTCGCCATCATCGAAGCGGAACTCGAGAAGTACGCCGTCGACATGAGCTACGCAGGCCAGGACGGGGAAGTGGTTCCGCTGAACCACCGCCCCCGGCTGGTCGCTCTGAACAAGGTGGACCTTCCCGACGGCAAGGACATGGCGGAGTTCGTTCGCCCGGAACTCGAATCGCGCGGTTACCGGGTCTTCGAAGTGTCAGCCACCAGCCACGAGGGCCTGCGCCAGCTCGGTTTCGCCATGGCGGAGATCGTCAAGGCCGCCCGCGAAGCTATCGCCGCCGCTCCGCCCAAGGTCCAGCCCACCGTGCTGCGGCCGCGCGCAGTCAATGAAACGGGCTTCAAGATCCGCCGCGAAGAGAAGAACCTGGAGCCGTTGTTCCGCGTCCTGGGTGAGAAGCCCGAGCGCTGGGTCAAGCAGACCGACTTCACCAACGAGGAAGCCATCGGCTACCTGGCGGACCGCCTCGCCAAGCTCGGCGTGGAGACCGAGCTGTTCAAGCAGGGCGCCAAGCCGGGCGACACCGTGGTCATCGGCGAGGACGACGGCGTCGTCTTCGACTGGGAGCCCACCATGATGGCCGGGGCCGAACTCCTGGCCTCACCGCGCGGCACCGATCCCCGGTTCGCCGATATCGGTGACCGCCCCACCCGCAGCCAGAAGCGCGAAGAGCAGCTGGAACGGCGGGAGGCCAAGGCCGCCGCCCGTGCCGAGCTCGAGGCGGAGCGGAAAGCCGGGATCTGGACCGAATCCGTCAGTGGCCGCCGGGCTGCCCAGCCCCTGAAGGAGAGCGGACTGGAAGCGGACGATGACCTCTAGGAGCATGACCGCGGACCCGGCACAGCGCGCCGCTGAGAGAAGCGCGCTGGCCGGTGCCCGCCGCATCGTGGTGAAGGTGGGGTCATCCTCGCTCACCAGCATCAAGGGCGGCATCTCGGAAGAGTCCCTCACAGCGCTGGCCGATGCTCTGGCGGCCAAACGCAACGCCGGCGCCGAGATCATCCTGGTCTCTTCCGGTGCGATCGCGGCCGGCCTCGCACCGCTGGGACTGGCCAAGCGGCCCCGCGACCTTGCCACCCAGCAGGCCGCCGCCAGCGTGGGCCAAGGACTGCTCATGGCACGGTACACGCAGGCTTTCGGGGCGCACGGCGTGACGGTCAGCCAGGTCCTGCTCACGGCCGAGGACCTGATGCGCCGCAGCCAGCACACCAACGCGCTGCGCGCCATGGACCGATTGCTGAGCCTCGGCGTTGTGCCGGTCGTCAACGAGAACGACACCGTCGCCACCCACGAAATCCGCTTCGGCGACAATGACCGACTGGCGGCCCTCGTGGCCCACCTGGTCCGCGCGGATGCACTGGTGCTGCTGTCCGACGTCGACTCCCTCTATGACGGGCCGCCCGCCCAGGGGGCCAAGCGCATCCCCCTGGTCACCGGGGCGCACGACCTCGAGGGCGTTTCCATCGGCAAGGCAGGCAAGGCCGGGGTGGGCACCGGCGGCATGATGACCAAGGTTGAAGCGGCCAGCATGGCCGCCGGCTCCGGCATCCATGCCCTCGTGACCTCCACGCCCAACGCCGCCGCTGCCCTGAACGGGGAAGACGTGGGCACCTGGTTCTCCGTCAACGGTTCCCGCAAGCCCGTCCGCCTCCTCTGGCTGGCCCACGTGGCCTCAGTGCAGGGCCGCCTGGTCCTGGACGAAGGCGCGGTACGGGCCGTGCGGCACCATCACACCTCCCTGCTGCCGGCAGGTATTTCAGCAGTCCACGGTGATTTTGAAGCGGGCGACGCCGTGGAGTTGGCGCGTGCCGACGGCACTGTTGTTGCGCGCGGACTGGTGAATTACTCGGCCCAGGAACTGCCCCACATGCTGGGACGGTCCACCCGGGAGCTGGGCGAGGAACTGGGCACCGGCTATGACCGCGAAGTTGTTCATGTTGACGACCTGGTGCTGGTCTGAGCTGCACGCTCGCCTAAACTTGGAGCATGACTGAAGCCCTGATCCATACTGCTGAAGATTCCGGAACCACTGCTGCCCAGGCGCAGCCGGGTCCGTCTGCAGAAGCGGCATCAGCCGGCGGCACACTTTCCCCTGCGGACGTGGAAGCGGCCGTCCACGCCATTGCAGACCGGTCCCGCCTCGCGGCCCGCCGGATGTCCACCGCCAACCGGGCCTGGAAAGACCGTGGCCTCCGGGCCGTCGGAGCCGCCTTGCAGGAGAACGTGCAGGCCATCCTCGCCGCCAATGCCATGGACGTGCAGCGCGGTAAGGACAACGGAACCTCAAAGGCGCTCCTTGACCGGCTCACCCTCACCGAAACCCGTGTTGCCGGACTGGTGTCCGCCCTTGAGAACCTCGCCAACCTCCCCGACCCCGTGGGCAACGTGGTCCGCGGCCAGACCCTTCCCAACGGCCTGCGCCTGCGCCAGGTCAATGTCCCCATGGGCGTGGTGGCAGCGATCTACGAGGCACGGCCCAACGTCACCGTTGACATCGCCGGCCTCGCCCTCAAGAGCGGCAACGCCGTCATCCTGCGTGGCGGCAGTGCGGCCGAAGCCACCAACCAAGTGCTAGTGCGCGTTCTACGCGAAGCCCTCGAATCAGTCGGCCTCCCCGCCGACGCCGTGCAGACCGTCGACCAGTTCGGCCGCGCCGGTGCCAACGTTCTGATGAAGGCCCGCGGCAGGGTGGACGTGCTGATTCCCCGCGGCGGCCGCGACCTCATCCAGACGGTCGTCACCAACTCCGCCGTGCCGGTCATCGAGACAGGGGAGGGGAACGTCCACATCTTCATTGATGAGTCGGCCGACGAAAACATGGCAGTGGAGATCCTGCTCAACGCCAAGACCCAGCGGCCCAGTGTCTGCAACACCGTGGAAACGCTGCTGGTCCATTCGGGCTCAGGAGTGCTGCCCGCCGTGGCCGCCGCCCTCCGCAGCGCCGGTGTCCGCCTCCATGTGGACGACCGCATCAAGGCCGCGCTGCCCGGGGTGGAAACGGTGGCGGCGACAGACGTGGACTGGGCGACCGAGTACATGGACCTGGACCTCGCCGTGGCCATGGTGGACAGCCTGGATGAAGCCGTCCAGCACATCCGGACCTGGACCACCGGGCACACCGAAGCGATCCTCACCAACAACCTTGCCAACGCCGAACGGTTCATCGCTGAGGTGGATTCGGCCGCGGTGATCGTCAACGCCTCCACCCGGTTTACCGACGGCGGCGAGCTGGGCCTTGGTGCCGAAGTGGGCATCTCCACCCAGAAGCTGCATGCCCGCGGGCCCATGGGCCTGACCGAGCTCACCACCACGAAGTGGATCGTCCAGGGTGAAGGCCAGGTCCGCGCATAGCGACGCGGTAACATAGACCAGAACCCGGAAAGCAGCGGAGTGTTCCGCTGCCCGTAAATTCCTGAACATAGGGGAGAAAATGCTGCTCCAGCAGATTGCCATGTCCGTCGCCGCCGCAGGTGAATCCGGCCACGAGGAGCCTGCGCCGCTGTGGGCTGAGCCGTGGGTCTTCGGCGTTTCGATGTTCGCGATCCTGGTGGTGCTGATGTTCATTGCCTGGTCCTACAACAACCTGGGCAACCGGCACGCCGCCACCGAGGAGCACGCTGATCCGCACCGGCAGCACCCCAACAAGCACGATCGCGGGCAGGGTCACTAAGATTTCCCACAACCTGCGCCGCAACGGCGCCCGGGGGAGGCTGCGGCTGGGCGTGATGGGCGGGACATTCGATCCCATCCACCACGGCCACCTCGTGGCAGCCAGCGAAGTCGCTGCGGAGTTCGACCTTGACGAGGTGGTCTTCGTCCCCACCGGGCAGCCATGGCAAAAGTCCCATAAACAGGTCAGCGAACCTGAGCACCGCTACCTGATGACCGTTATCGCCACGGCCTCCAATCCGCGGTTCACCGTCAGCCGTGTGGATGTTGACCGTCCGGGGCCCACCTACACGATCGACACCCTGCGCGACCTGCGGGCACAACGCCCCGACGCCGACCTGTTCTTTATCACCGGCGCCGACGCCCTGGCCCAGATCCTGTCATGGAAGGACATCGACGAACTGTGGTCGCTGGCCCACTTTGTGGGAGTCACCCGGCCTGGGCACGTCCTCGACGGCATGGGCCGCGACGACGTCAGCCTCCTGGAAGTTCCGGCGATGGCCATTTCATCAACGGACTGCCGCGCCCGCGTGGCAGCCAACAACCCGGTTTGGTACCTGGTCCCGGACGGGGTAGTGCAGTACATCGCCAAGTACGGCCTGTATTCCGACGCGCCCGCAAGCGCGGTGGACCCAACTTCCGAAGCACGCGAACCAGCCAGCACTGAATGAGTTCTCAATGAGTCAGGAACAGCCACCAATCCGCAGCCGCCGGGAACTCCGGAAGGCCCGGGAAGCCCAGCAGGCACCCGCGGCCTCCACGGAGCACCGCCCGCCTGCGGCCGACCGGCCGGCTGACCGGGCGTCCACACCGGCACCCCGGCCGCAGGTGGCCGCAGACCAACCTGCCACACAGCGTTCCTCCCAGATCCGCGCCCGCGACCGCGCCACGCTGCGCGCCATCAAGGAGCTTGAGGAAAAGGAAGGGCAGCTGTCTGCCGGGGGACCGCCCACCAGGCGGCAGTTGCGCTTGCAGCAACTCAAAGAGCAGGCACTGACCGCTGCAAACCCTGTCGTTCCGCCCGCCGCTGCTCCCGTATCCCCGGGTGCACCCGAGGCCGGAAAGGGCCCCGGGGGAGCCGGCAGGCCCGAGGGGCCGGCACCTGCCCGCGGGAGTGCTCCGGAGGGCATGACCGTCGAACAGGCCCTGGAAGCGCGGGCGCTCATCGCCGCTCAGGCCAGGAACCAGATCGCCAAGATGGAGCACATCGCCTCCACGGATCCGGAAGCTGTGGATCCGGAGATCCTGGCTGAGCAGATTGCCCTCGCCGAACGTGCCGCTGTCCTGAACCGCCGGGCGATGGCACGGCAGAAACTTGCCGAACAAGCGGGCAGCCCCGCCGGTCCGGTCCGGCCTGCCGCTCCCACGGACAAGCCCATCGCACCCGCCGGCAAGCCCGGCCCGTCCACTGCCGAAAAATCAGGCCCGTCCACCGCCAGCAACCTGGCAATGGTGACGCCGCTCGAGTTCGTCCAGGTGCCCGGCGTCGAACGCCCGGTCATGAAACCGCCGGCAACTTCACACGTGCCGGTCACCACGCGGCCCGGAAAAAAGGTTTCCGCCGGCACGAAGCCGGGGGTCCACGGGAAGCGGAAACCGGCCGCGCGACCCAAGCCGCCGGCGGATGACTCCGTCACGGGCCGGTCGCAGGTCATCGCGCGTGCCGAGGCGGCCGCGAAGGCAGCGAACCGGCCGGAGCCGGCGCCGCGTCCGGAGATCCAGCCCGGGAACCAGTCGGAGGATCTGTTCGAGGACCTTCGCGTTCCGGCCCGGTCCGCCTATGGCCTCGATCCGTTGGATGCGGCCACTGCCGGCCTGAGCAGGGCCCGGCGGAACCGTATCCTCCAGTTCTGCATCCTCGCGTTCGGGATCCTGGCCCTCGTTGCCGGCATCATCCTGATCGTCAGCGGCATGTCCCGCTGACCCGCGCCCGCCGGCACCAACACTTAACCCAAACAAGGAGTCCCGTGACTGCAACAGAATCGTCCATTGCCATAGCCCGTACGGCCGCCAAGGCTGCCGCCGACAAGATTGCCCAGGACATCGTGGCGATGGACGTGAGTGAGCGCCTGGCGCTGGCTGACGTCTTCCTCATCGCGTCGGCGCCGAGCGAACGCCAGGTCAACGCCATCGTGGACGGCATCGAGGAAGAACTCGCCAAGCAGGACCTGCGGCCGGTGCGCCGCGAGGGCCGTTCCGGCGGCCGGTGGGTCCTGCTGGATTATGCCGACGTGGTTATCCACGTCCAGCACGAGGAAGACCGCGTCTTCTACGCTCTGGAGCGCCTCTGGAAGGACTGCCCCGTGGTGGACCTGCAGCTTGGCGATGACGCGTCCGCCAAGGCCGGGGCTGCAACCGAGAGCGAGTAGACTGCGGCGCGCGGTGAATATTCCCGATTTGGAATTTTCGGAATTGCTGTTCTAAGATATTTGAGTTGCTTCGGGGGAGACCCTGAAGAAAAGCTCTGAAAGAGCGGCAACAATCCGGGGCTGTGGCGCAGCTGGTAGCGCACCTGCATGGCATGCAGGGGGTCAGGGGTTCGAGTCCCCTCAGCTCCACCGGTAAGTCCGCCGGAACCATCAGGTTCCGGCGGACTTTTTTGTTTTCCACGACCTGGGTCCTGGCTCCCGGATTCGGCAGGTTGCACCTCTGCCCGGACTCTACACCCGCGCGTTTGGGGGGTGATTTGTCCGGTAACGGTGCGTGGAAGGGCCCGGCCGGCTCCGGTTTGCGGCCGATTGGCGTCCTGCGCAAAAGTGCATTACTCTGGTCAGGTTGCTCCGGGGAATTCGACCGGAAGAAACAGAGTACGGGGCTGTGGCGCAGCTGGTAGCGCACCTGCATGGCATGCAGGGGGTCAGGGGTTCGAGTCCCCTCAGCTCCACCGTAAAAGGGAACCATCACCACGTGATGGTTCCCTTTCTTGTTGCCACCGGCAACTGATCGTGGGACCAAAACTCTTCCGGCGCAGGTCAAAGCGCGGTACAACTGTGGTTGAGGGCACATCGTTCCGCTTCCGGACTGCTTTCATCCAAAGCGGCGGCTGCGGGACGGGCTGACGAGGAGGTCGCAGATGTCCCACGCAGATGGTTCCGGCTACAACCCGAACGGCGAGGCTTTTCCCGATGAATCGCGCGTGACGCGCGATACCGCCATCCGCGGGCCGGCCCGGCCCGCTCCCTATATCGGCGCCGGCATCCTGTTGGCCGCCGCCATCCTTTTCCCGCTGATGCCCCAGCTCTATTCCTTTGATGCGCCGCGGCTGGGCGGGATGCCGTTCTTCTACTGGTACCAGCTGCTCTGGGTGCCAATTTCCGCCGTCCTGACCAGCGCAGCGTATTGGCTGGTCACCAAGGAAGACCGACGACGGCGGGCAGAGGTCCGTGCCGGCGGCCCGCCCCAGGCAGGCGCCGCCTCCGCCGGGGCCGGGCTGGGAGGTGACCTGCCATGAACGGACGCCCGATCAACTGGACTGCCCTTGTCATTGTCGTGCTGCTCTTCGTCATCGTTGCCGTGATGGGCTTCCTGGCGGCAAAGTGGCGGCGCAGCACAGAGGTGGAGGGCCTGCACAGCCTGGACGAGTGGGGCCTGGGCGGGCGTGGATTCGGTACGTGGATTACCTGGTTCCTGCTGGGCGGCGACCTGTACACCGCGTACACGTTCGTGGCAGTGCCGGCGGCGATGTGGGCCACGGGCGCGGTCAGCGGCTTCTTTGCCGTCCCGTACACGATCGTTCTCTATCCGATCATCTTCATCATCATGAGCCGGCTGTGGTCCGTGTCCCACCGGCACGGCTATGTCACTTCTGCGGACTTCGTGGGCGGACGCTACGGCAGCCGCTGGCTCTCCCTTGCCGTCGCCGTCACCGGCATCGTTGCCACCATGCCCTACATCGCGCTTCAGCTCGTGGGCATCAAGGCAGTCCTCACGGTTCTTGGCCTGGGCAGCTCCGGCAACGTGCTGCTGACCGACCTGCCGCTGATCCTGGCCTTCGTGGTCCTTGCCGCGTACACCTACACATCGGGCCTGCGCGCGCCTGCCATGATCGCCGTGGTCAAGGACCTGCTGATCTACCTTGCCGTGATCGTGGCCGTCATTTACCTGCCCATCAAGTTCGGCGGCTGGGACACCATCTTTGGCTCGGCCCAGTCCAAGCTGGGCGCGGTCAGCCCGGCCACGGGCAAGCCGGCCGGCGTCTTCATCCCGGGAGCGGCCAACTACTCCGCGTACTGGTCACTGGCGCTGGGTTCGGCCATGGCGCTGTTCATGTATCCGCACTCGGTGACGGCGGTACTAGCCTCGAAGGCCCGCAACACCATCCGGCGCAACGCGGCCATCCTGCCGTTGTACTCGCTGATGCTCGGATTCCTTGCACTGCTGGGTTTCGTGGCAATCCAGGCGGGCACCAAACCCATCGACCTGGACGGCTCGGTGAACCCCCAACTGGTGGTCCCGCAGCTGTTCCTGGACCATTTCCCGGCCTGGTTCGCAGGCATCGCCCTGGCCGCCATTGCCATCGGTGCGCTGGTGCCGGCGGCAATCATGTCCATCGCGGCCGCCAACATGTTCACGCGCAACATCTACCGGGACTTCATCCGCCCCGACGTCGATCCCAAGACCGAGGCGAAAGTATCCAAGATCGTCTCGCTCGTGGTGAAGGTTGGCGCCCTGGTTTTCGTGATCGCCATGGACCAGTCCGCGGCCATCAACATGCAGCTGCTCGGCGGCATCTGGATCCTGCAGACCTTCCCCGCCGTAGTTGCCGGCCTCTATACCCGGTGGTTCGACCGCTGGGCGCTGCTGACCGGTTGGGCGGTCGGCATCATCTTCGGCACCGTCTCCGCATACAACGTGGTCAATCCGGTGACCAAGGCCCACTTCGGCGGTTCGGTGGCCCCCATCCCGGGGACGGACATCAGCGTCTACATCGCAGTATCGGCCTTCGTGCTGAACCTCGTTGTCGCCGCCGTCCTGACCCTCGTGCTGCGGGCACTGAAGGTCCGGACGGGCCAGGACATGACCCGGCCCACGGACTACGCCGCTGACGAGACCGACCCGAAGGTGGTCCAGATCGAGAAGACCCAGCACTTCACGCAACCAGGCGGCCCTTCACCGGTGGCCTGAAAGCACAGCCCTCCGGCGGCGTCCACGTAGCGTCCAGGTGGCAGCCGCCGGGATAGACCGCCCTCCTGCCGGGTTACGTCCCGGCAGGAGGGCGCTGCTTAACCACGACCCGCGGCCGGCTGCGGCACGGCTGCCCGGGGCGCTGCCGTCACAGCCAGGCAGTGCGCCGCATTGGCGGTTCCGCTCCGCCCGGCCGCTGCACCAGGACCTGGTTGACGCCGGTCAGCCCGTTTTCAAATCCCAGTGCACTGGCCGCCATGTACAGCCGCCACACCCGCGCGCGGCCTTCGCCGGCCAGCCGGACGGCGTCATCCCAGTTCTGTTCGAGCCGGCCGACCCACGCCCTGAGCGTCAGGGCATAGTGGCGCCTCAGGGCCTCCACGTCGAGGACCTCGAACCGGGCGGCCTCCAGGGCGGACACCACCTCGCCGAGGCTGATCATTTCGCCGTCCGGGAAAACGTAACGGGGGATGAACGAGTCGGGGTCGGGGCTGGTGGGCCCGGCGTTCCAGGAGATCGCGTGGTTCAGCAGCCTCCCGCCGGGACGCAGCAGTCCGAAGAGCGCGGCGGCATAGGCCGGAGTCTGCGCCCGGCCCACGTGCTCGGACATTCCGATGGAACTGATGGCGTCGAACGGCCCGTCCTGCACGTCCCGGTAATCCTGGACCCGGATCTCCACGCGGTCCGTCAGCCCGGCGTCCGCCGCGCGCTTACGGGCCAGGGCTGCCTGCTCCACCGAAAGGGTCACGCCCACCACTGTGACGCCGTACCGGGCAGCAGCATGGATGGCGAAACTGCCCCATCCGCAGCCCACATCCAGGACCCGCATTCCGGGTTCCAGGCCCAGCTTGCGGCAGACCAGGTCCAGCTTGGCTTCCTGCGCGGCGTCCAGGCCCTCCTCCGGGCTTCCTCCGGCCGGCTGGCTGGCGGCGTCCGCGGGCCACACCGCGCATGAGTACACCATCGACGGACCCAGCACCAAGGCGTAAAAGTCGTTGCCGACGTCGTAATGGTGCGATATGGCGGCCGAATCACGTCCCTTGGAGTGCACCCTGCCTTTCCGGGCGACGCGTGCCTCCTCGGGCGGCGGGGCCGGGTTGGGGCCGATGGCGCCGAGCCGGACCGCGGTCCGCAGCAGCAGCCAGAGCTCGGCGGCGGACGGCGGACGGAACGGGCCGGGCTCGGCGAACTTGCCGGCCGAACTCAACGCCGTGAAGGCCGCGAAGATATCGCCCGGGGCATCAATGTCGCCCGCCACGTAGGCCCTGCTCAGCCCGAGCTGCCCCGGCGACCAGACGATCCGCCGCAGGGCTTTCCGGGACCTGAACTCCAGGACCGGTGCATCCACGGGCCCCGCTTCCGAACCGTCCCACGCGCGCAGCCGCAGCGGGATCTGGCCGGTGCCCAGCACCACGCCCAGGGCCCTTTCAAGCCGGGCAGCGTGCCCTGTGGTTCCGGTTCCGGCTGGTACTGCTCCTCCAGTGTCCATGCGCCCACCCTAAGGCCGCGCAGCCCTCCGCGACTATCATGGGGACGTGATTCCCCACCCAACCGACGTGGTGGTCATCGGTGCCGGCCAGGCCGGACTGTCGGCCGCCTACCACCTGAAGCGCCGGGGACTTGACTTTGCCGTACTCGACGCCGAGGAGGGCCCGGGCGGCGCGTGGCGGCACCGCTGGAAGAGCCTGCGCATGGCCACCGTCAACGGGATCAGCGACCTGCCCGGGATCCCCAAACCGGAGGTGGACCCGGCGGAGCCCAGCTCCGAGTTCCTGACCCGCTACTTCCGTGACTATGAGGCCGCGCTGGGCCTTTCGGTCCACCGGCCGGTCAAGGTGCGGGCTGTCAGGCGGGAAGACGACAACCCGGCAGGCCGGTTGCTGGTCGAAACATCCGACGGCGACTGGAGCGCCAAGGCACTCATCAACGCCACGGGCACGTGGACGCGCCCCTTCTGGCCCATCTATCCCGGCCAGTCCTCGTTCCGCGGCCGGCAGCTGCACGTAGCCGACTACGCCTCAGCGGACGAGTTCCGCGGAAAGCACGTGATCGTGGTGGGCGGCGGCATTTCCGCCGTGGGCCTGCTCGAGGAGATCTCCCGCATCACCACCACCAGCTGGTTCACCCGCAGGGAACCCGTGTGGCGCGATGAACCGTTCGATGCCAAGGCCGGGCACGACGCCGTGGCCCTGGTGGAGGAGCGGGTCCGCCAGGGGCTTCCGCCGCAAAGCGTGGTTTCGGTAACCGGGCTGATCTGGACACCTGCGTTGCGTGCCGCCAAGGACCGCGGCGCACTGGACCGGCAGCCGATGTTCACATCGATCGAACGTGACGGGGTCCGCCGTGCCGACGGCAGCGTCCTGCAGGCTGACGTCATCCTCTGGGCTACGGGCTTCAGGGCAGAACTGGAGCACCTCGCACCGCTTCGACTGCGGGGACCAGGCGGAGGGATCGCCATGGACAGTACCCAGGTAGCAGCGGAACCGCGCGTCCACTTGGTAGGTTACGGCCCGTCGTCGTCCACCATCGGCGCCAACCGGGCGGGGCGTGCGGCAGTGGCGGCAATCATGGGACTGCCTGGAATGGCGACGGCGGCGGAACCGGTAACGTGGGGGTGACGCCCCGGGAAGCGGGGCCGGCAACTGCAACGGAAGGCGGCAGGGCACCGGTGGGAGCGAACACGCTGGCGGACATTTTTGACGTCCTGCGCCGGCGGCCCGACGTGGAGGCCCCGAACCTGCAGGCTTGGGATGCAACGGACCGGCTGCTGCTGGAGACAGCAGTGCAGCTGGGCCGGGCCGGCAGCACCATCGCCGTGATCGGAGACCGCTACGGGGCGCTGACGCTCGGCGCGTCAGCGGTGTTGTCTCCCGCTTCCCTGCGCGTACACCAGGACCTCATCACCGGGGAGAGGGCCCTGCGGCTTAATGCGGCTGAACTGGCCAGCGGCCCGGAGCCGGCCGGGTCCGGGGAAACCGATGCGGCGGCCGTATTTGTCCAGCTGCCCCTGGGCCGCGAACTGCTGGCGGGAGCTGACACGGTCCTGCTGCAGCTCCCCAAGACCCTTGCGGAGCTGGAGGAAACAGCAGCCGCCGTAGCCCGCTACGCTGCACCGGACGTTCGGCTGCTGGCAGGGGGCCGGGTGAAACACATGTCCTTGGGCATGAATGCCGTGCTTGAACGGTACTTCGTCTCCGTACAGCCGCAGCTCGCGCGGCAAAAATCGCGGGTCCTCCTGTGCAGCGGCCCTAAGGCTGCCACCGCATCCCCGCGTTTTCCCGTGCTGGAGCACCTTGCCGAACTGGACCTCGAGGTGGCTGCCCACGGTGCTGTGTTTGCCGGCCCGCGGCTGGACATCGGCACCCGCTTCCTGTTGACGTTCCTGCCCAAGATGAGACCGGCATGCCACGCCGTGGACCTGGGCTGCGGCACCGGAATCCTCGCCGCAATGTACGCACGCCAATTCCCCGGCGCCGAAGTGACGGCAACGGACCAGTCAGCAGCCGCCGTGCAATCCGCCCTCGCCACGGCCCGGGCGAATGGACTCGCGGACCGGATCACCGTCCTGCAGGACGATGCGCTCAGCACCTTCCCCGACGGCGCAGTGGACGCCGTGCTGCTCAACCCACCTTTCCACGTCGGTGCCGGCGTCCATGCGGGTGCCGGGCTGAAGATGATCGAGGCAGCGGGGCGGGTGCTGGCTCCCGGGGGAGAGCTGTGGACCGTTTTCAACCGGCACCTGGCCTACCTGCCGGCACTGGAGCGGTACGTCGGTCCCACCGTGGTGGAGGGCATGAACCCGAAATTCACCGTCACGCGCAGCACGCGCGGCCCCCGCTGACCGGAGAAAGACCTCCGCGCCGCGCCGCCGTCCACACATGTGGGCGGGGGCGCACCCTTAACGTACGATTCAAAGCATCACCATCACCGGTAGCCGAAGACGTTTAGGGGAAACAGTGTCTGAGATCCGCCAATCAACTCCGAGGCGCGGAACCAACTTGCCAAGGATGGGGGACTTCAACCTCACCGTCATCCTTGACGCAATCCGCAGGACGTCCGGCGGCCTCAGCCGGGTTGAGCTGGCCCAGATCGTGGGCCTGTCCCCGCAGACCATCTCCAATATTTCCCGCCGCCTGCTGGACCAAAACCTGATCGTCGAGGCCGGCAAGGAGGGCAGCGGTCCGGGCAAGCCGCGCACCATCCTCCGCCTCAATCCCGGCGGCATGTACGCCTTGGGGGTCCACCTGGACCCGGCCGTCACCACGTTCGTGGTCCTGGACCTGGTGGGAGCTGTGGTGCGGCATTCACGGATCAAGACCCCCGGCGGAAACGATCCGTCCGCCGTCATCGCCACCATTGCCGCGGAGATCGCCCAGCTCGTGGAGGACTCGGGCGTGGACCTCAGCCGCATCGCTGGACTGGGAGTGGCGGCGCCCGGCCCCATCGACCTGCACAACGGCACCGTGGTGGACCCGCCGCTGTTGCCGGGCTGGGACAGGGTGGAACTGCGCGACGCGCTGGCCAGGGCCACCGGCTACTCGGTGCTCGTGGACAAGGACGTCACCAGCGCCGCCGTCGCGGAAACCTGGGCAGGCGGCCCCAGCGGTGCCGGCAGCTTCATCTTCATGTACATGGGCACTGGCATTGGCTGCGGCATCGTGCTCAACGATGAAGTGGTCCGGGGCACCTCCGGCAACGCCGGCGAAATCGGCCATATCGTGGTGGACCCGGACGGGCCCGTCTGCGACTGCGGCCAGCGCGGCTGCGTCAAATCCTCCGCCATCCCGCAGGTCCTGGTGGCAGAGGCGGAAGCAGCCGGAATCCTGCAGGGCCCCGCGGCCGGGAGCGCCGCCGAAATCCAGCAGAG
>Ga0308170_10002916_pt1 | contig 14363 bp, 22 predicted proteins | sample PhyBR2_2_FD_202136 | JGI IMG/M metagenome (GOLD analysis project Ga0308170, IMG submission 202136) | Phyllosphere microbial communities from UC Gill Tract Community Farm, Albany, California, United States - DLSLSB.R2 | ecosystem: Host-associated > Plants > Phyllosphere > Unclassified | place... | reverse complement strand
CGCAGCGTTCGGCGAGTGGTACCCGCCGCCGCCGAGGAGGAGCGTGCGCTTGTTCCAGCTCAGGACGCGCTCGACGGCGTAACCGAGCGCCGACAGCGAGAGGTTCCATTCCTGCGAGGCGAGGGCACAAGAGTCAGTGCATGAGCTTGCGAGAGGGACGGCGGCGAAGGGAGCGAGAGCGCGACGCACCTTGCACGGGTCGCCGGCGAGCCCGTCGGTCCCGAGCTGGAGCACGACCGCCTCGGGGTCGTACGCCTCCCTGACGCGCTCGATGCAGCTCGACCACACCCTTCTGAGCGTCTCCTCGCCTGCGCCATGCTCGAGCGGCACGTTGAGCGCGTGGAAGGCGCCCTTGGAGCGCGGCTCGCCCGGCGGGCCGGTCGACTCTAGGGCGCCGGTCGACGGGTAGAAGAGCGGGGCGTGGAGGTGCACCGACAGGGTGAGGACGTAGGGCGAGGCGAGGAAGGCCGACTCGACGCCGTCGCCGTGGTGCAGGTCGAGGTCGAGGTACAGGACGCGCGAGATGCGCGCGGGGGAAGGAGGGGCGGGCGCTCGAGGTGGAGGTGAGATGCGCGGCGAGGAGGATACGGCGTCGTCGAGGGAGCGAGGTGAGCTCGGCGGTGGAGAGGCGGGAGGCGGTGCGCGATGCGGCGCCGAGCGCAGCTCCATGATGGCGAGGACGATGTCGTTGACGTAGCAGAACCCGGCCGCCTCGCCGCGCTTGCCGTGGTGCCGCCCGCCCGTCCAGCTGATCGCAACGTCGGCCTTGCCGTCGCGGAGCTCGCGCGCCGCCGTCATGGACGCGCCGGCGACGAGCCGGGCGTAGTCGGCGAGGCCGGCGAAGACGGGGCAGTCGTCCTGGAGGCCGAGGGCGTCGTTGTCGGTCTTGCGGCGCTTGTGCGGCCGGTCGGTCGTGTCGGAGGCGAGGCCGAAGGTAGACTGTGGCGGCGGCGGCGAGGAGGAGGACGAGTCGCTCGAGGAGGAAGAGGCGGAGTCGTCTGCGGGTGCGACGAGATCAGCTAGGACCTTGCGGGCGAAGGAGCTCCTCTCAGCAGGGACGTACCTTCGTCGGTCCCGAGGATGGCGTCTGCGAAGGCAGGTGCGAGGGAGAGTCAGCTCGAGCGGCTCGGGACGAGGTGGGGGAAAGTCGAGCGAGGAGGAGGACGGACCGATGTAGCGCGGGTCGTGGAAGCGCAGCAGGTCGGCCCTAGTAGCTGGCTGTGGCAGGACTGTGCGTGCTCTGCCAAGCCCTCGTAGCTCAGCTGTGTCGGCGGCGGAGGGCGGGTCGACGAGGTCGAGCGAGGCGACGAGGTCGTGGACGAGCGAGGCGCGGCCGAGGTTGGACGGGAGGCGGTCGGCTGCCTGTAGGAGTGCGCTCGAGTGGACGTAGCTGACTGTGCGCTGCATCGAGCTGACAGGAGAGGAGGGCGAGGGCAACCGCCGAGAGCGAGCCGCGACTCGTCGTCGTCGTCCGTCCTCTCCCTCGTCCCACCGGCTCGATCGGCCCTCAGCGGCAGCCAGCTCCACCAGGGAGCTCCGACATGCCCGCCCGACCACCTTCGGCCGCACCCTGGCGCGCGTGGACCTCGCCCATCTCGTCCTCGACCCCTCGATCGGCTCGCATCCAGGTGCGCCCGCTCTCTCGCCTCTAGGCACTGCACGCGTGCTTGTTGCTCGACAGCACAGCATCCGTGTACTCGCTTGCCCTGAAGAGAGCGCACCAGTGCTGACGCTCACCTCGCTCCGCAGGGCGCACCACCTCGTCGGCCCGGCACGCCATGCTCGCTCTGCCACGCACCAACCCGCTCCTTGCACGCCCAGAGCACTCGTCAACCCCTCCCTAGACCCTCGACGACCGCCCTCGCACCCACTCGCTCGCCCATCCTCACCCTCCTCCGCACCCACGCCAACTACGCTCGCGATCGCCCCGACCCTCCTCCCTCGTCCCAGTCCCGACAGCCTCAAGGCGCCCAGCCGTCGCAGCAAGAGCGCGAGCACGAGCTCTCCGAGGCGGCGCACAAGGCGACCCAGGCCCACTCGGGCCCCGAGGGCCACCAGAAGGAGGCGGCGCGCCGCAAGCAGGAGGACAGCGGCGCAGGCCAGGCGACCGACGTCGGCAGGACCGACGACGTCAGCGACAAGGAGCAGTCGAGGCGCGACTGGGACATCATCAAGAAGCTCTTGCCCAACGTGTGGCCCAAGAACGACTGGGGCACCAAGACGAGGGTCCTCCTCGCGCTCGGCTTGCTCGTCGGCGGCAAGGTGCGTCCCGCTCTCTCCTTCTCTCACCTCCTGGCCAACCTCTCACGCACCTCCAACGGCAACAGCTCCTCAACGTCCAGGTCCCCTTCTTCTTCAAGAACATCATCGACACGCTCAACGTCGAGATCGACCCGACCACGGGCCAGGGCGTCTTTGCCATCGCCGGTACCGTCATCGTTGGCTGTGCGTCTCACTCTCCCTCCTTTCCCTCGCACAGACTCTCGAGCTGACGTCGTCCCGATGCAGATGGACTTGCCCGCATCGGCGCCGGCCTCTTCTCCGAGCTGCGCAACGCCGTCTTCGCCAACGTCGCCCAGGGCGCCATCCGGCGCGTCGCGCGCTCCGTCTTTACGCACCTCCTCAACCTCGACATCGGGTTCCACCTGCGCAGGCAGACGGGCGGCCTCACGAGGGCGATCGACCGCGGCACCAAGTGCGTCCTCCTCTCTCGGTCCTTCCCTCCCTCGGCGGCGACGGCGAGCTGACGTGCGAACACCTGCAGGGGCATCTCGTTCCTCCTCTCGTCGGTCGTCTTCCACGTCGTGCCGACCGCGCTCGAGATCTCGATGGTCTGCGGCATCCTGGTGCGTCCGTGCACGGTCGCTGGTTGAGCACGAGCCTCTCGCCGAGCTGCCTCGCTGACCTCGAACCTCGCCTCCGTGACGCACAGAGCTACAAGTTCGGCTGGGACTTTGCGGCCGTGACGCTGGTGACGATGGCGGCCTACTCGTGGTTCACGATCCGGACGACGGCGTGGCGGTGCGTCTCCCTCTCCTGCTCCCGCACCGACTCGTCCTCAGCGCCCAAGTCACTGAGTCGAACCCTTTCACGCTCGCAGGACCAAGTTCCGCAAGCAGGCCAACGCCGCCGACAACCGCGCGGCGACCATGTCGGTCGACTCGCTCATCAACTACGAGGCGGTCAAGGTGCGCCGTCTCTCCCTCCCACTCTCCCTCGCCCGCCGACGGCTCCCTGACTCGCCCTCACGCTGCACGCAGTACTTCAACAACGAGGCGTTCGAGGTGGCGCAGTACGACCGCGCCATGAAGGATTACACCAAGGCGAGCGTCAAGATCTCGACGTCGCTCGCGGCGCTCAACATTGGGCAGAATGTCATCTTCTCGTCGGCCCTGACGGCCATGATGTACCTCGCGGCCAAGGGGATCATGGACGGTGCGTCGTCTCTCCCTCTTGCGCTTGGCTCGAGGAGCGAGAAGCCGAGGCTGACCCGGCTCTTGCGCGCGCAGGGAGCATGACGGTCGGCGACCTCGTCATGGTCAACCAGCTCGTGTTCCAGCTCTCGCTCCCGCTCAACTTCCTCGGTGCGCCCCTCTCTCTCTCACCGACTCGAGCCGACCTGCGCTTGCTCGAAGCTGACGCCGCTCCTCCTCGCCCGCAGGAACGGTCTACCGCGAGCTGCGCCAGAGCCTCATCGACATGGACACGCTCTTCAACCTGCAGTCGGTCGGCCTCGCCATCAAGGTGCGTCGCCTCTTCCTCCTCGCCGTCGTCGTCGAGGCGCACCTGCTGACCCGCTCGATTCGCACGCAGGACTCGCCCACGGCCAAGCCGCTCGCGCTCACCAAGGGCGGCGAGATCCGGTTCGAGAACGTCGCATTCGGGTACCACCCCGAACGGCCCATCTTCCGCGACGTGTCGTTCACGATCCCGGCCGGCAAGAAGGTCGGCATCGTCGGGCCCTCGGGCTGCGGCAAGTCGACCGTGTTCCGGCTCCTGTTCCGGTTCTACGAGCCGTCGCAGGGCAAGATCTTCATCGACGGGCAGGAGCTGCACGACGTCGAGCTCGAGAGCCTGCGGCGCGAGATCGGCGTCGTCCCGCAGGAGACGCCCTTGTTCCACAGCGACATCATGCACAACGTGCGGTACGGCCGCCTCGACGCGACCGACGACGAGGTCAAGGAGGCGGCTCGGCTCGCCAACGTCAGCCGCACGATCGAGGCGCTCCCCGACCGGTGGCAGACCAAGGTCGGCGAGCGCGGCATGATGATCTCGGGCGGCGAGAAGCAGCGCCTCGCCGTCGCACGCCTGCTCTTGAAAGACCCAAAGATCCTCTTCTTTGACGAAGCAGTGCGTCCCACTTTCTCTTTCTCTTGGTCGTGCTTGTCGGTCGTCGAAGAGGGAGCGAGCCGCTGACGAACCGTCCCTCCCTCCTCGTCCGCCCTCACGCCCGCAGACATCGGCCCTCGACACGACGACCGAGGTCGACCTCATGCGCAACATCAACCAGACGCTGCTCTCCAAGGCGCGCACGTCCATCTTCATCGCGCACCGCCTCAAGACGGTCGCCGACGCCGACCTGATCCTCGTCCTGCGCGACGGCTACGTCGCCGAGCAGGGCACGCACGCCGAGCTCATGGCCGCGAGGGGCGTGTACTGGGGCATGTGGGAGCAGCAGAACGCGGTCGTCGCCGACGTCGCGGCGGCCAAGGAGGAGGTGAGCGAGGGCGAGGTGGTCGAGGCGGACGTTGTCGCCAAGTGAGCAGTAGACCCGGCCTGCGCTGGACCTTGTTGCAAAGAGCATGCTGTTGTACAAGCCTCATGCGGTGCTCCAAGTCCTGCAAAAGGAGAGACAGCGTCGTCGTCGTCGTCGTAGTCGTCCGCCGGGCGGTGCAGCTCCACTCTCGACCTCGTCTCGCCCACGACCGCGCAGACCGGCTCTGCAGCAGGCGCACACCCCTCAAGGCACCCCACTGCACGCCCTGCACCCCTTACCGTCGCCCTCATCCGCCCCGTCAAGCCTCGCTCGCCTCATCGCTCAGCGACGAGGACGCGTCCGCCTCTCGACCTCTAGCAGCACAGGTGCGTCCCTCGTTCCTGTCAGACGTTGTAGGTCCTTGTGCAGTCCCTGCTGGTGGATGTGCATGCTCGCTGCGGTCGCCGTGTGGCGAGCCGGCCCGGGTCGAGCTGGAGGCGATGGCGCGGCAGTGGGTGAGGGAGCCACACTAGCTGGACGACGATGGCGAGGCTCCCAGCAGCCCCTCTAGTGCTGTACAGTGCTGACTCGGCTGCTCCTTGCTGCCCCTTGCGCAGACCTCGACCTCGAACCGCCTCCTCGGCTCGCCGGCTCGCCAACATGGCCGACCTCGTCCCGCACATCTACCACGAGACGGTACGTCTTGTCCCTCGAACCCGCCTGGAAGAAACTGTAGCGCTGACCCCCTGCCCAACCTGCAGCAAGAGGGTTCGTCCCTCCCTCCTCCTCCTCGACAGCCCCCACTTGCCGAAGCTGACCTCGCCCTGTCGCCCCCTGCAGCCGGTAGCATGCTCTGCGGCCAGCACGCCCTCAACAACCTCCTCCAGTCGTCCCTCTTCACCGCTCCCGACCTGGCCGACATCGCGCGGCAGCTCGACGCGCTCGAGCAGGCGCAGCTCGACCCGGGCGTCCGGCTCAGGGGCGACGAGGACGGCATGGGCGGCAGCGCCAACTACGACGACAGCGGCTTCTTCAGCGTCCAGGGTTCGTCCCATGCTCTCACTGGTCGCGCGCACAGCGACAGCACCTGACGCACTTCCTTCCCCCTCCCGCAGTCATGGAGGAGGCGCTCAAGGTGCTCGGTCTGAGCCTCGTAAGGTGGGGCAGCAAGGAGCTGCAGCACATGCACAACCACCCCGAGTGCGTCCTCTCGTTCTCTCACTCCCGCTCGTCCTCTTCGCGCGCTTCGCCGCTGACTCGGGGCTCGACCGCAGGAACATGGACGGCTTCCTCCTCAACCACCAGCTGCACTGGTTCTCGGTTCGCCGGTTCGGCACGGCCGACCGCTTCTACAACCTCGACTCGTGCATCCCTCAGCCGCAGTGGGTCTCGGCTATGTACCTCGGCCTGACGCTGCGCGAAGCCGAACGCCAAGGTGCGTCTCCTCTCTCGCACTCCCTCCTGCCCTGCGAGCGCTCGCTGATGGTCCTCCTCTCGACGCACAGGCTACTCGATCTTCGCCGTCGTGCCCTCCCCCGACGCCGGCGTTACCGGCCTCCCTCCCTGCTCCGCCGCCGACCTCGCCCTCACGCTCCCCGAGCCGCGCGGCACAGACGGCTTCCCCTCACACCACGGCAACGGCGCCGGGGCGTCGACCTCGAACGGCCGCGGCGCGAAGCACACCTACTTTGGCGGCAACGGCCAGTCGCTCGCCGGCACCTCGTCGTCGTCGTCCTCGAGTGCCGCCGCCGGCTTTGCGCCGTCGGGCTCGTCGAGCTCGAGCGCTGCCGCCTCGAGTTCGCGCAAGGGCAAGCGCCCTGCTTCGATGGACGCGCACCGCATGGACGAGGACGACGAGGACGACGTCGTCATTGTCGAAGACTCGGCGGGCGGCTCGAGCACGAGTGCGAGGCGCCACCGGCAGCGCAGGAGGGTTGGCGACGGCCCGCTGCGCGATGCGGACGTCGACGGTGCGGGCGGGCTCAGGGGAGCGGGCGACGGCGCGGGTCAGGGGGAGCAGATGAGCGAGGAGGACATGATGGCGGCGGCGATCGCGGCGAGCTTGAAGGTGAGCAGCTCGGGGACGAGCGACGCTGGTGGGAGCTCGGCAGGAGGTGCAGGGAACGGTCAGGTGCGTCTTCGACCTCTCTCGCTCTTCTCGTATCTCGTGCCGGCTGCCCGGCCTGTGGACGAGTCGCTGACCCTGTTCTCCATGTCGCGCAGCAGCACTCGCAGTCCCGCGCCGCCCAGTCCGAGGAGGACGAGTTCCAGCGCGCGCTCCAGGCGAGCTTGGCCGAGGCGGGTGGAGCGCAGGCTGCGTCGGAGGAGCCCGAGGAGGACAGCCCGTCGCTCGAGGAGCTGAGGAGGAGGAGGGCGGCGCGCTTTGGCTGAGCAGGGGTCGTGCCGTGCTTTGTGTACAGCTTTGCTTTCATGTGCACACACCTGGCTTTGCCTCACTGCGGCTGCGAGAGCTCGCGAGCCTGCTCTAGACGACCGCGGCGAGGACGCGCCTCATCAGCTCGCTCGCTCGTCAACAACAGCTCACAGCTCCACACCGCTGTGGCCAGATGCAGCGCCTCGCGCTCGACGCGCAGGGAGGCAGCACGAGCGCTGTCACCCTCGAAGCACTCGCCCACGTCGCCGTCTCGCTCGCCGAGTCGTCCTCCGTCGTCGTCGGGCTCGGCGCAGGCTGCTCCACCAGCGCAGGCATCCCTGTGCGTGCAAGACCGCCCGCCATGCGCCCATATGGTCTACTGCTGACCCATGCCGCGCCCACAGGATTTCCGCACGCCGCGCACCTCTTCCTCCTCCTCGTCGACTCCCCCCACTTCCCCTCCCTCCTCCTCCACCTCAACCCGCTCCGTTCAAGCCACGAAGCACCTCTTTTCGTACTCGGCTCTCCTCCAGCCCGACTCTCGCGCCAGCCACCTGCGCTTCATGGCCGACCTCCGCCGCACCATCCGCCTCGCCTGTCCTCGCCCCTCCTCCTCCTCCTCGAGCGCGAACGCCAAGGGCAAGGAGCGCGCGCACGACCCGCCGACGCCGTTCCACGCGCTACTCGCAGCGCTCGACGAGCGCGAGAAGCTGCAGCGCATCTACACGCAGAACATCGACGGGCTTGAGCGTCGCAGCGGGCTGGCCGTCGTCGACCTCGCGCAGATGGCGGGCGACGAGGCGGCTGAGGACAGCAGCGGGTCCGAGTCGGGTGGTGCAGAGTCCTCGACGTCGGCGCATGGCCGGCGAGAGGGTGTCGCAGGGGCAGAGACGGCGGGAAGGGACGGCGTCGTCGTTCCGTTGCACGGCGGGCTCGACGAGGTCGTGTGCGGTGCGTGCGGATGGCGGGAGCGGTGGGGCAAGGAGCACACCAAATCGTTCAAGAAGGGCCGAGGCGTCGACTGCCCGCGCTGCTGCGAGCGAGGTGCGTCCTGCTCTTCCTCGGCGCCGCCTCTCTCGCTCGGCGAACTTTGCTAACCCAGTCCTCGTCGCCCTCACAGCCACCTCTCGTCGACAACGGCTCAAGCGCACGACGTCCCTCTCGCCGCTCGCCTTCCTCCGTCCTGCCGTCCTCCTGTACGACGACCCGCACTCGTCCTCGTCTTCGGCATCGTCCATCATCGCCTCGCTCGCGAGCACCGACCTCATCGATGAGCCCGACCTGCTCCTCGTCGCCGGCACGAGCTTGCGCATCCCCGGCTTCAAGAAGCTCGTCAAGCGGTTCGCGGCGAGGGTCAAGAAGGGCGGCGGGCTGAGGGTGCTCGTCAACCGCGAGCCGGTCGGCAAGGAGTGGGACAGCGTCTTCGACTATCACTGTGCGTCCCACCTTCACCCTCTCTAGAGCGCTCGTGCGCGTCGATGCTCATTCGCCCGCCCGCTTGCCCGCAGTTGTCGGCGACACGGACGACTTCGCGACCGAGATGGTCGACTGGCTCGGCTGGCTCGAGTGCACGCCTGCAGCGCCCGAGCCCGCCTCCTCTTCGGCACTCGCCCTCGTCAACGTACCGCCTCCTCGCTCACCCTTCGTCCCCCTCCCCGCTCGCCCAATCCACGGCCTCCTCTCGCCCGCCCCTTCGTCCTCTTCAACCACGACGACGCTCTCCCTCCCGGCGACGCCTCCTCGCTCCTCGCCCCTACCGCTCGCCTCCTCGACGTCACCTGCGCCGGCCGCAGCGGGCCCGAGTCCTTCGTCGCCTTCGCCGTCCAGGTCGCCCGACTCGGTCGACGAGGTCCAGCCGCTCCCGACCCCTCCTCCCTCGTCGACGGTCCTCGCGCCCGTTCCCCTCCCGCCTCCTCGCCCTCCCTCTCGCTCCAGCAGCCCGCACACATACCGCGCCGGCCGGTCGACCGCGTCGAGCGCCCCTGCGCCGCCGACCAAGCGCCGCCGGCTCGCGGACGTCGGCCCGACGAGCGCAGCGCCGCAGCGGTCGGGCCCCGACACGAGCATCGCCGCGCTGCTCGCGCGTGCGGTACAGCGGGAGGCGCGGGCCAAGGTCGAGCGGAGGAGGAACAAGGCGGCGAGGCGGGAGAAGAGGGAGCGCAGGAGGGAGAGGGACGAGCGCAAGAGGAGGGAGCGCGAAGTGAGCGGCGGCACCGTAGGGGCGGTGCTTGCGTGAGGTGGACCTCGTCGCGGTCTCGCTTCCTCTGTTAGCACTCGGCTAGCTGTTCGTGCAATGTCCTGTCGCGCCTCGTCCTCGTCGCAGCGAAAGCAGATTCCGCGCGTCGTCGATCGCCTGGATTTCCCAGCTGTGCGCCCGCGTCGACCTCACTGTGTACTCTACGGTGCATTGGCGGTCCAGGCAGGCAAAAGGCGGGGCGAGGTGCGCGAGAATGAGAGGGGAGTTGGCCGGCGGAGCGGGGTTGGCAACGTTCGCGTCGCAGCCGCTGCTCGCACACCTCTAGAGGCACAGCTGCCGCTACCAGATCGCGACAGAACCCTCTCGGATCCCACGCAGCCCACCAGCGACCCGTCACACCCCCGACTCGCCACTCTACATCCTCCTCAACTCTCGGCGAGCGATGAAGCGGAAAGGAGCTGGCGACACGGCGGGCGTGGCCCAGATCAGCCCAGAGGGCATCAGTGGGCTCGACGATGAGATGGAGGTGCAGCTTCTCGGTGCAGGCCAAGAGGTGCGCTCTCTTCCCTCTCCCTCCTCCCTCCTCCCTCCCCCTCCCCGCCTCCACCGGCTCACTCTGCATCCACCGCGCCTGCAGGTCGGCAGGTCATGCTGCGTCATCAAGTACAAGGGTCGCATCATCGTGTGCGACGCAGGCGTCCACCCGGCCTTCTCGGGCATGGCCGCCCTCCCCTTCCTCGACGAGCTCGACTGGTCCACCGTCGACGCCATCCTCATCACGCACTTCCACCTCGATCACGCCGCCAGCTTGACCTATGTCATGGAGAAGGTGCGCTCTCGTCCCTCTCGTCAGGCTCGGACGTGAGGGCATGAAGCTGACTCGGCTGCTCGCTCGCTCACACCCGCAGACCAACTTCAAGGAGGGCAAGGGCGTCGTCTACATGTCGCACCCGACCAAGGCCGTCTACCGTTATCTCATGAGCGACTTTGTCCGCGTCTCGTGCGTCAACTCCCCCTCTTCAGCGCTCGTCGGCCGAGCCAGAGCTGACTTCCCCCCCTGGCTCGCGCTCGCAGGACGGCCGGCTCCGACGACAACCTCTTTACCGAGGCCGAGATGATCGCCTCGTTCAACGAGATCCAGTCGTTCGACTTCGAGCAGGAGATCCTCCTCCCGCCGTCCGACACGTCGTCCGCCTCGGTCCGCTTCACCTCGTTCGCAGCCGGCCACGTCCTCGGCGCGTGCATGTTCCTGCTCGAGATCGCCGGCGCGCGCGTCCTGTACACGGGCGACTACTCGACCGAGGAGGACCGCCATCTCGTACCGGCGAAGGTGCCCAACTGGGAGCGCCCGCCCGATGTCATGATCTGCGAGTCGACCTACGGGTGCGTGAACGCTGTTCCTTCTTCGCCGTCACTTTCCAATGCGCTCGATCGTGCTGCTGACTCTCAGAACGACGTGCGCAGAGTCCAGTCGCACGAACCTCGACTTGAGAAGGAGGCGCAGTTCACGGGTCCGTCTCGTTCTCTCGCTCCTTGGCCTGGCCTCGTCCGCCCTCCTGACGCCTCCTCGCCTCGCAGGTCTCGTCCAGTCGATCCTCAAGCGCGGCGGCCGCGTCCTTCTGCCCGTCTTCGCCCTCGGCCGAGCGCAAGAGCTTCTCCTCATCCTCGACGAGTACTGGGCCGAGCACCCCGAGCTGCAGCACATCCCGATCTACTACATCTCGAGCCTCGCCATCAAGTGCATGGACGTCTACCGACAGTGCGTCGATTTCGGCCTTATCTCGGCTCGCGCCGGCGAGACCTGCTCCCTGACGCCGCACCCTCTCCTTCCCTCCCTCCCTCGCCCGCCCGCAGGTACATCCACACCATGTCGCCCAACGTACGCGCCAAGTTCGCGCGCGGCATTAACCCTTTCGATTTCAAGAGGCAGGACTCGTTCATCCGCCCGCTCGACCGCGGCATCTCGAAGCTCAACGACCGCAACCCGTGCGTCGTCATGGCGTCGCCCGGCTTCCTCACGAGCGGCGTCAGCCGTGAGCTCCTCGAGAAGTGGGCGCCCGATCCTCGAAACGGCCTCGTCATCACTGGGTACAGCGTCGAGGGCGTCATGGCGAGGGTGCGTCGGCTCGACTTCTCTCTCTCCCCCTCTCTCTCGCTGCAGGGTCCAGACTGGAACTGACTCGCGGCCCTCTCCTCGTGCGTCAGACCATCATGAACGAGCCGACCGAGATCCATGCGCTCAACGGCGGGGCCAAGATCCAGCGGCGGCTGTGCGTCTTCACTTCTCGCTCGACCCTCTCGCTCGTCGACGAGAACTTGGGCTGACGCTCTCCTCGCTCTTGACACAGATCGGTCGACTACATTTCGTTCTCTGCGCACGTCGACTACACGCAGAACTCCAAGTTCATCGACGAGGTGCGTCGCTCGCTCGCCCGCTTGGACCTCTTCCTCTCCCTCGCGCCTTTACTGACTCGGCTACATTGCAGGTCATGCCGTCGCACCTCATCCTCGTTCACGGCGAGGTCAACAACATGTCGCGCTTGCGAGCTGCGCTGCGCACCCGCTTCGCCGAGCGCAAGAACGACGTGCAGATCTACACGCCGCGCAACGTCGAGACGGTCAAGCTCAAGTTCCGCGGCGAGCGCCTGGCCAAGGTGCGTCCCCTCTCGCTGTCCGACACTCTTCTCTTGCCCGAGCTCCACCTGACGCAGCTCTTTGCCCTGCGCAGGCCCTCGGCTCGCTCGCCAACACGCTGCCGACCCCGTCCACGACCGTCTCGGGCCTGCTCGTCTCGAAGGACTTCTCGTACACGCTCCTGTCGCCGGCCGACCTGCGCGAGTTCACCGGTTTGTCGTCGTCGGTCATCCTGCAGCGGCAGCGCCTCGCCCTGAGCGTGTCGTGGGACCTCGTGCGGTGGCACCTCGAGGGCATGTACGGCAAGATCGCGCAGGGCAAGGACGCCGAGGGCCACCTCACGTTGCGCATCATGGAGACGGTCGACGTCAAGATGGTCGACAAGCACGAGCTCGCCATCGAGTGGGTCGGCGGCGTCACGAACGACATGATCGCCGACTCGGTTCTCGCCGTCGTGCTCGGCATCGAGGGCTCGCCGGCGAGCGTCAAGAGTGCGTCCCCTTGCTCTCATACACGCTGAATGTCGCTCTTTGCCCCATGCTGACGTATCGTCCTCGCCGGCGCCCGCAGAGACGACCGAGGACCACCCGCACGACCACCACCACCACCACCACCACCCGCATCCCTACGCCGAGCCGCCGTCGCCCTCTGCACCTCCTCCCGACACCGACGAGCCGTCCACGTCTGCGCCCGACACCGACGCCGACGAAGAGGCGGCCGTCCTCCCCTCGCGCCTCGACCGCCTCATCGCCTTCCTCGACTCGTACTTTGGCCAAGTTGAGCTCGTCCAGCCCTCCTCCTCCTCGCCTTCGCCCTCCTCCGCACCAGCAGCAGCAGCATCAATCGCCGATGAGCCGTCTGCGCTCGAGCCCAAGCCCGAGCCCGTCGACGACGCGACCCTCCCGCCCGAGAAGGCCGAGGACGCGATGCAGGTCGAGGCGGTCGCCGAGGCCGACGAGGTGCTCAAGCAGTTCGAGCGGCCAAGAGCGCCCGTCATCCGTGTCACGCTCGACTCGTATCACGCCGATGTGCGCGTGGAAGACTTGGTGCGTCCACGCTTTTCTCGTCCTCCTTCTCTCCCTCGCTCGTGCCTTCCCTCGGCCTTGCGCTTTCGTTCGAGCTCTTACTGACGCTCTCATCGTTCCTGTGTCTGCAGAATGTGACGAGCGACTACGACCCGCTCAAGCGGCGCGTCGAGAGCGTCGTCCAGATCGCCATGGCCATCGTCACGCCGTTGTCGGCGCTCGCGCCCGGTGCGGCAGCACGGGGAGCAGGTGGTGGACTGCGCAGCCTGGTCGACGATTTGCCCAAGGTCAAGAGGCGCGAGGTGGAGGGTTTTGTCGACAAGGGGCTCGAGAGCGTGCGAGAGGAGGACTTGTAGTCGGGCCAACGGTGGTCTCGGTGCTCAAGCATCATCTGAGCCTTTCCTTCTGTGCTTGAGTGATGCTCAGAGTGCGAACGAGACGTGTAGGGGCTGCAGAAAGCGAGCAACTCGAAGGAGCGGCCTTGCCTTCTCTTCGTCTGGAAGCGAGGCCTCCTCCCTCACCGTCTCCTCGCCTCGTTGCACATCTCGAACGACTCGAACCTTCCTGTTGCTCGTCATGTCGAACTCTGAGCACGACAGGAGCGACCGTACGAGCAAAGACGAGGCGAGGAGGGCGAGCGAGCGTGTCGACGCGCCGCGCGCGCTCCTGGCCTCGCACCCCTCTTTCGGCTCTCGCTCGTCGCCCTCTTCGTCTGGGAGCGCTACCGCTCGTCGAGGCCTGCTGCAGGGTGTACTCGAGACGCCCGTGACCTTCCCAAGCCGAGCGGTGCGGAGCGTGAACGAGGAGAGCCGGCCAGGCCGGTCGACCATGCGTGCGGCGTCGTTCTGCAAAGTGGCACTTTCCTTGGTTGTTCACCCTGGGTTCATCGGCTCGCTGTCGGTATGCCACCAGAGCGGAGGCTTTCCTGCTACAGGACCGTCCGCTCACCGACTCGTAGAATGTCGACGACTAGCGCTCCCGGCGTGGCACCGGTTGAGGGTGGCGACTCGTTCGGTTCTACACTGTCAAGCCTACTCGCGCAAGAGCTGCGCGCGTTCTCTTTTTCTTCGCTTGACCTTGCTCTCTTTTGCATTACCTTTTTTTTTCGCTAATCGAACCGCTTGACTTCACTTACTGATCCGCTCTAGGTCTCGCTGCTTGACTCGCTTAGTAATCGCCCGCCGCTCTCGACTCGACAGCTGCGCCGCCGCGCCACTTTCGCTCGCTTGTCTGCAGCTTAGGGCAGCGCATGCTCGCACTCTCGATTTATCACCGTCGAGGTGCAAGAGGTCCGAGAGCCAAGCCTGAGAACGCTGAACCGGCACGAGCAGAACCGGCCTGGGCAGGAGAGCACGAGCTGAGCTGGCGCACGGTCCCCTCGCTCGCTTTCTCCAGTCGAGTACTGCGGCAGGGTCTTTCTCGACGCACTAGACTGAC